>Ga0272482_10000647_pt1 | contig 10762 bp, 6 predicted proteins | sample RVTome_8_FD_192427 | JGI IMG/M metagenome (GOLD analysis project Ga0272482, IMG submission 192427) | Soil microbial communities from uranium-contaminated site in the Upper Colorado River Basin, Wyoming, United States - RVT160D0 (version 2) ...
TCGCCCTCCCGCGCGGCCGCGAAGACGAACCCGGCGGTGTCGTCCGGGTCGGTGCCGGCCGGCGCGTCGGGCCACCCGCGCAGGTGGTCCTGCGCGCGGATCCAGCCCACCTCGGGCAGCGCCCCGATCTCACCGGCCGCGCCGGCGAACCCCCGGTGCAGCCGCCCGTCGATGATCAGGCCGGCGCCGGTGCGCAGGCCGGCGAGCAGGTAGACGACGTCCCGCGCGTACCGCGCGACGCCCCGCCAGGACTCGGCCAGCGCGGCGAGCCGGCTGTCGTTTTCCACCAGGACCGGCCCGGAGACCAGGCGGCGCAGGTGGTCGGCCAGGTGCAGGCCGGTCCACTCGGGCAGCGCCACCGAGAGCGCCACCCGGCCGGTGGCGTCGACGAGCCCGCTGGTGGCGACCGTGGTGGCCCACATCTGCGACCCGGTGCGGCCGGCACCGGCGAGGCACTCGGCCACCACCTTGTCGGCCACCGCGAGCCGCTCGACCCGCCCGGCCTCGGGCGAGACCGGCTGGCGGGTGCCGAACTGGGTCTGGCCGTCGAGGTCGGTGACGATCGCCCGCACCGTGTGGCCGCCGATGTCGACGCCGAGCACCCAGCCCGCGTCGGCGCGGAACCTGTAGCGCCGGGCCGGCCGCCCCATCGAGCCGGCCGCCGGATCGACCTGCTCGACCCAGCGCTGCGCCTCGAGCTCGCGCACGACGTCCTCGGTGGCCGGGCGGGACAGGCCGGCGGCGCGGGCGACCTCGGTCAACGTCCGCGGCGGCTGGCGGCGAAGCGCGTGCACCACGGCCAGCGTGTTGAGCTGTCGCAGCCTGGAAAGGTCTCCGCCGGCGAACTGTCCGGTCACGTGCGCACCCCTTGACGTCCTGGTCTCGCGTGCCTACTAATGATGGATAGTTTAAAAAGTAGCTTCCAGGAAGGCACGCCAAAATGACTGTAGACGGGGTGCGGCTGGTCGTAGCGGGTGCGGGGCTCCGCGGGCTCGGATACGCGCGCCGCGCCACCGCCTCCGGCCGGGCGACGGTCGTCGCCGTCGCCGAGCCCGACCCCGCGCGTCGAGCGCGGTTCGCCGCCGAGTTCGACATCCCAGCCGAGCTGGTGTTCGCGGACTGGCGCGACCTCGCCGCGGCCGGCCGCGTGGGCGACGCCATCGTGGTCGCCACCCAGGACCAGATGCACGCCGACCCCACGGTCGCTTTCGCCGAGCTGGGTTACCACATCCTGCTGGAAAAGCCGATGGCCACCACCGAGGAGGACGCGCTGCGCATCACCGCCGCCGTCGACAAGGCGGGCGTCACCTTCGGGGTCTGCCACGTCATGCGATACACGCCGTACTCGATCGCGCTCAAGCGGCAGCTCGACGACGGCGCGATCGGGCGGCTCGTCAGCGTGCAGCACCTCGAGCCGATCGGGTGGTGGCACTACGCGCACTCGTTCGTCCGCGGCAACTGGGGCAACAGCCACACCTCCGGTCCACTGCTGCTCACCAAGTCCTGCCACGACATCGACTGGCTGATCTATCTCTTCGGCGCCGCGCCCAGCCGGGTCAGCTCGTTCGGCGGGCTCAGCCACTTCCGGGCCGACGAGCGGCCGGAGGGTGCCACCGACACCTGCCTCACCTGCCCGGTCGAGTCGACCTGCCCGTACTCGGCGCCTCGGCTCTACCTCCCCTGCCTCGGCGATCCGGACCGCGAGTTCTGGCCGCTCTCCGCGGTCACCACCGACCACACGCCGGAGGGCGTCGAGGCGGCGCTGCGCACGGGGCCGTATGGGCGGTGCGTCTACACGAGCGCCAACGACGTGGTCGACCACCAGGTCGTCTCGATGTCGTTCGCGGACGGTGCGACGTGCGCGTTCACGCTGACGGCCTTCACCCCGCTCGAAGACCGCAAGACGCGGCTGTTCGGCACCCAGGGCTACATCGACGGCGACGGCACGCTGCTGCACGTCACCGACTTTCGCACCGGCGAGCGGCGGACGATCGACACCGGCCCGCCCGGCGGGCACACGGCAGCCGACGGCCACCACGGCGGCGACACGGCGATCACCGACGCGTTTCTGGCCGCGGTCGCCGAGGGCGACCCGTCGCTGCTCCCCTCCAACGCGGCGTCGAGCCTGCTCAGCCACCGCGTCGTCTGGGCCGCCGAGCGGGCCCGCACCACCGGGACGATCGTCGACCTCCCGGCCTGACCGGACGCCCGTCACCGGGCCCACCACTCACCCGCGCGCGGCGCACACCCCCGCCCAGACATCGAAGATGCTTCACTAAGGACTCTTGAATAACTCGCCCGAGTGGGCCTATCCTCATGAGGCCATGGCATTGAACCGTTTAAATCGTTGACTGACTACCCGCGCCTTCTCCACCCACCGAGGAGAGCCCGCATGTCCTCAACTGTCCGGCTCGCCATTGCCTCAGTCCTGGCCGTCGCCACCATCCTGCCCGCATCCACCGCTATCGCCGCTCCGACGCACGAGCGTGTTGAAACGTTGACGAACGCGCACTGGATCTGGTTTCCCGAGGGCGATCCCGCCGCCTCGGCGCCCGCCGCCACTCGATACCTGCGGCGGACGTTCACCGCGCCGTCCGGCCCGTACACGGACGCGCAGCTCGTCGTCACCGGCGACGACTCCGTCGACGTCTGGCTCAACGACACCTGGCTCGCCGGCTCCGCGCGGGTCGCCGACTCCTGGCGCCAGGGCCTGTATGTGGACCTCACGGCCGCGCTCCGGCCCGGCGCCAACACGCTCATGCTCGCCGCCCGCAACACCAGCCAAGGCCCGGCCGGCGTCGCCGGGCAGCTCACCATCGCCGCGGCCGGCGGCACCACCGCCCTGGTCACCGACGGGGCCTGGCAGGCCGCGAACGCGGTGCCGCAGACCTGGGTCGCCGCGAAGGACCTGGGCGCGTACGGCACCGGCCCCTGGCAGTCGAACGTCCAACTCCCGGCGGAGGGCGGCCCGTCCCCCGTCTCGGTCACCGGCCTCACCACCGAGCGGCGCGCCAACCCGCTGGGGATCGACGCGGCGAAGCCGCGCTTCGGCTGGCAGCTCGCCACCACCGCCAACGGCCAGCTCCAAGGCAGGTACCAGATCACCGTCGGCACCGCGCCCGGCGCGGCGGACGTCTGGGACAGCGGCCAGGTCGCGTCCCAACAGTCCGTCGACGTCCCGTACGGCGGGCCGGCGCTCGGCACGAACCGCACGTACCACTGGCGGGTGCGGGTCTGGGACGCGCAGGGCCGGGCGAGCGGGTGGAGCGCGGCCGCGCGCTTCGACACCGGTCTCGCGAGCTGGACGGCCGACTTCATCGGCGCGCCCGGCACGGCCAACCTCGCCGGCGCTTCCTGGATCTGGTACCCGGAAGGGGATCCCACCGTGGACGTCCCCGCCGCGACGCGGTACTTCCGCCGCGCCTTCGACGTGGCCACGCCGGGCAAGACGACGCTTGTGGTGACCGGCGACGACACCGCCGACGCGTGGATCAACGGGGTCAAGGTGGCCGCGTCGAGGCGGGTGACCGACGCGTGGAAGCGGGCCACGACGATCGACGTGACCGCGCGGCTACGCGCCGGGCGCAACACGGTCGCGATCGCCACGCAGAACACCTCGCCGGGCCCCGCCGCGGTCATCGCCAAGCTGCAGGGCGCGGTCACCGTGACGACCGACGCCGGCTGGAAGGCGTCCCAGACCGGGCCGGCCGGCTGGGAGCAACCGTCCTTTGACGACAGTGGCTGGCCGGCGGCGCGGGTGGCGGCGGCGTACCAGGCCGGCCCGTGGGGCGACCAGGTCATAGTGCCGAGCCCGGCACCACGGCTCGACAAGAGCTTCACCGTCGGCAAGCCGGTCGCCCGGGCCCGGCTCTTCGCGACCGCGCTTGGCCTGCACGAGACGTACCTCAACGGCGCGCGGGTCAGCCCGGAACGGCTCGCGCCCGGCTGGACCGACTACACGAAGCGGCTGCAGTACCGCGCGTACGACGTGACCGCCGCGCTCCGGTCGGGCAGCAACACGCTCTCCGCGCTGCTCGGCAACGGGTGGTACTCGGGGAGTCTCGGCTTCGCCGGCAGCCGCCGGTACGGCAACTCGCCCTGGTACTCGGCGCAGCTGCTCATCGAGTACACCGACGGGACCGCCGCCGACGTGCGGACCGACGGCTCGTGGAGCTGGACCAGCAGCCCGATCGTCTCCGACGACCTCTACCACGGCGAGGACCAGGACGCCCGCGTGGCCAGCGGCCCGGCCCAGCCGGTGACCGTCCACACCGGACCGAAGCCGCGGCTGGTGGCGCAGGTCGACCCCGGCGTCACGGTGCGGCAGGAGCTGCGGCCGGTGCGCCTCACCCAGCCGAGGCCGGGTGTGTGGATCGCCGACCTCGGCCAGAACTTCGCGGGCTGGAACAGGCTGCGGGTCAGCGGCCCGGCCGGCACCACCGTGACACTGCGGCACGGCGAGATCCTCAACGCGGACGGCACGCTCTACACCACCAATCTCCGCGCCGCGCAGGCGACCGACACGTTCACCCTCGCCGGACAGGGCGTGGAGACCTTCGAGCCGTCCTTCACCGTGCACGGCTACCGCTACGTGGAGCTGACCGGCTTCCCCGGCACGCCCACTGTGGACAGCGTCACCGGGCTGGCGGCCTGGACGGCGGGCGCGGAGACCGGCACGTTCACCGCCTCCGACCCACTGGTCAACCAGCTCCAGCACAACATCCTCTGGGGCGCCCGCTCCAACCTGCTCTCCATCCCGACCGACTGCCCGCAGCGGGACGAGCGGCTGGGCTGGACCGGTGACATCACGGCCTTCGGCGCGACCGCCACGTTCAACTTCGACTCGCACGGGCTGCTCGCCAAGTTCGCCGACGACCTGGTGGACGCCCAGCGCGGCGACGGCGCGTTCACCGACGTGGCGCCGGACGTGCTCGGCTGGGCCGGCAAGGCCGGCTGGGGCGACGCGGGCGTGGTCGTGCCGTACGTGCTGTGGCAGCGCTACGGCGACCTGTCCGCGGCCGATCGGCACTTCGACGCGATGGCGAGGTGGGTGGACTACCTGCGCGCCACGTCCGGGTCGGACCTCGTTCGCAACCAGGACACGTACGGCGACTGGCTCAACGTGGACGATCCCACCGCCAACGACGTCACCAGCACCGCGTTCTTCGGCTGGTCGGCGCGGCTGGTGGCGCGGATGGCCGCGGCCACGGGTCGCCCCGACCGGGCGGCGGCCTACCACGCGCTCGCCGACCAGATCGCCACCGCCTTCACCAACCGGTTCGTCGCCGCGGACGGCACCGTCGGCAGCGGCAGCCAGACCGGCTACGTGCTGGCGCTCGCCTTCGGCCTCGTCCCTCCACAGCGGACACAGGCGGTCGCGGACAGGCTCGCCGCCAAGGTGGCGTCCCGAAACGGCCACCTCTCCGTTGGCTTCATGGGCGTCGAGAACCTACTGCCCGTACTGGCCGAGCACGGGCACCTCGACACCGCGTACCAGATCCTGCGGCAGCCGGACTATCCGGGCTGGGGCTACATGAGCGCACGCGGCGCGACCACGATCTGGGAGCGCTGGGACGGCATCCGCACCGACGGCTCCCTGCAGGACCCCGGCATGAACTCCTTCAACCACTACGGCCTCGGCTCGGTCGGCGACTGGCTCTACCGGACGGTGGGCGGCATCGGGCCGGCCGCACCCGGATACCAGCGCCTGCTGATCGCGCCGAAGCCCGGCGGCTCGCTCACGACCGCGACCACGTCACTGGCGACGCGGTACGGCCCGACGCGCACCGAATGGACGAGGAGCGGCACCCAGCTGAGCCTGCGCGTGGTGGTGCCGCCGAACACCACCGCGACCGTCCAGGTGCCGGCGCCCTCCGCGGCCGCGGTGACCGCACCGGCGGAGGCCGTGCCGCAGGGCTACACCGGGGGCGCGGCGGTCTACACGCTCCCGTCGGGCTCGTACACGTTCTCCGTCGCCTGACCCGCCTCGCGCCCGGCCACGGCACCCACCGCCGTGGCCGGGCGCACAACCCGCGTGCGCTGACGATCAAGCCGCGCACCCTGGCTGGGGCCGAGCGCCTGCGCGACTCCTAGGCCGCGGGGCAGCGGGCGCCGGGCGCGGGGAGGGCGAGGTCGACCAGGTACCGGTCGACCGCGGCGATCGTGCACGGCGTGCGCTCGTACACCCCGTGGCCCCAGCCCTCGTAGGTGAGCAGCCGCCCGTGCCGGCCCAGCTGCGCCGCGACGTTCGTGGCCCACTCGTAGCCGGTGCGCGGGTCGTGCAGCCCGTTCAGCAGCAGCAGCCGCGCGTCACCGGTGACCTGGAGCCGGTGCGGTGGGTTGCGTACCGGGGTCGGCCAGCCGAGGCAGGTCTGCAGGGCGATCAGGCCGCCGCCGTACCGCACGTCCGGCGCGGCGGACGCGGCCACCCGGACGAGGTCAGCGTACTCCCGGTAGTCGCGGACCGGCGCCGGCCAGTCGGCGCAGAAGACGGCGGTCGTCAGCGGCAGCGACCTCGGCGGCGGCGCGACGCCCTCGCTGAGACGCTCGAGGGTCTGGGCGAACCTCGTCCAGTTTGGACCGTTGAGCATGCCGAGCGGGAGCGTGGCGATGTCGAACGCGGTACTCGGCCGGTACTCGTCCCGGTCGGCGCGGGCGAGCACCTCCGTCCAGGTGGCGCGCACGTCGGTGCCGTGCAGCACGCAGTCGGCCGACCGGTCGCACCAGGACACGAACTCGTCGAACGAGTCCTGCAGCGTCGAGGCCTGGGTGCGGACGAACGACCGCACGTCGAGGCTGTGGTCGAAGACCCCTTCCAGGACGATGGCGCGGACCCGGCCGGGGAAGCGTTCGGCGTACTGCTGGCCGAGCAGCGTGCCGTACGAGCTGCCGTGGAAGTTGAGGCGCGGCTCGCCGAGCGCGCGGCGGAGGGCGTCCAGGTCGTACACCTGGCTGAGGGTGTCGGCGTGGTCGAAGACCGGGCTGGTCGGGCGGCAGCGTGCCCACAGCGCACGGTTGTAGGCGACGGTGGCGTCGAGGTCGGCCTGGCTGGTCAGTGGTGAGGGCGGCTTGGGCACGGCCGGGTCGGGCGCGCAGGTCGGCGCCGCGCTGCGGAGGACCCCGCGCGGGTCGAAGCTGACGATGTCGAACTTGTCGAGCAGCTCGTCGCTGAAGCGGTCGCCCTTGCGGACGCGTTCGACGCCGGAGTCGCCCGGCCCGCCGGGGCCGAAGACCAGCGTGCCCACCCGCTCGGCCGGCTCGCGCGCCGGGCGGCGGGCCACCGACAGCTCGAACGTGGCGCCGCGCGGCTTGGCCCGGTCCACGGGCAGCCGCAATGTCGCGCAGCCCACCACGTCGACCGGATGGACCGGGACGCCGGGGAGGTCGTCGGCGCACTCCCCCCAGGCGAGTGCCGGTCTGGACGACGCCGCCGCGGGCGGGGCGGCGGCGAGCGTCCCGGCGAGGACGATGGCGAGGCTGGCGGCAAGACCGCGAGGCGTCACGATGGGTTCCCCCGATGGGTGGACAAGCACGGACGTTGTCCATCCTGGACGCGCATCGCGGCCGAGGACCATCCGGACCAACCCGGAGATGACCCCCTACGGTCAGATCCGGGCCAGGGCCTCCGCCGGGTGTTCGACGCAGTCGACGACGAAGCGGAGGAAGCCGGCCGCCGTGCCGCCGTCGCAGACCCGGTGGTCGAAGGTCAGCGAGAACTGGGCTATCTTGCGGGGCACCACCGCGCCGTCGACCACCCACGGGCGGTCGAGGATCCGGCCCACGCCAAGGAGCGCGACCTCCGGGTGGTTGACGATCGGCGTCGCACCGTCCACATTGAACACGCCGTAGTTGTTGAGCGTGAACGTGCCGCCGGTCAGGTCGCCGACGCCGAGCTCGCCGGCGCGGGCGGCCTTGGCCAGGCGGGCGATCTCGCCGTGCAGCTCGCGTACGTTGCGCCGGTGGGCGTCGTGGACGACCGGCACCAGCAGGCCGCGCTCGCCCTGCGCGGCGATGCCGAGGTTGACGCCCTCGAAGTGAAGGATCTCCCCCGCGTCCAGGTCGACGCGGCTGTTCAGCTCGGGGTAGCGGGCCAGTCCGGCGACGACGAACCGCGCGATGAACGCCAGGAAGCCGACCGGGTTGTCCGGGTCGCGGGCGAGCATCTGGCGGCGGGTCTCGACGAGCTCGGTGGCGTCGACGTCCACCCAGGTGGTGGCGTCCGGGATCTCCTGGCGGCTGCGGGTGAGCCGCTCCGCGATCGTCCGCCGCGCCCCGCTCAGCGGGATCCGCTCGCGCACCGGGCGCGGGGTCGCCGGTGACGAGGCCGCGATGGCATCCTCGACGTCGCGGCGGGCGATCACACCACCGGGCGCGGTGCCGGTGAGCGCGCTGAGGTCGACGTGGTGGTCGCGAGCGAGCTTGCGCACGATCGGCGAGATGACCAGCGGGCGCGGGCCGTTCGCCAGCGCGACGGACGGCCGTTGGCGCCTCCCCCGGCGCGCCGACGCCGTGCCGTAGCCGACGAGGACACTGCCGGAGCCCGGGTCGCCAGACGACGGCGCCGGACCGGAGGACGAGACCGTGATGAGCGGGGCGCCGACGTCGACCGTGGCACCCTCGGCCGCGTGCAGTTCGGCCACCACGCCGCCGAATGGCGACGGCACCTCCACGCTCGCCTTCGCGGTCTCCACCTCGACCACGGGCTGGTCCACGGCGACCGTGTCGCCGACCTTCACGAGCCAGCGCAGGACCTCCGCTTCGGTCAGCCCCTCACCGAGGTCGGGCAGGCGGAACGTGGTCACGCGTCCTCCCACTGGAGTGTGGCGACGGCGTCCAGGATCCGTTCCACGTCGGGCAGGTGGTGGTGCTCGAGCTTGGGCGACGGATAGGGGATGTCGAAGCCGGTGACCCGCCGCACCGGCGCTTCGAGGGCGTGGAAGCAGCGCTCGGAGAGCAGGGCCGCGATCTCGGCGGCCACGCTGGCGAATCCGGGCGCCTCGGCGACCACCACGGCGCGGCCGGTCTTGCGCACGCTCGCGATCAGCGTCTCCTCGTCGAGCGGCACGATGCTCCGCACGTCGACGACCTCGAGGTCCCAGCCCTCCTCGACGGCCGCCTCGGCCGCGGCGAGGGCGACCTGGACACTCGGGCCGTACGCGACGAGGGTGGCGTCGGCGCCGGGCCGCCGGATCGCGGCGCGGCCGATCGGCTCGACCTCCGCCGGCAGCGTGACCTCGTCCTTGCTCCAGTAGAGGCGCTTGGGCTCCAGGAAAATCACCGGATCGGGCCAGGCGACCGCCGCGCGCAGCAGGCCGTACGCGTCCGCGACGGTCGCCGGCGCGACTACGGTCAGCCCCGGCGTGTGTGCGTAGTACGCCTCGGAGGAGTCGCTGTGGTGCTCCACGCCGCCGATGCCGCCGCCGTAGGGCACCCGGATCACCATCGGCAGGCTCACTTTGCCCCGGGTGCGGTTGCGCATCTTCGCGACGTGGCTGACGATCTGCTCGAACGCGGGATACGCGAACGCGTCGAACTGCATCTCCACCACCGGCCGCATCCCGTGCATGGCCATGCCGACCGCCATGCCGACGATGCCGGACTCGGCGAGCGGGGTGTCGAAGCAGCGCCGCTCGCCGTACTTGGCGGCCAGCCCGTCGGTGACGCGGAATACGCCGCCGAGCGTGCCCACGTCCTCGCCGAAGACGAGCACCCGCTCGTCCTCCGCCAGGCAGTCGGCGAGCGCCTGGTTGATCGCCTGTGCCATCGAGACGGCCACGCTCAGCTCCCGCCTGATTCGGCCGGCGACAGGGCGGATTCGGCCCGCGGCAGGGCGGATTCCGCCCGCAGCAGCGCGGCCTGGTCGCGCAGCCGCGGCGTGGGTCGGTGGTACACGTGCGCGAACAGCTCCTCCGGAGGCGGCGGCACCTCGGCCACGAGCCGGGTGCGCAGGTCGGCGGCGAGCTCCTCGGCCTCGGCCGCGATCGCCGCCTCGACGTCGACGTTGAGCTGCCCGGAGTTGGTCAGGTAGGCGGCCAGCCGCGCCACCGGGTCGCGGGCCAGCCAGTCGGCGACCTCCTCGTCGGGCCGGTAGCGGGTGGCGTCGTCGGCGTTGGTGTGCGGGTCGATCCGGTAGGTCATCGCCTCGATCAGCGTCGGTCCCTCGCCGTCGTGGGCCCGCCGCGCGGCCGCGCCGACCACCGACAGCACCGCAGCGGCGTCGTTGCCGTCGACCAGCACGCCCGGCATGCCGTACCCGATGGCCTTGTGGGCGAGCGACGGCGCGCTCGTCTGCCGGCTCACCGGGACCGAGATGGCGTACTGGTTGTTTTGCACCAGGAAGATGACCGGGAGGTGGAAGACCGCGGCGAAGTTGAGCGCCTCGTGAAAGTCTCCTTCGGAAGTCGCCCCGTCGCCGACGAACGCGAGCGCCACCGTGTCCTCACCCCGCGCCTGCGCGGCGAAGGCCAGCCCCACCGCGTGCGGCGCCTGGGTGGCGAGCGGCGTGCACTGCGGCGCGGCGTGGTGCGCGTACGGGTCGTAGCCGCAGTGCCACTCCCCCCCGCAGCAGCGTGAGGATCTCGACCGCGTCGACGCCGCGGGTGAGCAGGGCGACACTGTCGCGGTATGTCGGGAAGATCCAGTCGGTGGGCCGCAGGGCGAGGACCGCGCCGACCTCGGCCGCCTCCTGACCGTGCGCCGACGGGTAGACCGCGAGCTGCCCCTGCTTGACCAGCGCGGTCGCCTGCTGCTCGAACCGCCGCCC
>Ga0272482_10000648_pt1 | contig 10756 bp, 6 predicted proteins | sample RVTome_8_FD_192427 | JGI IMG/M metagenome (GOLD analysis project Ga0272482, IMG submission 192427) | Soil microbial communities from uranium-contaminated site in the Upper Colorado River Basin, Wyoming, United States - RVT160D0 (version 2) ...
GGGTCAGCCTCGTAGTTGCCAGACTTGCATGGCGCCGCCTTCACCGGCGGTAGCCAGGAGGGTGCCGTCATGGTTGAAGGCCACGTCCTCCACCGAGGTGCCGTGCGGGGTCGTCACCTCACCGGCGAGTTGGCGTGTGGCCAGATGCCAAACTGGACTTTCGGTTGGCCGCCGGCCACCGCGAGGATGCTGCTGTCGGGGCTGAACGCGATGCGGCTGATCCAGCTTGCGGCGAACGGGATCGGGTCACCGACTGGTTTGCGGGTCTGGACGTCCCACAGCCGTATCGTGTGATCCGCGCCGCCGCTGGCCAGTAGCTTGCCGTCTGGGCTGAACGTGACGGTCCCGACCGAGTCGAGGTGTCCGGCCAGCGGCTCGCCGAGCGGTTTGCGGTCGGCCACGCTCCATAGCCGGACCATCCGGTCATGGCTGCCAGTGGCCAGGATCGTGCCGTCCGGGCTGAACGCGACGGCGCGCACCCAGCCGGTGTGCCCGGCCAGGGGCGGGCCGAGTAGGCGTCCGGACTCGACATCCCAGAGCCTGGCGGTACGGTCGTCGCCGACGCTGGCCACGACGGTGGCGTCCTCGTTGAATACCGCGCCGAAGACCAGGTCGGTATGGCCGGTCAGGGGCGACCGCGCGGCTGGCGGGCGACCGCGTCCCACAGCCGTACCGTGCGGTCGCTGGACGCGGTGACGATGAGCTTGCCATCAAGGCTGTACTGGACACTCTGGACCCCGTCGGTGTGGCCGGTCAGGGTCGGACCGAGCGGAAACCGGGTCTGTGCGTCCCAGAGCCGCAGAGTCCCGTCGTCGGCGACCGTCGCCAACGTCCGGCCGTCCGGGCTGAACGTCAACCCGCGTACATACTCACCGCCAGCGTCGGCCCGCACCGGAGCACCCAGCGGCAGGGCCTCGATCGCGGACGCACTGGCCGACGCCACGGGCCCGCCGCGTCCAGACGGGCGATCGGCGAGCAGGACCGCAGGCAGCACCACGGCCGCGACGGCGGCCAGCGCCACGGCCGCGGCACCGAACGGATGCGCGGACACCAGCCGGACCACGCCGGCCCGCCGCGGCGGGCCGGCGGCCGCCGGAACGGATACAGGCGGCACGAGCGGTGTCCGGCGGGCCAGCGTATCGGGCGACGCGGCTGGAGCCGGCAGCGTCGCTCCGGACCGGGGTGCCAGATGGTGCAGAGCACCCTCAGCCACCACCAGCTCCGGCTGGTCCAGCACGGTGGGCGCGATCCCAAGCCCTTGGTGCAGGAGGGTGGCCGCGAGCGGGATGCGAGAGGCCCCGCCGACCAGGTAAATATCATCGACGAAGGCGACCGCGATCGAAGCGTGCCGCAACAGGTCGCGGGTCTGCGCCACCGTGCGCTCCAGGTGCGGGCGGGCCATCGTCTCGAACTCGTCCCGGACGATGTGGACGGCCGCGTTGACGAACGGCACGGTCAGGTCGGCGAACGCATGGCGGGACAGGTGTTCCTTCGCGGCCCTGGCCTCCCGCCACAGCTCAAGCCGCGCACGCAGGTCGGGTGCGGTCGTCGACTGATCCAGCCGGGCCAACGCCCCGACGTCCGTGACCGCGTGCCGCGCGTAGTCCACGACCGCGGCGTCCAGGTCCAGACCGCCGACATCGTCCAGGCCCTGCGCGGCGGCGATCTCGAAGCCATCACCGGTGGCCCGCAGCACGCTCACGTCGAACGTTCCCGCGCCCAGGTCATACACCACGAGGTACGAGCCGCGGGGGACCTGGCGACCCCGGACCGCGGCGAAGTACACGGCGGCGGCGACCGGCTCGGCCATGAACCGCACCCCGTCCAGGCCGGCCCGCCCGGCGGCGACCGCGAGCCGTCCGATCCGGGTCGCACCCCAGGTGGCCGGATGAGTGAGTACCACCTGCACCGGCATCACACCGGCGACCCGGACTGCCTCCTCGGCGACCCGGCCGAGCACCGCGGTGAGCAGGTCCACCATGTCGATTTCTCGCCCACCCAGCCACACCGTCTCCTCGTCGATCCGACGCTTCGGATGCGGCTCCAGCCCTGCCGGGTCGGCCAGCACCGCCCGCTCGGCGTCCGCGCCCACCAGCAGCGCTCCGTCCGCCCGCGCGAACACCGCCGAAGACAGCAGCGGCGACGACCCAAACAGCAACGGACGCACCCGACCGCCCGGATCCATCAGCATCGCCACGGTATGGGACGTTCCAAAGTCGACACTCAGCCGATACCCGTCCACAACTACACGGTACTCATCTCCGTGCTCCTGCCCGGACGTCACGCCCCGTTCCGTAACCGCCCCTAAACCCGCGCCGGTCAGCAGTCATCCCCGAGCTGGTCTCGCCAACCCGGCGCAACCAGGCCCCGCGTGCGTCCGCAGATAGACTCAGGCACATGCGTCTGTCCATCCGGTGGGCGGGGTTGGCGGCCGCGGCCCTGGGGCTGACGCTCACCGGGTGCGGTGCTGGTCCATTCGCCCCAACCTCGGCCGAGCCGTGCACCTTCCTGACCCGTGAGGAGCGCGAGGAGTACGGGGTGCAGCTCGTCACCAACCAGCCGACCCTCTGCCGGTGGGGCCCCCTGGTCAGCTGGGATGTCTTCGTCTTCCAGATGACGGTCGAGTATCAGGACCGAGAGCCCGATGCGGTCGCCCTGGAGCACCGGCTCCCCCCGGTCGACACTGAGCGCGCCAAGCGGACGACCATCGCGTTCCGGGGGCCGACCACCATGGACGACACACACCGCCAGTGCGTGCTCGTCGCTCCGATGGAGGACACCCGGTCGCTCGTAGTCGCGATCGGCTTCGACATCACCCACTCCCGCTTCCGGAGGCACAGCCTCCAGCCAGACCCATGCGACGTCATGACTACCGAGTTCCCGCAGATCGAGGCAAAGCTGCGGCGCCAATGACCAATCCTGCAAGATCAGCGCGCACGAGATTAGTCCCGCATGTGTCGTCCGCACAGGCAATTCGCACGCTACAGACGTTGAGTGGGTCCTCGCAAACGGGGTTTGTGTGGGCGTGACTTCGGGGCCCACCTGTTTACGGCAAGGGGAGGTCTGATGGCGGTACTCCCTGATTGCTGTCGCGGTGGCGCCGGACGGGCCGAACGGTCAGACGTGATCATCAGCGCGCCTGGCCGGCAGGTGGCCAACGGCCTGGAGGTTGTAGGGCATGGACGAGGTGACGGGCGCTCTCGAACGTAACCTGTCCGTGATCTGATTGCGGCTGCCCGGTCGAACGCATACCGTCCAACGACCCGCTCATCTGAAAGGCCTGCCATTGTTGAGACGCGACTCGGCGTCGAGCAAGACGCCGGAGGGCGGCTCGGGGGACGTCAAGGCAAAAGAGCCATCGATCTATACGATTCTACAACGGGTCAGCGTCGTCATCGGCCTGCTCGCGATAGTGCCGCTGACGCGCATATGGGACAGGTCCTGGTGGATACGCGTCCTGTTCGTGGTGATTGCCGTGGCACTGCTCGCGGCGACGACCTATGACCTGCTTCCGCGCTGGAGCCGGCGGCGCCCGTTCGCGCTGGGCGTGCTCCTGCTCCTGGCGCTGGCCGCGGCCCTCGCGCCCGAGGTTCTCGGCGGGAAAGACCGCCCTGCGCCGGACACCGCCGGTCGGGCCACCATCACGTCGCCGCGAAAGGGCGAGTCGATAGACCTCACCGTTCGCGAGGCCGGCGGATCCACAAACGGCTTCGTCGCGTCGGGAACATGCGAGGTCCCCCGCGGCTACCGCGCGCTGATAGTCTCGCGCGCCATCTCCGGCACGGGCTACTGGCTACACAGCGACGAAATCCTCAGCGAATGCGTCGACGACGGCGCACCTCACCAATGGACAGCGCGAAGAGTCGATCCGAGCTGGGGAGGCATGGACCCCGACCAACGAATCACGCTCGGGGTCATCATCCTGCGAAAAGAGCTGGCCGAGCAGGCTCAGATCGACAAGGCCAACGGTGATCCGCTGAAGCTTCCAGACCCGGCCGCCTCCGTGGAGATTTTCGTCAGCCGCGTCCAACACCCGTGACCCACACCAACCGATCCACAGGTTCTCCATCGCGAACAGATACCGCTCAAACGCGAAGTCCGCAACCAGCACCGCAGCGGTCAGGCGTGGATATTGCGAACCCACCCACCGAGACACCCTGTTCGACCTCCTGGGCCTGGATCAGCCACGGCGCTGGAACACCGGAAGGTCGTGCTCTTCTACGTAGTCCTCGGAAACGGCGTGACTACCCGAAACCGTCCATCCGCTCATGCCCCAACCTTGCGAAGACCCTGGGGCGGACCTGTCGACGTCGAGCCGGCCAGGCCGGGCGAGGGTTCTAATTGAACGGTCCGGTTGCTGATCCTCAACCAGCAACACCCTGGCGCCGGCATCGCGGCGCATCCGGTTCAACGCCCCGGCCAGGGTGACCGGGTCCGGCGCATCGACGTAGCAGCCGCCGGTTGCCTGCGCCACGCACGCCAGCTGCTGCCGCGCCGGCGCGTCCACTCGTCGGTGGCCCGGCGCCGAAGGGCGCCGGGCCACCGGGTAGCTACAACCATTCACTGACCGCGGCGTGTGGGGTCCACTCGCGCGAATGTCAACAGATCGATCATGCGGAAAGTACCCGGGGTGCGGGCTGGCAGATTGGGCTGGAAGCCAGGGTTGTCCCGCAGGAACCCGCCAGGAGCAAGCTGGAGCAGGCCGATGAAGACCTCACCGACGATGGTCGCGCCAACCGGGCCGAGGCGCAGCCCCTGCTCCAGGACCTCGGCCTCCCTAAGGCAGTAGTGCCACAGGGGGGTATTCGCGTCGAGGCCGATGTTGTAGCGGCTCCACTCCGGGAAGCTGCCGGCGCCCAGCACCGGCGCGCCCATCGCCCGGGCCACGTTCTGCCCAGAGGGAAGGTTCCAGGTGATGCCCCGCAGCATGTTGCGCACCGGCAGCGCGATCGGTGGGTCGCCACTGGAGATGGCGGAGAGCGGTAGTCGGAACAGCGGCGTGGAGATCCTTGAGTCGATGCGCTTGTTCGGCCGGATTGCCGGATTCGTCGAGCCCGGGTCGGTGAACTGCGGCCCGAAGTCGAAGAACGTCTGCCAGCCGATGAAGCGCCGCGGCGCCCGGGCGCCACCGCGCATGTCGACGGGGTCGGCCTGGCCCTCGCCGGCCGGGTCGAAGATCATCGCGAAGAACGCGCTGCCGTCCGGGTTGCCGGCCAGGTTTACCCGGTACGACGGGCGGACCATGCTGTGGCCGAACCGGTACGCCGCACCCTGGAACTCCACGGGCATGAAGTGCTGGCCGGACACGGGCGTGTAGAAGCGCCGGCCACCGTTGCGGATCGCGTTGACCCGGTCCTGCCCGATGATCTGCGGTAGGAACTCGGTGAGCATGATCCACTGGTAGTGCCAGGTGACCTGCTGCCGCGCCAGGTTGAACACGGTGGTAACGCTGGCGCCCGGGTTTTGCGACCGCACGCGGTCGACGACCCGGTTGTGGAACAGAATGAACGCCGCCTGCAGGCCGGAGATGACTACGTTCTCGTCGTTACGTGGGTCGGCGATGATCGCGGTACGGTCCGCGCGGCGGGGGACGTCCTCGAAACGTCCGCCGCTCTCGATCCGCAGCTTGGCCCCATCGGTGGCGTCGTACAGTTCCGGGTTGGCGGTTGGCCCTCCGCCATATACCGAATCCAAATCCAGCGCCGGATTGCGCATATTGCGGGTGGTGTTGGGGTCGGTCACGACGGCCAACCGCGAGGTGGTATCGAACGTCACGTCATGGTCGAGGAACTGCCCGAAGAACGTGGTGCCCGCGGTGTGGTTGGGGTTGTTCTGATTGTTGTTGCTCAACGCCGGGTCCGCGATCAGCGCGACCGGCCCCTTCTCGAGCACGTCCTTAGCGTCCATCACGTGGGTGAACTCGCCGACGTCCCGGATCGCGTCGATCGTGCGCTGGAGGATGACCGTGTCTGCCGTGTTCACGAACGGCGGCAGGTTGGGGAACATCCGGCCGAAGAACTGGGGCGAGGTCGCCGCGAGCTGCGCTTCCTGCTGCACCATAGCGGCGAGCGCTTGAGTGCTGGTAAGTGTGGTGGCGCCGAGGAGCCCCAACGTGCCGGCGCCGTATCCGAGCAGCTTCCGCCGGCTCAGGCCGGTGCTCTGATCCGCCTCGTGCCCACCCATGTGGCTCTTAATCATGTCCTCGTCTGCCTCCGTCCTGGGGTAGCAAGCACCGCAGGGCCGCGAACGCTTCCACACGCTTTCGACCCGCGTCGGGGAAAAGGAGTTCGTAAAAGGGAGGCCAAGGATCATGGCCCCCTGAGGGACCTAGGTGATCAGGTCAGTCACGCCACAGGTGGCCAGCCGCGCTCCCATCCTGGACCTCGGTCCTTGCCGGTCATCGTCGCCACTTCGGCCAACAGCGAGCCCGCCAGTCCGGGCTCGCACATCAGTCCGATCGAGGTAGCTCGATTCTTGATTTAGCGATCGGTCGAGCACAGCTCCCTAAGGGATTTCGGTAGATCTGGACGGACAGGAATCAAGGTCGATCGGTGCGCCGGCGCAGCAGCCGCAGCAGCATCGCCGGATCGCTCGGCGATCCAGCCGAGGTCGACCAACCGGTGGCGCAGCCACACGCACCGCTCGTGGATGATCCGCACACCGTCAACGCGAGCCAGTGCCACCGGCTCAGGTCCAGTCCGCCTGGGGGTACGGCGATCACGAACTGGTGTCCGGACCGCTCGGTGAGTTCCGGAGGGCTCGCTCGACGAGATCAGGGGATGAGGGTTCTCAGCGGTCCGGAGACGTGGCGGATCCTGATCAGGTTCTCGGCCGCTAACCGACCACCCCGAGAGTTGGCGCGCCGTATGCCCCTATCGTCCGCTACACCCGGTGCGACTGACTCTTCGTCCCTCGCGGCAAGGGTCGAGCCAACGTCGAGGTGCGGCACCGGTCCGGGTGAGGCCTCGGGACGGCGTGTTCTGGTCTACCCATTTCACGATCGTGGTGCCTGTCCCCCGTTCCGGTCGTTCCTGCCCTTGGCACGTCATGCGCTGGCGGCTGCGGATGTCTCGTAGGCAGCAGGCGGGATCGAGGTGGGCGTGACGGCATCAGATGGGCCGAACGCGCAGGTGACGTGCTCGCGAGTTGGCTGCGGCAGCAGCAGCCGGTCCGGGCACGGATGGGCGGACGCCGCGCACCGCACGGGACGTCCTGCCCCGGGAGGCCGATGACTCACACCGTGGCTGGCAGACAACGCGATCTCGGGGCTGGCCGGCTTCTGGCGCAGGACAATCAGTGAGTGTCAGGTGGCCGGGTGTCCCGGTGGTAGGCCGGCGCTGAGCACCGATTCCATCGGCAGACGCAGGGATGGCGCGGCCGGGTTGGCGATCCGCGTGAGACGGGACAACAGTGCCATCGGGCCGTCCGGCTTCGGCATCACTTGGTGGAAGCGGGTGCGCAACTCGCGCAACTTGGTGAGCTCCGCGGTGTTGAAGATCGTCGCCGAAGGGCTGTCGAGCATGTCGAACATGTAGATCGCCGAGGTCATGGGGTGCAGTCCGAGACCGAGTTGTTCGGCCCGCAACCAGGTCCGTTGCATCGCCCGCCCACCCGCGAGCCAGCATTCCGAGGCGTCCCCGCCGACCGACAGCAGCGCCACGGCCGACGCCCCATCCAGCGCATGCTGGGCGCCTTCCTCAAGGCGAGCGCCGCCATCGAGGTGCCGCAGCCGGGCGGCGACCTCAGGCCGCGCGATGAGCCGGATGGCCTCCTCGAAACCCGGCGGCAGCGCCAGCGTCGCGATGGTGATCCCGTCACGGGCCTCGGCCGGGTCGAACCGCAGTTCTCCCACCAGCTCCTCGTGGAGACGGGGGTTCAGGAACCGGATCCGGTCGCAGGCGCCAACGATCCGGCCGAGCTCGTCCAGTTCGTCGGGACGACGGCACAGATCCAACCGCGCGCCATGATGTTCCGCGGCAGCGCAGAGCTCCGCGACCTCCTCGCCAGTCAGCACCGACCGCGTTCCTGGGGCGCGGTGTGTCCGGCGGCGCTGCAGAGCCGCCACGAACCCATCTGAGGGTGAAGCGCCGGGCTCGGTGGTGATCGTGGCGGCGACATCCGGGAGCGGGAACGGTTCCACAGTGGTAGCCAGGCCGCGGGCGGCAGCCGCGATGACGATGTTCTCCACGGCCGCGCCCAGCGCCAGATTCACCGCGCCGGCGCGCGGGTCCATGAGGTTCTGGCCGCGCTGCCGGTCATGAGTCACCCAGACCCGGCCATCGCCCCAGTAGAAGTGCCACGGTTGGGAATTCCCTCCCGATGGGGCGAGAATGGCGTGCTCCACCAGGTATCTCACCAGTTCGGGCACCAGCGCGGTCGATCCGGCGTGGGCGTGCCCGGGCCGAGGGCTTACCGCGGGCGGTGTGGACTGCGGCGCCGGGCTTTGGGCAGCTACTTCGCGGACGTTGGTCTCGAGGTCGAGGTAGCGGCGCCCGGACGGCATGGGCGCGCCGAGCGCAAGACTACGGATCGCCGCGGTGATGCTCGCGCCGCCGAGAATCACGTCGCTGGCGAGCTGCGGCCAGCTGGAGATCGTCGATCCCATCTCCACAAAGGACGCAGCCAGGTCAGTGGAGATCATCTGCTCGTCGAGCAGGCGCAGGGCGACCGCCGCCTTGCGTGCTTTGGCCGCGTCGTCACCGACACTTAACCCGCCGTCGCCGACATCCGCCGTGTCACCGGTAAGCCCATGGAACAGTGGGCGTGCGGGCTCAAGGTCGAAACGTTCGACGTCGAGCATCCCCCGGTCACTGGTCTCCATCAGCACCGGCAAGCCACGCGCCCGAGCCCGCTGGCGCAGCAGGAACTTCACGCTCAGCGAGTCGCACTCGTCGATGACCGCGTCCAGCGGCGGTCCCAGGTCCAGCCCGCCGAGCAGGAACTCCTCGACGTTGTCCGGCCCGATGCCGTCCAGTACCGAGATACCCAGGTACGGGTCGAACTCGGCGATCTGCCGCGCCGCGAGCACCGTCTTTGCCTGCCCGATGTCGTACACACCCGCCCGGATGCGGTTCATGTTGGACAGCTCGAGCGTGTCGAAGTCGGCGAGCCGCAGGTGCCCGACCGTGCCCTCAAGTGCGAGGGTGAGCGCGGCGGCGTTCCCCACCGACAGACCGGCTATACCCACGGTGAACTCGGCGAGCCGGGCCATCTCGGCTGGCGCGACCTTGGGTCGGTTCCGGTCGAGGCGCAGTTCGCGGAACGGGCCAGGCGGCAGCAGCCGCACAAGGCGTCCCGACCACGGGTAATACACCCACCGGCCGTACTCGGACAGCGGCACCCCGGCCAGAATTCGATCCACATCGGCGTCCCTTTTGTTGCCAGGACGGCGAGCCATCGCCAGGTCACAGAGTTGCGCCTGCAGGGTGTCGCTGGTCTCCCACACACGCCCGGACGACACAAGCTCCTCGAGCCTTCGGCGGTCTTCGGCATCGGCCGGGTCGAAGACCACGGGACGCCACGATGTCGCCGTCATCGCCCTTCACCATCGTGGTCGAACCAGCAAAGAGCGCTGCGGAACCGGCTGTCAGGGAACGGGAGATCCCGGAAGCGCGCATCCGGCACGAACCCCGCGCGCATGGCTAGGCCGATACTGCTCTGGTTGGCCAACGTGACAGTCCACCGCCCGGCTCCGGCCGCAGCCCTAACGACTTCCCGGATCAGCGCGGTACCAAGACCCGCACCCTGCCAGGCAGGACGAATCCAGCAGCCGCCGATCTCGTTCACCCCGTCAGGCACACGCTCAGCGATGGCAGCGGCGATCTGTGCAAGCCCGGCATACCGGGCGATTTCAGTGCGCTCTCGCAACAGAACACCGCCGACCATCTCCTTGCCCGGCGTCCTGGCCACGACAACCGTCGTGACATACGCGGGCAACTCAGGGCCTATGGCCAGGTCGCCGGCACCGATCCCGGAGTACACCTCGTGTAGACCGCGCTGGTACTCCGGCCACACCGCTGGAAACCGGCCCAAGTCGGCGGCCAGGAGGTCGAGGTCCCCCACGGCAGTCCCACCACGATCATCGCGGACAGGCAATCGAGCAGCGGGCATGATCGTCGAGATCCTCTCGTCCACCAGGATGGTGACACCACAATGCCAGCCGCGGGTAGCGATCCCGCCGGCGAGGCAGCCGCGCGACGGTGCTCGCTGCGACCCGGCCAGGGCGGCGAGGGGTGCCGCGATGGCGGCCAGGACGATGACATCGGTGGCTGATGGCAAGTTGTCGCCGTACAACCAGGCCTGCTGCAGCGGCGGCTGCCACAGGTCACCGCTTCCCGGGCGGCACCCGTGAAGGCGCGGATCCGTTCAGATAGAAGAACGCCTATATTCAAGGCTCCCGCCGATCGGTACGATCCGCACATGACCCGCTTCGGCGCCACGAAGATGTATGCCCGCGCGACGCGTCGTACCAGGGCGGCCGCCATCATCGTCCTGATCGGACTGTCGATGGTGGTCGCGGCGCCGGACGCCGCCTGGGCCGCGATGGCCGACCGGCTGCCCACGCCGAAGACCCCCAGCGCCGTCGTGCAGAGCCCGACCAGCATCGCGCTCACCTGGACCGCCTCCACCGGCCCGGTGGCCGCGTACACGGTGGAGCGGGCGAGCCCTTCCGTCTTCGTGCCGATCCTGACCACGACGGCGCTGTCAGCGACGGTGACAGGTCTCGCGCCGGACAGCGCGCACAATTTCCGGCTGA
>Ga0272482_10000649_pt1 | contig 10749 bp, 8 predicted proteins | sample RVTome_8_FD_192427 | JGI IMG/M metagenome (GOLD analysis project Ga0272482, IMG submission 192427) | Soil microbial communities from uranium-contaminated site in the Upper Colorado River Basin, Wyoming, United States - RVT160D0 (version 2) ...
CGCGGAAGCTTTAACGGTCGCGAGTCACGGTCCCGCCGCCGTCGATGGCCACGGTCTTGTCGGGATCGCCGGAATAGAGGATCGTCCCGCCCCCGCGTACCGCCGCGACCAGCGTCTCGCGCGGAGCGGTGCGGATGCGGCCGCCGCCGGTGACAGCCGTAACGGCGCTGTCGGCACCGAGCGCTCGTGCGTCGAGCGTGCCGCCGCCGGTAACCGCCAGAGCGATGGACTCGCGGGCGGGGAAGCGTCCCTCGGCGCGGATCGACCCGCCGCCGGTGATCGCCACCGCATCGATGCGCGGCGTCACCACCTCGACCCGCAGCCGCTGGTCGCGGCAGGAGCGGCGGCAGGGCCGGATGACCAGATCGCCGTCCCGCTCGACCTCGATCGACGCGATCCGGGGATCGCCTTCGAGCAGGGTCACGCGCTGCTCGGGCCCGTGGCGGAGGACGATTTCGCCGCCGCCGCGCAGCTGGAGCGAGTCGAAGGCGGCGACACGGACGGGCGTCTGCGCGGCGACGGGCATGGCGAGCGCTGCGGCGACGAGCGTCGCGGCGATGATTGTCCTGGTCATGATCGATTCTCCCTGGTCAGAAACGGCCGCGGATCTGGAACGAGAAGATCGGGCCGATGGTGCGATTGCGGTCTTCGATGAAGGCGATCGGGCCGGTGCGGCGGCCCGAATAGACGGTGCGCTCCCACATCGAGCGGGCGGCGCCGCCGAGATTGGTCACCGAGGCGCGGACGGTGAGGCCGAACACGTCCTTGTTCTCGACGAACAGGGTGGTCCAGACCGGCCCCTCCCACTGCCTGCCGACTTCGGTGAGCCGGTAATCGTGGGCGCTCAGCGAATTGCTGACGCTGGCGCCCCACGCCCAGTCGGTGTCCGGCACGTCGTGGCGCAGGCTCATCTCGAACAGATGGAGCAGCGAGTTGCTGATCTCCCGCTGCTGGTGGGTGAGCGGGTCCTCGACGCTGCTGGTCTGGAGCTGTGCGCGAAGGTCCATTCTCGCGCCACGCCAGCCCATCGGATCGAAGTTGAGGGTCCCCTTCCACTCCGCGCCGTACAGCGTGGCACGGTCGATGTTTCCGGGCGATTCGCCGGTGGCGCCGATCGGGATGGTGTCGACGATATCGTCGTAGCGGCGGCCGTAGAGCCTGAGCGACGTCTGGCCGTAGCCGCCGAGGTTGCGGATTCCCTCGAGGTCGAGTTCCCAGCTCTGCGGCGGCACGAGATCGGGATTCCCCGCATTCTGCCGGTCGTCGATGAAGTTCGCCGTCTGCAGGAAGTCGAGGAAGTTGAGCTGGCCGACCCGGCGCTGGAGGCGGAGGTTGACCGTGGTGCGCGGGTCCGGCCGCCAGGCGAGGGAAAGCTGTCCCTTGGGCCTCCAGAAGCTGCGGGTGAGGCCGCCCGGCCCGACCTGGCTCAGCCGCGAATATTCCCCGCCGGCGGACAGCTGCAGGGTGACATTCTCGGCGAAGGGCCGGCCGTAGCTCCCCATCAGCTCATAGCGGTCCTCCTGGACGGTGCCGGTGCCGCCGGGAAAGGGCAGCTCGCGATAGTCTCCGTCCGGCTGCAGCTCGAACACGCCCGAGACGACGTCCAGCCGGTTGAACGCATATTCGCCGGAAAGCTGCCAGTCGGCGCCGCCGCCGCGCCAGCGATATTCGGCGCGCGCGATGCGTTCGGTGGTGTCGGCGTCGCGCACGAAGCGCGTGCCCACCGCGGGCGCCCCGCTGGCGAAGCGCGTGGTGACGATCTGGTCGAGCGGCTCGGAATCGAAGCGGTTGAGGCCGATCAGCTTGAGCCGCCCGCCGGCCACCGGGAGCTCGAAGTCGCCGCCGACCTCGTAATCGTGGCCGTGCGTCCGCTGGACGACGGTCCGGGTGCGGTCGGCCAGGCCGGGGCCGGTGCGGAGGCCCGTCTCGTCATAGTGGAGATAATATTGTCGATAATAGAAATTGAGGTTGCCGACCGAGCTGCCGGGCCCGTCATAGACGAAGCGGCCGCTGAGGCGCGGCAGATTGTTCTCGGAGGTCCAAACCTCATCGCGCAGATCGACGAAGTCGCGGTTTGCGTCGCGTATGTAGGTGAACCCGCCGGCGCCGCTGTGGTTCGCCTGGTTGTCGAGCCCCAGCGTCCATTCGACGGGGCCGGTCTGCCCGCTCACCGACACTTCGAAGCGGGTGAACTGTGGATCCGTGTGCTGAAGCCGGAATTCGGGGCGCCAGGTGAACTGGCCGGCGGTGCGGGTGGCGCGGGTGACGACGTTGGCGACCTCGCCCGAGAGGCCGGGGACGTCGAGCGTGGCGCCGTCGACGATGTCGATCCGCACCACGTTCGCGGCCGGGATGCGGCCGAGCTGCGCGACGATGTCGTCCGACTTGCCGCCGATCCGCCGCCCGTTCAGCAGCACGTTGGCGGTCGCCTGGCCGAGGCCGCGCTCCTGCGGAGCGTCCCGGATGGTGAAGGCCGGGATGCGCTGAAGCATGTCGAGCGCGGTGCGCGGGGCGTAACGCGCGAGGTCGGCGGGCGCGTAGCTGCGCGAGCCCGTGGTCGCGGCGGCTGCGGGCGCGGGCGCGGGCGCGACCGCGGGCGGATCGGCCTGCGCATATGCCGCCGGGCCGGCACAGGCGAGGGCGCAGGCGAGGGCCGTCCGCGACGTGGCTTGTCCCAAGGTGCCGAGCTTCGTCATCCTACCTCCTGCTACAAATGTAGCATGCCACATCCGTAGCGGGTTGCAACCGTCATGTTTCATCGCAGCACGAGCCGTGCCAACTGGCGGAGGGCGCCGATCCCCTCAGGGAATTGCTTCGGTCCGCCCCTTGAAGTCCCCGCAGCGTCCGATTCCGGACAGCCGGGCGTCCGCCGCCGGACACCCAGGCGCGCCGGCCGGGCGCAGTAAACCGCGATAAATCAGACAATTAAATATAATCTGCATCAGCACGATTCATGCTGCACTGCGGGAACCCGCCCGGCGCGGCGCTCGTTATCCTGAACGGCAGATAAACAATCGAGGGCGTCCACGTTGATCCAGCTTACCACCGCCTCATCGCTGGGGCAGACACAGTTTGCGTCGGTCCGGTTCGACAACAGCCTCATCTGCTTTTCCCACTTAAGGTGGAATTTCGTCTTTCAGCGGCCCCAGCACCTGATGAGCCGCTTCGCGCGGGAGCGGCGGGTGATCTTCTGGGAGGAGCCCGAGGCCGCCCTCGCCGGCTGCGAGCCCGCGCTCGGCGTGCGCACCTGCGCCGAGACCGGCGTCGTGGTGGTGACGCCCTCGCTTCCGGAAGGAATCGAAGAGGCCGAGCAGGAAAAGGTCCTGAGGGCGCTGCTCGACGGCTTTCTCGCCGGCGAGAAGGGGCCATTCGTCCGCTGGTACTACACGCCGATGATGCTGCCATTCTCGCGCCACGTCGAGGCGGCGGCGACGGTCTACGACTGCATGGACGAACTCGCCAACTTCCGCTTCGCGCCGCCCCGGCTGCTCGCCCTGGAGAGCGAATTGTTCGACGCCGCGGACGTGGTCTTCACCGGCGGCTACAGCCTGTACGAGGCCAAGAGGGGCCGCCATCCGAACGTCCACCCGTTCCCCTCGTCGGTCGATCGCGACCATTTCGGCCGCGCCCGCGCGATCGAAGGCGAACCCGACGACCAGGCCGCGGCGCCGCGGCCGCGCTTCGGCTACTACGGCGTGATCGACGAGCGCATGGACCTGGCGCTGATCGAGTCGCTTGCCGACGCGCATCCGGAATGGTCGGTGATGATGGTCGGGCCGGTCGTGAAGATCGAGCCCGAGGACCTGCCGCAACGGCCCAACATCCATTATCTGGGCGGCAAGACCTATGAGGAGCTTCCGGCCTATCTCGCCGGCTGGGACGTGGCTTTGATGCCTTTCGCGATCAGCGAGGCGACGCGCTTCATCAGCCCGACCAAGACTCCCGAATATCTCGCCGGCGGGCGCCCGGTCGTATCGACCCCGATCGCCGACGTCATCCGCCACTATGGCGACCTCGAGGGCGTGATCATCGCCGACGGTGCCGACGAGTTCGTCCGCGGCTGCGAGCAGGCGCTGGCGCTGATCCGGAGCGGCGACGAATGGCTGCGCGCGGTCGACTCCAAGCTCGCCAATCTGAGCTGGGACATCACCTTCGCGCGCATGCGCGGCCTCGTCGGCGAAGCCGTCCAGGAGGCGCGGAGCGGCCCCAATTACGTCACCAGCGCGGAAGGGCGCAGCTACGATTATCTGGTCGTCGGCGCGGGCTTCGCCGGCTCGGTGATCGCCGAGCGGCTGGCGAGCCAGCACGACGCCAGGGTGCTGGTGATCGACCGCCGGCCGCACATCGCCGGCAACGCTTTCGACGTGCGCGACGAAGCGGGCGTCCTCATCCACCAATATGGCCCGCACATCTTCCACACCAATTCGGACGAGATCGTCGACTATCTGTCGCAGTTCACCGAGTGGCGACCCTACGAGCACCGCGTCCTCGCGGAGGTCCGCGGGCAGCTGGTGCCGATCCCGATCAACCGGACGACGCTCAACAAGCTGTTCGGCCTCGACCTGAAGACCGACGAGGAGGCCGCCGCCTATCTCGCGTCTCGCGCGGAGCCGGTGGACGAGATCCGCACGTCGGAGGACGTCGTCATCTCCGCAGTCGGGCGCGAGCTCTACGAGCTGTTCTTCCAGGGCTATACCCGCAAGCAATGGGGGATCGATCCCTCGGAGCTCGACAAGTCGGTGACCGCGCGGATCCCGACCCGGACCAACACCGACGACCGCTATTTCGGCGACAAGCACCAGATCATGCCGAAGCACGGCTACACGAAGATGTTCGAGGCTATGCTCGACCATCCGAACATCGACGTGCTGCTCGGCGCCGATTTCCGGGAGCTGAAGGGCCGGATCGACGCCGGTCACATCGTCTATACCGGGCCGATCGACGAATATTTCGATTTCCGCTTCGGCAAGCTGCCGTACCGCAGCCTGCGCTTCGAGCACCGGACCGAGGACGTGGAGCAGTTCCAGGCGGTGGCGACGGTCAACTATCCCAGCCCCGACGTGCCCTATACGCGCATCACCGAGTACAAGCACCTCACCGGCCAGAAGCACGTGAAGACGAGCATCACCTACGAATATCCGTCCGCGGAAGGCGATCCTTATTATCCGATCCCCCGGCCGGAGAATCAGGCCTTGTTCAAGAGATACGAGGCGCTGGCGGACGCGACCGCGGGCGTCACCTTCGTCGGCCGGCTCGCCACCTATCGCTATTACAATATGGACCAGGTGGTCGGGCAGGCGCTGGCGGCGTTCCGCAAGCTGGACGCGCAACGCGAGACGGCGGTGTCGAAGACCGGTTCGGCCTTGTTCACCGAGGCGGCGGAATAGCCAGAGCACGTGGTCCCGGCGAAGGCCGGGACCTCAGGGGGTGATGAGCAAAGCGGTCGTGGCGCGCTCCAATTGCGCCTGCGGTCTTCACCCCACGAGATCCCGGCCTTCGCCGGGATGACGGCCCGGACAGGTCCGAGCTTCTTGACAGTGGCGACGGCTCGTTTCTTATGAGCGCATGGGGCCTGCGATCGCCCCACGAGGCGACACGCCGAAGAATCGCGTCCTCTTCTGCGAAAGGACGCCGCGTGCCTGCTCTGAACGGCATTTCCCCCGACAAGCTCGCCCGGCTCATCGGCACGCCCGCGGCTCCGGCGATCGTAGACCTCAGGACCGGCGGCGATTTCGTGCCCGCCTCGCGGCGGCGTTCGCCCGATGAGATTCCTCGCTGGCTTGGCGACTTCGCCGGGCGCTCCGCGGTCCTGGTCTGCCGCGACGGGGAGGCCAGCCCGGCGGCCGCAGCGTGGCTGCGCCACGAGGGCATCGTCGCTGAGACGCTCGAAGGCGGAGCCGAGGCATGGGCCGCGGCGGGCCTGCCGGTGGTGCGCGAAGCCGTGCTGCCGCCGCGCGACGCACGGGGCCGCACGGTCTGGGTGACCCGGGCGCGGCCGAAGGTCGACCGGATCGCCTGCCCGTGGCTGATCCGCCGCTTCGTCGATCCCGAAGCCGTCTTCCTGTTCGCGGCTCCGGCCGAGGTGGCCGCCGTGGGGGAACGGCTGGACGCGGCGCTGTTCGACGTCGACGGCGTCTTCTGGAGCCACCGCGGCGAGCGCTGCACGTTTGACGTGATGGTCGAGGAGCTCGGCCTCGGCGGCCTCGACGCGCTGCAACGCCTCGCCACGATCGTTCGCGGCGCCGACACCGGGCGTCCAGATCTCGCGCCGCAGGCGGCGGGGCTGCTCGCCGCGTCGCTCGGCCTCAGCCGCATGTTCGCCGACGATCATGAGCAGCTCGAGGCCGGAATGCTTCTCTACGATGCTTTCTACCGCTGGTGCCGCGACGCCGTCGACGAGACCCACGACTGGGTGTCGCATATCCCGAAGGCGAAGGCGCGAGCCTGACCGGTGGCCGATACGTTGATCCTGAAGCGCGGCGACGTCGCGGCGCTGATGGACCAGGCGGCATGGCTGGAGGCGGTCGAGACCGGGTTTGCCGCGGCGGCGAACGGCCTGGCCCGGTCGCCGCCGCCGATGCATGTCGAGGGAGAAAGCGGCGGCTTCCACGCCAAGGGGGCCGCCCTCCGGCTCGACGGCGGCCTCTACGTGGCGGTGAAGCTCAATGCGAACTTCCCCGGCAACCCCGCCGAACGGGGGCTGCCGACGATCCAAGGCGCGATCCTGCTCTGCGACGGGTGCGACGGCCGGCTGCTCGCGATCCTCGATTCGATCGAGGTGACGATCCGGCGGACGGCGGCGGCGACGGCGCTCGCGGCGCGTTATCTGGCGCGGCCGGACAGCGCCTCGATCCTGATCTGCGGCTGCGGCGAGCAGGGGCGGGCGCAGCTCGAGGCGCTGGCGGCTGTGCTGCCGCTGCGGCGCGCCTTCGCTTGGGACGCGGACGGCGGCAAGGCCAAGGCGTTCGCCGCGGAGATGGCGCCGAGACTCGGCTTCGAGGTGGGGCCGGCAGGGCTGGAGGCGGCGGTGCAATGCGACGTCGTCGTCACCTGCACGCCCGCGACAGCACCATTCCTGTCGAGAGCGATGGTCTCGGCGGGCACGTTCGTCGCGGCGGTCGGCGCCGACAGCCCGCACAAGAACGAGCTGCATCCCGATCTGTTCGCGGGCACTCGGGTGGTGACCGACGTCACCGGGCAATGCCTCGCCATGGGCGATCTCCGCCACGCGGTTGCGGCCGGCGCTCTCCGGGCCGCGGACGTCCACGCCGAGATCAGCGAGCTCGTCGGCGGGGCCAAAGCCGGCCGCACTACGCCCGATGAAATCGCCATCTTCGATTCGACGGGCACGGCGCTGCAGGATGTCGCCGCCGCGACCTTCCTCTATCAACGGTCCGTTGGGCTGCCCTCGGCACGCACGATCGATCTCGGGAGCCTCTAGCATCGCCACCCAGGACAGAGAGCAGGTGAGCTTCGGCGAGGCGGTCCGCGTCTGGGCGCGGATCGCCCTGCTGAGCTTCGGCGGGCCGGCGGGGCAGATCGCCGTAATGCACCGCATCCTGGTCGAGGAGCGGCGCTGGATCGGCGAGGAAAGATTCCTGTACGCCCTCAATTACTGCATGCTGCTCCCCGGACCGGAGGCGCAGCAGCTCGCCATCTATATCGGCTGGCTGATGCACCGGACCAAGGGCGGCCTCGTTGCCGGCATGCTGTTCGTGCTGCCCGGCTTCGTCTCGATCATGGCGCTGAGCTGGATCTACCTGCTGTGGGCCAATGTCGGCGCGGTCGCGGCCCTGTTCTTCGGGCTGAAGGCGGCGGTGCTCGCCATCGTGCTCGATGCCGTCCGGCGGATCGGGGCGCGCGCGCTGAGGAGCCGGCCGATGCTGGCGATCGCCGCCGCGGCCTTCGTCGCGATCTTCGCGTTCGACGTGCCCTTTCCGGTCATCGTGCTCGCGGCAGCCCTGATCGGTTATGCCGGCGGCCGCTTCGGGGTGCGCGGCTTCGAAGGAAGCGGCGGCCACGGCCCTGCGGCCGGTGCGGCGGTGGCGGATGCGCAAACCGCGCTCGGCGAGGAGGTGCCGGACCATGCGCGCCCGAACCTGCGCTGGTCGCTGCGCATCTCGGCGGTGCTGCTCCTGCTGTGGCTGGCGCCGACCTTGACGCTGCTCGCGGTGGCGGGGCCGGACAACGTGTTCACGGACATCGGCCTGTTCTTCTCGCAGATGGCGGTGGTGACGTTCGGCGGCGCTTATGCCGTGCTTGCCTATGTGGCGCAGCAGGCGGTCGACCAGTATCACTGGCTTCGCCCCGGCGAGATGCTCGACGGGCTCGGAATGGCCGAGACGACGCCGGGGCCATTGATCATGGTCGTGCAGTTCGTCGGCTTCCTCGGCGCTGCGCGGCTCGGGGCGGGCGCGATGGACCCGTTGCTCGCCGGCACGCTCGGCGCGATCCTCGCTACCTGGGTCACCTTCGCCCCCTGCTTCCTCTGGATCTTCCTCGGCGCTCCGTTTGCCGAGCGGTTGCGCGGCAACCGCGCGCTCGCCTCGGCGCTGGCGGCGATCACCGCGGCGGTCGTGGGGGTGATCCTCAATCTTGCCTTGTGGTTCGGCCTGCACACCTTGTTCGGCGAGGTGCGCGAGATCGGGGCACTCGGCGCCACGCTCGACGTGCCGGTGGCGGCGACGGCGAACTGGGCGGCTTTGGCCCTCGCCGCGGCCTCGCTCTTCGTCCTGCTCCGTTTCCGCGTCGGACCGCTGGCCGTGATCGGCGGCGCGGCTGCGGCCGGGCTCGCGCTCCACGCGCTGTGAAGCGGTTGCAATGAAGCGGGCTTTGTGGGCATGGGGCGCCATGCTTTCTCAACGGACGCGGTATACAATTCGCGCGCTGCTCCACCTCGCCGACCGCTACGGCGAAGGCCCGGTGCAGCTGTCCGAGATCGCCGAGGCGCAAAACCTTCCCTCCAAGTTCCTGACCGTGATCCTGTCGCAGATGCGCCGCGCGGGTCTGGTCGAGACCCTGCGCGGCCGCGAGGGCGGCTACTGGCTCGCGAGCCCGCCCTCCGAGATCAGCTACGGCCAGATCGTGCGGTTGACCCGCGGCTCGCTCGGCCTGCTGCCCTGCGCGAGCCGCTACGCTTATGAGAGCTGCAAGAACTGCATCAGCGAGGATAAATGCCGGCTCCACCGGGCGATGCTGCTGGTCCGGGACGAGACCGCACGCATCCTCGATGGGCTGAGCCTCGCCGACCCTGTCGACCTCGCCGAGCCGGCTGAGCCGGCGTGACTGCCGCCAGCGCCGCGGTCGTCGGCGGCGGCCTCTCCGGGGCCCTGCAGGCGATCCACCTCCTTCGCGCCGGTGCGAAGTGCGTGACGTTGATCGAGCGCGCCGGCCCGCCCGGCCGCGGCGTCGCCTACGGGACAGACCGGCCCGAGCATCTGCTCAACGTCCCCGCGCGCCGGATGAGCGCCTTCCCCGACGAGCCGGACCATTTCGTGCGCTGGTATCGCGAGCGCGGGGGGAGCGCGGAAGACTTCGCGCCGCGCATGCTGTTCGGCGACTATGTCGTCGAGCTGCTCGGGAAGGCCGGCGAGGGGCTGGAGATCGTCCGCGGCGAGGCGGTCGACGCTGACGGGGCTGAGGTCGTTCTCGCGGGAGGGGGCCGGATCGCGGCGGAGGCCGTGGTGCTGGCGCCGGGGAACCTCCCGCCGGCGACTCCGCCGGGGATCGCTCCTGAGGCACTCGGCTCTCTCTGGGTCGGCGATCCCTGGGCGGGGGCGATCGCCGACGGGCTCGGCGACGGCGACGCGATCCTTCTGGTCGGCACCGGCCTCACCGCGATCGACGCCGCGCTGACGCTCGAGGCGAACGGCTTTCGAGGGCGCATTCTTGCTCTGTCGCGCCGCGGGCTGGTGCCGCGGGCGCACGGCCTGCGCGAGCCGACGACTGCGCCGCAGGAAAAGCTGCCCCCGGATTGCGTCGGCCTGCTGCGGCGGGTGCGGAGGCGGTCCGGTGAGATCGGTTGGCGAAGCGCCGTGCATGAGCTTCGCAACGTGACGCAGGCGATCTGGGCCGGGGCGCCGGCGGCGGAGCGGCGCCGCTTCCTCCGCCATTTGCGCCCCTGGTGGGACGTTCACCGCCACAAGATCGCGCCCGCGGTCGCCGCCACCATCGAGCGGATGCAGGCGGAAGGCCGCCTCGCCTTCGCGGCGGGGCGGATCGTGTCGATCGAGGCGGACGGCACCGTCCGCTGGCGCCGGCGCGGCAGCGAGGCGACCGAGGCGATGCGCGCGTCGCGGATCGTCAACTGCACGGGGCCGGAGCACGACATCGTCCGCGCCGGCGAGCCGCTGCTCGACGCGCTGATCGGCCGCGGCCGGATCCGCCCGGATCCGCTCCGGATCGGCTTGGACGTCGACGGCGACTGCCGAGCGATCGATGCCTCGGGAGCGTGCTCGGACAGGCTCTACGCGATCGGCCCGGTCACACGCGGCACCTTCTGGGAGAGCGTCGCCGTGCCCGACATACGCGTCCAGACGCAGGCGGTGGCGCGGCGCATCGTCAGATCAGGATCCTGAACGCGGCGCCGCCTCCGGGGGCCTCGTCGACCGTGATCGAGCCGCGATGGGCGAGAACGACCTGGCGGGCCAGGCTGAGGCCGACCCCGGTGCCCTTCGCCTTGGTCGTGAAGAAGGGAAGGAAGATGTCCTGTCTCATCGCCTCGGGGACGCCGGCGCCGTTGTCGCAGAC
>Ga0272482_10000650_pt1 | contig 10739 bp, 9 predicted proteins | sample RVTome_8_FD_192427 | JGI IMG/M metagenome (GOLD analysis project Ga0272482, IMG submission 192427) | Soil microbial communities from uranium-contaminated site in the Upper Colorado River Basin, Wyoming, United States - RVT160D0 (version 2) ...
AGGCGGTCACCACGATCACCGCGTGCGCGGCCTCCAGGCGCTGGGTGCGCCCGTAGCGGGACAGCCCGCTGTGCCGGTCGGAGAGCCCGCGGACGAGCTGGTGGCCCAGCCGCACGAACTCCGCCGGAACCGGCACCGCCACGCCGAGCATCGCGCCGTTGGCCAGTGCCTCCAGCGCGTCGACGACCTTGCTGTCCCGTCCACCGAGCAGGCGTACCGCGTCCGCGTAGCTGAGCACCTGGGGCATGCGCCCGACGCTATCGGAGCGCGGCGACGCCCAGTCGATCAGGGAGATCGCGCCGTACGCCGACGCTGCCGGAACGCGGCGAATGATCGGAAGCGGGCTCCTCCGCCCTGGGCGAAGGAGCCCGCCACACCACCAGCGGATCGGGCGGAGATCGGGGGTCAGGTCACGCAGACGGCGTACGCGCTCACGTGCCAGTCGACGTCGTGCAAGCCGTCCTCGACGCCGCGGGCGTGTGCCTTGGTCAGCGCGTTGTCCGGCTTCACCGCGCTGAGGATGCCGTTGCCCTCCATGCTGTCGAGCCGGCCGCCGACCCCGGTGAGGAAGGTACCGACCGGGCAGGAGGCGTCCACCGTCTTCGGCGAGCTGGAGTCGAGCAGCGCACTGAGCTGGCTGACGCGTTGCATGGTGGCGGCCGGGTCGCCGCAGATCGCCGCGGTGGTCGTGTACCACGGGTCGCCGTAGCTGTTGTTCTCGTACGCCGTCACGGTCGCCAGGGTCAGGCCGAAGCTGGGCTCGACGTCGTCGGGCGACACCTCGCCGAAGGTGTTGTGCAGGTCGAAGCCCATGCCGTAGAGGCTGAGGCCCGCCGGGCAGACGGCCGGCGTGGTCTTGGGCGAGACCGAGTCGTTCGCCGAGTCGGCCGTCACCAGCTGCATGTTGGCCGGGGCGGCGCGGCAGATGGCGTACGCGGTGACCGTCCAGTTGCCGCTGAAGATGCCGTGCTCCTCCCCGCGTGCCGTGACAGAGGTCAAGGCCACATCGGGCATCGCGGCCGCCAGCACGACATCGCCGTCGCCGGTGTCGGTGATCTTCCCACCGGCGCCGTGGACGACCTTGCCCGCCGGGCAGAAGGCGGTCACGCTCTTGCTGGTATCGGAGTTGCTGGCACTTGTCGCCTGGACGAAGGTCGGCGGTAGGACGACAGCCTGCGCCGGAGCCGCGGCCCCGACCGTCGCGCCGGTCATGACGACGGCGCCGGCGAGCCAGAAGGCCACCAACCCACGCCGGTTCTTGCTCTGCCTCATGTTGTTGCTCCCTGGGAACGCCCGCCGGGGCAGTTCCGCGGCGGTGCTGCCACTGAGGCTCCGCGGTGATGTCAGCGTGCGGTCACGGCCGGGTCATTACGGGACGGCGTGGCGCTCGTCGTCGGACGCCCGGCGCCAGGGCACGGTACGCCGGCGCTCACGGGTCGCTGACGGGCCGGAAGCGGTCGTCGACAAGGCCCCGGCGGTGGGCCAGGACCGCGGCCTGGATCCGGTTGCGCAGGCCCAGCTTCTCGATGACCGCCGCGACGTGGCTCTTGACCGTGGTCACCCCGAGGTGCAGGGCCTGCCCGATCTCCGCGTTCGACCGGCCGGCTCCGACGAGCGTCAGCACCTGCAGCTCACGCGGCGTCAGGCGGGCCAGTTCCGCCCGCTCGGTCGGATCGTCCGCGGTGTCCTCGCCATGCGCCTGGACCGCCCGGGCGACCACCCGCGCGAGTACCGCCGGAGCCAGCAGCGACTCGCCCTGGGCGGCCCGGCGGACGGCGTCGACCATGGCGTCCGGCTCGCCATCCTTGAGCAGGTAGCCCACCGCTCCGGCCCGCAGGGCGCCGTACACCTCGGCGTCGTCGTCGAATGTCGTCAGCATGACCACCCTGATGGCCGGCTGAGCGTTGAGGATCCGGCGGGTGGCCTCGATGCCGTCGACCCGTGGCATCCGCAGGTCCATGAGGATCACGTCCGGGCGGAGGTATTCGGCGAGCCGGACAGCTTCGTGCCCGTCCGCCGCCTCGCCGACCACGTCCTCGCCCGCCGTGCGGAGCAGCAGTGTCACGCCGGCACGCACGAGCGCCTGGTCGTCGACGACGAGGACCCGGATCATGAGTGCGCCGCCAGCGGAAGCGTGACGCACAGGTGCCAGCCTCCGGTGCGGGTGGGGCCGGCGGCGAACGCGCCGCCCAGGATCTCGACGCGTTCGCGCATGCCGGTGAGCCCGTGCCCCGACGTGGGCAGGGCCGGATGCCGGCCGGCCGGCACGGAGTTGGCGACATCGATCCGCAGCCGGTCGTCGTCGACCGCCACGGTCGCCTTGACGTCGGTACCCGGTCCCGCGTGTTTGAGGACATTCGTCAACGCCTCCTGCACTACCCGGGCGGCGGTGACCCGGATGGCGAGGGGCGCGTCGGTGGTCCGTTCGTCGACCAGGGCCACGACATCGAGCCCGCCGGTGCGGCCGCGCTGCACGGCCTCGACGATCATCCGCTCGGGGTCGACAACGGGGTCCTCGTCGGTGGGATTTCGCAGCACGCGCAGCAGACCACGGAGATCGACGAGCGCCTGGCGCGCACCCGTATGGATCGACCGCAGCGCGCCCACGGCCGCACTGAGCCGCTGCTCAGGATCCGGAGCGTGCGTGGCGGCATACTGGGCCGAGCCGGCCTGCAACGCGATCGCTGACACGTGGTGTGCGACCAGGTCGTGCAGGTCACTGGCGATGCGGGCTCGTTCGGCGAGGCGCGCTGCCCGCGTCTCGGCCAGGCGCCGCTCCTCGGCGTCGCGGACCCGCTCCTCGGCCACGGCGGCGGCCTGACGGAGCCCCGCGAGGTAGCGCCCGAACGCGACCGGAGCCGCGGCGGCGAACCCGAGCGAGACGATGCGCACGAGCCCGTCGGCTCCGTTGAGGAGGCCACCGTCGTCGCGGCCGATACTGAAGAGAACGGCGGCGAACGTGGCCGCCAGGGACGCGCCGATGACCGCCCAGCCATGCCGGTAGGCCACCGCGCCCAACGCGACCGCGGCCGCCAGCGGGGCGAGATGGCTCGCGGTCGGCACCATCACGTCGGTCACCGCGACGAGGACGACCTCGACGCCGAGCACGGCCAGCGGCACGCGGCGCACGAACACGAGTGCCAGGGCCGCGCTCATGACCAGGACCCACTGGGCCACACGGGCGTTCGTGGGCAGGCCGAGCACGATGTTGACCGCCCCGAAGCCGGCGGCGACGCCCGCGATCGCGCCGTCGAGCCACCACCCGCGCCCATGGAACGCCCGCACCAGCTCACCCTATGTCCGACCCCACGGCGGCACCGCCTCCTACTGGCCGCCGCGCCTCCTCCCAATGGCCGCGAGAGCGCCGCCGGGCATGACCTCCGCGCGCCGGTACCGCCCCGGCGTCGGCGGCGTGACGCATCAGCGCGGCTCCCGCCGATGGCGCCCGGGGGTGGTGCCGACGATCGCGGTGAAGGCGGCGATGAAGCCGCTCGGGTTGGCCCATCCGCAGGCGTGAGCGACGTGTGTCGTGTCGTGGCCTTCGGCGAGGAGGACGAGCGCGTGACACACGCGCAGCTGGGTGCGCCATTCGTAGAAGGTCATGCCGAGCTCGTCGTGGAAGAGGCGGCTGAGAGTGCGGGCGCCGGCGCCGACCCGCTGGCCGAGCGCGGCCAGCGGGCTGTTGTCCGCGGGGTTGCCGTCCAGGACGCGGGCGACGGCCCGCAACCGGTCGTCACGTGGCTCGGGCAGGTGCGTGGGCTGTTCGTGCGCCTCGCGGAGCTCGTCGACCAGGACCCGGTGCAGGCGGTCGCGGGCGCCGCGGTCGAAGTGCCGCGGGCCGGTGAGGGTGAGCAGCACCTCGCGGACGAGGCCGGAGGCGAGGAACACCGCCGGGCGAGCGGGCGCGCGCCGGGCGAGCGACGGCGGCAGGAAGACGATCCGCATGTCGGTGTCGCCGTGCGCGCGGTGGTGGTGCGTGGAGCGCGCCGGGATCCAGGCGACCCGGTTGGCCGGAACGATCGAGACGCCGCTCTCGGTGTGGACGGACAGCACGCCGCCGGCCGCGTACACCAGATGCCCGCGCGGGTGGGAGTGGGCCCGGCTGGTGCCGCCCGACGGCCACAGGTGCACGCCGCCGGACGGCCAGATCCGGGATTGGCGGGCTACGGGCATAACTTGGCATTTTAACGGTGGCCGGCCGCACGGTTCCGCGACGACAGTTCAGGGCATGACGACGACGATGCGAGCGGCGGTCTGTGTACGAGCGGGCGGTCCTGAGGTCCTGGAGATTCGCGAGCTGCCGGTGCCGGCGGTACGGGAGGGCTGGAGCCTGGTGCGGGTGATGGCCACGGGCCTCAACCGTTCGGAGCTGCGCACCCGTCAAGGGCATTCGCCGGGCGTGAGTTTCCCGCGTGTGCTGGGGATCGAATGCGTGGGCGTCGTGGCGGCCTCGACCGAGCCCTCGCTGCCGGAGGGCACGACCGTCGCTGCGGTGATGGGGGAGATGGGCCGGGAGTTCGACGGCGGCTACGCCGAGTACGTGCTCCTGCCGAACGCCCTGCTCATGGCGGTGACCACCACGCTGCCCTGGGAGGTGCTGGCCGCGCTGCCGGAGACCTACCTGACCGCGCGGGGCGCCTTGGACGCGCTGGGGATCGGGCCCGGTGACCAGTTGCTGATCCGCGGCGGTACGTCGTCGGTTGGCATGGCCGCCGCGTCGATCGCGCACGGCCACGGCGTCGAGGTCGCGGCCACGACCCGCCGGCCCGGGAAGGCGGGCGCGCTGAGCGCGGCCGGCGTCGACCACGTGCTGCTCGATGACGGCGGGTCGCCGCACACGCCGTGGCCCGCCGGCCCGAGCCAGGTCCTGGATCTCGTCGGGGCGAGCACGGTCGTCGACTCGCTTCGCCTGGTCCGCCGGGGCGGGACCGTCTGCGTGGCCGGCTCCCTCAGCGGATGGCTGATCCGGGACTTCGAGCCGATCGCGATGATCCCCTCCGGGACCCGGCTCACGGCCTTCCACAGTGACGACGCCAAGGGCGGCGCGGGCGCGGCCGTACTCCAGCGGGTCGTCCGCAACGTCGAGGCCGGGGTCTACCGGCCGAACGTGGACCGGGTCTTCGGCCTGGACGACATCGTCGCCGCCCACCGGTACATGGAGGACGACCAGGCCGCGGGCAAGGTCGTCATGCTGCCTCAGGGTGCGTCCTGACACCCCGATCCGCCCAAACGGGCCCACCAATGACACATCAACCGCGAGACTCCGGCCAAAGAGTGAATTGGCGTCGCACAATTCCCGCGCGGACAGCGTGCGCTCACGTAAAGCCGCCGAACGAGGTACTCGTGCGGGTGACCTGAGTCGTCGATTCGACAAATCACCGGCACCTCGTGCGGATAGAGTGTGTCATCGGTGTTACGTCCGGTCGAGGTGTCTCGGTCGGGAGGTGTGTCGATGGCTGTCATTCAGATTCCCAACGGTGCGACGCCCGGCACGCACGCGCTCGTCATCGGCGTCAGCGACTATCCATTTCTGGACGGGCCGGATGCCACCGAAGACGGCGCGGATTTCGGCCTGTCGAGTTTGACCAGCGCGGCCCGATCGGCGTCCGAAGTCGCGAATTGGCTGCTGACGGAGTATCGCAATCCGGCGGCCCCACTGGCCAGCCTGAGAGTGCTGTTGTCGCCGGCCAGGAATGAGTCGATCCATCCCGCGGTCGCGGCGGCGCTGCCCGGGCCGGTGCCCGCCACGCGCGCGGCGGTCGAGGCCGACCTGCGGTCGTTGCGGGACGCCTGCCGGCAGAGCGGCGACAACGTCTGCTTCGTGTACATCGCGGGGCACGGCATCCAGCTCACCAAGCGTGGTGCCGTGGTGCTGCTGCACGACTTCGCCGATCCGGGCCACCTCAACAAGCTGCATGGTGCGATCGACGTGGTGGGCTGCCACGACGGCATGGAGGAGAGCGAGATCGCCCAGTCGCAGGTCTGGTTCTCCGACGCCTGCCGGCAGCGGCCGGATGTCGCGCGGCGGTTCGAGCGGATGGAGGGCGCGCTGACCCTCGACGAGCGGCTGGGGCGGGTCCGCGCCTCACCGCTCTACCTGGCCTCGTCCACGCGGGAGAGCGCCTTCGGCGAGGTCGGCGGGACCAGCATCTTCAGCCAGGCCCTGCTCTGGGCGTTGCGCGGCGGCGGGGCGGTCGGGCCGGACGAGCACTGCCCGGAGTGGCACGTCAGCACGGCGCGGCTGGGCACCATCCTGTTCAACCGGGTGAAGGAGGTGGCCGCGGCGGCGGGCGAGAGCCAGCTGGTCGACGTCATGGGACCGCAGCTGGAGGTGGCGGTGCAGCGCTTCGCCGCGCCGCCCGACGTCGATATCGTCGTCAACCTTCGCCCGGAGGGCGCGGCGCCCGGGCCGGCGGCGCGGCTGCTGTTCAACGCGGCGCCGCCCGGTGTGGATCTGCCGCTCGGCTGGCCGGTGCGGTTTCGCGGGCCGGCCGGCCTGTATCTGCTCAAGCTGCTGGTGGAGCCGGAGAGGATGCGGATCCTGCGGGCCGATCCACCCAGCTGCACCGAAGAGGTGGAGGTGGCTTGATGAGCGCACCCACACCCGAGCCGGTCGCGGGGGAGCTGCACGTGGCGATCGACGTGCGCTCGGACTTCCTGAGCAACAACCTGCCCTACGTCGTGCGCGACGCCGCCCTCGCGGTCGTCCACCGGGGCATGTGCGGCTCGTCGGTGACGTTGCCGGAGGGCCTCTACTCGGTGTCGGTGCTCAGCGCCGACGGCGAGCGGGCCATGGAGCTCGTACAGGTGAAGGGCAACGAGACGACCGCGGTCTCGTTTCCCGACCCGTACCCGTCCGCGGTGGAGGTCGAGGGCAAGGGGGTGACCGCCCCCGGAGACGACCCGCTGCCGGCGGCCGGCCCGGCGTCGCTGCTGTCCATGAACGGATGCGCCACCAGCCTGGTCGACGCCGAGGGGTGGGAGTTCGTGCCGGCGGAGCCGCTCGAGGAGGTGCCCTGGGCCGGGTTCCTGCTCGATGGCCGCACGGTCGAAATGTCCCTGCCGCTCAACCCTCGGGCCGCGTACCCGTTGAACTCCTGCCGGGTCGATGTGGACACTTCCGGGAGCGGTCCGGTGCTGCGGATGGCGTTCGCACCCGGACGGCTGGTCACCCGCCTGGTCGACGGCCTCGTGCGGCACGGCTCGGAGACGCTCGGCAAAGACGTCCTGGAGAAGGCCACCGGCCTGCTGCTGGAGAAGTACGCCGACCCGTCCGGGGCCGCCCTGGGCGGGCTCACCCTGCACCGCATGGGCATGCTGTCCGGGCAGCGGGACTGGGTCGAGAATCTCGTGCGCGGCTTCCCCTGGCTGACCGACGGCCCGGTGCTGCTGGCCGCCCTGCTGCGCGGCGCGGAGCCGGACGAGCGGCGGCGCGGCTTCGAGCTGCTGCTGGGCGCCGCGCAGCACCGTCCGATGTATACGGACGGGCTGTCCCTCGCGATGGACCTGTTGCGCCGGTGGCCGAAGCCCTTCGACAAGGACGCGCGCGACGCGGCGCTCGACCGGCTCGCCGGCCTCTCGGCGTACGCGGACTGGGGCTCGGTGAGCCTCTGCGTCGACGCGAGCGAAAGGGGGTCGTCATGAGCCTTGAGGTGCGGTTCCTGCCCGCCCGGCAGGGCGACGCGATCTGGGTCCGGTGGGGTCGCGGCCGCCAGTTGATGATCGACATGGGCACCGAGCAGACCGGCCGCCGGATCGCGGAGCGCCTCAAGGCCCTGCCCGAGGACGAGCGCCGGTTCGACCTGCTGGTGATCACCCACGTCGACAGCGACCACATCGGCGGGGTACTCACCTGCGTGGCCGACGCCGACCCGGCGATTCCGGGCCTGGTCTTCGACGACGTCTGGTTCAACGGCTGGGAGCACTTGCACGGCGACCCGGTGCCGCCGCCCGACGAGGTGCCGGGGCTGGAGGGCATGGGTCCGGCACAGGGCGAGCGGCTGGCCGGCTGGCTGCGCGAGCAAGCCTGGAACAACGCCTTCGACCGGTCTCCGGTGGTACTCGAAGCCGGCGATCCGCACCGGGTCGAGCTGCCCGACGGGCTGACGCTGACGGTGCTCGGGCCCACGCAGGCGAGGCTCGGCGCACTGATCCCCACGTGGCGGGAAGAGGTCGAGATCGCCCTCGCCAAGGGCCTGCTGGAGGAGGTGTCGCCCGGCCTCGAACCGTTCGGCTCCGCCAACCCGCCCGAGCTGGAGAGCAAGGTGGATCTGGAGCTGCTGGCCGAGAAGCCGTCGCCGAAGGACTCGAGCAAGACCAACCTCACCAGCATCACGCTGCTGCTGGAGTGGCGCGGCCGGCGGATCCTGCTGACCGGGGACGCGTCCGCCGACGACGTCGCGGCGGCGCTGGCATCGTCCGGGCTCCCGGCGCCGGTCGAGCTGGACCTGTTGAAGCTGCCGCACCACGGCAGCCGGCAAAACCTCAACCGCGATCTGGTGGAGGCCGTCGACTGTCCATATTGGGTGTTCTCCACCGACGGCACGACGTTTCGCCATCCTGACGCGCCGGCCGTCGCCCGACTGCTGGCCTGGGGCCGGCACGCCCGCCCGACGCTCGGTTTCAACGTGCCCAGCACGTTCAACGAGTGGTGGCGCAACGAAGACTGGCGCGCCCTCTTCGACTACGACGTCGAGTACGGCGACGAGACCGAAGGGCTGACCGTCAGCTTCGAACCGGCCTGACGAGGAGGTGCCGGATGAGCGACCTCAGAGCGACGCCGGCCGCGGAGTGCGACGTCGTGATGCGAGGCGGGATCACGTCGGGCGTCGTTTACCCCAAGGCGCTGAGCGAGATCGCCGCCGCCTACCGGCTGCGGTGTGTGGGCGGTGCGTCGGCCGGGGCGATCGGTGCCGCCGCAGGCGCCGCGGCCGAGTTCGGGCGCGGCGAAGGCGGCTTCGAAAAGCTGATGGCGCTCCCGGCGCGGCTCGGCGACGGGCGCCTCGCCGCGCTCTTCCAGCCCCAGCGGTCGACCCGGTCGCTGCTCCGGCTGATGCTGACCGCCACCGGCAACGACCGGCCAGGCCCGGCCCGCACCGGGCTGAGCCGGTACGCCGCGATGGTGGCCGCCCTGTTCGCGGGGTTTCCGCTGGCCAGCCTGGTCGGGCTGGCGCCCGGGCTCGCGCTGGCGGTCGGTGGTGTATTCGCCGGCGGCGTGGCCGGCGTCCTGCTGGTCGTCGCGGGCGTGCTGCTCGCCGTGACCGGATGGGTGGTCGCGGTAGCGATCCGCCTGGTGTCGAAGCTGACCGTCGATACGCCGGCCAACCTGTTCGGCGTCTGCCGCGGGCTCGGCGCCGGCGCCGCCCACCCCGGCCTCACCGACTGGCTCGCGAATCAGCTCGACGACCTGGCCGGGCTGCCGGCGGGCGCTCCGCCGTTGCTCTTCGGCCACCTCTGGACCGGCTCCACCGATCCGGCGGCCGTCCCGGCGGGCGAGCGGGCCATCGACCTGCGGGTGATCAGCACCTGCCTGAGCCAGAGCCGCCCGTACGAGCTGCCGACGCAGGCGCGGCTGTTCTTCTACGAGCCGGAGACCTGGCGGACGCTGTTTCCCGCCGGCGTGATGGACGCGCTGCTGGGGGCGCCGGAGCCCCAGCCGCTGCCGGGCGACGACCCGGAGGCCTGGCGGCGGGAGGAGGAGGCGGCCGCCAACCATTCGCCCGCGCTGCGCCGGCTGCCCGCCCCCGAGCACCTGCCGGTCATCGTGGCGATCCGGATGTCGCTGAGCTTCCCGCTGCTGATCTCGGCGGTGCCACTGTGGACGATCGACCGCCGCCGCTCGGGCGAAAGGCTCGTCTTCGCCAAGCTGTGGTTCACCGACGGCGGCTTCTGCAGCAACTTCCCGGTCCACCTGTTCGACGCGGCGCTCGCCACCCGCCCCTCGTTCTCGATCAACCTCGGCAGGTTCTCCGAGGGCCAGACGCCCAGCCCGGACGAGGCGGACAACGTCGAGTACTCGCGCACGAACACCTCCGGCCTGCTGCCCCCGTACGAGGCCATCCCGGAGCGCGGCTTCGGCGCGGTGGCGGGCTTCGCCAGAGCGGCGGTGGACACGGCGCGAGGCTGGCACGACAGCACCCAACTGAACCTGCCCGGCTTCCGCGACCGGATCGTGCGCGTCCTGCAGACCGACAGCGAGGGCGGCCTCAACCTGCACATGAACGGCGCCACGATCGACCGGCTGGCCGACCGCGGGCAGGCCGCGGGCCGGATCATGGTGGAGCAGTTCACCCAGCCGCGCTACCCGGTGTCGGCGCCGCTCGCCACCGGCTGGGAAAACCACCGCTGGGTGCGCTACAGGGCACTGCTGTCGTGCCTGCCCGCGTGGCTGATGTCCTACTCCAGCGGGCGCGAGGGGCTCGACATCGCACCCGAGAAGCCGCCGAGCCTGCCACTGTCGGCGCCGGCCCAGGCGCTCGCGACCGAGCTCACCCGCGCGCTGGACGCGGCGGCGGCGGTGGTCGCGAACGCCGAGCCCGGCGCGCTGGAGCAGCTGACCGCGGCACCCCGCCCGCTCGGCGCGATCCGCCGCATCCCGCAGATCTGACCGGCCTGTGACGGCGGCGAGCGGACAGGGCACAGCTCGTCGACGGGCTAGATGGTGAAGCCGCCGTCGATGTTGATCGTCGCGCCGGTCAGGTATCGGCCGTCCGGGCCGGCGAGGTAGGCGACGGCTCCCG
>Ga0272482_10000651_pt1 | contig 10736 bp, 6 predicted proteins | sample RVTome_8_FD_192427 | JGI IMG/M metagenome (GOLD analysis project Ga0272482, IMG submission 192427) | Soil microbial communities from uranium-contaminated site in the Upper Colorado River Basin, Wyoming, United States - RVT160D0 (version 2) ...
GGTGGCAGGCGACTGGGACGGCGACGGCCACGGCAGCCTGGGGCTCTACGACCAGCAGGACGGTGTGTTCCAGCTTTGGGACGAAGCCGGCAACCGGATGACCACCTCGCCGTTCGGACCACCTGGTGCACCGGCACTGCCGATCGCCGGCGACTGGGATGGAGACGGTCGCGACACCGTCGGCACCTTCCAGCCCGACGGCACGTTCACTCTCGGCGGTCCGGACATCCAGGCCCTCGTCGAGCGTTCACGAACCATCCACGCCGACCCCACCCACAGCGATGATGCGGTGCCTGTCGCCGGCGACTGGAACGGCCACGACCTCGTCACGATTGGGGACCTTCGCAGCATCTTCGGCCCCCTCGTCGACGAACCATCTGTGGCGGCCGACCTGCCGTTGCTCAACGCCGCGATGCAGCGGGCCTCCATCACGACACCCGCCCGCAAGGCGGCTTTCCTCACAACTATCCGCCACCAGAGCAACTTCGACGCCCAAGCAGAGGAACAGGGTCGCAAGGCCTACCGCGGACGAGGCCTCATCCAACTCACCGGCAAGGCGAACTACCGCACCGCCGGCGCCTACCTCGGCGTCGACCTCAAACGCAAGCCCTCTCTGGCCTCGACCGACGAGGTGAGCTCCGCTGCGGCCGCCTGGTATTGGACCATCGCTCGGGACATGAACTACGCCGCCGATCGCCTCGACATCGCAGCGATCAACATCGCCGTCACCCCCAACGCCAACGGCGAAGAGGACGCCGCCTGGTGCGCCGACTTCCAGAAGGCGCTGGCGTGGTTCAACGGCGGACAAGTCCCCGAAGGGGTGAACTGCGACCGATCAGTCGCCCTGTCGATCCCGGTGCCGTCCACTCCCGCCGACAGAACGAGCACGACCACCGCGACTGCCACGCCAACCACGGCGGCAGACGCCCCCTCTGACCACCCGGCGCTGCCCATGCCTCAGCCCGACGGCACGGAACCATCCGACAAGACGACCGTCTCGGCGCCAGGAGGCGAGGCATCGACCATCCCGGACACCTCGTCCACGACCGTGCCGGACGTCACATCGACCACCCTGCCTGCCACCTCATCGACGGAGCTCGACACGACATCGAGCACCGTTCCCGGGGAACTCGAGCCTCCGCCGGCCCAACAGATCGACGTTCCGTGATGCCGCCCTAGTAGCTCCGGATCGACACCAGCACTGCCTGCTTCGACCTCCTCACCCGGAGCAGGCAGTCGGGGGTCGGCTCTCGCGCTTGACGGCGCGCGGGAGCCGGCTCCCCCTCTGTTCTGCTTGTTCCGCTACCTCCACGGGACAGGCAGTCGGGGGTCGGCTCTCGCGTTTGACGGCGCGCGGGAGCCGGCTCCCCCTCTGTTCTGCTTGTTCCGCTACCTCCACGGGACAGGCAGTCGGGGGTCGGCTCTCGCGTTTGACGGCGCGCGGGAGCCGGCTCCCCCTCTGTTCTGCTTGTTCCGCTACCTCCACGGGACAGGCAGTCGGGGGTCGGCTCTCGCAGGCTCGGCGCGCGAGAGCCGGCCCCTTTCCTCATTTGTCAAGCCGCCTATCAGCTGACGGCCCAAGCCGGATCGAACGGGCCCGTAGCGAAGCGTCCGCCGGTCGAGGGCAGTCGCCCACAGCGGCAAGGCTCACACCTCGGACGGCGACCACGTGCGTCACGATGGTTGCGAGCCGTGGATCCGACGCCGGCTGGTCGTCGCGGCTGACCCGATGCCTGCGGCGCCGGTCGCGCACCGTCCTGAGAGGGAGTGTGGACGTAACGGTGTAAGGGCCTGATCTGAGATGGTGGGCGGTCTGCTCGCCAGAGATGAGGATCAGTGACCGAAGAAGTAGTGCAGGGGCCGTTGGACGACGTGGCGCTCGCTCAGCGGTTGGTGGCCCAGGCTCGTGCCGAGGGGGTCTCGTTGACCGGGCCGGGTGGGTTGTTGGGCAAGATGATCGTGTTGTCGAGCTGCCCGGTCTCCTCCAGGTAGTCGATCAGCCGGCCGATCTCGTGGTCGGTGTAGCTCGAGAAGGCGGCGTACACCTCGGCCTGGCGGCGCATGAGCGCCTTCTCGTCCTCGTCGAGCGTGTCCCACGGCCGCACGACGTCGAACGGTGGCACGTCGAGGCCGTCGACGCTCTTCTGGCCCAGGAGGGGGTTGATCGGCGACAGCTCGGTCGACTCGGGTACCAGCCCGATCGCCTTCTGGCGCTCGAGGATGGTCTCCCGGATCTTCTCGTAGCCCTCGTCGAAGCGGCCCTTGTACTTGTCGATCCACTCCTTCGGCGCGTGGTGCGGGGCGTGGTTGGCCCCGGGGCAGAAGTACATGAAGAACGGTCGCTCGGGTGCCACCTGCTTGGCGTCCGCGATCATGGCGATGGCCCGGTCGACCAGGTCCCGGGACAGGTGGTAGTCGTCGTCGCCGAAGCCGGCCGCCCAGTCCTCGGGCGGGTCGTGGGGCTGGTCGACGAACTGCTGGTCCTGGACCAGGTCGGGGTACCACTGGTTGGTCTCCCCGCCCAGGAAGCCGTAGTAGCGCTCGAAGCCCCGCCCGGTCGGCCAGTTGCGCTTCGAGGACGCCATGTTCGTCTCGTCCTCGGCCACGCAGTGCCACTTGCCGAGCATGTAGGTGTTGTAGCCCCGCTCCCCGAGGACCTCGGCGATGGTGGCGGTCTCGAACGGGATGTGGCCGTTGGAGCCGGGGAAGCCCGTCGTCGCCTCCGCGATGCAGGCCATCCCCACCGTCGTGTGGTTGCGCCCCGTCAGCAGCGACGCCCGCGTCGGCGAGCAGATGGCGGTGGTGTGGAACTGCGTGTAGCGGAGGCCTCCGTCACACAGGCGCTGCAGCGTGGGCATCTCGATGGGGCCGCCGAAGGGCTCCCAGGCACCGAACCCCGTGTCGTCCCACACGATGAACATCACGTTCGGGGCACCGTCGGGCGCCTGGGGCTGCTCGTAGGGGGCCCAGTCCGGGGTCGAGTCCCGGACGTCCAGGTTGATGGTGCCCTTGAACGGCTTGGTCACGGCGGTGCTCCGATCGTTGGCGGGTCGGCGACGGTGTGGTCGCGGTGGAGGGTCTCGCGTGCTCGCCGGGTCGGCCCGCCGTGCTGGCCGGGTCGTCCGGCATCGGCACTTCGAGGAGTACCGCGCCCTGCCGGCCCCGGGGTCACCCACCTGGGGTGATCCGTCCCCGACGGCCGGGGCTCGGACCCTCCGGTGCGGCGCCACCCGGCGCTCCGGGACCGGCGCGCGCTCCTGGACGACGCGGTCGAGCGGCCCTACACCGGGGGCTCGGGGACGGGCCCGAGCAGGACGAGGGCATCCCCGTCCTCCGGGGCGGGGCGGTCGCGCTCGGTCACCGGGATCAGCCGGCCGTCGGCGCGCAGGACGAACAGCAGCTCGGCCCCGTCGGCCGAGCCGGCCCCGCCGTCGCCGCCCCGTTCGGCCACCGTGAACCGGGCCCCGGCCACGTGCCGGCGGGCCAGCTCGACGCCCGTGAGCGGCCCGCCGAACAGGAGCTCGCCCTGGGCGAAGGGGGCCACCACCCCGACGTCGTGGGCGGGGGCCATGACCCGGTAGACGCCGTCGTCGAGCGTGCCCTCGAGCCCCACTGCCGCCAGGGCGTTGAAGTCGTCCTGGTCGGTGAGGAGGAGGACCATCGTGATGCCTTCGAGCTCGGCGCCGCGGCCGGTGGCGTCGGCGACCAGCTCGCCGGGGGCCAGCTCGAGGCCGGCCTCCTCGATCCTCCGGCGCTCCGCCTGGGCGCCGGCCCACATCACGACCCCGACGCCGTGGGCCTGGAGCGCCCGCGCCAGGGCCACGACCCAGCCACCGCCGCCCACGACCAGCGGCCGCGACCGGGCGGGGCGGGCCACGCCGACCCGGCGGGCCACCGGGGACGCCGTGAGCCCGTACAGGGTGACCGTGGCCACGATGACCAGGAACGTCACCGGGAGGATGTCCGAGGCCCCGTCGACACCGTCGTCCACCAGGGGGCCCGTGAACGTCGACGCGGTCGCCGCCGCCACGATGCCGCGCGGGTCCATCCAGCCGAGGAAGGCCCGCTCGCCCCATGGCAGCTCGGTCCGGACGGTGGCGAGCAGCACGACCAGCGGGCGGGCCACGACCACCAGCACCGCGACCAGCCCCGCGGTCGGCAGGAGGACGTCGACGACCGAGTCGGGTGTGACGGTCGCCGAGATCGAGATGAACAGCAGCCCGATGATCAGCTGGATCACGGTCTCGAAGAACGGTCGCCGGGCGGGGATGTCGAACTGGGGGAGGTTGGCCAGCGCGATGCCGATGACGATGGCGGCGATGAGGCCGGTGTCGTCGCGGACGATGTCGCAGGCGGCGGCGGTCGCGACCACGACCGCCAGGGCGCCGTTGGTCCCCAGCACCTCCGACAAGGGGAAGAGCCGGAGCAGGAGCCACAGGGCCGCGACGCCGGCCAGGCCCCCCGCCAGCCCCACGCCGACGCTGGTCAGGAACAGCGCGACGTCGTGCAGGACGGGGCGCGAGGTGCTCGCGACGACCGCGTGGAAGACCAGCGCGCCGACGATGGCGCCGGTCGGGTCGACGACCGAGCTCTCCCAGGTCAGGATCGTCCGGACCCGGACGCTCGGCCGGACGAACGCCAGCAGCGGCCCCACGACGGTCGGGCCCGACACCACCAGGATCGCGCCGAGCATGACCGCGGCCCCCGACGACAGCCCGAGCAGCCAGGCGGCCGTGCCGGCCGCGATGGCGAGCGTGGCCGGCACACCGACGACGATCAGCCGGGTCACCACCCCGCGGGTGCTGCCCGTGAGCCGCTGCAGGTCGAGGGTCAACCCGCTGTCGAACAGGATCAACGCCACCGCCAGCGAGACGAGCGGCCCGAACGCCGGCCCCACCAGCTCCGTCGGGACGACCGTGTCGGTGATCGCCCCGGCCGCGAACCCGACGGGCAGCAGGACGACGATGGCGGGCAACCGGAACCGGTTGGCCAGCACCTGGGACCCCACGGCGAGCGCCACCGTCAACCCCAGCCCCCCGAGGATCTCGTCCGTGGTCATCGCAGCCCTCGACCCTTCTCCGGCGCTCCCCGCCCCGCCCCAATTCCACCTCGGCGAGCGGGCCCCGCATCACCTCCGGTGGATGACCCGCAGCCGCCGGCCGGCGCGAACGCCGATCGTGCCGGCCGTCCGGTGACGTTCACCCTGGCGGGGTGGCGGACGTCGGGGACGAGGCCGGGAGAGTGGCCGCATGTTCCACACGACGGTCCTGAGCGCGGGCGTCTTCGGCCTCGCCGGTGCGATGTTGCTGACGGCGGGATGCGGGGACGATGACGACGACAGCGGCGAGTCGGCGGTGTGCGAGGCCCAGTCGCAGCTCGACGACGAGGTCGACAAGCTGGAGGACCTCGACCTGGCGGACACGAGCGTGAGCGACCTGAAGAGCACCCTGAGCGACGTCGGCGACGACCTGAAGAGCGTCGAGGATGCGGCGTCCGACGACGTGTCGTCGGAGGTCGACGGCGTCAAGAGCGCCCTCGACGACCTCCAGAGCGCGGTCGATGACCTGGGCTCGGGCGAGTCGCTGAGCGGGGCGGCCTCGTCGCTGAAGGGCTCCATCAGCAGCCTGGCCACGGCGACCGACGACCTCGAGACCGCCGTCGACAAGCCCGACGACTGCTGACCCCTGCCGGTCGGATCACCCCGATGGGGCGATGCCGGTCCGCGGAGCGGTCCGTACCGTCGGCCCAGTGCCCGATACGAACCCTGACCCCTCGCGCGAGAGGCCCCGGGTGGTGATCCTCGGCGGCGGCTTCGGCGGGCTGGGCGCGGCCCGCAAGCTGGGGAAGGCCGACGTCGACGTGGTCCTGGTCGACGAGCACGACTACCACACCTTCCAGCCGTTCCTGTACCAGGTGGCCACCGACCTGCTGGAGGAGACGGCGGTGGGCCACCCGCTGCGTGACCTGGTCCACGACCAGGCGAACACGGTCGTCCACCAGGCGCCGGTGACCGCCGTCGACCTGGAGGCCCGCCAGGTCCGGCTCGACGGCATGGACCCCTTGCCCTACGACCACCTGGTCCTGGCGCTGGGGGCCGAGGTCGAGTTCTTCGGGGTCGAGGACGCGGCCAGCCACGCCTTCCCCCTCTACACCCTGGCCGACGCGGTGCGGCTGCGCGACCACGTCCTGGACCGGTGGGAAGCGGCCGACAAGGACCGTTCCCTGGCCGAGGACGGGGCGCTCAACGTCGTGGTCGTCGGGGGCGGCCCCACCGGGGTCGAGAGCGCGGGGGCGCTGGCCGAGCTGTACCGCAGCAACTTCGCCGCCGACTACCCGGGCCTGCCCCAGGACCAGGCGCGCATCGTCCTCGTCGAGGCCGGGCCCGCGCCGTCGACCACCCCTACCGGCAGGCGCTCGAGCGGTCGGCCCTGGTCATCAAGGGCCTCACCTACATGCCGACCGGCGCCACCGTCGCCGCCCTCACCACCTCGCTGCCCGAGACACCCGGCGGCGAGCGCAACTGGGACTACCGCTACACCTGGATGCGCGACTCGACCTTCACCCTGCAGGCCCTGCACTACCTGGACCTGGACTGGGAGGCCGACGAGTTCATGCAGTTCACCCGGGACCTGGAGGCCAACAGCGACGGCGCGCTCCAGATCATGTACGGGATCGACGGTCGACGGGACCTCACCGAGACCACGCTCGACGACCTCTCCGGCTACCGGGGCGCCCGCCCGGTGCGCGTCGGCAACGGCGCCTTCGACCAGCGCCAGAACGACGTGTTCGGCGCCGTGCTCGACTCGATCCTGCTCCACACCCGGCGCAGCGAGCGCCTCCCCCGGGGTCTCTGGCCGCTGGTCCAGTCGCAGGCTGCCTGTGCCAGCCAGGTGTGGCGCGAGCCCGACCAGGGCATCTGGGAGGCCAGGGGGGACCCGAAGCACTACGTCTCGTCCAAGCTGATGTGCTGGGTCGCGCTCGACCGTGCCGCCAAGCTGGCCGAGATCCGGGGCGACGCCGAGGTGGAGGCCGGCTGGCGGGACACCGCCGACGAGATCAAGGACGACATCCTGACCCACGGCGTCGACGACCGGGGCGTCCTGCGCCAGCACTACGACACCGACGCCCTCGACGCCTCGACCCTGCTGGCCGCCATCTTCGGGTTCCTCCCCGGCGACGACGAGCGCCTGCGCGCCAGCGTCCTGGCCATCGCCGACGAGCTCACCGACAACGGGTTCGTGCTGCGCGACCGCACGGACGAGACGGACGACAGGATGTCCGGCAAGGAGGGGACGTTCCTGATCTGCTCGTTCTGGCTCGTCTCCGCCCTCGCCATCGTGGGGGAGGCCGAGCGCGCCCGCGACCTGATGGAGGTCCTCCTGCGCGTGGCGTCCCCGCTGGGCCTCTACGCCGAGGAGTTCGACACCGACACCGCCCACCACCTGGGGAACTTCCCCCAGGCGTTCTCCCACCTGGCGCTCATCGAAGCCGCGGCCCGGATCGTCCTGATGGAGCGGGTGGCGGAGCTGACATGAGCGCCGACCACTACGACGTCATCGTCGTCGGCACCGGTGCCGGCGGCGGCACGCTGGCCCGGCACCTCGCCCCGGCGGGCAAGCGCATCCTGCTGCTCGAGCGGGGTGGCTGGCTGCCCCGCGAACCCGAGAACTGGTCGGCCCAGGACGTGTTCGTCGACAGCCGCTACATCTCCACCGACACCTGGTACGACGAGCACGGCAAGGCGTTCCAACCGCAGGTCCACTACTTCGTCGGCGGCGCCACCAAGCTCTACGGCGCCGCCCTCTACCGCCTGCGCCGCGAGGACTTCGGCGAGCTGCAGCACTACGACGGCATCTCGCCGGCGTGGCCGATCTCCTACGACGACATGGAGCCGTACTACACGAAGGCCGAGCAGCACTACCAGGTGCACGGCGCCCGCGGGGAGGACCCCACCGAGCCCCCGGCCAGCTCCCCGTACCCCTTCCCGGCGCTCGCCCACGAGCCCCGGATCCAGCAGCTCGCCGACGACCTGGCGGCGAGCGGCCACCACCCGTTCCACGCCCCCTGCGGGGTGATGCTCGACGAGGGCGACCTGCCCTACAGCCGCTGCGTCCGCTGCGGCTTCTGCGACGGGTTCCCCTGCCCGCTGCACGCCAAGTCCGACGCCGAGGTCCACGGCGTCCGGCCGGCCCTGGAGCACCCGAACGTCACCCTGCTCACCGGCGCCACCGCACGGCGGCTGGGCACCAACCCGGCCGGCACCGCGGTCACCGCCGTGGAGGTCGACCGCGAGGGCGAGCGCGAGGTCTACTCGGCCGACATCGTGGTCGTCTCCTGCGGCGCCGCCAACACCGCCCAGCTGCTCCTGTCGTCGGCCTGCGACCGGCACCCGAACGGGCTCGCCAACGGCTCCGACCAGGTCGGGCGCAACTACGTCTTCCACAACAGCCAGGCGGTGCTGGCGCTGTCCCGCGAGCCGAACCCGACCGTGTTCCAGAAGACGCTCGGCGTCAAGACTTCTACTTCGGCACCGACGACTTCGAGTACCCGATGGGCAACATCCAGATGGTCGGCAAGTCGACCGAGGAGATGTACCGGGGCGAGAAGCCGATCGAGACGAAGCTGGCGCCGACACGGGCCCTGCGAGACATCGCCACCCACGCCGTCGACTTCTGGCTCTCCACCGAGGACCTGCCCCGGCCCGAGAACCGGGTCACGCTGGAGCGCGACGGCAGCATCCGGCTCCGCTACGAGCTGGGCGGGAAGAAGGCCGGCGAGCGCCTGTACCACCAGCTCAAGTCCATGCTCGGCCACCTGGGCATGCACCCCGACCACCTGCACCACCGGCACGCCTACCTCAAGACCTCGATCCCCGTGGCCGGTGTCGCCCACCAGGCCGGTACCTGCCGGTTCGGCACCGACCCCGCCACCTCGGTCCTCGACGTCGACTGCCGGGCCCACGAGCTCGACAACCTCTACGTGGTCGACACCACCTTCTTCCCGAGCATCGGCGCCGTGAACCCCGCGCTCACGGCCATGGCCAACGCCCTGCGCGTCGGCGACCACCTGCTCGAACGGCTGGGTGCCCCGACGTGAGCCTGCTCGCCTCCGGCGCCGGGCTCCTCGCTGTCGACCCGGTGCCGTGGGCCCGGGCGCAGATGGCCTTCACGCTGGCCGCCCACATCATCCTCGTTCCCCTGGGGGTCTCGTGGGCCTGCATGACCCTGGTGGCGAACTGGAAGGCGATCCGCCACGGCGACAGCGACGCCCTCCTCCTCGCCCAGCGGTGGTCGAAGTACATGGCGGTCACCTTCGCCGTGGGCGCCGTCACCGGCACCGTCCTCAGCTTCGAGTTCGGGCTCCTCTGGCCCCGCTTCATGGAGCGGTGGGGCGCCGCCTTCGGCATCCCGTTCGCCGTCGAGGGCCTGTTTTTCTTCACCGAGGCCATCTTCATCGCCCTCTACATCTTCGGCTGGAAGCGGCTCCGGCCCTGGCCCCACTTCCTCACCGGCATCCCCATCGTGATCGCCGGCATCGGCGGCACGCTCGCCGTCGTCGCCGCCAACGCGTGGATGAACCAGCCGCAGGGCTTCACCCTCGACGACGACGGCAAGGTCGTCGACGTCGACCCCCTGAAGGTCATCTTCAACGACGCCTGGCCCTACGAGGCGTCGCACATGCTGGTCGCCGCCTACCTCGTCGGGGGCTTCATGGTCGCCTCGGTCTACGCCGCCGGCATGCTGAAGGGCCGCCAGGACCGCTACCACCGGCTCGGCTTCCTCATCCCCTTCACCGTCGCCGCCATCGCCACGCCGATCCAGATGGCGGTGGGCGACACCCTCGCCCGGTGGGTCTACGAGAACGAGCCGACCAAGTTCGCGGCGATCGAGCTCGTGCCGGAGACCGAGAGCGACGTCCCCGAGACCCTCCTCGGCCGGCTGGGCAGCGACGGCGAGGTCACCGGCGGCATCAGGATCCCCGGGCTCGCCTCCTGGCTGTCCGACCCGGGCGAGGGCACCAGCACGGTGGTGCAGGGCCTCGACGAGGTCCCCGCCGACGAGCGCCCCACCCTCCGGCAGGTCAACACCGTCCACCTGGCCTGGGACGTGATGGTCGGCCTCGGCACCCTGCTGTTCCTGCTGTCGGCCTGGTACGGGGCCGCCTGGCTGTTCCGCCGCGACATGCCGCGCTCGCGCCTGTTCCTCTGGGCCGCCTCCGGGGCCGGCGTCGCCGCGGTCGTGGCCATGGAGGCCGGCTGGACGGTCACCGAGGTGGGCCGCCAGCCCTGGATCGTCCGCGGCCACATGAAGGTCGAGGACGCCGCCACCTCCAACGAGGGCGTGTGGGCCACCTTCGTCGCCGTCGTGCTCATCTACCTCGCCCTGGCGGCGACCGTCGTCCTCGTGCTGCGCAGCATGAGCCGGCGGTTCCGGGAAGAGGGCGAGCTGGCCGACTCCGACGTTCCCTACGGCCCGCGGGAGCTCCAGCGTGGCCGACGCCGTCGCCGTCGTCCTCTTCGTCGCCGTGAGCGCCTACGCCGTGTTCGGCGGGGCCGACTTCGGCGCCGGGTTCTGGGACCTCACCGCCGGCGGGGCGTCACGGGGCGACCCCGCCCGGCGGCTGATCGACCACTCCGTCGGCCCGGTGTGGGAGGCCAACCACGTGTGGCTGATCTTCACCCTGGTGGTGCTGTGGACCGGGTTCCCCGAGGCGTTCGGGTCGATCACCCTCACCCT
>Ga0272482_10000652_pt1 | contig 10694 bp, 12 predicted proteins | sample RVTome_8_FD_192427 | JGI IMG/M metagenome (GOLD analysis project Ga0272482, IMG submission 192427) | Soil microbial communities from uranium-contaminated site in the Upper Colorado River Basin, Wyoming, United States - RVT160D0 (version 2) ...
GCCCTGGCCGACGCCATGACTCCGGACGAAGGCGCCGGCGATTTCGCCCAGGCGATGATGGACTTGGGCGCGACCATCTGCACGCCCCGCAATCCGCAATGCGGCCGCTGCCCGCTAAGCGCGCATTGCGCGGCCTACAAAGCCGGCGATCCCGGTCGCTATCCGGTCAAGCCGCGCAAGGCGGCGAGGCCGCGCAGGGACGGCGTTGCCTATTGGCTCGAGCATGACGGGCAGGTGATGCTCGTCCGACGCGCCCAGCAGGGTTTGCTGGGGGGCATGCTCGCGCTGCCCACCGACGAACCGCTGGCCGCCGATTGGCGCGAGGCGGGGTCGGTCGATCACGTCTTCACCCATTTCGCGCTGACCATGCGGCTCAAATGCGCGCGCGCCGCCGCCCGGCCCGAAGGCATTTGGTGGCCGGTCGAGAAGATCGGCGAGGCGGGGCTTCCCACCCTGTTCGCCAAGCTCGCCGAGCGCGGCGCGGCATGGCGGGAGGCGGCATGAAGAGGCTCTTCCCGCTCCTCCTGCTGCTGCTGGCGGCCCCGGCCTCGGCCCAGACCGTCGAGCGCGCCTACGGTCCCGACCCGCGCCAGCGGCTCGACTTCACGCCGGCGACGCGAGACCACGCCCCGCTCGTCCTGTTCATCCACGGCGGCGCGTGGAGCTTCGGCGACAAGCGGATCGCGGCCCACATGGCGGCGCATTTCACCGGCCAGGGCTATGCCTTCGCCTCGATCAACTACCGCCTCGTGCCCGACGCGAGCGTGGAACGGCAGGCCGAGGACGTCGCCGCGGCCCTCGCCAGCCTGATCGACCGGGGCCGGCCGGCGGTCCTGCTGATCGGCCACAGCGCCGGCGCTCATCTCGCCGCGCTGGTCGGCACCGATCCGCGCTATCTGGCCGCGCATCGGCTTTCGCTGGCCGCGATCGGCGGGGTCGTCCTCCTCGACGGCGCCGGCTACGACGTGCCGCGCCAGATGGCGGCCGCGGGCCCTTTGCTGAGGCGCGTCTACGTCAACGCCTTCGGCACGGACGAGACCGTCCAGCGCCGCCTTTCCCCCCTCGCCCACGCCGCAGCGCCCAACGCCGCCGAATTCCTGATCCTCCACGTCGCGAGCCGCGAGGATTCGCGCAGCCAGTCGGAAGCGCTCGCAGCCGCTCTCCGCGCCGCGCGCACGCCGGCCGAGGTCGAAGCCGTCGACGGCACCCACGCCCAGATCTTCCGCCGCTTCGGCCAAGGCGGCCACCGCGCCACCGAATTGACCGACGCCTTCGCACGGCGCCGCTTCGGGGAAAGCCGATGATCGGCTTCACCGGCGCCGGCCTCGACCGCGCCGACCATCTCCGGCTCGACGCCGAGCGGCTGGCGGACATGATGGCCAATGCCGACGCGCGGCTGCTCAGGCTGGAGACGCTCGATCCGTTGCTGGGCGAGGACGGCAAGCTCGCCTGGACGCCGCTGGCCGGCGCGGCGGGGGAATTCCTGTTCCTGGGAATCGAGGACGGCGCGCCGCTGTTCGCCCCCTTGCTCCGCCTGGAGGCGCTCGGCCAGCGTGCCTGGTCGGTGTTCCGGCTGCTGGCGCTGATGAGCCCGAAGGAGGCGGCGATCTGGGGCGCGGCGCGCAGTCTCAACGAGTGGCACAACCGGCATCGTTTCTGCGGCATTTGCGGCACCGCCACCGATCATTACCGCGCCGGCTGGGGGCGGAAATGTCCGGGCTGCGGCGCCGAGCATTTCCCGCGGGTCGACCCGGTCGTGATCATGCTCGCCGAGCATGACGGCCGGGTGCTCGTCGCCCGCCAGCCCCAATATCCGCCCGGCCGCTATTCGGCGCTGGCCGGCTTCGTCGAGCCCGGCGAATCGATCGAAGAAGCGGTGGCGCGCGAATTGATGGAGGAGGCGGGGGTCGCGGTGTCGAACGTGCGCTACGTGGCGAGCCAGCCCTGGCCGTTCCCCGGCTCGCTGATGATCGCCTGCATCGCCGACGCCGAATCGGACGCGCTGAGGCTCGATCCCACCGAGCTCGAGCACGGCTTCTGGGTGGACCGGGCCGGCGTAACCGCCGCGCTCGGCGGCGCGCCCGACGCCCCGTTCCTGGCGCCGCCGCCTTTTGCCATTGCCAATACGCTGCTGACGCGCTGGAGTGCGGAACAGGAATGAGGAGGGACCGATGAGGGGCTCATATCTTCTGGCGGGCGCGGCGGCGCTCATCGCACTTGCGGGCTGCGCATCGAGCGGCGGCGGCGGCCGGCGCGCCACGCTGCAGGTGACGATGACCGGGCTTCAGGAGGTGCCGGGGCCGGGCGACGCCGACGGCAGCGGCACCGCCGAGATTCGCTCGATCCCAGCCGACGGCCAGATCTGCTGGGATCTCTACGCGCGCGGCATCGATCCGGCGACCGCCGCCCATATCCACCGCGGCGCCGCCGGCGCGGCGGGGCCGCCGGTGGTGACGCTGACGACGCCCGACACCGCCGGCCGCAGCCAGGGCTGCGCCGCCGTCGATCCCGCTCTCGCGCGCGAGGTCGCGATGCGCAGCTTCGATTTCTACGTGAACGTCCACACCGCCGCTTTCCCCGCCGGCGCGATCCGCGGCCAGCTGCGCGGCGGGCCTATTCCGAGGGAGCGCGGGGTCGGGGTGAGGCCGGCTCGCGAGGGGCCTTCCGCGCGCGTGGTTTCGCCGCCGGCTTCGGCTTCGGCTTCGCCGCCGCTTTAGGGCGCGCCGAGGCTATGGGGCGCGGCTGCGGCTCGGGCTGCGGGTCGTCCTTCGCTTCGGCGCCGGCCTCGACGTCGCGCAGGCCCTGCTCGACGCCCTCGAGGAAGCGGCGGAAGCCGTCGATCGCGGCGGTGCGGATCGCCTCGACGACCTTGTTGCCGTCGATATGCGCTTCGCCGCCGATGTACCGCGGCCCGGACTCGCGCGGCCGTTCGTTTCGGCCGCCGCGCCGCGCCCGGCCGGCGGCGGCCATCGTGGCGGTGGCGAAATCGCGGACCAGCGGGCTCGACGCGGCCTTGATCGCCTTTTTCGCCTTGCGGCGGAGCTTCTTCGGCAGCTTCACCGCGCCGACCCGCTTGGGGATTTTGATGTTGCCGGCCATTGTTCGCCTCCTCCTGTGTGTTAATATATTAACACACTTGCGCGGTTCAAGCCTCACTCGACCAGAATCTGGGCGCTCATGCCGAGCGCGCGGTGAAGGACGTTGGCGCTGCGCACGCGATAGCGGCCGGGCGCCGGCACCAGCGCGACGGTGCGCCGCTCACCGGGCCGGAGCAGGATATGGCCGCCGGCGACCGCGCCCGCGTCGCGCGCGCGCACACGAGCAGCGCGGAAGAAGTCGGGCGCGCTGGCCGAGAGCGTGGCCCGGCTGTTGTTGACGAAATTGAGCTTGACCGGCTGCCCCGCCGCCAGGCGGATCTGCTGCGGCTCGTAGGCGAACGGCCGCAGCAGGATCTGCTCCTCGGACGCGGCGCGCCATTCGGGCTCCGGCTGCCCGAGCGCCGGCGCGGCGAGGAGCAGCGCGGCAATGGTGAAGGTCAGCGGTCGCATGGGCTCACTCCTTAGCCTAGAAGCGCAGCGGCTTCACCCTCTTCACGCCGGGTAAAGATTCGAGCCGCCCGACCAGTTCCGCGTCGATATGGCCGTCGACCGCGACCAGGGCCACCGCCTCGCCGCCGGCCTCGCGCCGGCCGAGGTGGAAGGTGGCGATGTTCACCCCGGCTTCGCCCAGGGTCGTGCCGAGCCGGCCGATGAACCCCGGCGCGTCCTCGTTGACGATGTAGATCATCTCGCCGGCGAGCTCCGCCTCGATGGCGATTCCGAACATGTCGACCAGCCGCGGCGCGGCATTGCCGAACAGGGTGCCGGAGACGGCGCGCGGCCCGTCCGGGGTCGCCACGGTGACGGTGAGCAATGTGTGGTAGTCGCCCTCGCGGTCGTGGCGGATCTCGCGCACGTCGAGCCCGCGCTCCTTGGCGAGCCAGGGCGCGTTGACCATGTTGACCGTGTCCGAATAGACCCGCATCAGCCCGGCCAGGACCGCGCCGGTGACCGGCTTCTGGTTCAGTTGCGCCGCCGCGCCCTCGGCCTCGACCGAAACGCCCTCGATCCGGATTCCCTCGACCTGGCCGACCAGGCTGCCGAGCTTCTCCGCCAGCGCCATATAGGGGCGCAGCCGCGGCGCCTCCTCGGCGGTCAGCGACGGCATGTTCAACGCATTGGTGACGCCGCCGCGGACCAGATAGTCGGCCATCTGCTCGGCGATCTGGACGGCGACCTTGGCCTGGGCCTCGGTGGTCGAGGCGCCGAGATGCGGCGTCGCCACCAGCCCGGGCGCGCCGAACAGGGGATTGTCGCGCGCCGGCTCCTCGACGAACACGTCCAGGGCCGCGCCGGCGACATGGCCGCTGTCGAGCGCGTCGCGCAGGGCCGCCTCGTCGATCAGACCGCCGCGCGCGCAATTGACGATGCGCACCCCCGGCTTGGTCTTGGCCAGATTGTCGCGGCTGAGGATGTTTCGGGTCTGCTCGGTCAGCGGCGTGTGCAGGGTGATGAAGTCGGCGCGGGCGAGCAGCTGGTCCAGCTCGACCTTCTCGACGCCGAGCTCGACCGCCCGCTCCGCCGTCAGGAACGGATCGTAGGCGACGACCTTCATCCTGAGGCCCAGCGCCCGGTCGGCGACGATCGAGCCGATATTGCCGCAGCCGATCAGGCCCAGGGTCTTGGAGGTCAGCTCGACCCCCATGAACCGGTTCTTCTCCCACTTGCCGGCCTGGGTCGAGACGTCGGCGGCCGGCAGCTCGCGGGCGAGCGCGAACATCAGCGCGACCGCATGCTCGGCGGTGGTGATCGAATTGCCGAACGGCGTGTTCATCACCACGATGCCGCGCGCGGTCGCCGCGGCAATGTCGACATTGTCGACGCCGATGCCGGCGCGGCCGATCACCTTGAGCCCTCTCGCGGCCGTCAGCAGCTCGGCCGTCACCCTGGTCGCCGAGCGGATGGCGAGCCCGTCATAGCCGCCGATCGCCGCCGCCAGCTCGTCCTTGGTGAGGCCGGGCCGCTCGTCGACCTCGATCCCATTGGCGCGGAAAATCTCGGCGGCCTTCGGGTCCATCGGCTCGGAAATCAGCACCTTGGGCATTTCAATTCCTTCGTTCCCCGGCGAAAGCCGGGGTCCAGTCCGGGCACCGGCCTTCGCCGGTGAGCTAGCTTTGCGTCGCCTCGCGATACGCCCAGTCGAGCCATGGCTCGAGCGCCTCGATATCGTCCGTCTCCACCGTCGCTCCGCACCACACGCGCAGCCCCGGCGGCGCGTCGCGATAGCCGGCGACGTCATAGGCCGCCCCCTCGAGCTCGAGCAGCGAGTCGATCTTCTTCGCCAGCGCCCGCTGCGCGGCTTCGTCGAGCCCGGACGCCGCGCCGGCGAATTTGAGGCAGACGCTGGTGTTGCTCCGCGTCGTCGGATCGCTCGCCAGATGCCCGATCCAGTCGGTGCGCTCGACCCATTCGGCCAGCGCCGCGGCATTGGCGTCGGCGCGCGCGATGAGCGCGTCGAGGCCGCCCTGCAGCTCGGCCCATTCCAGCGCCCAGATATAATCCTCGACCGCCAGCATCGACGGCGTGTTGATCGTCTCGCCCCTGAAGATCCCGTCGATCAGCTTGCCACCCTTGGTCAGCCGGAAGATCTTCGGCAGCGGCCAAAGCGGGACGTGGCTCTGCAGCCGCTCGACCGCGCGCGGCGAAAGGATGAGGATGCCGTGCGCGCCCTCGCCGCCCAGCACCTTCTGCCAGGAGAAGGTGGCGACATCGAGTTTGTCCCAGGGCAGGTCGGCCGCGAACGCCGCCGAGGTCGCGTCGCAGATGGTGAGCCCGGCGCGGTCGGCGGCGATCCAGTCGCCGTTCGGGACCCGTACGCCCGACGTGGTGCCGTTCCAGGTGAACACGACGTCGCCGTCGCGGTCGACCGCCTCCAGGTCCGGCAATTCGCCATAATCCGCCCGCATCACCTTGGCGTCGAGCTTCAGCTGCCCGACGACATCGGTCACCCAGCCCTCGCCGAAGCTCTCCCAGGCGAGCAGGGTCACGGGGCGGGCGCCGAGCAGGTTCCACAGGGCGAGCTCGACGGCGCCGGTGTCGGACGCCGGCACGATTCCGATCCGGTGGTCGGCCGGCACCCTCAGCACGTGCCGGGTCAGCTCGATGGCGTGGCCGAGCCGCGCCTTGCCGAGCTTCGATCGGTGCGAGCGCCCCAGCGACGCGGTCGCCAGCTTGGCGGGAGCCCAGCCCGGCGGCTTGGCGCAGGGGCCGGAGGAGAAGAAGGGGCGCGCCGGGCGCGCCTCGGGTTTCACGTTCGTCACTCGACGACTCTCCTTGCAGAGAGCCCGCGCCGCGTTGGGACGGCGTGGCCCGGCCCGGGCTTAGAGGCAAGGGGGGCTCACCGCAAGGCGCTCACGCTTCGACTCGTTGGCGTTGACTGGGCGAGCCCGCTGAATCACGAATCGCCGATGCGGTGGGGGATCTTGGTGCTGATCATGCTGGCGCTCGCCGGCTGCATCCCGCGCGGCCAGCAAAGCCGCGAGCCGCCGCGCGCGCAGACGCCGGCCCGGGCCGAGCGCAACAGCGCGCAGATTCTGCAATGCCATCTCGACCTCGCCCGCGAGGAGATCGGGTTCCGCGCCCTGCCCGACCAGCGCTTTTCCGGCGGCTGCTCGGCGCTTGGCGCCGTCCAGCTCACCGAGATCGGCACGCCGGTCACCAATTTGCGGGCGATGACCTGCCCGCTCGCCCGCCAGTTCGCGCGCTGGAACCGCGAGGCGGTGCAGCCTGCGGCCGACCAGTGGCTCGGCCGCCGCGTCGTCCGGATCGAGACCTTCGGCACTTACGGTTGCCGGACCGTCAACAGCCAGCCGGGCGCGCGTCTCAGCGAACATGCCTATGCCAATGCCGTCGACGTCTCGGGCTTCGTCCTCGAGGGTGGCCGCCGGATCACCGTCCAGGACGGCTGGAACGGCGACGACGATCGCGTCCGCCGCTTCCTGCGCGCCGTCCACCGGGCCGGCTGCCGCCGCTTCGCCGTCGGCCTCTCCCCCGATTCCGACGCCTATCATTACAACCACATGCATTTCGACATGGGCCGTGGGCCCTACTGCCGGTAGAGGGTCCTTCGATACGGGCCTTCGCCGGGCTCAGTCCCTACTCAGGATGAGCGGAGTGGGGGGCGGCCAACCCAATCCGCTCATCCTGAGTAGCCGGTGAGCCTGTCGAACCGGCGTATCGAAGGACCGCGCGAAGTATGTTCGAAGGATGAAATGATTCACCTTCGCCGAAAACCCCTCTAAACCCCCTCCAATGACCGACCCCAAACCGCCGACGCGCGTCTTCCATCCGGCCCGCGAGGAGGCCGAGACCGCGGCCCAGACCACGCTCTCCCCGCAAACCGTCGATCCCGCCTACCGGCTCGCCTTCCAGGACATGGACTTCCTGCTGCGCGAGGATTTGCGGCCGGTCCGATTCCAGCTCGAGCTGCTGAAGCCGGAGCTGCTGCTCGACGAGGCGAAGATCGCCTCGACCTTCGTCTTCTACGGCTCGGCGCGAATCCCCGAGCCGGCCCGGGCCGACGCGCTCATCGCCGCGGCCGCCACCGACAGCCAGCGCCGCACCGCCGAGCGGCTGAAGGCCAATTCGAAATATTATGACGCGTCGCGCCAGCTCGCCCGTCTCGCCAGCCGCGTCGCGCCCGACGAGGAGGGGCGGCGCCATTTCGTGGTCTGCTCGGGCGGCGGCCCCTCGATCATGGAGGCCGCCAACCGCGGCGCGACCGACGAGGGCCGCGAATCGATCGGGCTCAACATCGTGCTTCCGCACGAACAGATGCCCAATCCCTATGTGACGCCGAAGCTCAGCTTCCAGTTCCACTATTTCGCCTTGCGCAAGATGCACTTCCTGCTGCGCGCCCGCGCCGTGGCGGTGTTCCCCGGCGGGTTCGGCACGTTCGACGAATCGTTCGAGCTTCTGACCCTGATCCAGACCGGCAAGGTGAAGCCGATCCCGATCCTGTTCTTCGGCCGCGCCTTCTGGGAGCGGGTGGTGAATTTCGAAGCGCTCGCCGACGAAGGCGTGATCTCGCCCGACGACCTCAAATTGTTCAGCTTCTGCGAGAACGCCGAGGAAGCCTGGGCCCATGTCTGCGACCATTATGCCGGGCTCGCGCCGGACCCGGCCTGCGACATCTGATGTTCTCGCTGTTCGGTTCGCGTTTGCCGATCGACGCGGACGAGCTCGAATTCCAGCTGGCCACCTTCAAGTGGCTGATAGGCCAGTTCGGCCCGGTGGCGCGGCCGCTGGTGGTGCCGACCGCGGACTTCTTCAGCGAGGCCGCGCTCGCCGGCCGCGCCGGCGCGCCCGCGATCTTCGAGGAGGTGAAGGCGCTCGCCGGCATGGCCGACTGGCCGTGCGAGCTGCGCGCCGGCGAGGAGAACCGGCCGATCGACGCCGGAAATGCCCATCTGTTCCGCCACCAGGGCCAGCCGCCGCCCTGCGGCACGTTCGAAGTGGGCGAAGGGCTCGCCGGGCGGCACGGCATCATCACCTACAATCCGTCGATGGCGAACGACCCGTCCGGGCTGGTCGCAACCTTCGCCCATGAGCTCGGCCATTATTTGATGGCGACCGCGGCGGCCGATCCGCCCGGCGGCTGGGACCTGCACGAGCTGCACACCGATCTGATCGCCGTCTATCTCGGCTTCGGCATCTTCATGGCGAACCATGCGCGCAGCTTCGACCATTTCGCGACGGTGGGCGGCTCCGGCTGGCAGGCGCAGTGGCGCGGCTATCTGAGCGAGCAGGCGCTGGTCACCGCCACCGCGATCTTCCAGCGCCTCGCCGGCCGCGACCCGATGGCCGCCGCGCCGCATCTCAAGGATTATCTCGAGGGCGTGCTCGGCAAGGCCGTCCGCGCGCTCCGCAAGCAGGCGCCCGACATGGCGGCGGCGGTCGACGCGATCGACCTTGGCGCGTTCGCTTAGGTTGCGTCGCTCAGGCCGGCGCGAAAGCTCAGTGCGGCCGTTCCTGCTCGGCGCGGCCGGACGTGTCGGTCGCGGCCGGGCCTTTGGTGGCGCCTTCGCCGCGGGCCCGGGGCTCGGCGGCGTTGCCGGCCGCTTCGTTGCCCGTGGCTTCATTGCTCTCGGCCGGCGCGGCGGCCGGCGGCGGCGGCACGGTGAGGCGGCCGCCATGCTGGTTCAGGAACAGCATCACGTCGGCGCGCTCCTGCGGGTCGGACAGGCCGGCGAAGGTCATCTTGGTCCCCGGCGCGAAGGTCCGCGGGGACTTCAGCCAGGCGCTCATATTGTCCCAGTTCCAGGTCCCGCCGATCGCGCGCAGCGGCTCGGAATAGGCGAAAGCGGCATGCTGGGCGAGCGGGCCTCCCATCGTGCCGAACAGGTTCGGGCCGAGCCCGTTGGCGCCGCCCTGATCGGCATTGTGGCAGGCGGCGCATTTGCGGAACACGGCCTCGCCGCGGCCGGCGTCGGCGGTCTGCAGGAAATGCGCGATCGGCGGCTCGGCGGCGGCGCCGTCGGCCCCCTCTTCCTCGACGCCCTCGATCGGATAGCCCATCGTCTCCGGCCGCTCGGCCTTGAAGATCTCCTCGGTGACCAGGCTGGCGCCCAACAGGACGATGCCCGCGCCAAGCACCCATCCCGCAATCGTGTTGAAGCGACCGTCCATCTGAGCTTTGGCCTTTCAAGGGAGCTTTGATTGGCGCTTCCTTTATGCGGGCCGCGCGCGCGGGGCAAGCTGCCCGTTGAGCCGCTCGTGCGCCTCCGCCGGCGGGGGATTCGACGGCTTCCGAGGCGGCGGAGTTATGCACGTTATCCTCATTATCCACAGGCGGATTCCGCTTGGAACACCCCCGATTTCATGACAGCAATGCGTCCGTGGCCGAGACGATCTTCCGGCAACGGAGGATAGCCTTCCCAGCCACAGCCTGAGCTTCATGATCAGGCCGGCGGCCCTCGGGCGGCAGGGCGAACATGGAGCGAAAGGCAGGGCGGCTGACGAAGCCGCCGCCAGGCGGAAGCTGCGGGCTTGCCCTTTAGCTAATGCGAAAGCGGCATGCTTCGTGAAGCGCCCACGGGATCCAGGCGGCCTTCGGGCACGTGGGGGACCATTTCGGAACCGACGGCCTTCGGGCCCGAGGAACCGGACAGGCGGGACACCGGACTTCGGTCCAGGACCTGTCCGACGGAAAGCGAGGCTTCAAGCCGGCGCGCCGTCACCGGAGAAGACGGGAGCTTCGGCTTCTCATTCCCCGGGCAGGACCGGGGCTTCGGCCCCGGGAGCTGCGAAACCCGGCAGGGACCCAGGACTTCGGTCCATGGACCTGTCAGGCGGAACCGGGGCTTCGGCCCTGGATCCTGCCGGACGCGGGACCAACGGCTTCGGCTCGCGGAACCGCCAAAGCGGGAAGCGGGACTTCGGTTCCAAAGCCGCCGAACGGCGAACCGCCGGGGCTTCGGCCCCGACGGGGAGCCCGCGGGGGAAACCGAATCGAGCTTCGGCTCCTTCGGACTCCGGAGGATGCGGGGCCAGGGCTTCGGCCTTGGTTTCCGCGCCTCGAAACCGCCCGGCGCGAATGCCTCGCCTCCCAGGCAGGGTCTGACGCGAAGGGACAGTGGGGGCCGGCAGCGATGCCGG
>Ga0272482_10000653_pt1 | contig 10693 bp, 8 predicted proteins | sample RVTome_8_FD_192427 | JGI IMG/M metagenome (GOLD analysis project Ga0272482, IMG submission 192427) | Soil microbial communities from uranium-contaminated site in the Upper Colorado River Basin, Wyoming, United States - RVT160D0 (version 2) ...
CTACGGCAACGACCTCGCCACGTTGCCCGACTTCCCTGCGGAGATCCGGGCTCCCGCGGGCACGCTCGCCGGGGTGTCGGCCTTCCAGGTCCACATCTCCGACCACGACATCACCACGCCGGGCGATGCCCCGACCGTGCTGGTGGCCATGAACCCGGCGGCGCTGAGGAGCCAGATCGACCGGGTCGACGCCGGTGCCACGGTGATCCTGAACACCGACGCGTTCGACGATCGCAGCCTGGCCAAGGCCGGCTACGCCGCGAGCCCGCTCACCGACGGCAGCCTCGACGCGTTCACCGTGTTCGAGGTGCCGATGACCAGCCTCACCAAGGGGGCCGTCGAGCCCTTGGGCGTGAAGCCGCGCGACGCCGAACGGTCGAAGAACTTCTTCGCCCTGGGCCTGGTGTCGTGGATGTACACCCGGCCCGTCGACCGCACGCTCGAGTGGATCGACAAGCGCTTCGCGGCCAAGCCACTGGTCGCGGCGGCCAACACGGCCGCCTTCAAGGCCGGCCACGCCTTCGGCGAGACGGCCGAGCTGTTCGACCACTCCTACGACGTGAAGCCGGCGAGGCTGCCGGCCGGCACCTACACCAACATCAGCGGCAACACGGCGCTGTCCTGGGGGCTCATCGCCGCCAGCCAGCTCTCGAAGCTGCCGATCTTCCTCGGGTCGTACCCGATCACGCCGGCCAGCGACATCCTCCACGAGCTGTCGAAGCACAAGAACTTCGGCGTGCGCACGTTCCAGGCCGAGGACGAGATCGCCGGCATCGGTGCCGCGCTCGGCGCGGCCTACGGCGGTCACCTGGGCATCACCACCACCAGCGGCCCCGGCATGGCGCTGAAGGCCGAGACGCTCGGCCTCGCCGTCAGCCTGGAGCTGCCGCTGCTGGTGATCGACATCCAGCGGGGCGGGCCGTCCACGGGCCTGCCCACCAAGACCGAGCAGGCCGACCTGCTCATGGCCATGCACGGCCGGCACGGAGAGGCGCCGCTGCCGGTGATCGCGGCCAAGAGCCCGAGCCACTGCTTCGAGGTGGCCATCGAGGCCGCCCGCCTGGCGCTGAAGTACCGCACGCCGGTGATCCTGCTGTCCGACGGCTACCTGGCCAACGGCTCCGAGCCGTGGCGGCTGCCGTCGATCGACGGCCTGCCCGACCTCACGGTCACCTTCGCCACCGAGCCCAACCACGTCGACGACCAGGGCAAGGCCACGTTCTGGCCCTACGAGCGCGACGAGGAGACGCTGGCCCGCCCGTGGGCGCTGCCCGGCACGCCCGAGCTCATGCACCGCGTCGGCGGCATCGAGAAGAAGGACGGCTCCGGCAACATCGACTACGACCCCGCCAACCACGAGCGGATGGTCGAGCTGCGGGAGGCGAAGATCGCCGGCATCGCCCGCGACATCCCCGACGTGACGGTGGCGGGCGACGTCGACTCCGCCGACATCCTGGTCGTCGGGTGGGGCTCCACGTGGGGCGCCATCGACGGCGCCGTCGCCCGGGTGCGGGCCGCCGGCCACAAGGTGGCCGCCACGCACCTGGTCCACCTCAACCCGTTCCCGGGCAACCTGGGCGAGGTGCTCAAGCGCTATCCGAAGGTGCTGGTGCCCGAGCTCAACCTGGGCCAGATGGCCACCATGCTCCGGGCCGAGTACCTGGTCGACGCCAAGGCGGTCTCCAAGGTCCGCGGCCTGCCGTTCACCGCTTCCGAGCTGGAACAGGCCATCCTCGATCACCTCTCGGGGGTCCTCTCGTAATGACCGACACCCTGCTTCCCGATCCGGTGCCCGCCACCACCCGCAAGGACTGGTCCAGCGACCAGGAGGTGCGCTGGTGCCCGGGCTGCGGCGACTACTCGATCCTGGCCGCCGTGCAGCTTCTCATGCCCGAGCTGGGCATCCGCCGCGAGGACACGGTGTTCGTGTCGGGCATCGGCTGCGCCGCCCGCTTCCCGTACTACATGAACACCTACGGGATGCACACCATCCACGGCCGGGCGCCGGCGATCGCCACGGGCCTGGCCCTGGCCCGCCCCGACCTGCACGTGTGGGTGGTGTCCGGCGACGGTGACGCCCTGTCGATCGGTGGCAACCACCTGATCCACGCCCTGCGCCGCAACGTCAACATCACGATCCTGTTGTTCAACAACCAGATCTACGGGCTGACGAAGGGCCAGTACTCACCCACCAGCGAGCTGGGGAAGGTCACGAAGTCGACGCCGTTCGGCAGCCTCGACCAGCCGTTCAACCCGATCAGCGTGGCGCTGGGCGCGGAGGCGACGTTCGTCGCCCGCACCCACGACATGGACCGGGCCCACATGATGGAGACGTTCCGTCGGGCCTTCCAGCACAAGGGCTCGAAGCTGGTGGAGATCTACCAGAACTGCAACGTCTTCAACGACGGCGCCTTCGGGGCGATCACGGCCAAGCAGGTCCGCGAGGACATGCTGGTGCCGTTGCGCCACGGCGAGCCCATCCGCTTCGGGGCCGACGGCTCCAAGGGCGTGGTGCTCGACCCCCAGCGCGGGGCCCGCATCGTCGAGGTGGCCGACGTGGGCGAGGACGCACTGCTGGTCCACGACGAGGCCCGGCCCGACCCGGGCGTGGCGTTCATGCTGTCCCGCCTGGCCACCGGTCCCCACGAGCCGACGCCGATCGGCATCTTCCGGGCCGTCGAGCGCCAGGAGTACGGCGAGGCAGTGAACCACCAGGTCACCGCCGACCGGGAGCAGCGCGGTGAGGGCGACCTCTCGGCGCTGCTGCGCTCCGGCGCCACCTGGGACGTCGAGTAGAGCTGCTCCGACGGGGGAGGCGGTCCTTCGGGGCTGCCTCCTTCGCCGCGTCCGGGCCCGGGAACTGGGCAGGAGCCTGACCGGTCGTTTAGTCTGAACGAGTGGTCAGACTACAGGGAGAGCTGAAGGGGCGGTTCGACCGGGACGGCTACGTGGTGGTGCCCGGGTTGCTGGGCGGCGACGAGGTCGAGCGGTTCGGCGCCGCGGTCGACGCCGCCGTGGCGGTGCGGACCGAGGGGGACGAGCGGACCCTGGCCGAGAAGACCCGCTATGAGCAGTCGTTCCAGCAGTGCATCAACCTGTGGGAGGACTGCCCCGAGGTCCGGCCCCTCACGTTCCACCCGGCGATCGCCGCCGCGGCCGCCGAGCTGCTGGGCGTCGACTCGGTGCGCCTGTGGCACGACCAGGCCCTCTACAAGGAGGCGTGTGGGCGGCGGACCGACCCCCACCAGGACCACCCCTACTGGCCCATCACCGAGGTGGCGACGATCACGGCGTGGGTCCCGCTGATGGACGTGCCCGAGTCGTCCGGCGCCATGGGCTACGTGCCCGGCAGCCACCGCTTCGGGGTGCGGCAGTTCGCCGACATCTTCAAGGGCGAGGGCTTCGACCTGGCCGAGGGACCCGAGGCCCAGGGCGTGCCACCCGTCTTCGTGCCCGTCCGGGCCGGCGACGTCGCCTTCCACCACGGCCTCACCATCCACCTGGCCGGGGCCAACGACTCGGCGGCCACCCGCCGGGCCCACACGGCGATCTTCTTCGCCGACGGCAGCACCCGGGCCGAGCGGCCCCGCCGGCACCCGTCGGTCGACCGGGCCTCGATCCGCGTGGGCGCGCCGATCGACTCGCCGTTCACCCCGGTCGCCCACCCCCGCCCCGACGGCGACCTGCCCCCGGCCCCGCCGCTCCCGGAACCCCGGCTGCGGGGCTGGCCCGGCTGGACCTGGGCCGACGACCCGGCGCCGCCTCCACCCGTCCGGAGTGACGACCGAGGCCCGACGACGACGGGGTGACGTCTCCACCCGTCCGGAGTGACGACCGAGGCCCGACGAGGGGGTGACGTCTCCTGGGGCGCGCGGGTGGCTACCTTCGCCGCGATGGAAGAGGCGGCGCTGGGGAGGGCGGGGTTGCACTGCACGCACTGCGGGTCGGAGCAGCTGGAGCCGGGGTTCCTGCAGGACGACGGCGGCTACGCCACCTACGGGCGCTGGGTGTCGGGCTGGCTGAAGCCCGTCCCGCTCAAGCTCACGCGGCGCTGGCCGGGCCGCCAGACGGTGGCGATCGACGCCCACCGGTGCACGGTGTGCTCGCACGTCGAGCTGTTCGTGGGGCCGCCGAACCTCCCGCGGCCGGACGGCACCACCGCCCCGCGGTAGCGGGCGTCGCCCCTGGGCCCAGCTAGTCGAGCGAGCGGAAGACCAGGCCGGTCTTGGGCTTGGGGTGGAAGAACGTGGTCTTCGGGGGCATGCGCTCGCCGCCGTGGGCGGTGGCGTCGATCTGGGCGATCGACGCCGGGCGCAGCAGCACCCCAGCCTGCGCCGCGCCCGACGCCACCGCGGCCCGCACGTTGTCGGGGCCGTGCTGGAACGTGAGCGTGTGGTCCGGCAGGGCCGCCAGCGCCACGTCGAGGCGGGCCGAATCGAGGTCGCGGGCGTCGGCCAGGGCCTCGGACCGGGGACGCAGCAGCACCTCCTGGTCGGGCAGCACCAGGCACAGGGCGCCGGCCTCGTCCATGGCGGTGGTGACCGGCACGCCGGCCGGCGGGGCGCCGATCGGCTCGAACCACGGCGCCAGCGCCTCGACCAGGTCGAGGTCGGCGGGGAGCCCGGTCAGCAGCCGGTGGATGGCCCGGACCGTGAGCTCGTCCTCGACCAGCTCGACCACGTAGGCCAGCGTGAGGCCGGCGGCGCCGGCGTCGCCCTTCGGCGACGACGACTCGCGCTCGCCCCGGTAGGCGAGCGACGTCTCGAACCGGTGGTGGCCGTCGGCGATGACCACGGGCTCGGCGGCCACGGCGGTCGAGATCGCCGCCACGATGGCCGGGTCGTCGACCACCCACACCGTGTGGGTCACGCCGTCGTCGTCGGTGAAGTCGGCGACCGGCGCCTGGCCGACGGGCAGCAGGTCGGTGAGCCCCTTGGCCAGCGACAGGCCCCAGATGGCCGAGGTGTTGGCCCGGCACGAGCGCAGCATGTCGAGCCGGTCGCTCTTGGCCTTGGGCGTGGTGTGCTCGTGGGGGAGGATGTCGGTGCCCGGCGGGGTCAGCTCGAGCGCCCCGATCACGCCGGTGGTGTGGCGGGGGTGGCCGGCGTCGTCGACGTAGCTCATCCGGTAGACGGTGAAGCGGGTCGCATCGTCGGTGATGAGGACGCCCTTGGCGGTCCAGTCGGCCAGGAGCGAGCGGGCGACCTCGTAGCGGTCGACGCCGTCCTCGTCGACGGGGAGATCGATGCGGACCGCGTTGTGCTCGTCCTGGGCGGCGAGCCGGGCCCGCAGCGCCTCGTCGATCACGTCGTAGGGCGGGCTGACCACCTGGGGCAGGTCGACCCGGTCGAGGTCGTAGCGGAGGGCACGGAACGGCTCGAATCTGGCCACGGATCCATCCTGGCAGACTCACCTCCGATGGCTTGGGTTCTGGACCTGGACGGTGTGTTGTGGCTGGGTGAACAGCCGGTGCCCGGCGCCGCCGAGGCCGTGGCCCGGCTGCGCGCCGCCGGGGAGCAGGTGCTGTTCGCCACCAACAACGCCTCGGCCCGGGTGAGCGAGCAGGAGGCCAAGCTGGCGGCCTTCGGGGTGTCTGTGTCACCCGACGGCGTCGTCACCGCCGCGCAGGCCGTCGCCCGGCTGGTCGAACCGGGGGCCCGGGCGCTGGTGGCCGGCGGGCCGGGCCTGGTCGAGGCGCTGGAGCGCCGGGGCGTCGCCGTGGTCGACAGCCGGAGCTTCGAGCCGACCGACGGCCGGGTCGACGTGGTGGTGGTCGGCTTCCACCGGCACTTCGACTACGAGGGCCTGCGCCGATCGGCCGCACAGATCGACCGGGGCGCCCGGTTCCTGGCCGCCAACGACGACGCCACCTACCCGACGGCCGAGGGGGTGATCCCGGGCGGCGGTTCGATCGTGGCCGCCATCGCCTACGCCACCCGGCAGCAGCCGGAGGTGGCCGGGAAGCCCTACGCCCCCATGGCCGACCTGGTCCACGCCCTGGCCGGCGGCCCCGGCGAGGCCGGCGTGATGGTCGGCGACCGCCCGGAGACCGACGGCGCCTTCGCGGTGACGTTGGGCTACAAGTTCGGCCTCGTCCTCTCGGGGGTGACCCGGCGGGCGGACCTGCCGGTCGAACCCACGCCGGACCTCGTGGCCGCGGACTTGGCGGAGCTGGTGGAGAACGTTCTCTGACCTCGGCACGAACCTGCCCCCGAAAGGGGACAAAGGGCGGTCCCCTTTCGGGGGCAGGTTCGAGACACTCGATGCCCCGGATCGGGGCGGGAACCGCCGACGAGTAGCCTGCGGGCACGCCTCCTGTCCGTCGCCGTCTCGATGCGGAGCTGGTCCGACGAGGGCTGGCCGCCACGCCCCAGCAGGCCCACGACCTGGTCGCGGCCGGCCGGGTCACGGTCGCGGGCGCCCCGGCGCTGAAAGTGACCCGCCAGGTGCGGGCCGACGAGCCGCTGCGGGTCCTCGACGACGGGCCCCGGTACGTCAGCCGGGCCGGCGAGAAGCTGGCCGCCGCCGTGGAGCGCTTCGGCCTGGCCGGGGCGATCTCGGGGTCGCGCGCCCTCGACGCCGGCGCCTCGACCGGCGGCTTCACCGACTGCCTGCTGCAGAACGGCGCCGCCCACGTGATCGCCGTCGACGTCGGCTACGGGCTGCTGCACGAGCGGGTGGCCGGCGACCCCCGGGTCGAGGTCCGCGACCGCACCAACGCCCGTGACCTGGTGCTCGACCGGCCCGTCGACGTGGTGGTGACCGACGTGTCGTTCATCTCGCTGCACACGGTGCTGCCCGCGCTGCTCGATGCCGCCCGGCCCGGGGCCCCGCTGGTGCTCCTGGTGAAGCCCCAGTTCGAGGCCACGAAGGACGAGGCCGACCGGGGACGGGGCGTGATCCGCGACCCCGCGGTGTGGCGCCGGGTCCTGCTGGGCGTGGAAGACGCGCTCCGCGCCCGCGGAGCAGCCATCATGGGGGCGATGGTGTCCCCGCTGCACGGCGCCGACGGGAACGTGGAGTTCCTCCTCCACGTGCGGGCCCCCGGCTCCGGCGACCCCGGCAACGGCCACGGCAGTGGCAGCGGGCTCGACGTCGGCGCCCTGGTCCGCGAGGCGGACGGCTGATGGCGTCGGTCGGCGTGGTGATCCACCCCGAGCGGGACCTGGCGGCCGACCTGGCCCGCGACGCCGCCGGCTGGCTGATCGAGCGGGGCCACGACGTGCGGCTCCCGATCAAGGACGCCGGCATCGCCAAGCTCCCCGACCTGGGCGTGCCCGAGACCATGTTCACCCGCGGCCTCGACGTGGCGCTGTGCCTCGGGGGCGACGGCACGATGCTCCGCACCGTCGAGCTGGTCGCGGCCGACGGCGTGCCGGTGATCGGCGTGAACGTGGGGCAGCTCGGCTACCTCACCGAGGTCGAGCCCGAGGGCCTGCGCATGGCGCTGAAGCGGTTCCTGGCCGGCTCCTACGACGTCGAGGAGCGGATGCTCATCCAGGTCACCACCGAGTCGGCCAGCCGTGAGCGCGATTCCGAGCCGACGACGTGCCTGGCGCTCAACGAGGTCGTCCTGGAGAAGACGCCGATGGGCCACACCGTGCGGTTGGGCGTCACCGTCGACGGCGACTTCTTCACCCCCTACGCTGCCGACGGCCTGATCGTGGCCACCCCCACCGGGTCGACCGCCTACGCGTTCTCGGCGCGGGGACCGATCGTCGCCCCGACCCACCGCTGCCTGCTGCTCACCCCGGTGTCGCCCCACATGCTGTTCGACCGTTCGCTGATCCTCGACCCGACGGCGGTCGTCCGGCTGGAGGTGCTGGGGCAGCGCCCGGCCACGCTGTCGGTCGACGGCCGTACGCTGGCGACGCTGGATGTGGGCGACGCCATCACGTGCACCGCCGCCTCGGTGCAGGCCCGGCTGGTGGCTTTCGGGCAGCGTGACTTCCTGCGGATCCTGAAGACGAAGTTCGGGCTGTCCGATCGATGACCCGCCGATTGATCCCCGACGAGAAGATCTCCGAAGAGAAGATCTCCGAAGCGAAAAGGGTGTAGCTGTGCTCCTCGAACTGGCGGTGCGGGACCTGGGCGTGATCGCCGACCTGCGGCTGGTGCTCTCCCGGGGCATGAGCGCGGTCACCGGCGAGACCGGCGCCGGCAAGACGATGGTGGTCGACGCCATCGAGCTGCTGATGGGCGGCCGAGCCGACCCGTTGCTGGTGCGGACCGGGGCCGACGAGGCGTGGGTCGAGGGCCGGTTCCTGCTGCGGGCCGCCGACCGCGACGTGGTCGGCGAGTACGGCGGCGACCTGGAGGACACCGAGATCGTGCTGGCCCGGGCCGTCCCCCGCACCGGCCGCAGCCGGGCCTACATCGACGGCCGGCTCGCGACCGTGGCGGCGCTGACCGAGGTGGGGGAGCGGCTCGTCGACCTCCACGGCCAGCACGCCCACCAGTCGCTGCTCAGCAGCGTCGCCCAGCGCACCGCCCTCGACCGGTTCGCCGGCATCGACCTCGGCCCCCTGCAGGCCGCCCGCGAGCGCCAGCGGGACATCGAGCAGGAGCTGGCCAAGCTGGGCGGCGACGAGCGGGCCCGGGCCCGCGAGATCGACCTGCTGCGCTACCAGGTCGACGAGCTGGAGGCCGCGGCGATCACCGGCCCCGACGAGGACGACGAGCTGGCCGCCGAGGAGGACGTGCTCGCCGACGCCACCGCCCACCACGCCGCGGCCGCCGAGGCCGCCGCCGCGCTGACCGAGGAGGGCGGCGCCGCCGATCCGCTGGGCGCGGCCATCGCCGCCCTGGCCGGGCGGGGCCCGTACGCCGCCCAGGAGGAGCGCCTGCGAGCCCTGGCCGTCGAGCTGGCCGACGTGGCCGTCGAGGTGCGGGGCGTCGCCGAGTCGATCGACGAGGACCCGGCCCGCCTCGACGCGCTGCGCGAGCGCCGCCAGCTGCTGGTCGACCTCCGTCGCAAGTACGGCGACACCCTGGCCGACGTGCTGGCCGAGGGCGAGCGCCTGAGTGCCCGCCTGGCCGAGCTGGAGGATCACGACCGTCGGGCCGCCCAGCTCGACGAGGCCCAGGCCGCCGCGGCGAAGGCGGTCGAGGCGGCGGCCACCCAGGTGCTGGCGGCGCGTCGCACCGCCGCCCCCGACCTGGCCAGGGCTGTCGAAGGCCACCTCCACGACCTGGCCATGCCCAACGCCCGCCTGGAGGTGCAGGTGGGCGGCGAGGAGCCGGCCGATCCCGGCGATCCCGGCGACGACGTGGTGTTCCTGCTGGCCGCCAACCCCGGCACCGAGCCCCAGCCGCTCAGCCGGGTGGCGTCGGGCGGCGAGCTGGCCCGGGCCATGCTGGCCCTGCGGCTGGTGCTCACCAACGCCCCGCCCACCCTGGTGTTCGACGAGGTCGACGCCGGCATCGGCGGCAGCGCGGCCACGGCGGTGGGCCGGGCGTTGGCCCGCATCGCGGTGGCCGGCGAGCACCAGGTGTTCGTGGTCACCCACCTCCCGCAGGTGGCGGCCCACGCCGATTCCCACATCCAGGTGGCCAAGTCGAGCGACGAGCACGCCACCGTGTCCGAGGCCCGCCTGCTGCAGCACGGCGAGCGCGTCGTGGAGCTGTCGCGGATGCTGTCGGGCCAACCCGACAGCGACACCGCCCGGCTCCACGCCGAGGAGCTCCTGGCGACCGCCGCAGCCGCCAGGGACCAAATAGTGTCGAACAGATGATCAGAAGGTTGCGCCGCGGCGACAACGGCCACCCGGAGGGGCCGATCGTCGGTGTGGCGCGGGTGGACAGGAAGACGAAGCGCCTGGTCGGCCGGCTGGAGCCGGGCGACGTCGCCGTCATCCACCACGCCGACATCGACCGCGTGGCCGCCGAGACGCTGGTCGACGCCGCCCCGGTCGCGGTGATCAACGCCGCGCCCTCCACCACCGGGCGCTACCCCAACCTGGGCCCGCTGCTGCTGTGCCAGGCGGGGATCGCCCTGGTCGACGACGTGGGCGGCGAGGTCATGGACCGCATCGTCGAGGGCACCAAGGTCACCGTCGACGGCGACCGGGTGCTGGTCGAGGGCGACGTGGTCGCCACCGGGGTGCGCCAGGACCTCGACAAGGTCGACGCCGCCATCGAGTCGGCCCGGTTGAACATGGCCCCCGAGCTGGAGCGCTTCGCCCAGAACACGGTCACCTACATGCGCCAGGAGCTCGAGCTGCTCACCGGCGACCTGGAGGTGCCCGACACCCGGGTGCCGCTCAAGGACCGGCACGTGCTGATCGTGGTCCGCGGCATCGACTACAAGGAGGACCTCCGCCTCCTGCGCCAGTCGGGCTACCTCAACGAGGTGAAGCCGGTCCTGGTGGGCGTCGACGGCGGCGCCGACGCGCTGCTGGAGATCGGCGAGAAGCCGGACCTGATCATCGGCGACTTCGACTCGGTGTCGGAGGGCGCGCTGCGCTGCGGCGCCGAGCTGATGGTCCACGGCTTCACCGACGGCCGGGCCCCGGGCGCCAAGCGCCTCGACGACCTGGACCTGCCCTACACGGTGTACTCGGCCCCTGGCACCAGCGAGGACATCGCCATGCTGCTGGCCTACGAGCAGGGCGCCGAGCTGATCGTGGCGGTCGGCACCCACAACAGCATGGTCGAGTTCCTGGACAAGGGCCGGGCGGGCATGGCGTCCACG
>Ga0272482_10000654_pt1 | contig 10681 bp, 14 predicted proteins | sample RVTome_8_FD_192427 | JGI IMG/M metagenome (GOLD analysis project Ga0272482, IMG submission 192427) | Soil microbial communities from uranium-contaminated site in the Upper Colorado River Basin, Wyoming, United States - RVT160D0 (version 2) ...
CTGGAGAAACCGTTCGGCACCGACGCCGCCAGCGCCGCCAGTCTGAACAGCCTGCGACTGATCCCAGAGAACCAGATCCACCGCGTCGACCACTTCCTCGGCAAGTCGACGGTGCTCAACATCCTCGGCCTGCGGTTCGCCAACCGGGTCTTCGAGCCGGTACTAAATGCCGAGCACGTCGCGTCCGTTGACATCGTGTTCGACGAGAACCTCGCGCTCGAGTGCCGAGCCGGTTACTACGACGCTGCGGGCGCTCTGGTCGACATGGTGCAGAGCCACCTCCTGCAGGTGCTCGCGCTGCTGACCATGGAGGCGCCGCCCACCATCGACACGAACGAGCTCCGCGACCGCAAGGCCCAGGTGCTGCGGGCCACCCATGTGTGGGACGGCGACCCGCGGGTTTTCAGCCGCCGAGCGCGGTACGGCGCCGGGAGCATCGACGGGCGCCGGATCCCCGCCTACACCGACGAGCCAGGGATCAACCCGGCCTTGCGCACCGAGACGCTGGCCGAGGTCGTGCTCGCGGTCGACAACTGGCGGTGGTCGGGGGTGCCGTTCCGGCTGCGCTCTGGCCGACGATCGCGACGAGAACCCCGGAGATGAGGGCGTCGACCATGCCGATGATGATCGGTGAACCGGCGAAGAGGTGGGTCACGCCGATCCGCGGTCGGAACCCGTAGGTCTGCAGCACGCCCGCCTCGTCGTCGTAGCGCCCGGTCACCAGGTACTGCTCAATCTCCGGCGCGAGCTCGACGTAGGCGTGCCGTAGGCGGTTCATGCCGATCACCAGCCAGGCGTCCTCCACGTCGGCCTCCACCAGCCGGGCGGGCACTGCGAACCGCTTACCTATCGAGCGTCCCGGCCGGTCGTACCGGCACGCCTGAGGAAGTGGCAGCGGCAGTGGCGTTCCTGGCGAGCCGGGAACAAGTTACAAAACCGGTGCGTCATTGACGGTGGACGGCGGGTTGAGTCAGGTGAGCGCAATACCACGAACGCAGTAACCGTTTCAGTTACCCGAAAGGACGCCAATGAACGAGCCGGAGTTCTTCGCCACGCCCGGATACGGCGACACGCAGCTGGCCGGGCTGCACTACAACCAGGCGGTTCGGGTGGGCAACCGCATCGAGACGTCCGGTCAGGGCGGATGGGATGACGACTTCACCTTTCCCGAGACCCTGGACGACGAGATCGTGCAGGCGTTCGACAACGTCGCGCGAACGCTGGCTCAGGCCGGTGCCGCCTGGGGTGACGTCATCTCGGTGGAGTCGTACCACGTCCTCGGCTCGGCCGGCTTCGAAGCTCATAACCGGGTCATGGTGGGGCAGTTTCGCGACCGCATGGGCACACGTTCACCCATCTGGACCGAGCTCGGTGTCGCCGCCCTCGGACACCCCGCTATGCGCGTGGAAATCCGCGTCACTGCGCTCATCACGCGCGGTGCCTGACGTATCCAGGGAAGGGAGTCTGACATCGGCGGTTCACCCATGCCCGGTCTTCGGCTGAGGACCGTCGCCGATGCGCCGTCCCTGCGCGACTGGAAACACGTGCACAACGAGATCATCCGCGCGGGTCAGCTGAGCGATGAGCAGGTGCGCGACCGGGCGCGCAAGCACCACCTGGAGGTCGCGTACCTGGATGACGATCCGGTGGGATGCACCACCGTCCGCCGGGCGACGGGCCCGGACGCCAGGGTGGTCGTCATCGTCCGGGTGCTGCCGGCGTACCGGCGGCGGGGAATCGGCGCAACGCTGCTCGTCCGGGCTGAGAAGCAGGCGCACCGGCTTGGTGCTGGACGGATCGAGACCATCGTGTGGGCGGCGAATCTCGAAGGCCTGCATTTCGCCGAGGTCCACGGGTACACCGAGGTTGATCGCTACCTGGTACCGGGCGAGGACGTCCCCTACGTGACCCTCCGGCGCCGAGACGCCGGGTGACGCCGGTAGGACGCTGCCGCGGACGGCGGGTGTCAGTCTTCGATCACCAGGGCGCTGGCCGTGGCGAACGACTGCCGGAATGCCCGCAGCGGTGCGTACTCGGCCGAGTCGAAGTAGTCTCGTACCGCCTGCTTGTCCGGGAACCTCAGGATGACTCCGAGTGCCGGCTTGTGGTCGCGTTCGACGGGCATCGGGGCCGCGTCCCGTGCGACGGGCACCCCACCGAACTGGGCGACGATGGGCACCGTCCCGCGTTCGTACTCGCCGAACTTCTCCAGGTCGGACGGGGCGACCTCAATGACCAGATACGCACTCACTGCACTCCACCTACTCTTGCGATGACCGAGGCCTCCAGCGTCTGAGCCCGGACCATGACCCTCCGCCGAATGTCGTGGGATTGCGCTAACCGGTCTAGTGCGTATGTTGGTTTGCAAGGGCGCGGGTGTGCCGGTCGTATCCCCCATTGCGCAGGACAGTTGTCAGGCGAACGATGCGGCGACCACGCCACGTAGATGGACCCGCACCTCGTGCAGAGCACGCGCTGTCGCATCAGGGCTCAGCCGCAGCACCTCAGCGGCGGCGTCGATCGACAACCCATCGAGGAGGACGAGCTGGGCGACCTGGCCGCGCGGCGGGGTCAGCGTGCCGACGGCTTCGTCGACCTGCTGCAGCAGGTCGGCGGTGAGCAGATCGGCTTCCGGCCCGAGATGGACGTGGTCGGCGCCCCACTGATTGGGTGCGTCGACGAATCGCCCCAGGTCCGGGCCGTCGACGTAGAACTCCGGGTAGAACAGCTCGGGGGTGTCGGCATCGGCGTCGAGCCGCTGGGAGAGATCGCCTGTCGCGAAATCGTGTATTCCGCGCTCGAGGGGCGCGTGATCGGCCAACGCGCGGTCGGTCAGTGTGCGGGCCAGAGACTTCAGGTCGAGGTCGTCGCCGGCGGCCCACGCCTCGGTCACCACATCCTGCACAAGATCGTCGGCCCGCTTGCTGTCCAGCGACTCGGCGAGTTGGCGCAGCGCACTCAAGGCGGCCTGGATGCCGGCGTCTCGGGGCAACCCGTCACCACTGCTGGGCATCGGGCGTGGTGAATGCTTCGACAGGGCTTCGGTGGCCATGAGCTGAGCGGCGAAGCGCCGGCAGTCCGGGCAATCACTCAGGTGCTCGTCGATGACGGCACGGTCCGGCTCGGCGAGGCGGCCGGCCTGGTAGTCGGTCAACCGGTCAACGCACTCGGCGCATGTCACAACAGGAGGCATTCAGCCAAGCTAACGCCGCGCCGTAGCTTGCGGAACCCCACTCGAGGTAACGGTCACACAAACCGGCGTTCCGGCGACACAGGTTCGGCGCAGACCGCTTTCCCGTTGGTATGGTTGATCGATGGTGTTAAGCGACCGAGAACCCGACCGGGAGGGCCTCGCCGACGAGACCTTGCTGATGGCGATCGCCAACACCGGGCACGACGAGGTGGACGAGCTGGCCGACACCGGGACCATCGCGGCGTGGTGGGCGGAACTCACCGCTGACGATCCCACCCCGGTTCCGGAGCCGGGGTCGTCGTCGGAGGCGAGGGGCGCCGAGCGGCTGCGTGCTCTGCGCGACGTCATCCGCCGGTTGGCGTGGGCCAACAACGGCGTCCACCTCGAGGCCGATCCGGCCGCGGAAGCGGTGCTCACCAGCATGGCCCTGCGGCCGGATCTGAACAGTCTGCGGATCTCCGTGCGCGCCGGGCGGAACGCGGCCTTGACCGACACCATCGGCGCCGCCGCGATTGCGGCCCTCATTCGGGCCCCGTCCCGGCCGACCTGGCCACGCTTCAAGGCCTGTCACGCTCTTGACTGCGGGTGGGTGTTCATCGACGCTTCCCGCAACCTGTCCCGGCGCTGGTGCGACATGAACGACTGCGGCAATCGCGCCAAGGGGGCAGCGTTCCGCGCTCGTACCCGACGCCCATGATCATCGCGTCCGTTGACGGCGGGCGAGCCCGGAAGATGGGCCGCCGCTACCTGCAGGGCGTCGTCGACATCGCCCTCGACGCCGCGGTGCTGGTGATCCTGGCGGGTCTGTCCTTCGCAGCGACACTCGGCCCTGGGCCGAGCTCGACCGCGTCGGCGAATCGGTTGGCGGCCGATCCTCCGGCTCGATGATCGGCTTCTCCCGGCCGGACCTCGACTTCGTCGCGCTGAGCCAGGGCATGGGCGTGCAGGTCACACGTGCTCGATCCGGTGAAGAGCCCGCCGCGCAGTTCACCTGCGGCCGTCGCCACGCCCGGTCCCCGGATCATTGAGGCGGTACTCGCATAACCCGTTTGGCGCCGTCCCGCACCTGAACAAACCGCCGAAGGAGCTTGACCAGTTAGCGCTGGGGATGCGACGATCCACCTTTGGGCGCGATGATCGGCCTCGGGCCAGCCGTCGCAAGGATTCTGTGTTCGCCCGCGCACCTCACGAGAGCAGGTTTGCGATGTCCGGGGACGAGCCTCAAACGCTACTGATTCTGGGTGCCAGCGGCGATCTGGTCGGCCGGCTCCTTCTGCCGGGTCTGGGCCGGCTGCTGCGCGACGGTGCCGGGCGCATGCTCTCGATCGTGGGCAGCGGCATGGACGACTGGACCGACGAACGCTGGCGGCAGCGTGTGCGGGACGCCTTCGCGACGGTCGACGCGGTCGCGGGCCAGGCTGGGGCCTCGGCACTCGGCGCGCGTTATCTGCAGGCCGACGTCACCCGGGAAGAAGACTTTCGCCGCCTGCTCGCGGCCTGCCAAGGCCAGGTCACCATCTTCTTCGCCCTGCCACCGGGGGTTACCGCACGGGCGTGCCAAGCGCTCACCCGTATCGAGTTGCCGAAGGGTACGCGGCTGGCGTTGGAGAAGCCGTTCGGTACCGACGCCGCGGGCGCGGAACAGTTGAACGAGCTTCTCCTCCGGGTGGTGCCCGAGGAGCAGATTCATCGCGTCGACCACTTTCTTGGCAAGTCCACGGTGTTGAACATCCTGGGCCTGCGATTCGCGAATCGCGTCTTCGAACCGGTGCTCAACGCCGAACACGTCGAGAGCGTGCACATCGTCTTCGATGAGAAGCTGGCCCTGGAGTGCCGCGCCGGGTACTACGACGGTGCCGGAGCCTTGGTGGACATGGTGCAGAGTCACCTGCTGCAGGTCCTGTCGTTGCTGACCATGGAAGCCCCGCCCACGCTCAACGCACGGGAGTTGCGCGACCGCAAGGCTCAGGTGCTGCGGGCCACCCGGCTGTGGGGCGACGATGCGCGGGCATCCACCCGCCGCGCACGGTACGGCGCCGGCAGCATCGACGGGCGCCGACTTCCCGCGTACGCCGACGAGCCCGGCATCGATCCGAGCCGGGGCACCGAGACGCTGGCCGAGGTGGTTCTGACGGTCGACAACTGGCGGTGGGCCGGCGTGCCGTTCCGCCTGCGGTCCGCCAAAGCCATGGCCGCCACCCGCAAGGAAGCGGTCATCACGTTCAAACAGCCCGCCCGGGTGCCCGACGGCCTGACCGGTTACGAGCGAGCCAACCAGCTGCGCATCGGCTTCGGCCCCGACCGGTTGTCGTTCGATGTGAACATCAACGGCCCCGGCAACCCGTTCGTCATCGACCCGGTGGCGCTCGAGGCGGCCTTCGGACCCGGAGACCTGCCACCGTACGGCGAGGTGCTCCGCGGCGTCCTGGACGGTGATCCAACGCTGTCGGTACGCGGTGACACGGCCGAGCAGTGCTGGCGCATCGTGGAGCCGGTACTGCGCGCATGGCGGGCGGATGAGGTCCCACTTCTGGAGTATCCGGCCGGCAGCACCGGGCCGGAGAACTCGTTACTGACCCCCGACATGCACCTGCTCCACGCCGATGCCGAGGTCTGACGTCGGAGCCGAGTGACCGGAAGCCGCTCTACTCGCCCGGTCCGGGCCGGGGGAATTTCGGGACGTAGGCACGCCGGAAGCGAACGAGCCGCCGGATGAAAACTGTAGACAGGGTGACGGCGGTGCCGGCTGCGACACTAACTCCCAGTGCCACCTGCAGCCACCTCGGCCCGCCGAGCGCCTGGCATACGATCGTGACGAACACACCGCTGATCGCGGCGTTGATCAGGCCGACAATCGTGGGTGAACCGGCGAGCAGGTGAGTGAAACCGATTCGCCGGCGGAAGCTGTAGGTCTGCAGGAGATGCGGCTCGTCGTCGTAGGACCCGGTGACGAGGAAACGTTCCAGGTCGGGCACCATCTCGACATAGGCGTGCCTCAGGCGGTTCATCCCGACGACGATCCACGTGTCCTCGATATCGGCCTCCAGCAACCGGATGTAGGTCGTGAATCCGACCAGCAGGACCAGCGGAAGCACCAGCAGCGCGACGGTGCGGAAGTTCGAGCCGAACCCGGCTGCCTGAACCACCAGGGACAACGCCACCATGGTGGCCGACAGGATGGTGAGGAAGGTGCCGGTTCGGCTGAAGATCTCCTGCCAGATGATGCTGCGGGTCGCCAGCAGGCTCCAGTGTTCCACTCCGAGGATCTGAGCACGCAGCGAAGCCTGGCTCTCCGAGCCGTTGGACGGGGGCGGGGGCGGCGACGTGCGGGCCGGGATATGTGTCATGACTCTCCCACGACTGTCGGAGGTTCGGTTGTCGTCCGGTCCGTCGGACCGGGCGCCGGCATCGCGCCCTCGGCGAGTTTGAGTCGCGTCCAGATGTTCATGTTGATGACGACGGCGACGATCTCCAGGATTTCCGTCGCGCTGAAGTGCACGACCAATTCGTCGTGGACCTGTTGCAGCCGGGACGCCGCGTTGGTGTCGGCCGCTCGGGTCAGAACCTCGGCATAGTCAAGCGCGGCGCGTTCCGCGTCGCTGAACAACCGCGTCTCCCACCACGCGGTCAGGGTGTCTATCTTGGACTGCGCGATGCCGGCTCGCCGGGCGGCGGCGTGATGCACCGTCAGGCAGTACGAGCAGTTGTTGACCTGCGCGACGCGCAGTCGCAAGAGCTGCGCCAGGGCCCGGTCCACTGTGAGATCGGCTGTGTACCCGAAGGCATCAGCGCCAGCGCGGGCCAGCGCCATCAGTCCGCTGTTCGGCGTGGCGTCGAGGCGAACGTTCTCGATCTTCGTCAATGCCTCACTCCTCATCCATGTAGGTGAAGCAACCTGTCCGGCATGCTTACGGCAGTTCCTCGGCAGCTCGACGAAGATGCGACGTTGCCGACATCCGCGCCTGTCGGACGGGCCCGACCTCGTGGGACACCGTACCCGCCGATTCGCCGAGCCTGATCAGGCGACCGATGAGCTCGTTCAGCAGAGGATTGACCTCAGGCAGCCCAGCCGCGCCGATGTCTGGCCGGCTCTGGCCACTACGGTCTGGTCGAAGGCGGCATGAAGGACCGTGGCGGCATCCGACAACGAGTGTGCGGTGATGTCCCACGCCGAGGAGGCCTGCCATTCCCGCTCGGCAACGGCAGCGTACGCGGCGACCGTGGACAGCATGACCGTTGCCTCGTACGCGGACGCCCGCGCCTTGGCCTCGGTTGATCCGAGATCATCTCAGACATAGCGCAGCAACATGAGCGTACTCATCGCCGCCGTCCCGGAGCGGTGCCACTGTCGACCAAGGTAGGTGGTGCGCGGCGGCAAGTCGCCGATCCTCCGCGATCACCCCCGTGCCGGCGAGACAGCTGAACATACGCGCCCTGATTGCTGATCGTGTACTCCGGGGCTCCTCCACTGGCGCTTGCCGTAGCGGCGATTGTGAACAACTGCCCGGCGCGGCATGCGGACGTGCCGGGACTCTCTGGTGGCGTCACTCCCGAACATGCTCCGAGGCCTCCGTGGATCACGGGTCGAACAAACCATCTAAAAAGGTTTGCTGGTTATAGTGATCCTGACAGTCGCTCACTGGCGGGTCAAGTGCGCACGAGCGAGCGGTCGATGTCCGGCGCGCTGGCGTGCGATCAACCGGCCGCTCACAGGCCAAGATCCGATTACTGACAGCTACTGGGCACCTGGTGACGGGGCGGCCCGTGTTGTGCGACCGTTGGATCACCGGGGCCGAGGCTCCGTTGCCCCTACCAACCGCGAGCGTTGGGTTCCTGCGCGGCGCCGACCTGGGCGATTGGGTGGTCAAGCTGTACGGGATCGCGCCGCGGGGGCGGTCGGTGCGCGCCACAGTTGCCGAGGCGCGCTAGACGCCGCGCAGCGGGTGCTTCCCACGCCGGCCATCAGCCCGGACCGCTTTGGCGTCGGGTTCGTCATCGCCCATGACGCGCCACGGCTGTGCTACGCGCTGATCTGCTGGTGGGCCGCCATTGGCGCACGATCACGTGCGCGGATCTGCTTGAGAAGAGTGCACTCCCAGAGCTGATTCCCATCCGGCCAGCGGATCACTGACTCGCTGTGGTGAGGTCAAGACGCATGAGCCAGCGGACGGCGCCGCCCGACTTCGACGTGGTCATCGCGACCCGGGTGAACCCGGCAGCCTCGAACAGGTTCGTCGTTCCGACATAGGCGAGCGAGCTGCTGATCCGGCCGGCCGCCGAGTCCACCGGGTACGCCTCGATCATCGGCGCGCCCCGGGATCGGGCGTAGTCGATTGCCCCGCTCAGCAACTGGTGCGCGAGTCCCTGCCGCCGGAACGCAGCGCGGACTACCAGGCAGACGACGCTCCAGACGGGCAGGTCGTCGATCGTCGGGATCGTCCGGGAGCGGTTGAGCCGGTGGTGGCTGGCCCGTGGGCTCACCGAACACCAGCCGGCCGGCTCCCCGTCGACGTACGCGAGGACCCCGGGCGGCGTTCCCTCCTCGGCGTAGTGGCGCAGGCGGGCCGGGCGTTCCGGGCCGTGCAGGGCGTGGAACTCCGCGTTCGGCACGCGGTAGCTCAGACACCAGCAGCTGGGCGCGTCGGGATTCGTGGGCGCGAGGATCGCGGCGACGTCTCGAACCGATCGACCGTCGCAGGGTGGACCTCGATCATCCCCGATCCTCCTTCAGCAGCGCCACGTAGTCCGCCGCAACGGACACCCGGACACTCTGTCACGCTGCGAGCCGCTTGGTTGATGCAGCGGTGGCCGACGTGCTCTCGCACGATCCCGGCGTCCGCACATGCATGCCGCAGACATCGCGCGGCCCCGCCCGCGGGTCGTCACTGTACGGGAAGCAGCTGCGGCCCGGACTGACGATCTGCGAAACCGGTCGGGCGGCAGCGAGCAGACCCGACCAGTCAGGTCGCCAGTTTGACGACCGAACTATCGGTACGGTGCCGCCCCAAATCAAACGGCGCTGGCGCGAGACCGCATTGGATTGCCAAGCGCCCGGAATCGCCGCGACATCGGCACCTTCAGCGCCGAACAGGCGGGCCACCGCGTGCACGGCTGGGCTCGACCCGGGATACGGAGCCGTGCGCCATCAGTTCGCGAGGCGGGGTAAATGGTTGCCCGCGAAGCCGGCCGCGAACCACTCCGCGGGAATGGTTCGGCTTCGGACGCCCCATCCCTGGTGCGCATCAACGGCGGCGATCGTCTGGTCCACCAGCTGCAGAAACAACGCCACAACGCCACGGGCGTAGCCACTTTGGATCGTTGGGCGGCCCATCGGCTCGCCGCTGGCGTTCGCTCCGCTCTTGACGGTGTTGTCGCTCTGCCACACGTAACACCAGTCGAGGAAATCGGCCTCCTCGGGCGTTGTCGTGACCTTCACAAGGCCTTGCGCTTGGTGCGCCTTCTTGAAATAGAGACGGTGGGCTGCGGCATCGCGCGCGGACTTCGCCCCGAGCATGGCCTGCCGCAACTCGTCGCCGTCGGGCTCGCCTACGGTGAAACCCACACGTCGCCAGCCGGTCGGGTCTGCGCCTTTCCATGACGTAGCGACCAGCACATCCCAGAGCCCGGTGAGCGGCGTCCCGAGTACCTCGGTGTCAAGGAGTCGCTGGTCGATTCGTTGCCGATGCCCGCGTGCCGGCTCGCCTTGCAGATCGCCGCGGGAGCCGGGCCAGGGGAGAGCGCCATCCTCATTCCAGCCGGCATCTCGCGCACTCCAATCGGCCCTCGACGAGGCGTCGACCAGATCGTGGATGAAGCGTTCCCACGTCGAGACGGCGCAAAGAACAGTACCGGGATTGAGAAACGATCTCTGCCGATCACGATCGTGCAAGGCGCCGAGGCTCAGGCAGTCCCGCAGTCCATTGCCCGCGTATGAGGCGATCTCCCGGAAGGTGCTCTCGGTCAGGAGCATACGCGCGAAGCTACCACCGTGGCCGCTGCGGCTGTCGACGCTCTGGACGATGAGCGGAGCGAGTCGTCCAGCATGTTCGTTGTCCGCGAGACGGCCCCGGTTTCGGTGAGAGCGGGCAGGAGATCCGAACGAACGGGACTGAGCTGCGGCCAACGCCGGGGCTAACACGATCGGGTTGCCATGAGCGAAGACGGCGAGTCGTAGCTGCCCTGACGTCACGGACATGTAACCTACGTGAAGGCGCAGGTCACGGCCTTCGCGCCGCGATTGCGGTCGGTAAATACACCGAGATCACTGACTGGTACACGCCGGGCTTCGAACCGCTGACCTTCGAGGTCGCCGGCTTCCGCTTCGGCTGCGCACTCTGTATCGAGGTCAACTATCCCGAGTTGTGGCTGGAACAGCGGGCACTCGACGTGGACTGCGTCCTGTTCTCCACCTTCTCGCAGGACCCGATCTTCGATGTCCTGGCACGCGGGCATGCCGCGGCGAACGGGCTGTGGATCAGCGTCGCCGTC
>Ga0272482_10000655_pt1 | contig 10681 bp, 6 predicted proteins | sample RVTome_8_FD_192427 | JGI IMG/M metagenome (GOLD analysis project Ga0272482, IMG submission 192427) | Soil microbial communities from uranium-contaminated site in the Upper Colorado River Basin, Wyoming, United States - RVT160D0 (version 2) ...
CGAGACGGCCGTCGATCACGCCGGCGAAGACACCAAATCTTGTGTCAATGTGACGCGCGATCATGTCCGACATCGCCGTGAAAGAGGTGAAGATGATGACCTTTTCGCCCTGCGCGAAAATCTCCTCCACAATCTCATCGAGGCGGCGGAACTTGGAGAAGTCCAAAGGATCGGCCGCGATGCTGCCCCCGTTCAGCAGGCTGGGATGAGCGCAGAAGCGCCTCAGGGAAGTCAGGGCGACGAGAGTCGCCGCCGCGCCATATTTGGCGAGGATGTCCTCGCGAATCGCGTCGTACGCCGCCGCTTCATCCTCCTCCAGCTCCAGAACCTGGGGAATGTCTATGCGGGGCGGCAAGTCTTGCGCGACCTCGGCTACACGGCGCCGGAGCATCAGCGGGGATACCAGGGGTTCCAGCCGTGCTGCGCCATCCACGTCATCGGTAAAATGCGCCTCGAAAGACTTTGCATCGCCAAGATGGCCCGGCAGAACAAAATCCATGATGGACCACAGATCAAGCAGCCGGTTCTCCACGGGCGTCCCGGTGACAGCGAGGCCGGCCGTGCGCCGCAGTCGCTTCACGGCTTTCGTGCGCTGCGCCTCCGGATTGCGAATGAACTGTGCCTCATCGAGGATGACGACAGCCCAGCGGATCATGTTGAGCAGGCTGTTATCTCTGACGGCGTTGTCATAGGAAGTGATGACGGCATCATAGCCCTCAAGCTCGGCCGGTCGTCCGGTCCGCAGCGGGCCGTGATGCTTCAGCACTTTCAGGTGTGGTGCGAACCGCGCAAGCTCGCGCCGCCAGTTTTCCAAGATAGAACCAGGCGCGACGATCAAGGCGGGACTGAGCGACTCTCCGCCCGAATCGCTGAGAGCACTGATGATCTGCAGCGTCTTTCCAAGGCCCATCTCATCAGCCAGCAGACCGCCGATACCCTCAGAAAGCAGGAATTTTAGCCAGCGCCAGCCGGAAAGCTGATAGCAGTAGAGTGTAGCGTCGATTCCGCCCGGAACGTCATCCGCTGCTGGAGCGAAAACCAGCGGAGGAATGACCCTGTCGCCAATCCGGTCCTCGACAAGGCCACCATCGGCGGCAGCCCTCCGGGCAGCGAGGAACGCCTTCAGAGACCGAGCCGGTCCGGGCCTGATGCCCGTGCAGAGCATGAACTCCTGGACTTCGGCCGAAATCGACGGCTCGAGAGGGTACCAAACCCCATCAATTACCTTGTGGCCGCGTTCCAGATCGGCAGGCTCCAGCTCGTGCGAGGTGCCGCGGCAGTCCGACGTTATCGAATAGACTGGGATTTCCTCCCCCTCTGCGAGGTCTAGAGCAACGGCGGGGGTTAGAGGATAGCGTGACGCCCGCAGTCCGTCGATACTGGTGGGCATTCCTTCCCGGGTCGGTCGCTTCTCGACGAGCGCGCTGTAGATTTCATCTGCGGTGGGCACAGATTCAGTCCCGTCCACGGCAACGTGCACCAGCTCCGAACCCCTAACCTTGCAAGAACCATCACTCATCCGTTCCGCGGACCTCCCCCCTCATGGAGCCTGACACGAGCCAGTTAACTGCTCTTTCGATAGCCACCTCCGCGCCGATCCGTGCGGGACCCTTAAGGGCACATTCCCAAACAGTTAGAACACGCCACCCTGACTCACGCAATCGCTGGACATTGGCTTCGTCCCGCAGTTTGTTTCCGCTTATCTTCTGTCGCCAGAACTCTTCCCGACTCTTGGGCCATTTGAACAGACGGCACTCATGTCCGTGCCAGAAGCATCCGTGTGCAAACAGGACCGCCCGGTACTTCGGAAAAATCAGATCCGGCTTGCCCGGCAGATGAGACCCGTGAAGCCGGAAACGAAAGCCTCGACGGTGCATACCCCGCCTCAACACAATCTCGGGCTTCGTATCCTTGCCCCGGATGCCGGACATCATCCGGCTTCGAACGGCTGACGAAACTACGTCAGCCACTGGCGTACATCACCTCCCGGGGCGCCTGTTGCAGGAAGGCTGGCGGAGCCACCGCCGCGTAGATGTGCGGAGCCATCAGCCTGGCCACGGCGCGGACTGCTGGCACGACGACAGCATTGCCGAATTGACGATAGGCTTGCGTATCAGAAACCGGGATTCGAAAGCTCTCGCCTTGCGGATCATCAAAGCCCATCAGCCGAGAACACTCCCTCGGAGTGAGCCGGCGAGGTATCCGGCCCTTCTGCTCCACCAGCACCTCCGAGCCGTCCTTGAAGTAGCGCGCTGAAAGCGTGCGGGTGACGTCATTTGGGCCAAAGACCGAATATCCAAAGCCGTTGCCGGCCTTCTCGTGCTTTGCCTTGTAATCCCGGAGATAGGTCCAGAGGTGATAGGAAAGCGTGTATTTCGGCGGAACATCCGTTTCCAGAATATCGCCGAGAACAGGCGCGCGGCCCTCGGGGATTTCGAGGCCGTCAAAGTCGAACGCAGTTTCATCGCGGAACCCGACGATGAAAATCCGCTGACGCTTTTGGGGAACCCATGGGTGCGAGCTGATGATACGATAATGGACGTGATAGCCGAGTTCTTCCTCCAGCACGTGCATAATGGTCGCAAACGTTTTGCCTCCGTCGTGGCTCTCCAGGTTCTTGACGTTCTCGAGAAGGAAGGCTGCCGGCCGATGATGAGCCAGAATCCTCGCGAGATCGTAGAAAAGCGTCCCCTGCGTATCGCACAGAAATCCGTGAGGCCGGCCCAGGGCGTTCTTCTTCGAGACCCCGGCGATCGAGAACGGCTGACACGGAAATCCCGCAAGCAGCACATCATGCTGCGGAATCCGTGAGGGATCCTTTGCGTAGGGCCGGACGTCGCCCACCAGCTTGTGCTGGAAGAGATCATCATGAAAATTCGCGCAATATGTTTGTTGCGAGAAGCGATCCCATTCCGAGGTAAATATGCACCTGCCGCCCACCTCCTTCTCCTGGAACGGGATGCGCAAACCGCCGACGCCGGCGAACAGGTCTATAAAGGTGAAGCTGGAAGCTGACGGCACTTCTGCATTTGACCAAACCGACGCGGCCCGTTTCAGCGCGTCGAGTACCAGAGTCGACGGGTCGCAGCCGGCATCGGTGATGTCCTCATAGCGTCGGACATGGCGGTCGGTAACATCGCACATTATCGCAGCTTCCTCCCAGGAAAGCCCTGCCATCTGCCGCAACCTCTGGAATTCCAGCCTAGCCTGGATGTTCATGCGGCGTCTCCCCTGGGTCTGATTCTGACATTATGTCATAACGAGTCCCACCGGAAGAACAAGAGGGAAACAAACCTCTTGCAAAGTAAGGATTTCGGGTGGGAAGGGGTGCCTGCCGGCGTGCGAAGCGATGAGCGGGGCGAGTCCGGGCGCAGCGCGGCCGCTGCGGCTGCGCCAGGCCCACCCTCGCTGAGAACAAAAGGTGAAAATAAGACTCGCAAAATCGGCCTTGGTTTGCGATAATGGCGACTCGGAAGATGGGGAGGGAAGTGGGTCACCGCTCCACCAGCCTTCGCTACGGCTATGGCTGGTCCCCCTCTCCGTTCCGGGGTCCTTCGACCCCGGCCTGCGCCGGGGCAGGCTGGGCTCAGGATGAGCGGGAGAAAGTGATGGCGCGCACCAGCAAGACCCTGACGCCCGCGGCGATGGCGGCGTTCCTGGCGGCGCTCGAGGGCGGGGCGCTGGTCGAGGCGGCGGCGGCCGCCGCCGGGGTGGCGGTGTCGAGCCTCTATTGGCGGCGCGAGCGCGATCCGGCCTTCGCCGCGGCCTGGGACGCGGCGGTGGCGGCGAGCGCCGGGCCGGTGCTGGTCTGGAACCAGGCCGGGCGGCGCTGGCAAAAGCAGCGCAGCCGCCGCGTGCGCTTCACCCGCGAGCGCAAGCAGGCCTTCCTCGACCATTTCGCCGGCAGCTGCAACCTCGCCGCCGCCGCCGAGGCGGCCGGGGTCTCGGCCGCCACCGTCTACGAGCATCTGAGGAGGGACCCCGCCTTCGCCGAAGCCTTCCAGGAAGCGCTCGCGCTCGGCTACACCCTGATCGAGGCCGAGGCGGCGGGGCAGATGCGCGCGGCGCAGGAGAAATACAGGATCCATCCGGATCCCGACGCCGCGGCGATGGCAATGAGCTTCGACCAGTGCCTCAAGCTGCTGCGCCAGTGGAAGCGGCGCGACGGCACGCTTTCGGCGCGCCAGGTGAGCCGCGGCCATCTCAAGAGATGGAGCTTCGACGACGCGATCCGGGCGCTCGACAAGAAGCTGCGGGCGTTAGGGCTGAGGCACGGCATACCCGACGACGATCCGCCCCCGGCCGAATCGCGGGCCCGCGCCGGGGCGGGCGAGCCCGGGGAAGGCCTGCACCTGCCGGGCCCCTCGACCCGCTGGTGACGAGCGGCTAGCACGAGACGATGAGCGATGTCACCGTCCGTCCCGTCGTCTCGAAGGCCGACAAGAAGGCCTTCGTCGAGCTCGCCTATCGGCTGAACCTTTCCGATCCCAATTGGGCGCCGCCCTTGAAGGGCGAGGTCCGGGCGCTGATCACGCGCGGCAAGAACCCGTGGTTCGAACATGGCGAGGCGGCCTTCTTCCTGGCCTTCCGCGACGGCGGGCGGGAGCCCGTCGGGCGGATCTCGGCGCAGGTCGACCGGCTGGTGCTCGAGCATATGGGCGCGGGGATCGGCCAGTGGGGGATGTTCGAGGCCGAGGACGAGGAGATTGCCCGCGCGCTGCTCGCCGCGGCGGAGAACTGGCTGCGCGGCAGGGGGATGACGCGCTCGATGGGGCCGTTCTCACTGGGCATCTGGGACGAGCCGGGGCTGCTGATCCACGGCCACGACCATCCGCCGATGGTGATGATGGGGCACAATCGCGCGGAGTATCAGGGCTGGATCGAGGGCGCGGGCTATGCGGGGGTCAAGGACCTCTACACCTACGACGTGCCGTCCGACCGGCCGTTCCCGCCGCTGATCGGGCGGATCATCGCCTCGGGCGAGAAGAACGAGCGGATCCGCATCCGCCGCGTCGACAAGAGCCGGTTCGACGAGGAGGCGGCGCTGCTGCTGGCGATCCTCAACGAGGCCTGGGCCGGCAATTGGGGCTTCGTGCCGCTGACCGATTCCGAGATCGCCTATGCGGGGCGGAAATTGAAGCCGATCGTGATCGAGGAGCTGATCCTGGTCGCCGAGGTCGACGGCGAGCCGGTCGCGTTCATGATGGGGCTGCCCGACGTCAACGAATTCCTCATGGACCTGAAGGGCGAATTGTTCCCGTTCGGCTGGGCGAAATTGCTGTGGCGGCTCAGGCGGATGCGGCCCGGGGGCGGGCGGGTGCCCTTGATGGGCGCGCTCCCGAAGCTGCACGGCACCCGGCTGGCCAGCCAGCTCGCCTTCATGATGATCGAATATATCCGCCGCGCCGGCCTCGGCAATCACGGCATCACCCGCGCCGAGATCGGCTGGATCCTCGACGACAACAAGCCGATGCTCGCCATCGCCGACGCGATCGAGAGCCGCCGCAACCGCATTTACCGGATCTACGAGCGGCCGCTCTAGGCTTTGGCGCCGGGGCCCGCTCTTTTTGCGAGGCTTCCGCTCGGCTTTCCATCGCGTTATGCTGGCCCGCGTTCGGGGACAGCGACGGGGGGCACGATATGAGGGCGATTGCGATTCTGGCCGCGGCGGCGGCGCTGCTCGCACTGGGCGGCTGCGACCGGCTCGGCATCGGCGGCGGCGGCGGCGGGAATGTCGTCAACGAGTCGGCCAACGCCTCGGCCAATGCGGCGGCCGGCAATGCCGGCGGCGAGGAGGCGGGCGACGACGACGCCCAGGCCGGCGCCAGCGACGGCGCCAAGGACCTCGCCGGCGGCGCCACTCCGGCCGCGGCGGACGGATTTCCGCTCAATCGCGCCTATATCGTCGGCCGCTGGACCGACCATGGCGATTGCTCGCTGGCCAGCGAATTCACCATGGACGGCCGCTTCATCGCCAATAACGGCAACGAGGGGCTGTGGAACCTCGCCGGCGACCGCCTGACGCTGCAGGGCGAACGGACGCTGACCCTGCAGATCGTGCCGATCGACCAGAACACGATGACCGTGGTCAACGCCGACGGCTCGCTCGGCCGGTCGACGCGATGCTGAGGCGACGGGGCCGCGCCGGACGCCGCCGGCCGATTCTCCTGGCGCTGGCGCTGGCGCTCGCCGCCGCCGCCGCGCCCGCGCCCGCTCTGGCCCAGTTCGGCGGCAAGCCGGCGGGCGAGCCCGCCGCCGGCGTCGGCCGCGACTATATCGTCGGCGCCTGGACCGACAGCGACGATTGCGCGGCCGCGGTGGCGTTCGCCGGCGACGGCACCTTCGTCACGCCCGAAGGCGGCGAGGGGCGGTGGCAGCTCGACGGGACCGAGCTCATCCTCGCCGGCCTCGGCGGCGTCAGGACCTTGCGGATCATTCCTGTCGACGACGACACGATGGACGTGGTCAACGAGGACGGCAGCCGCGGCCGCTCGGTCCGCTGCGCGCCGGAGGAACGGGACGACGGCCCGTTCGTCGCGCGCGGCATCGCCTGAAGACCGCGACGGTTACTTGTAAACTGTCGCTCGCTGCCCTCGCTGTCCCCGCCCGAGCCGGGCCGGCGTGCGCGCTTGGCCGCGCGCGGCCGGCCCGGTGCCCGGTCGACGATCGACCAGAGGGCGTCGATCCCGAGCATCCCATCCGGGGGCGTCCCGTTCCGGGCGGGCGGCGGCCGAATTACCTGCGGAAATTACTGTACGATTGACCTATGTGAATGATTTGTGGAAGTAATCATCAGGCTTTCCGGCGCCAGACCGCTGCTTTATTACTTCTTGCTGTTCTTGTCTTCTTGAATCTTCCACTTATCCACACAAATGGAGCGGCGCGCGCGGCTGAGACCGGCGGAGCGATCGGGGCGACGGGCGGCGGCGATTGGCCGTTTCCGCGTGCGGCCGGCTCTGCTATGGTCGTGCCGGCGCGCGTGACACGGTGAATCTTGCTGCCGTAGCACGGGTCCGGCCCCCAGGCCGACCGAACGCATTGTGGGGAACGCAAGTCCCACCGCGCGCCACTATCCTTCAAAGATGATCGGCCGAGCGGCCTGTCCGGCGGACGGGGCGCGTAGAGCCGCGGCGGGGGCAGTCGCGCGCGACTGCCGCCGCTGTGCATGCCGGCGCAGGCAAGTCGGCGGCAAGTAGGCGGCTTCCGATAAGGTAATCACCGCAAATTGACTCGTTCCGCTTTTCATGTTCGATTGCCCCTTCCCGACGCCCTGTTCGGGCGTGGCGGGCGAAAAGGGGGGAATCCCCGATGAACAGGATCTTCCGCGCCGGAATGGCTTGCCTGTGCGTGGCAGGAGTCGCGATTGCGGCGTGGGCGAGCGAAACGATCACCTATACTTACGATTCGCGCGGGCGACTGGTGAAGGTCGAGCGCACCGGATCGGTGAACAACAACGTCAGCGCCAATTACAGCTACGACAAGGCCGACAACCGCACCAACGTCAACGTCGTCTCGCCCAATCCGCCGCCATAAGGGGGCCGGCCCGATTCGACCGGCAATGATCGAGGGCTGACGGGGTCCGTCATCGACAAAAAGGGGGGACAAGGTGAAGCCCAACAAGGTGCGCGCGCCGGCACTGACAGGCGTTTTGCTCGCCAGCACGATCCTCACGGCCCCGGCGCTCGCGCAGACCGTCAACCCCCGCTTCAGCCAGACGGATTCGAACGGCGTCGACCTGGTCACCGGCCAATTCAATTTTTCAATCGTCGAGGGGACGATCGGATCGGGCCCGGGCGCGCTCACGCTCAGCCGGATCGTCTCGGGCTCCAACGCCGGCAACGAATGGACCGGCCTGCTCTACAAAAGGACGTCGGGCGGCACGGCGCTGATGCATGTCGAATTCGGCCCGATCGCCGAGACGTTCACCATCTCCGGATCGACTTACACGTCGACGATGGCCAATGGCGGCACCCTGGTCAGCCTGGGCAGCGGCCAGTTTCGCTACACCGCGACCGACGGCACCCAGATCCTCTACGACAGCGATCACCAGGAGCCGTTCGATTTCACCACTTACCTCATGGACGCGCCGCAGTGCCAGCAGGCCGACTCGGGCACCTGCGCCATCCCGCTCACGGTCACTCAGCCGAGCGGCATGATCTACACGCTTAACTGGGACATCGTCGCCCATTGCGACGGCTATGACCAGGAATTGAACTGCATCAATCCGAAAGCCTTCTTCCGCTTCGACGGCGTGAGCTCGAGCGGCAATTACAGCTTCAGCCTCGGCTATCAGACCGACAATCCGGGCGGCTATTCGGTGCCGGTGCCCGACTGGTACAAGCGGACCGGCGCCAGCTTCACCAACCTCGCCTCGGCGCCCTCGCCACTGCCGACGAGCAGCTACGCCTATCCCTCGGCGGGCGTGTTCGAAGTCACCGCTACCGGGGGGCGAACCTGGCGGTTCACCTCGAGCGGCGGCAATTTCTCGATCCGCCGGCCGGGATCCGGATCGGACGACATCACCGTCACTTATTCCGGCGGATATGTCAGCCAGGTGGTGCGCGACGGCGTCACCACCACTTATTCGCGCTCGACCAGCGGCAGCACGCTGACGACGACCGTCACCGCCGGCGGCAACGCCACTTCGGTCGCCGCCAGCCTCACCACGGGCAGGATCACCTCGGTCACCGATCCGCTCAGCCGCACGACCAGCTATCAATATGACGGCAACGGGCGGCTCACCCGGGTGACCCATCCGGAAGGGAATTACGCCGAATATACCTATGACGCGCGCGGCAACGTCACCCAGACCCAGTTCGTGCCGAAGAGCGGATCGGGCGATTCGACGATCACGACCACGGCGAGCTACGATTCGAGCTGCAGCAACGCCATCACCTGCAACCGGCCGAACTCGATCACCGACGCGCGGGGCAACACCACCAGCTACACCTGGTCATCCACCCATGGCGGGCTGCTCACCGCCACCTCGCCGGCGGTCGGCGGGGTGAGCCCGCAGACTCGCGTCACCTACAGCCAGGTCACCGCGGTCACCGGCCAGCCGGTCTATCTGCCGACCAACGTCTCGGCGTGCCAAACGACGAGCTCGTGCGACGGCCAGGCCGACGAAGCCGAGACCAACATCAGCTACAGCACATCGAACCTGCTGACGACCAGCGTGGCGCGCGGCAGCGGCGACGGCACCACCACGCCAACGGCGACGACGGCCGCGACCTATGACAGCATAGGCAATCTCCTCACCGTCGACGGCCCGCTTTCCGGCACCGCCGACACCATCCGCTACCGCTACAATGCCTCCCGCCAAATGGTCGGCGCGATCGGCCCCGATCCGGACGGGGGCGGCAGCCTCAAGCACCGCGCCCAACGCATCACCTATGACGGCGGCGGACGGCCGACCGACGTCGAGACCGGCATTGTCGACAGCCAGTCCGACGGCGACTGGGCGTCGATGACCGTGCTGCAGGAGGTCGAGCAGGATTACGACAGCAATCACCGCCCGACCGTACAGCGGCTCGAATCCGCCGGGACGGCCTACGCGCTGACCCAGACCAGCTACGACAGCCTCGGGCGCGTCGAATGCGTAACCCAGCGCATGAATCCGAGCGAATATGGCTCGCTCGCCGGCGCCTGCTCGCTCGATACGCAGGGTTCCCACGGCCCCGACCGGATCACGCGCACCACTTATGACGCGGCCGGGCAGGTGACCAAGGTCGAGACCGGCTATGCGGTGAGCGGCGAGGCCGCCGACGAGGTGACCACCGCCTATACCAGCAACGGCCAAGTCAGCACCGTGACCGACGCGAACGGCAACCGGACCACCTACGAATATGACGGCCACGACCGGCTGGTGAAGACCCGGATGCCCTCTCCCACGACGGCGGGGACGAGCTCGACCACCGACTATGAGCAGCTCACGCGCGACGCCAACGGCAACGTCACCTCGCGCCGGCTGCGCGACGGCAACAGCATCGCCATGACCTACGACGCGCTCAACCGGCTGACCGGAATCGACCCGCCCGGCTCCGAGCTCACGATTACCTACAGCTACGATTTGGCGAACCGGATGACCGGCGCCTCGCAGACCGGCAGCGCGCTGACCTTCGGCTACGACGCGCTCGACCGCAACCTGAGCCAGGCGGGACCGCGCGGCACGGTGAGCTACACTTACGACCTCGCCGGCCGGCGCACGCGGATGACCTATGCCGACAGCGGGCTCTATATCGATTACGACTATCTGGTGACCGGCGAGGTCGTCGCGATCCGCGAGAATGGCGCGACGTCGGGCGCCGGCGTGCTCGGCACCTACGCCTATGACGATCGCGGCCGGCGCACGTCGTTGACCCGCGGCAATGGGGCGGTGACGAGCTACGCCTATGACAATGTGTCGCGGCTGACCTCGCTGGCGCAGGATCTGGCCACTTCGGGTGCGGACGTGACGTTCGCGATGACCTACAATCCGGCCTCGCAGATCGCGACCCGCTCGGGCGCCCATGGCGGTTACGCCTGGCAGGGCCATTATGCGGTGAACCGCAACTACACGGCCAACGGCCTCAACCAGTACAGCGCGGCCGGCAGCATTACGCCGACCTACGACAGCCGCGGCAATCTCACTTCGGCGGGCAGCATCACCTACGGCTATGACAGCGCCAACATGCTGGTCAGC
>Ga0272482_10000656_pt1 | contig 10667 bp, 11 predicted proteins | sample RVTome_8_FD_192427 | JGI IMG/M metagenome (GOLD analysis project Ga0272482, IMG submission 192427) | Soil microbial communities from uranium-contaminated site in the Upper Colorado River Basin, Wyoming, United States - RVT160D0 (version 2) ...
CCGGCCTTGGTCCGCGAGATCGTCAGATCACGTGAGACACGGTCTTACGGGCAGGTGATGAGGACGACGGCCAGCAGGAGGCCGATGCCGGCGGCGGAAGGGAGCGCCGTCGCGGTGATGGCTGTCAGTCCGCAGGTGATGGCACGGCGGAAGAGGCCGGGTGGCGCGGTGGCGTGTTGGAGGCGGGCGAGTCGCACGTCGACCGCGTCCTGGGCCATTGCCAGTGACGGTCGGGGTGCGCCGTGTCCGGTGACGCCTTCCAGCGCGGTGCGAACCGCGGCCACGCCGCACTGCCGCACCGCCGTCACGTCGGCGGCCAGCTCGACGAGGTCGCGCACCGCTGCGGGTGCGTGCTGGAACAGCGGTACGAACGGCAGCGCGGTACGCAGTGCGTCGGCGAGTGTGACCGCCAGGTGGTGCCGGCCGTCTAGGTGGGCGCGTTCGTGCGACAGCACGGCGGCCACTGCCTGTGCGTCGAGTGTGCGGCGGAGGCCTTCGGTGGCCACGACGACACCCGGTCGGCCGGGCATGCTGAACGCTAGAGGACGGTCGTGCGCCAACCACATGACGTTCTCGGACCCGGTGTTCGAGCGGGCGACCAGCCGGAGCACCGCCAGGTTGTCCTGCCGCTTGCGGGTCCGGTGGCGCAGCCCGCGGACCGACACGACGGCCACGCGGATCGCGAGGGCAGCCATTATGGCGACGCCAAGCAGGCCGGTGGCTTCCTCGACCTCGGGGGGCGAGCCGTGGCCGTGGTCGATCGCCGTCCAGCAGTGGTGCACGAACGCCAGGATGGCGCCGCCCGGACCATGCCCGGTCGGTAACAGCAGGAGGATGCCGCCCGCGGTCGCGATGAGGACTCCCACCATGGAGACCAGCCAGGCGACGATGAGCAGCACTGGGTCGCGGCGGCGGACGTCGAGCCTGCGCAGCACGAGGGGGAGTAGCCAGCCCGCGACCACGGCGCCCGCGAGCAGCGCCAGCGCGATGATCATCTCCGCCTGATCCGCTTCTTGCGCAGCTCGCCGCGCAGGACCTCGGTCTCCTCATCCGACACGGACGCGACGAAGTGCGCCAGTACCGCGTTCGGGTCCACAGAGGAGTCGAGCACTTCACGCAGCGCCCGCGCCGACGCCTCCTCGCGGCTGAACGCCGGTTCGTACACGTAGGCCTTGCCGTGCAGTTCGCGCTCGACCCACTGCTTGCGGAAGAGGTTGTCCAGCACGGTCATGACCGTGGTGTAGGCCAGCTGCCTGCCGGTGTCGAGACGATCGAGCACCTCTCGGACCTTCATCGGTTCCGGCGCGGCCCAGAGCACGCGCATCACCGCGGCCTCCAGGTCACCGAGCCCATGCATGGCACCCTCCTCGTCGGGCCACCATGGTAAGTGGACGGCGGCCGGGGCGGGAGTGGTGGCGCCGCTCCCGCCCCGGATGGCTCACAGCTGCCGCATCTCGGACCCGGTGCTCGCGGCAGGTGTATCGGACGGGAGGTGGTGCATGCTCAGGAGTGCCAGCGCGAGTCCGCACAGCGGCAGCCAATGCCGTAGCTGGTTCCTAGAGATCGCTCGCATGTCTCTGGTGCGTCACTTGAGTCCGTTGACCGGCCGTTGCGGGTGTAACTACTATCGTTGTTAGTAGCAAAATCTCCCGCCGAGGTGTGCTACTCCGATAGGGGCCAACGCTGACCACACCAGTCCGCGCCCCGGCCACCGTTGGGTGGGGTTCGATACCCCGGGACCCACCCAACGGCGGTTTCCTGTTCGGTCACAGTAGGACATCGCCCTCCGGCTGTCTACTACCTGCGCTAGTACTAAGGGTGGCCGAACGTGGCATCTCGTTACCGGATGGTGGGTATGTCGAGTTTCACCGTATACCCCATGCCCGTATAGTCTTCCGGTAGTTACATACCCTACCCCGGTACTCACTCACATGAAGGGATGGTCCATGGCCACCGCGAACGACCAGTCGCCGCCGCGAGCCGGCCGCAAGGAGTGGATTGGTCTCGGCCTGCTGGTTCTGCCCTCCCTGCTGCTGTTCATGATGCTGACGATCCTGTTCCTCGCGATCCCGCACATCTCGGCGGACCTGCAGCCGAGCAGCACGGAGATGCTGTGGATCGTCGACATCTACGGCTTCCTGATGGCGGGTTTCCTCGTCGCCATGGGCACCCTGGGAGACCGGGTCGGCAAACGAAAGCTCCTGACCATCGGTTCGGCGCTGTTCGCCGTGGTCTCGGTCGTCGCCGCCTACGCGGACGACCCGGTGATGATGATCGTCTGGCGGGCGGTGCTCGGGATCGCCGCCGCCGCGGTCATGCCGGCCACACTCGGCCTGATCTTCTCGATGTTCTTCGATCCCAAGCAACGGGGCATCGCGATCGGCGCGTGGGCGGCCGGCATCTCTGTCGGTGTCGCGCTCGGCCCGCTGCTCTCCGGCCTGCTGCTCGAGGTGTTCAGCTGGCGGGCGACATTCCTGGTCGCCGTCCCCGTGATGCTGGTCGTCGCGCTCGGCTCGCCCTTCCTGCTGCCGGAGCAGAAGGACGCGAACGCCGGCAAGCTGGACCTGCTGAGCGTCGGGCTCCTGCTCACCACACTGCTGCCGCTGATCTACGGCGTCAAGGCGTTGGCGAAGGACGACTCGCTCGCCGTGGCACTCGGCGCGATCGTTGTCGGGGTCGCGTTCGGCGTGTGGTTCGTGCTGCGACAGCTCCGCTCGGCCGCGCCACTGCTCGACATGCGGCTGTTCGCCAACCGCACGGTGTCCGGCGCGTTGTCGGTCTATGTTCTCGCCGCGCTCGCTCTGGGCGGCATGTACCTGATGTTCACCCAGTACCTGCAGCTCGTCGCCGGGCTTTCCCCGTTGCAGACCGGCCTCTCGATCCTGCCGGCCGCGCTGGTGCTCGTCGGTGTCTCGCTGTTCGCGCCGATCCTGGCTCGCAAGGTCCGGCCTGGGTTCATCATCGCCGGTGGTCTCGCTATCCAGGTCGTCGGTTACCTGATGCTGACACAGGTCGACAGCGTCGGCGGTCTGCCGTTGCTCATCGCGGGCTTCATCGTGCTGTACCCGGCGGTGAGCCCGTCGATGGCGTTGACCACCGATCTGGTCGTCGGCTCGGTCCCGCCGGAGAAGGCGGGCGGCGCCTCCGGGCTGGCCACGACGGCCAACGACCTCGGCCTGTCTCTTGGTGTCGCGCTCATCGGCAGCATCGGCGTTGCCGCCTACCGGGGTGACATCGAGTTGTCCGCCGATGTGCCGGCCGACGTCGCGGCGACCGCACGGGACAGTCTGGACGGTGCGGTCGCGGCAGCGAGCGGGTTGTCCCCGGAGCTGGCCACGGCCGTGCTGGAGCCGGCGCGTGCCGCATTCACCAGTGGGCTCAACGTCGCCGCGGTCATCGCGGCTGTGATCGCCGCGGTTGGTGCCGTGCTCGCGGCGACCCGGCTGCGGCACGTCCCGCCGACCGGTGCCGTGGCTGCGCAGGAGCCGCAAGCGGAGGTTGTCGCGGACGCGCACTGACCCCGAACGAACGCGCGGCCCCTCAGGAATCTGCTGAGGGGCCGCGCGTTCGTCATGTCCGGGGGAGGGACTGTGCCCCGCGTCTCGTGGGCGGCCCATTGACTCATATACCCCCCATGGGTATATATTCGAGACGAGGACGTGAACGGCATACCCGTAACGGGTATCGAGGAGGTCCACATGCGCGGCTACACCAGCGACAAGGACGGGTACCTCGCCCGACTGCGTCGCATCGAGGGACAGGTTCGGGGCCTGCAGCGGATGGTCGACGGCGACGAGTACTGCATCGACGTGCTGACGCAGATCTCGGCGGCGACCAAAGCCCTCGAGGCGGTGTCCCTCGGTCTGCTCGACGAGCACCTGAAGCACTGCGTCGCCGAGGCGATCGCCGAAGGCGGCGAAGCCGCGGAGGCGAAGGTCCGCGAGGCCAGCGAGGCGATCGCCCGCCTGGTCCGGTCCTGAGACACCACACCAACACTCGATACGGAAGGAACACCGGTGACTGAGACGACCTACACGGTGACGGGAATGACCTGCGACCACTGCGCCGCCTCGGTACGCGAGGAGGTCGGCGCCATCACGGGCGTGACCGGTGTCGCGGTCGACGTGCCCACCGGCGCGGTGACCGTCGCCAGCGAGACCGAGGTCAACACCGAGACAGTGCGCGCCGCAGTCGAAGAGGCCGGCTACCAGCTGACCGCCTGAGACGGCGACGATTCCATGACTAGAGCTTGATGACAGGATTGCGATGAAGACTGCAACGAGGCTCTCCGCCTACGGTGTAGCGGTCGCCCTGGTCGCCGCAGGCGCCTGGGCGCTCGGCACCGCTGTCGGTCCTTTCGAAAGCACCGCCGCTCCGGCTGGTGGGAACGGCGCTGAGGGCGCCGGACACGGGGACACCCACAGCGGCACCGTCGCGGAGACTCAGCAGGCCGGCGCCGAGGCCGACCTGCCGGCGGGGCTCGCGTCGTCCAGGGGCGGTTACACCCTCACGCCCACCAGTACGACGGTGACTCCTGGCACCCCCACCACCTTCTCCTTCCAGATCACGGGAGCCGACGGCAAACCGGTGACCCGGTTCGACGTCGCCCACGAGAAGCGGATGCACTTGATCGTGGTCCGCCGGGACACGGCCGGGTTCCAGCACATCCACCCGAAGATGGCCACGGACGGCACCTGGTCCGTCCCGCTGACGCTCGCGCAGGCGGGCAGTTATCGCGCCTTCGCCGACTTCGCGCCGACGGGGGGAGAGGCGACCACGCTTGGTGTCGATCTCGCCGCTCCTGGCCCGTTCCAGCCGAAGGACTACACCCCGTCGCGGGTCGCGGCCGTCGACGGCTACGAGGTCCGGCTCGACGGCGACCTCGCTCCCGGCAAGACGGCCGAGGTCACGCTCACGGTGAGCAAGGACGGGAAGCCGGTCACGGACCTGCAGCCCTACCTCGGCGCGTACGGGCATCTCGTGGCGCTGCGTGTCGGCGACCTCGCCTACCTGCACGTCCACCCGGACGGCGAGCCCGGCGACGGCAAGACCGAGCCCGGCCCGTCGATCACCTTCTTCGCCGAGGTCCCGTCGGCCGGGGCCTATCGGCTGTTCCTCGACTTCCAACACGGCGGGAAGGTCCGCACGGCCGAGTTCACGCTGACCACGGCTGGGCACACGCTCCCCGTCGCACCGCCTGAGGACAGCGCGGGGAACGCGGACGAAGGCCACGCCGACGACGGTCACGGCCACAACTGATCTCGCGAGCGTGGAAGGAGCAACACGATGACTATCGAGACACCACCCTCGGCACGCGAGATCGAACTGGCGATCAGCGGGATGACCTGCGCGTCGTGCGCGAACCGCATCGAGCGCAAGCTGAACAAGCTCGACGGCGTGACCGCGACGGTCAACTACGCCACGGAGAAGGCGAAGATCTCCTACTCCGGTGACGTGGCACCGGCCGCACTGGTCGCGCAGGTCGAGGCGGCGGGCTACACCGCGGCCCTGCCCAACCCGGACCCCGCGCCGGACGACAAGCCGGCGGACCCGACGCGGGCACTGCGGGACCGGCTGATCTGGTCGATCGTGCTGTCCGTGCCGGTGATCGCGCTGGCGATGGTGCCAGCGTTCCAGTTCACCTACTGGCAGTGGTACTCACTGGCATTGGCCGCGCCGGTCGTCCTCTGGGCGGCGTGGCCGTTCCACCGTGCGGCGTGGGCGAATCTCCGGCACGGCGCCGCGACCATGGACACGCTCATCTCGATGGGAACGCTCACGGCGTTCGGCTGGTCGCTCTACGCGCTGCAGTGGGGCGGCGCCGGGACACCCGGGATGACCCACCCGTTCGAGTTCACGATCGAGCGGATGACCGGGTCGGCGAGCATCTACCTCGAGGTCGCCGTCGGCGTGACCACGTTCATCCTCGCCGGCCGGTACTTCGAGGCTCGATCCAAGCGCACGGCGGGCGCGGCGTTGCGAGCACTGCTCCAGCTGGGCGCCAAGGACGTCGGCGTGCTGCGGAACGGCGCGGAGCAACGGGTTCCGGTCGAGTCGCTCGCGGCAGGAGACCGGTTCGTGGTCCGCCCAGGCGAGAAGATCGCCACTGACGGCGTTGTCGAGTCAGGGAACTCGGCGGTGGACGCGAGCATGCTCACCGGCGAGTCCGTGCCGGTCGAGGTCGGCCCCGGCGACACGGTGGTCGGCGCGACGGTCAACGCGGGCGGCCGCCTGGTCGTGCGGGCGACCCGGGTCGGCGCCGACACCCAGCTCGCCCAGATGGCCAGGCTCGTCGAGAACGCGCAGACCGGGAAGGCGGCCGTGCAGCGGCTGGCCGACCGGATCTCCGGGGTCTTCGTACCGATCGTGATCGCGCTGGCCGTCGGCACGCTGATGTTCTGGCTCGGTACCGGCGGATCGTCATCGGCTGCCGTGACGGCCGCGGTGGCTGTTCTCATCATCGCCTGCCCTTGTGCGCTGGGATTGGCCACGCCGACCGCTCTTCTGGTTGGCACCGGCCGCGGCGCGCAGCTCGGGATCCTGATCAAGGGCCCAGAGGTGTTGGAGTCCACCCGCCGGGTCGACACCGTGGTGTTGGACAAGACCGGCACGGTCACGACCGGGCAGATGTCCCTTGTGGACGTCCACGTCGCCGACGGCGTGGCAGCGGACGACGTCCTGCGGCTGGCCGGCGCGTTGGAGAGCGCCTCCGAGCATCCGATCGCGCAGGCGATCGCGCGGGGCGCGACCGAACGGGTCGGTGCGCTGCCATCGGTCGAGGACTTCGTGAACGTCGAAGGCCTTGGCGTGCAGGGGGTCGTCGATGGCCACGGCGTCCTCGTTGGACGGACGGCACTCCTCGAGGACTGGAGCCAACACCTGACACCAGAACTGGCGTCGGCGAAGGCCGCTGCGGAGGAGGAAGGCAAGACCGCCGTGGCGGTCGGCTGGGACGGGCATGCCCGTGCCGTGTTGGTGGTCGCGGACACCGTCAAGCCGACGTCCGCACAGGCGGTCGCCGGGTTGCGGAAGCTCGGGCTGACACCAGTGCTGCTGACCGGTGACAACGAGGCCGTGGCCCGTGGCATCGCCGCCGAGGTGGGTATCGACACCGTGATCGCCGAGGTCCTGCCGAAGGACAAGGTCGACGTGGTCAAGCGACTGCAAGCCGAAGGACACGTGGTGGCGATGGTCGGTGACGGGGTCAACGACGCCGCCGCACTCGCGCAGGCCGACCTCGGCCTCGCGATGGGTACGGGCACCGACGTAGCGATCGAGGCGAGCGATCTGACGCTGGTGCGCGGCGACCTCCTCGCGGCGGTGGACGCGATCCGGCTGTCCCGGCGCACGCTGGCGATCATCAAGGGCAACCTGTTCTGGGCGTTCGCCTACAACATCGCCGCCCTGCTGCTGGCGGTCGCCGGGTTCCTGAACCCCATGATCGCCGGCGCCGCGATGGCGTTCAGCTCGGTGTTCGTGGTGAGCAACAGCCTGCGGCTACGCGGCTTCCGCAGCACCACCGGCGCGGTTCCGACGCGGCGGCCGGTGCGGCAGAAGGAACTGGTCGCTGCTTGAGGTGACCAGAGCCGGTTGGCGGCCACCGGATCGGTGGCCGCCAACCGGCATTACTCCTACCGGACCGGCGGTGTGATGTTCCCTTGTCCGGGTGCCGACGGCACCACGTTGTACGCCGCCAGCTTCGGCGAGGGACCACACCTCGTGCTCCTGCACGGCGGCGGCCCTGACCACCGCAGCCTCCTGCCGCTCGGCCGGCGACTCGCCGACCGGTACACCGTGGTGCTGCCGGATGTTCGCGGCTACGGCAGGTCGGTGTGCACCGACCCGACGCGGCACACGTGGCGCTGGTGATCCCCGGCATCGACGACCGGTAGCCCACAGCGATCGCACGGGCGGTCGCGGACATCTTGCCCAACGGCACGCTCGCGGCCACCGGTATGTCGCGGGAGCTGCGGAACGCAGAGGACCTCGCCGACGCCTTCGCTCCCCTCATCGTCAGGTTCCTCCAGCCACGCTGAGCCAGTTGCCTGGACGGGATGACCCGTCAGCAAGGAGAAAACTGTTCAGTCATTGCTGTTATATCAGCCCCCGCTGTACTGTTGTGCGCATGCTGACGTGTGAGACGCGAGACTCAGCGCTGGCCCGCCTCGGTCGAGCGTTGGCCGATCCGACGCGGTGCCGCATCCTGGTCGCGTTGCTGGACGGGGTCAGCTACCCCGGTCAGATGGCGACCACATTGGGGCTGACCCGTTCCAACGTGTCCAACCACCTCGCCTGTCTTCGTGGCTGCGGGCTCGTCGTCGCGAACTACGAGGGCCGGCAGGTCCGCTACGCGCTCGCCGACCCGCACCTCGCACGTGCCCTGGGGGAGCTGGTGCAGGTCGTGCTCGCCGTTGACTCCGCCGAGTCCTGTGTGGACGACGAACCCGCCGTGGTCCGCACGGCGCGGACGAGCCGGTGAGCGACGACAGCAGCGGCCTGCCGCTCACGGCCGCAACCGAACAGGACACGTGCGCCGACAGGTGTTGCACGCCGGCGACGAACACCCGGGCGGTGGACGCGGTCCGCCGCTCGGTGCTGTCGAGGCGGGTTCGGCTACTCGTCGCCGCCACGATCACCTACAACGTCATCGAGGCCGTCGTCGCGCTGACAGCCGGGACGATCGCGTCGTCGACCGCGTTGATCGGGTTCGGCCTGGACTCGGTCATCGAGGTGGCCTCCGCCACCGCGGTGGCGTGGCAGTTCGCCGGCGCTGACCCCGAGGCGCGGGAACGGACCGCGTTGAAGGTGATCGCGGTGTCGTTCTTCGCGCTCGCGGCCTATGTCACCGTCGAGTCCGTCCGGTCGTTGGTCGGTGCGGAGTCGGCCGACCACTCCACGGTCGGCATCGTGCTCGCCGCCGTCTCGCTGCTCGCGATGCCGTTCCTGTCCCACGCCCAGCGCCGCGCCGGCCGGGAACTGGGCTCGGCGAGCGCGGTCGCCGACTCCAAGCAGACCCTGCTCTGCACCTATCTCTCTGGCGTGCTGCTCGTCGGGTTGTTGCTCAACCGCTTGTTCGGCTGGTCCTGGGCGGACCCGCTCGTCGCACTCGTCATCGCCGCCGTCGCGGTCAAGGAAGGCCGCGAAGCCTGGCGCGGCCAGCACTGCTGCTGAACGGAGAACGCCGATCAGGCAGCTTTGGCCAGTGGCCGGTGCCGTCACCATGAATCGTGGTGATCAGTCCAGGTTTCGAGATGGCGGGTTGATGTCCAATCGATGCTCGCATGAATTATGCCGCCAAAGACCAGATTCTGGGCGTCATCTGGAAGTCCGCGGAGTTCGAACGGAGGCTCGAATCGGGCGGGGTTACAACTCGCCTGGATACGTGAAGGTCGAGAGGCGCGCAGGTCACGTGGGCCGCACGCCGGCCAGTACGACGGCGACGAGGCGGTGGACCGCGGCCTTGGAGTGCAGGTCGCCGGCGGCGTCGAGGGCGTGCACGCAGTAGGCGGCCAGTTCGTCAACCGGCACGTCGTCGCGTACGCCGCCCTCGGCGGCGACGTCCGTCAGCAGGTCGCGAACGAGGTCGTGCACATGCTTCTGCGCGCCTGCGATGTGCTCGTCGCGGTGCAGGAACGTGGCCAGCTCTGTGCCGTGGTCGTGGTGCCGGAGGTGCATGGCCCGCTGCTGGTGGATGTGCGCGTAGGCGGTGAGGACTGCCTCGAGCCTCTTCTCGTGGCCCTTGGCCTGGTCGCGGACCTGGAGCAGTAGTTCGAGATGGTTGCTGACCTGTCGGTCGTGCCAGGCGAGCACCACCGACTGGACGTCTGGGAAGTACTTGTAGAGCGTGGCGCGGCCGATGCCGGTCCTCTCGGCGATCTGGGACATGGTCACGGACAGCAGTCCGTGCTGGGCGGCCAACGCCATCGTCGTGTCCAGGATCGCCTCGCGCACCTCGCGCCGATGCGCGTCGATCGTGTCGGTCCACAACTTGGGCACGATCCCAGTATACGCAACGGCGACTTCGATACAGGTCGTATTGACAGAGACAATCTGTCTCGATAACTTCGCATCGTGATCGCGGAAGCCCGAGTTCAGACCGAACGTCCGAGTCGGTACCTCGTCCAACTCTGTCGCCACGCCGAGCAGATGAGCCGGCACCTCCCGCGCCGGCCGCGCGTCGACGACGGACACACGCCGCCCGCCGTGCGGCACGTCGACTGGAACGACACGCAGGGGACAATCGAACTCAGCGTGGGGCGGTGGACGATGCACGCTGCGGCGAACACGCTGACTCTGCGCGTCGAAGCCGCCAGTGAAGGAGACCTGAAGCGAATCCAGTCACTCGTCGGTGGCCGGCTCGAACAGATCGGTAGGCGCGACCGGTTGACGGTGGGGTGGGAGCGGGTGAACGCCCCGTCGGCGGCTCCGGTCGGGAGCGAGGCGACACGATCCAGAAGACGGCGATTTCCCCTCGTGACAGTGGTTCTTGTCGGACTCGCCGTCGTGTTCGTCGGCGTCCATCTGGCACTTGGCGGCGCAGCCCTCGCGGTCACGTCCTGGAGTGTGTGGACCGCTGCGGGAATTGGCGCGGTCGTGCTGGTGAAGGTGGTCGCCGTTGGTCTGCTCGCGAGGCGTCGACACACCCTCTGCGGCGTAGCTCGACACCT
>Ga0272482_10000657_pt1 | contig 10654 bp, 4 predicted proteins | sample RVTome_8_FD_192427 | JGI IMG/M metagenome (GOLD analysis project Ga0272482, IMG submission 192427) | Soil microbial communities from uranium-contaminated site in the Upper Colorado River Basin, Wyoming, United States - RVT160D0 (version 2) ...
GTTGGGTGTTAGGTGCCGGGTGCCGGGTGAAAGCAACTTGTCTTTACCCAGTACCCAACACCAAACACCCACAACCCTCATGTGATTCCGATGGTGCGCAGCAGTTGGTCGAAGCGCGGGTCGGGGCGCAGCGCGTCGAGGCGCGGGTCGACGCCGAGGTAGGTGAGGCCGACGGCGCGCTCCTCGCGCGCGCGGGCGAGCCACGCGAAGGCTTCGTCGGCGTCGCCGAGCAGGGCGTAGATGAGGCCCAGCTCGTAGGCCGTCACCCAGTGCTCGTCGCGGCTCTCGGTCAGCTCGGCGAGGATGGCGCGCGCCTCTTCGGGCTGGCCGGCGGCGGCCAGCACGTGGGCGTACTTGGCGCGCGTCGTCGGCGTGTCGCCCGCGAACGCGCGCTCCTTCTCGTAGATGGCGAGCGCCTCGGCCGTCATGCCCTTCATCTCGTAAGACCAGCGCATGACGACGTGGGCGGCGACCGAGCCGGGGTCTAACTCCAGGGCGCGGTGGCACTGCGCGACGGCCTCGTCGTAGCGGCGCGCGTGGAAGAGGACGTTGGCGGCGGCCATCGCCATCACGGCCGAGCGCGGCGACAACTCCTGCGCGCGCATGGCCTGCGCCAGCGCCTCGTGGTGGCGGCCCACGGCCGAGAGGCTGAAGGCGTACCAGCGGCGCGCGATGGCCGAGTCGGGGTTGAGCGCGATGGCGCGGCGGAAAGAGGCGTCGGCGCCCTCCCAGTCGCGCTCGTAGTGCGTCTTGATGAAGGCGAGCGAAGCGTGGGCCTCGGCCAGCGTGTCGTCGGCGGCGACGGCCCGCTTGGCGGCTTCGAGGCCGCGCTCGAAGGCGTCGGCCGGCGGCGGCTCGACGTACCAGTTGAGCAGCGCGTAGGCGTCGGCCAGCTCGGCCCAGGCCGGCGCGAACTGCGGGTCGCGCTCGACGGCGCTCTCGAAGCGTTCGATGGCTTGGCGCAGCCCGTCGGCCGTGCGCTTGGCGGCGAAGTAGCGGCCGGCGGCGTAGAGCTGCTGCGCCTCGCCGCGGTCGTGCGAGCCGGTGTTGGTGGAGGCGGTGGGGCGCTCGCCGGTCGTCCGCGAGAGGCGCGACGACTCGGCGCGCCCGGCCATGCCGCGCGAGGCCGCGCGCCCGGCGAGCGGGTTGCGCGTCTGCCGCAGCAGCTCCTCGAAGCGCGGCTCGGCGCGTAGCGCGTCGAACTGCGGGTCGACGCCGATCCAGACGAGCCGGCCGTCGCGAATCTCGACGGCGCGCTCCAGGTGCGTCAGCGTCTGCTCGCGGTCGCCGAGGTTGTCGTAGACCATCGCCATCAGGTAAGGCGAGACGTAACGGGAGGGCCGCTCGCGCTCGATCTCTTCGAGCAGCGCGCGCGCCTGCGCGTCGTGGCCCGCCGACGCGTTGGCCGAGGCGAGGTAGGCCAGCGTGTAGGGGCTGCGGCCGAGCAGCGTGACGGCCTTCTGCGCGGTCTCGACGGCCTCCTCGTGCCGGCCCGTGCGGGCCAGAACCATCGAGAGGAAGACGTGCGTCAGCCCGTAGCGCGGCTCGCGGGCCGCGAGCTGGCGCGTGTTGGCGAGCGCCTCGTCGTAGCGGCGCGAGTAGTAGTACATCCAGCACAAGGTCTGCGGGACGATAGGCGTGAGCGGGTCGAGTTCGAGCGCGCGGCGCACCTGCACGAGCGCCTCGTCGAAGCGATCCGACATCCCGAGGAAGTAGGAGTACCAGAGCCGGCCCGTGACGTAGTTCGGGTTGAGTTCGACGGCGCGGCGCAGGTAGCGCCCGCACGACTCCCAGTCGAAGTCGTGCATCAGCGTGGCGAAGCCGAGCGCGGCGTAAGCCTCGGCCAGCGTGTCGTCGAGCGCGACGGCCTTGAGCGCGGCCTCCTTCGCCGCGGCCGAGGTGTCGGCGAACGGGAGCACGGCGTAGATGCCGAGCCAGTTGTAGTAGTCGGCGATGCCGGCGTAGGCGAGCGCGTAGTCGGGGGCGAGGGCGACGGCGCGCTGGTAGCAGACGAGCGCCTCGGCGAAGCCCTCGACGGTGAAGGTGTTCCAGTGGTAGCGGCCGCGCAGGTAAGCCTCGAACGCTTCCGGGTTGTCGGTGCCGCGCTTGGCGAGCTGCTGGCGCTCGTCGCCCGAGAGGCGCGGGATGAGCGCCTCGGCGACGCGCTCGCTCATGTCGTCTTCGAGGCTCAAAACGTCGGTGAAGGTCTCGTCGAACTGCCCGGCCCAGACGCTCGCGCCCTCGCGCACGTCGAGCAGTTGGACGGTGACGCGGATGCGCTCGCCGGCGCGGCGGATGCGGCCGTCGAGGACGAACTGCACGCCGAGTTCCTGCCCGGCGCCGAGCGGGTCGCCCTCCCAGTCGGCGTAGCGGAGCACGGCGCTCGTCGGGCGCACGGCCAGCCGGCGCACGTTCGACAGGCGCGTGATGAGCGCGTCGGCGAGCCCGACGCCGAGGAACGACTCGCCCGTGTCGCCGTCGGCCGGGCTGAGGAGCTTGAGCGGGAGGACGGCGAGCGTCTTCTCGCCCGTGTGCGACTCGGCGGCCGCGGCCTTCGGCGCGCGCTGCGTGGGGAAGTAGGCGGGCGCGGAGACGGGGCGGCCTTCGAGGTGGCGCGCGATGTCCTCGCGCAGCTCCTCGGCCGTGCGGTAGCGGCGCTGCGGCTCCTTGCGCATCGCCTTCATCACGATCTGGTCGAGGCCGCCGGCCAGCTCGCGCCGGAGGTCTTCGAGCGTGGCGTCGCGCGCGCGGATGATGGCTTCGAGCGTGGGCGCCCCGTCGCCGGCCGCGAGCAGGTCTTCGGGGCTCGACAACGTCACGCTCGGCCGCTCCGGCTCCTCCTCGCAGATGACGCGCGCCACCTCGTGCGGCGAGCGGTGGCGCAGGCGGTACGGGCGGTGGCCCGTGAGCAGTTCGTAGAGCAGCACGCCCAGGGCGTAGATGTCGCTGGCGGGCGTGACGGCGAGGCCCTGCACCTGTTCGGGCGAGGCGTACTCGGGCGTCATCAGGCGCATCGCCGTCGCCGTCATCGGCGAGGTGTCGGCGGCCAGCTCGGGGTTGAGCAGCTTGGCGATGCCGAAGTCTAAGAGCTTGGGCACGCCGGCCGGGGTGACGAGGATGTTCGAAGGCTTGATGTCGCGGTGGATGACGAGGTTCTGGTGCGCGTAGTGGACGGCCGCGGCGACGAGCGAGAAGAGTTGGAGGCGCGCGCGCAGGGCCAGCCGCCGCTCGTCGCAGTACTGGTAGACGGGCTGGCCCTGGATGTACTCCATGACGAAGTAGGGCAGGCCGTCGTCGGTCGTCCCGCCGTCGAGCAGGCGCGCGATGTTCTGGTGGTTGAGCGAGGCGAGGATTTGCCGCTCGTTGCGGAAGCGGCGGAGGATGAAGTCGGTGTCCATCCCGCGCTTGACCAGCTTGACGGCGACGCGCCGCTGGAACTCGCTGTCGGCGCGCTCGGCGAGGTAGACGGCGCCCATCCCGCCGCGCCCGATCTCGCGCACGAGCCGGTAGGCGCCGACGCGCCGCCCCTCCATCGGGTCGGTCTCGTCGACGGCGGGCGCGGCGAAGAACTGCGACTCGTCCCCGGAGCGCGCCCGCGACTGCTCCAAACTCCCGGCCCGCTCGAACTGGCTGACGAGGGCGGCGACCTGCTCGCGCAGGCCCGCGTCGCCGGCGCAGGCCGCGTCGAGAAAGTCGGCGCGCTCGGCCGGCGCGAGGTCGAGCGCCGCCTGAAAAACCTCTTCGATCTGCTTCCAGCGTTCCGGGGACATAAAAGTAAGTGACGAGCGACGGGTGACGTGCGACAAGTCAGGACGCCTGCTTTAACTTGTCACTCCTCACTCGTCACTCGCCACTGTCTTCGAGAAGACGGCGGCGCGTCGGCCGCCCGTCGGTGGGAAGCGGAGCCCGTCCGCGTCAAGAGGCGAGGGGGGTCACGAAAAACTTCCCGCGTATACGAGTGAACTTCGGCATTCGAAACCATGCCAGTATAAACAACGCCGACGCGTTCATCAATTAGAGCGATTTTCCGCGTCAGTCGGCCGCCCGCCGCCGGGCCGGGCACGGTTCGTCTCCCGATTCAGGTGCAATTACACGGCCCCGGCCGCCGCCCCCACTTACACCATTTTGTGCAGCGCCCCGTAAAACCTTGTAAACGGTCTGCGCCGTAAGCCGCCGGAGAAATTCTTCTATTGCTTTTCTCCCGGCGGAGATGTAACCTCCCCGGCCCAGTGGCCCTGTCGCCGTCTGTCTGATGCTAACCGACACCTCGGCCTGGAAGCCACACGCATGCCCCATGCCGGCCACGGCCAGCCCCGCCGCCGCCGGCAGAAAAACGAGAAGCGCGAACGCCACGGAAAGACGGCGCCGCGCCCTCGGACGACTTAAGCCGGAAATCTGACCACCAACCTGCCGGCGGAGAATTTCTGCCACCCATTGAGCCCCGCCGGGCCACGGACGCCGGTGTCTCCAACCGGGGGCGCGTCCGCAGGCCCGCCGCAGCCCCGCGCCACGCGCGCGGACGGGGCCGGGCTCCGCCGCGGGTGTTTCCGGCCGCACCCACAAGGAATCCTCAAATGAAATCGGCCACACAGACACGGCACCGGGCCTTCGACCCGGAACACGAAGACGACGCGCGCGCGGGCACGCGCGAGGCGGCCGGGGGCGAGGCGCGGGCCGCCGCCCTCTGGCGGGCCGCCGAAGACGAGCGCGCGGCCCGGCGGTATCACGACGCGCTGTTCCACTACGAAGAGGCCGCGCCGCTGTTCGACGCGGGCAACGACCACGCGCGCGCCGGCGCTTTCCGCGCCGCCTACGCCGACCTCCTCGCCTTCCTCGGCGAGGCCGACGAGCGCGACGACTACCTCGAACGCGCGCCGGCCGAGTACGCGGCCGCGGCCCGACACTTCGAGCGGGCCGGGCTGGCCCACGAGCAGGCGGCCGTCGAGCACGGCGTCGCGCGGCTCCTCCTCCTCCTCGGCCAGACGACCGGGGCACACGAACGCCTCGACCGCGCGCTCTCGTTCCTGCGCGGGGCGGACGAGGCCGCCCGCGCCCGCGTGGAAGAGACGCGCGCCCGCGTGCTGCTCGCCGAGGGGCGCGACGAAGAGGCCGCGGAGTTGTCGCGCGCCGCCGTCCGGGCTCTTGAGCCGTCCGGCGAGTCGGCGCTCCTGGCTTCTGCGCTGACGGCCCACGGCGTGGCGCTCGCGCGCCTCGCGCGGCCGGAGGAGGCGCTCGACGCGCTACGCCGCGCCGCGTTGGTCGCGGGCCGCGCCGGCGACGCGGAGGCCGAAGGGCACGCCGCGCTGGCGCTCGCCGAAGAGTTGATCGGGCACCTGCCCCTTCACGAACTGGCGGAGAGTTTCGAGCGCGCCACGTCACGGCTGACCCCGGCGCGGAGCCGGCCCCTGCACGCCCGCCTGTGCGCCTGCGCGCGCCGCCTCGTCGCGCGGGCCCGCGTCGAGCAGGAGCCGCGCGACTGGGACGGCTTCTCGTTCAGGGAGGCGGTGCACCGCTTCGAGGCGAGCGTCATCGGGCGTGCGCTGGCCGACGCGGGCGGCTCGGTCTCGCGCGCCGCGCACCTCCTCGGCTTCCGCCACCACAACAGCCTCGCCTCCATCCTCAACAACCGCCACCGCGAGCTGCTCGACGCGCGCTCGCCCATCAAGCCGCGCCGCCGCAGCATCATCACCGTCCGCAGGCGGGTGCAGGCGCCGCGCTTCGCCGACGCCGGGACGGGGCGCGTTGCCACCGTCCTGCACGTCGAGGACGACCCCGCGGTGGCCGGCGGCGTGCGCCTCGCGCTCGAAGACGAGGGCTGGCGCGTCGAGACGTGCGCCGACGGCGACGACGCGCTCTCCCGCCTGCGGCGCGCGACCCCTTACGACCTGCTGCTGCTCGACTACGAGCTGCCCGGCGCGGACGGCCTCGAAATCGCGCGCGCGGCACGCTCCCTCCCGCACCGCAGCGCGACCCCCATCCTCATGTTCTGCGCCACCGACTGCGAGCGCGAAGCCCTCGCCGCCGGCGCCGACGCCTTCCTCCGCAAACCCCAGGACGTGTCCGCGCTCGCCGCCACCGCCCGTCGCCTGCTGCTGAAGAAAAGCAGTAGACAGTAGACAGTAGACAGTAGACAGTAGTCAGTAGAAAGACATTCTCTATCGCGTCGTCCGCGTGTCGCATCGGCGCCCGCGGCGCGGAGCGCTACTGACTACTGACTACTGACTACTGACTACTCCTTTGTGGTAAATTCTCCTCGAACCTGCCCGCGCCGTCATGTCGAGTAATCATTCTTGAGGAGAAGCCTATGAGACGCTACGTGAGAACACTCTTCGTCTGCGCGCTCGTCGCCTGTGCGTGCGTCGCGGCGGCGGCGCAGCAGGCGCCGCGGCCCTTCACGGTGGACGAGATGTTGAAGATTCGGCGGGTCGGCGACCCGCAGCTTTCGCCCGACGGTAAGCTCGTCGCCTTCACAGTCGGCGTGCCCGACGTGGAGGCCAACCGCACGCGGACGCACGTCTACGTCGTGTCGGCGGCGGGCGGCGAGCCGAGGGCTTTGACGAGCGGCGACGCCAACGCAACCACGCCGCGCTGGTCGCGCGACGGGCGGCGCCTCGCCTTCGTCACCGGCGGGCAAATCTGGACGATGGACGCCGCGGGCGGCGACCGCCGGCAGGTCACTAACATCTCGACCGGCGCGGCCGGCCCCGTCTGGTCGCCCGACGGCCGCCTCATCGCCTTCGCCTCCAACATCTACGCCGACTGCGCCGACGACGCGTGCAACAAGCGGCGCGGCGAAGAGGCCGCGGCCAACAAGGTGAGGGCGAAGGTCGCCACGGGCCTGCTCTACCGCCACTGGACGAGCTGGAAGGACGGCAAGCGCACGCACGTCTTCGTCGTCCCCGCCGAGGGCGGCACGGCGCGCGACCTGACGCCCGGCGACTTCGACGCCCCGCCCTTCTCTTTGGGCGGCCCCGCCGGCTACGCCTTCTCGCCCGACTCGAAAGAACTCGCCTTCGTGCGCAACACCGACAAGGTCGAGGCCACTTCGACCAACAGCGACCTCTTCGTCGTTGCGGTCGCGGGCGGCGAGCCGCGCCGCCTGACCGGCGACAACCGGGGCGCCGACTCCTCGCCCGTCTACTCGCCCGACGGCCGCTTCCTCGCCTACCGCTCGCAGGCCACGCCCACCTTCGAGAGCGACCGCTGGCGGCTGATGCTCTACGACCGGCAAGCCAACACGACGCGCGAGCTGTTGCCGAAGTTCGACGCCCACGTCGAGAGCATCACGTTCACCCCCGACGGCAAAACCATTTATTTGACCGCGGGCGAGCGCGGCCGGCACCCCGTCTTCGTCGCCTCGGTCGCCGACGGCTCGGCGAGGAAAATCGTCGAGGGCTTCAACGACGACGTGCAGGTCTCGGAGGACGGGCGCGTGCTCGTCTTCACGCGCTCGACGGCGGCGCGGCCGACCGAGATTTACGCGGCGCGCCTCGACGGCGTCGCGCCCGCCGGGCAGGGCGGCGACGCGGCCGTGCAACTGACGCACTTCAACGACGCGCTGATGAGCGGCTTCGGCCTCCGGCCCGCGGAGGAGTTGACGTGGGAGGGCGCGGGCGGCGCGCCGGTGCAGGGCTTCCTCTTCAAGCCGCCGCAGTTCGACGCGTCGAGGAAGTACCCGCTCCTCGTGCTCGTCCACGGCGGGCCGCAGGGCGCCTGGTACGACAACTGGGGCTACCGCTGGAACCCGCAAATCTACGCCGCGCGCGGCTACGTCGTGCTGATGCCGAACCCGCGCGGCTCGACCGGCTTCGGCCAGCAGTTCACCAACGAGATTTCGGGCGACTGGGCCGGCAAGGTCTACCCCGACCTGTTGAACGGCGTGGCGCAGGTGGCGGCGCTGCCGTTCGTCGACCGGGAGCGCGTCGGCGCGGCCGGCGCGTCCTACGGCGGCTACATGGTCAACTGGCTGCTCGGCCACAACGACCACCCGGCCGTTAAATTCAAAGCCTTCGTCTCGCACGCCGGCGTCTTCAACACCGTCAGCATGTACGGCGTGACCGAGGAGTTGTGGTTCGCCGAGTGGGAGTTCAAGGGGACGCCGTGGGACAACCCGGAGCTTTACGAGAAGTGGTCGCCGCACCGCTTCGTCCGCAACTTCAAGACGCCGACGCTCGTCACGCACGGCGAGATCGACTACCGCGTGCCCGTCGATCAGGGGCTCCAACTTTTCACCTCCCTGCAAAAGCTGGACGTACCCTCGAAGCTCGTCGTCTTCCCCGACGAGGGCCACTGGATTCTCAAGCCGCAGAACTCGCGCTTCTGGTACGCCAACGTCCTCGAATGGCTCGACCAGTACTTGAAGCCGGCGGGTTAAGAACGAAGGCGGTTAACCACAGGGGCACAGAGACACAGGTTTTTTCATGCGAACTGTGTCTCTGTGCCCCTGTGGTTAACTCGCCCTTGCTCTTCAAAGAGGGCACGGAGGGGACACAGAGGACACAGAGAAGATAATGGTTTTCTCTGTGCCCTCTGTGCCCTCTGTGTTGAAATGAAGAATCCCCTCACTCGACTCTCGCCCGAACCACGAATCCGCAGTCGTTAAGGTGCGAGCGCGCGGTTCTGCTCGTCGAGCCAGGTCTTGAGCGGGGCGTAGTAGTCGATGATGGCGGTGGCGTCCATCTTCTCCTCGCCCGTGAGGGCCTTGAGCGCTTCGGGCCACGGGCGGCTCTGTCCCATGGCGAGCATCTTCCCGAGGTTGGCCCCGACCTGCTTGTTGTCGTAGACCGAGCAGCGGTGGAGCGGCCCCGTGAAGCCGGCCTGCCGGCACATCGCGCGGTGGAACTGGAACTGGAGGATGGCCGCGAGGAAGTAGCGCGCGTAGGGCGTGTTCGCGGGCACGTGGTACTTGGCGCCCGCGTCGAAGTCCTGCTCGCTGCGCGGCGCGGGCGGCGCGATGCCCTGGTACTTCGTGCGCAGCTCCCACCACGCGCGGTTGTAATCGTTGGGGCCGACCTCGCCGGAGAAGACCTTCCAGCGCCACTGGTCGACGAGGTAGCCGAACGGCAGGAAGGCCACCTTGTCGAGCGCGCTGCGCAGGAGCAGTCCCGTGTCGGCGCTCGCGTCGGGGACGGTCGTGATGAAGCCGAGGCGCTTGAAGTACTCGGGCGTGACCGAGAGCGCGACGGCGTCGCCGATGGCCTCGTGGAAGCCGTCGTTGGCCCCGCCCTGGAACATCGGCGGCTGCCCGGCGTAGGCCATCTGGTAGTAGTTGTGGCCGAGTTCGTGGTGGACGACCGAGAAGTCCTCGGCCGTGATGTTGATGCACATCTTGAGGCGCACGTCCTTGACGGCGTCGATGTTCCAGGCCGAGGCGTGGCAGACGACCTCGCGCCCCGCCGGCTTCTCGAAGAGCGAGCGCTCCCAGAAGGTGGCGGGCAGCGCCTCGAAGCCGAGCGAGGTGAAGAAGCCCTCGCCGTAGCGCACCATCTGTCTGGAATCGGTGTTGCGCTGGCGGAGGATGCTCGTCAGGTCGTAGCCGGGGTCGCCGCCCGCCGGGCGGAGTTCCGGGTAGACGTTGCCCCACGTCTGACTCCACATGTTGCCGAGGAGGTGCGCGGGGATGGGGCCGTCTTTGGGGACGACCGCGTCGCCGTACTTCTGGTTGAGCTTCGCGCGCGTGTAGGTGTAGAGCGAGTCGTAGAGCGGCTTGACCTGCTGCCAGAGCCGCTCCATCTCGGCGGCGAACTCCTCGGCCGTCATGTCGTAGTTGGCGCGCCACATCGCGCCCACGTCCTTGAAGCCCATCTCCTTCGCCCCCTTGTTCGCCAGCTCGACGAAGCGCGCGTACTTCTGCTTGTAGGGCGGCGCGACCTTGTGCCAGCCGACCCACACGCGCTTCAGCTCCTCCGGGTCGCGGCTCTCGGCCAGAATCTTCTCCAGTTGGCCGAGCGCCATGCACTTGTCGGGCGGCTCGCCCTCGGGGCAGTACTTGCCCTTGCCGTACTCGCTCTCCAGCGACGCGGCGACCTTCGTCAACTCTTCACGCTCGGCCGGGTTCGACGGCGCGGGCAGCACCGTGGCGAGCTTGAGCAGCGTGTACTTGCGCGAAAGGTCGGCCGGCAGTTGCAGCCCCTCGAAGCGGCGCGCGCCGGCGGCCAGTTCGGTGACGGCGGCGATGTACTCCTCGTTGGCCTCGGCCGAGAGGGCCTCGGTGTCGTCGGTGATGAAGGTGCTCTGCACCCACGAGGCGCGGTTGAGTTTGATGCCGAGGTCTTGCAGCCTCGACTCGGCGTCGGTCATGAACTTCTCGGCCTCGGCGGCGGTCGCGGGGCCGGCGGCGGCGGTGCCCGGCGGGGCCGGCTGCGTCGCGCAGGACGACAGGACGACGGCGGCGGCGAGCGCGAGACACAGGGCGCCGGAGGCCGTGCGTTGCGAAGTGCGGCGGGATGTTTTCATAGGAAGACTCCGTTGACGTTGGTGTGGTCGGACGACTGCCCTGCCGGGAGACTGCTGCATGGATGCTCGATGCCGATAAAATAACTCAAAGCAGGAGGAAGTAGACAGTAGACAGTAGACAGTAGAAAGTCTCTATCGCATCGTTCGCGTTTCAGCGTCAGCGTCGGCGGCGCGGAGCGCTACTGACTACTGACTACTG
>Ga0272482_10000658_pt1 | contig 10646 bp, 8 predicted proteins | sample RVTome_8_FD_192427 | JGI IMG/M metagenome (GOLD analysis project Ga0272482, IMG submission 192427) | Soil microbial communities from uranium-contaminated site in the Upper Colorado River Basin, Wyoming, United States - RVT160D0 (version 2) ...
ATCACGGCGGTGGTGGCGTCGTTGATCATTTGTCGGTAGACGATGTCGGACAGGCGTCGTTTCAGCGCTCGCATGGCTTCCATCGAGGTCTTCCCGGCGGTTTTCTTGCGGTCGAAGTAGGCGCGGCCTTCGGTGTGGTTGCGGAGTTGGACGGTGGCCATGATGTGCAGGACCCGGTTGATCTGCCGGTTGCCTGCTCGGGAGAGTCGGTGGCGGATCTGGTCGCCGGAGGAGGCGTCGATGGGTGCGGTGCCGTCCCCGGGAGGCGAAGTGGGCCCGGCTCGGGAAGCGGTTGATGTCGCCGACTTCGACCAGCAGGCGGGCGGCGCCGGAAGGGCCGATGCCGTGCAGGTCCATCAGCGTGGTGCCGGTGGCGGCGACGAGGTCGTTGAGTTCTTTGTCGGCCTGCTTGGAGCGTTGGTAGATCCGTTCGAGGTCAGCGATCAGCTCCGCGGCCACCCGACGGCGGGCCTTGCCGACCGCGTCCCGCGGCCTGACCGTGGCCAGTAATGCCTTGGCCTGGGCGGCGGACAAGCTCTTCTTCGCGCCGCCGGGGATCAACTCCAGTAGCAGTTGGTGCAGCTGGGAGACCATCCGGGTGTGGTCCTCGCCCAGCGAACGTCGGCGGTCGACCAGGATCCGTAGCACGGTCAGTTGTTCGTCGTTGACCAGCGGCCGCAAGCCAGTCATCCGGGTGCCGATCAAGGCGACGGAGTGGGCGTCGGTGGCGTCGGTCTTGCGGCCTTGGCCGGTGGCGAACACTCGTGCTCGGGCGGACAGTTTTGGTGGCACGTCGAGGACCTGTTCGCCGTCGGTCAGCAGGCGGGTGGCGATGTGTCGGCCGATGCCCTGGCAGCCCTCGATCGCCCACGCCCGGTCTGGCCATTGCTTGGCGTACGCGACCATCGCCGCATAGCCGGTCCGGTCGGTGCCGAACCGGCCGGTGCCGACGACGGTCTCGTCGCCGGTCATCACCTCGATGGTGGCGGAACGTTTGTGCGGGTCCATGCCGATGACGACTCGGTCCGAAGTGGAGCCCAACGTTGACCCTCCGACGCTCGATCTGACAGGCTGGTCGAGCCGGGAGGGCAACGCTACTTCGAGCTGGGCAAACCCCTCTTGAGCCTCTCCCCGCTCTGGGGCGACGCTCGGGACTGCGCAGGCCAAATGAGAGCCACACAACCTACGTGGGCAGCCGAAAAGAGAGCGACAGCCCGAGCGCCTGGACCTTAGCCTGGCCGGGCCGCGGTCCTGAGGCAATCAAACAAGTAGCCGAGAAGAGTGCGTCGGACTGCTTAATAGAAATTGTCTTTCCTATAGTCGGCAGCGGTCTTAGTGCATTTCCGAAACTCTCAGGGGCGCGATCAAGAAGGCATCCGTTTGTCAGGCTGTGGGACCATAAGCCCAAAAGCCTCGCGAAGGGCATCCACGGTGGAGATCATTGCAGGACTTGTCGGCGCCCTCTGCGGAGGCATCGTCACCCTCATTGTCACGCGAATAGAAGCTCGTAGGGCTGATCGGGTCAAGGCTACGCATGATCTATATCGGCAATGGCAGTCCGGCGAGATGCAGCGAGCTCGCATCGTAGCCCAATCTCTGCTACACGAAGCAGCATCGGCGCCCGCTCCGCCGGGGTACCATGAACTCAATGAGGCGCTTTGGTCGGCTGGTCGACGAGATGACTGGATTGCAATAGACCAGGTGTTGCACTTCTTCGAGAGTTGCGGAGAGCTATTGGAAAACGACGCAATTGACCGGCGCCTGACCGGCGCTCTGATGGGGCGGTACGTAGAGTATTGGTTTGATCGATATATTGATTCTTTGTGGTCTCGTTCTCAGCACGACGGAGGGATGTCGGGGCTCGGATGGCATGGCAAAATCCGAGGTCTGAGGCAAGCCGTCTGACGCTATTACAGTTCCGTCCGGCTTGCAGTCGGGCGGCTCACTATCATGCCGCAATGCGCTCATCATCGAGGATGACGGCGGGTGCCGCGTCTGATCTCGGCCGTCCATGTGGCCGGCCGTCGCCAGGTCCCACGGACAAGACGCCGTCTGAAGGCCGGTCACGGTACGCGGCGGTAGATCTCGATGGATGCGTCTCCCAACGACGATCCGAACCGGCCCGCGTCGGCGTCCTTGGATATGGCGCCGCAGCGGCAAGCGCCATACGTGTTCGGGTCCAGCGAGACGAAGTCGCCACACCGCACGCATCGGGCATGCAGGTCGGTACGCATGCTCCAACCACGTTCGCCACCGGTCGCGGCCGGACCGTTTCCGACATACTCGTAACCGGCGCTTGCGGCCTCCTCATCCTGCACAGGCCGAGCCTACGGTCGTACCGGATCGCGGTCTCAAGGTCACGTGCAGAGATCTGCCGCGATTCGTGCCCCGATGCCCGTTACACGGGGTCGCGGCGATCATTACCGTTGGTGAGCTAGCGATGTGCCGAGTATGGGCCGTCGACGGCTGCCGAAATGCCGGACAGCGGTCGCGTCAATCAGCGAATGCGGTCATGCGGATCGACACGAGAACGCCGGGCAGTTCGACGCCGAGCTTGGCGACGTAACGTGTCGGCGGCGTGCTGGGGAACCAGGTCGCGTACTCCTCGTTCATGCCGGCGAAGTCGGCCGGGTTGGTCAGGAGCACGCCCACCTCGACAATGTGCTCCCACGCCGCGCCCGCTGCCCGTAGAACGGTGTTGCAGTTGGCGAGCGCCTGTCGCGTCTGTTCCTGGATGGTCGGCCCAGCCAGGCCCCCCGTGATCACGTCGACGCCGACCAGGCCTGAGACGTAGACCAGGCCGCCAGCTTTCACCGCCTGGCTGTACAACGGAGAGCTGGGCGCGTCGGGCGTGCTGACGATCTCTCGCATGTCGCCAAGCTACCCTCGCTCACGCCAGCGGCGTTCGGCCAGACAGCTCAGATTTCGGCGGCGACCAGCGGCCGGAGTGCACTGATCTGCCGAGTTGAGTACGTCGGGAAAGGGCATGAGGGTCGATTCAGCCCCATCGGTCCAGGCCGTCCGATGCCGTCCAACTATGGCCGACTCGAACCTCAACAGCATCAGGACGGCCCCCAGAAACCGCCATTCGTCGTAGCCGCTATCCTGAACCTAAACGAGCCATGCGAACCGGCTATGGCCACAACGGTGCCTAGTGATCTTGTTGATGCGAGGGCTTCGTGCCACCGCGATCTCGCGCGATCGGTCGTCGATCTGTCAGATGCGCTATTCGCACTCAAACGCGACCGTGATCACCAAGGCGGTGTGCAAATCGCGAGGAGTGCCCGAGCAACGACGGGCAGCCAACTTCGGCCGACCGTCACGTTCCGGTGAGCGCAAATGCTGACCAGTAATATGGATTTGCGAACCGCCTGACTGTCCGCGCCGTGGCCGGTGCGTATCGCTGAATAGCCGGCCGCCAGCGAGGATCGCGGTCGGCCATGTCGAGTAGATCGCCTACTGAAAGCTCCCTCAACCACAGTCGGGCCGCGCTCAACGCGGCAGTCAGATCTAAGCCGTCGCCCCATTGCCAGAGCTGAAATAGTCGCGATACGACGAGCGCCGCCGCGAGGTCGTCGACCGGCCATAAGTTGATCACGGCGGCGCGTGCGCCAGCGGCTAGGAACATGCTGCCGAGGTCTATTGACTCCTCTGGGGTCAAGCGGTCTTGCTGACCAGTTGAACACGCGTTGAGGACAACCAGACGGACGTGTTCGAGACTGCGACAACGAATCATGTCGTCAATAGTCACCGCTGCGTCGCCGAACTCGAGTTGAGCACCTGCTTCTCCGCTAACGTGCGCATGCCCAGCAAAATGAATCACGTCGTGAGTGGCGACGTTGGCAAAGAAGGCTTCTCGGCTCGCCTGTACTCCGCTTAGCAGGAGGCTCTCGCCAGCGGTCTCCGCGATCAGGGCTGATTCTAGCCGGGCACAGGGCAGCGGATTCAATCCTACCCGCCTCGGTTCGGGATCAGCGAGAGATAGCAGCCGACGATTTCGACCGGAATCCGGAGAATGAGGTCTGATGCGGTTCAATTGGCGCGCGCTGGGAGCGTAGGAGAGCGGCAAAATCGTTGTAATCTCGCCGGTATTCTCGTCAACAAGACACGGCTCCCAGGCGTGCAATGGAAAGAACGACAAGGGTCCTGATGCGACAATGGTTACCGACTCCCACCGCCAGCCATCCGAATCCACCTGCTCGCGGAGTGGCCGTGTAATAACGTCGTAAATTGCCTTCGCCAGGTTCTGCTCAAGCAGCGCCGCCAAGTGAGGTAGGAATTCGTGCGGCGAGGGTCCAGTGGCCCAGCGCGCCATTACCCGGTCTAGGTAATCAATTGTCATGCCGTCGATATATGCCCCGTTGAGCGACCCATCGGGCATGACAAGGATAAGTGCCGTGTCGAAACTGCTTGTCCACAGGTAAAGGATCGGACGCTCCGATGTCGCCTCTGTGATCTCTGCCAGGCTGGGCCGGGTATAGATTCGCTCGAACCCTGAAACCTTACGGACCTCTTCCAACGTTCGGACCAGCTGGAGTTGAGTGGCCTTCAAGCTCTCCACTGCGTGTGTTACTGCGGCCGTCCCTCGCGCTCGCATGGAAGCCGATGCAGCATGCTCCCAAGCGGTCTGGTCCGTTAAGAACCGGAAGTACAGTTCCTGGTTCTGCTCGCGCAATCGGTCGCGCATATCCGCACCGCTTTGCCAGAATCGAACCTGCAACTGTCTGGACGCCTCGACAGTAACGGCGGCCTCCGCGATTCGTCCAACTCTAAGCAAGACACTGGCGGTATCGGCGTGCAAGCGGCGATACACCGCTACCACCATCGGCCGCTCATGGAGAGGTACGGTCCGGTACAGCTGGTCGGCGGCACGCGCGCCCAGGTCATAAGCGTCGGCGGCCGCCGACCACTTCTTGTTGCTGACAGCTGCCTTTCCCCACTTGTTAGCATTGATAGCCAGATCCGCCAGCAGCGCAGGTGCAGGAAAACCCTGAATTTCTTCCCGCAAAGTTGCACAGACGGACTTTAGTTTCGTAGCCATTGCGTCGGATCCACCAGCCCGATGAGCTGTCGCAAGTTCTAAGCTTGTTTTTAGAAGACGTATCCGGCCCGCGATAAGCGCGCTATTCGGCTCGACATGTTCGATATGCCGGTACCACAATAGCGCCGCCTCGAGCTTTTCCGACTCACAAAGCCGGCCGTACTCCCCGCAGTAGTAGTCGGCAAGGAGGCCATAGTGCTCGGCATAGCGGACTGGATCGGACCGCCACACCGTCAAGGCAGCTCGGTCCATCTCGGCCACTGCATCGGCCAACGCGCGGGGGTTCTCTGAGCACCTAGTAATCTGCCCGGTAAGTGTCGCGATCTCACCGGTCGTCCACGCAGGTGACTTGTCGTCGAGATTTGCCACGTGGCGACTATAGTTGGCCCGCAATTCCGCCAGCAAGCTCGCCCTGTTCGGTCGTATTGGCCCAGGGAACTTTCATGATCGTTTATGGGTAGTGCCTACTCAGTTCTGGCTCGATCCCGCAGTTAGCCCGCCTGTGATGGTTTGATCTCTACCGACCGGTGTCCGACGGCATCTCGACTTTGCGGTACCCTATCCGCCAGTAACTTCCTCGAGGCGACTGACCGTAGCGACGTGAGGTACCAATGAGAAGCGGCGCGGGAACGACCACACCTGACGACAACGAGGACAACTGGCCGACGTTCGAACTCAGCCCTGCCGAGTATGAGCAAGCTGTCGCACGAATCGCTCAGTCGGCTGGACACGAGGTCGCAGATTGGCGAGTACAACTTCTTGAACCGGTTGAAGGAATTGACGGATCATACATTGTAGATGTGACGGTCCGCTTTCAACTCGCCGGCATGGATTTCCTCGTTCTATTCGAGTGTAAGCGTCACGCATCCCCGGTCAAACGCGAACATGTCTTAGTCCTCCATGCCAAGCTCCAGTCCACCGGAGCACAGAAGGGCGTTCTCGTGGCCGCGTCTGGGTTCCAAAGCGGAGCCCTCGAATACGCGCGAGCGCATGGCATTGCCTGCGTGCGGCTAGTTGACGAAGCCTGGACGTATGTGTTGCGATCGGGGTTAGGCAAGCACGTTGTCCCCAGTCCGACCGGCGTCTTTGCGGGATTCGTACTCACTCCGGGCCAGGCCGACTGGCTATTTACTGTACCAACCTGATATTTTCCAGGCGCCAGCAGTCGGGGGCCTCGCAGACCTACATGCGGCAATCAATGCCGCGAGGTCCACGGCATACTGTTTTGCCGCGATCCGCGCGGCAATCAAGGCCGGCCTTCGCCTGCTGTCGGCGCTGGGGTACTGACCACAGTCGTGCAGGTGCGGCATGCGTCAAGGCTGCGCTCCGAGTAACACATGCGAGGGATCAGTACCGCCCCTATGATCGCGTTTGGGCGTACGTTGATTTTCAGGCATCTGCCAGCAGGGTGCGTCGGGTACTGCAGGACTTCGTGGATGACGCGATCATCTTCGGCGCGAAGCGTTCGACCGCGAGTGGTACCGGTAGGTGGTCGCTCGGTTCCAGGAAGCGACCCGTCTGGATCTGACAGGTCGGGACGACCTGGCCTCGATGATGTCGGAGGCCGAGTGGCCAGATGCGCCTCCCAGGCCGCGGCGGGCAAAGCCGCTCGCCTACGAGTCATTGGTGGCCGGCCATTTCACCCGATCGTGTCCTGGGGTGACTGTCCACTCTGGCATCGGACGGCAATACACTACCCGCCTCTACGGTGGGGGACTGGATGGCAGACACGGTTCGTCGTTTCTGTGGTGCCGGTGCCGGCGTGCTGCTGGCCGCCTGCGTTGTACTGGCCGGATGGCTGGCCGTCGTCCTCACCGAGCACGTCCAGGCAGCTCCGCGCCCCGACTACTCGACCGAGTGCAGTGACGTCGTCCCGCCGGCCACCACTGAGGTCTCGGCCTCCGCCTCGATCGTGACCGACCGGGTGAACGAAGTCCGGATCGACACGGTCGCCACCGTCAAGGTTTCGAAAAGCTGGGACCGTGCGAAGGACCTTCTCGCCGTACCGGATGATCCGCGGCGCAGGCAGATGCTCGGCTGTCTGCTCGGCACCTTCGGTGACGACGATGAGCGCCGCTTCGAGGAGCAGCTCGACTCTGTGCGCATGGTGGTGGATGGCCAGCACCTGGTGTTCGTCCATACGGCGCATGCCAGCGTGACCAGCCAGTCCAGCACCAGAGTCGGCATGTTTTGGGTCGACACGACCGACGCCAAACGGTGGATCCTCGCCGTCGTCTACCCCTACCCGCTCAACAACACGACATGGACGTCGGTGACAATCGACGCGCCGCCTGCCTGGATCACCGAACCGACGCCGTGGCCACCGACGATGATGACCGACCGCCAGGTCAGATGGGCGCCGCATCCGCCCCTTCGCGCGGACAACTCCACGCTCATCGTCGTCCGGCTGGCCCCCGACAGTCCGCGCTACCAGGCCCTGCTGCTCGCTGACCGCCCGCCGTGGTGGTCGATCCGTTCATCGATCGCCACTGTGCCGGTGCTGGTTGTCGGTGTATGGCTGTGGTGGTTTGCCCGGCGCCACCCGGCGGCGCGTGCGCGCGGACTGCTCCACCTGGCCGTACCGATCGTCCTGCTTCCGGCCACCGTCATCGGCGTATATGTCATCAATGGCATCCAAGGCATCAACGAGCATGCGGCGTGGCCGACCAGCAACTGGATCCTTTGCTGCGCGGGCAGCCTGGCGATCCTGGCGTCCGCCGCGTTGTGGCGCATTCGCCTGTGGACGGTCGTCGCGGCCGGCGCGATCATGGCAAGCCAACTCATCGCAATGGGCGTCCTGCTCGACTTCAACGAGCAACGGCAGGTGACCGGCCTGACCGCGATGACGGCGCTCCAGGCGTCGCATGCTCTGCTCACGATCGTGGTGCTCTTCGCCGGTTGTCTCAACGCGGCGGGTTTGCTGCTCGGAAGAGGCCGGCCCGTTTGGGGCCAGACGCTGACCTGGCTTGTCGCCACGCTCGTCGGCGCCGTGCTCGTGACCGAACGGTTCGTCATCCTGGCGCTGCGCGCGCAGGACACACACTGGCTGGCCAGCGCCGCTCCGGCCGACGACTACGTGCCGAGCAACCTCGCGTACTTCGTCACCGACGTCCTGAGCGATGGGCTCTGGGTCATCGCCGTGCTGACCGTGCTGATCGCCGCCGCGCTGCTGTTCGACCCAAGGCTCGGCTTGGCCCGGCACCGCACCGATCTCCTCATGTACGCGGCACTGCTGTACTTCACCGTGCAGTACTGGGACGCCGCCCTCTGGAACTGGCGCCTGCCACTGTGGCTGCTCACCATTCCCGCGACCATCCTGACCTTCCGCACGCTGCGGGGAGTGCTGGACCGCCGGCAGGCGAACGGCGGCGACCTAGCGGCGGAGGCTCGCGTGCGTGGGCTGGCCGAACTCCGGACGGAGGCACGGTCCTGGCAACTGGCAATTCGCAAGGGACGCGCCGTGGAGAAGGCCCTCGCACAGGGGCAGCTCGACGCCCAAGCACACCTCGACAACGCCACCGCCGGTCTGGGTGACGCGTCCGGTACCCGCGGCCGGTGGCGCCTGCGGACTTGGGCCCGGCCCAGCCGCCAACCCGCCCGGGTATCGGCGGCGACGCTCGATCCGACGGTGACGCCCGTCGACCTGCTACTCGCGGCCGGGCCGTCGCTACGCCCGTTCGACAACGCACGCTATGCGGCCCGGATCTCAGCCTGGTCCGGCATCCCGATCGCAGTCGCGCTCGGGATCTATACACACTTGTCCTATCCGCTGCCGTCGACACTCACCCTGTCCTCCGCTGTTCTGCCGACCACCTCGACAACGCTGTGGCTGGCGGCGGAGTTTGTCGTGTTCGGTGCCGTGACCGGCGCGGTCTGGCATCATCTGCCCGGCCGGCGCGGACCCATCCGCGTGCTGCCGTTGGTGTTGCTGTTCACTCCCGTCACAGCGGCGGCCTTCCTGCTGCCGTTCCTGTTCGGCGGTGCCTGGACACTCCAGCCGCTCGTCGAGCTGTTTCTGCTCTGGGCCGTGGCGACCGTCGTCGGCGTCGCCATGGACCTCGCGGCACTGCGCGCCATCCGCCTTCCGTGGCAACGCCCGCGGCACATGTTCGCCCTGGCGTACGGCGTGGATACCTTGACCGCGCAGCTAACGTTCCTGGCCGCGCAGGCCTCGGCGGTCATCGCGATCATCACCTTCATCAAGACCGGCGGCGCGCCCGGCGGAGGCGGCGGTGGCTCGGCACCAGCACAGCCGTCGCTTTCCAGGTGAGGGTTCGGTCAGGGCTCGGCGGGCCTGCAGTTTACGGCAATGTCTGGGGGCATATCGAACATAAGGTGGCGTGCCGCCGGACGATGAGTTTCGATGCCGGCTGGGTCGGTCAACGCGACCACAGCGATCCCGCACGCGGGGACAGGCCGGTCATCGCCGAGTGGTCGGCCGGCGGCGCCCGCCCTGCCGGCAGGTATCGCGGCCAGGTGCGGATGTTGGTCGGCCATCGCCTCGAGCACCCGGTGTCGCAGCAGCTCGTACTGACCGCGGCAGCGTCTTGGCGCGACCGGCGCACAGGCTGGCCCGGTGCGCGTGCCGAACGCCAAACAAAGATCGGGTTTACCAATCTGCCGAATTGAGTGCACCTTGAACCTATCCGGTCCCGAGATCGATGCGGTTTGTTGGTGAGGTTGGATCGGCGTCATGGCTGTTCTCCCGATCCATGATCGTGCCGGCAACGCCTTGGTCGGGTTTCGTTTCGTGGCGGAGGAGGAGCTGCCGCGGCTGGTGGTGAACCTGCCTATGCCGGCGTCGTTAGTGGGGGTCAACTGTGCGGCCGCAGTTCTGCTGATGTTCGACAGCTGGCGAAAGCAGTGGGAACTCCCCGGTGGTATGCGCGAGCTGGGTGAGACCGCACGCCAGCCTGCGGTGCGGGAGTTACGAGAGGAGACCGGCCTCGACCTGGCTGATCTTATCCTCACCGGCGTGGCCGAGTTCGACCTTACGAAGCCAGCGCGTCGAGAACTCCTTGCTGTGTACCGGGCGCAGCTCGAGGTCATGCCCGAGTTGACGGTGAATGACGAGGCGCTCGCCTTCCGGTGGTGGTCACCGTCGGAACCGGTGGGCAACGACATGAGCCCACTGGATGTGGAGATCGCTCGGCGAGTCGCCCGTTCGCCGACCATCCGAGGGGTTGCGCCCCAGTAGTCAGCGGCAAGCACGTCCGCACATGCCGCGCCGAGGTTTGCTGCTACGCGACCGCGCATGCGCAGTACTGCAGGATGTAGGTCAGGAGTGCGGCGAGCAGGATTGACGCCTGTGGCGGCGACAGCGGCGGTGGTTGGTACCAGCTGACCTCGGACAACAGGCGCAACGTGTACGGCATCCACGGCCGCAGCACCACGGGCTGTAACGCCTCACCGGCGGAGTCGTGGTTTACCCCGGTGCCCGGGTTCACCGGTGGCATGACCATCGAGACCGGCTGAACAGTTTCACCCGCCCGGGGGTGCGGAGGGCCGGGCCGGATGGCCCGGCCCTCCGAGCTCAGCTCGACCGCCCTTCGACCACGAAGATCTCGCGTGGCCGGTCGTCGGTCGGGCGCGCGTACCGTTCGCA
>Ga0272482_10000659_pt1 | contig 10642 bp, 7 predicted proteins | sample RVTome_8_FD_192427 | JGI IMG/M metagenome (GOLD analysis project Ga0272482, IMG submission 192427) | Soil microbial communities from uranium-contaminated site in the Upper Colorado River Basin, Wyoming, United States - RVT160D0 (version 2) ...
TCCGGGCGCTCGGCGACGGCCTGCGGGAGGCCCGCGCCATCCCGGTGGTGGCCCGCTGCCTGGTCACCATCACCCTGTTCTCGCTGGTGTCGCTGCCGTTCGTCGGCCAGTTCCCGGTGCTGGCCGAGCGCAACCTCGACATCGGCACCAAGTCGACCGCCTATGGCGTCCTCTACGCCTGCTTCGGGGTGGGCGCCGTGCTCGGGGCGTTGGCGATCGGCACGGTCCTGGGCCGGCGGCCGAAGGCGACGATCGTCCGCTGGGGACTGGTCGGGTTCGCCGGCAGCCTGGCCGCCCTGGCACTGCTCCGGGGCCCGGTGCCCGCCTACCCGGTGGTGGCGGTGGTCGGCTTCACCTACCTGGCCGTGGTCACGGCGCTGATGACGATGGTGCAGGAGCAGCTCGACAACCGGATCCGCGGCCGGGTCATGGCGCTGTGGATCATGGGTTGGGCCGGCACGGTCCCGATCGGCAACCTGGTGGCCGGGCCGATCATCGAGGCGACGTCGATCACCGCGGTGATGCTGGTCGGGGCGGCCTTCGCCGTGGTGCTCGGTGCCTACGTCCGCCCGGTGGTGCCGATGGTGCCGGTGACGGCGGTCGGTACCACCGCGACGGTTGACGCCGGCGGTACCGAGGCCGGGATCGACCGGGTGGTGGCGGCGCCGGCCGCGGTCCCCTGCCCGGGGCGCTAGCCGCGATAGGCGGCGGTCCGACCGGGGGATCGTCCGAAGTATCGTCCCCACGGTGAGTGACGCCGTCGTCGGTCGTGACGCCGAGCTGGCGGCGCTGGTCCGGGCGCTCGACCGGGCGGCGCAGGGCGACCTCGCCGTCGCCCTGGTGGCAGGCGAGCCGGGCATCGGGACGAGCCGGCTGGTCGACGCCCTGGCCGCCGAGGCCCGTGGCCGCGGCATCCGGGTCGTGTGGGCCGAGGCCCGTGACGACCAGCACGCCCCGCTCCGCCTGTGGTCGCCGGTCGAGCGGGCGCTGTGTGCGCGGGGCCCCGGGCCGAGCGTGACCTGCCAGCGTCGGAGCGGCTGGGAGCTGCTCGACCTCCTGGTGGCGGGGCTGGCCGACGCCGCACCCGTCGTCGTCGCCCTCGACGACCTCCACTGGGCCGACGAGGCGTCCGTCTGGGTGCTCGAGCGCCTCCCCCGCCGGCTCGCCGGCCACGGGGTGCTGCTGGTGGGCGCCACCCGCGGCGAGCCGGGCGCGACACCGCTCACCGACGTCCGCCGCCAGGCCGACCCCGTGGTGGAGCTGGAGGGGCTCGACCTCGACGCCGCCGAGCGGCTCGTCGACGCGCTGGCCCTGGCCGGCCCGGTCGACGCGCCGACCTGGTCGAGCGCACCGGCGGCAACACGCTGTTCCTCCGCGAGCTCCTGGCGATGGGCGACCGGGGCGACCGGCTGCCGCCGGCCGTGTCCGACGTGCTGACCCGGTCGCTGGCCCACCTCGACATCGCCGTGCGCGAGTCCCTGGCCACCCTGGCCCTGGCCGGCCCGGCAACGCCGGTGGCGGTCCTCACCGCCGCGCTCGGCAGCACCGTCGACGAGGTCAACGAGGCCAGCGGCACCGTCCACGCCTACGACGTCGACAACTGTGGGTGGAACGTCGTCGACGTGGCCGCCAGCAACTACGCCTTCGACGGCCTACCCGACGAGCTCCCGGCCGGCGAGACCAGCTTCGAGCTGACCAACGACGCCGACGAGGTCCACGAGCTGGTCCTGCTCAAGAAGAACGACGGCGTCACGCAGTCGGCCGAGGAGCTGCTGGCGATGCCCCAGGAGGAGGCCATGACGCTGGCCGAGATGGTCGGCAGCCCCGCCTTCGCCGCCCGACGGCCCGCCCCACGCCATGAACGGCATGGTCGCCGAGTTCAAAGTGGCTTGAAACTTTGACGCTGGTGGTCGCCATACGACCACCAGCGTCAAAATTTCGGTTGGGTGGGGTCAGGGGACGAGTGCGGCGCGCAGGAGGGCCAACAGCTCGTTGCGGCGGCGGATGAGGGACGAGAGGGTGGGCTCCTCGCCGAAGGCCCGCAACACCTCGATCTCGGTGGCCAGGCCGGTGACCATGGAGTAGGCGGCCAGGAGCAGCAGCCGGGGGTCGTGGCGGCGCATGCGGCCGGCGTCCATCTCGGTGGCCAGGTAGAACGAGGCCCGGTCGACCAGCGGGGCGATGGAGTGGGTGAGGCGGGTCGACGCCGGCGGTCCCAGCCGGCTGACCTCCCGGACGAACCCCAGCATCGCCGGGTGCCGGGCCACCAGGCGGGACATGGCCCGCACGATCGCCTCGATGCGGCCGAAGCCCGGCCCCCCGGCGGCCACGGCCCGCTCGAGGCGCTCCATGACCTCGCCGGTGGTGCGGTCGATCACCGAGGCGAGCAGGGCTTCCTTGGACGGATACCAGTAGAGGATCGTCTGCTTCCGGATCCCGAGCTCCCGAGCCAGGTCGTCCAGCGACGTGGCCTCGTAGCCCCGGGTGCCGAACGCCGCCAGGGCCGCGTCGGCGATTCGCTCGGCAGTGGTCTTCATGTGACGGTGAATCGTAGAGGCCCTCTACCAAGTGGTAGACACGAGGGGTGATCCCCGAGGCCCTGGACGGCAAACGCATCGCGATCACCGGCGGCACCGGCTTCCTCGGCACCGCCCTGATCGAACGTCTGCTGCGCTCCGTACCCGGCTGCGAGCTGGTGCTCCTGATCCGCCCGGGCAAGCGGTCGGCGGTCGGCGCCCGGGCCAAGCGAGAGATCTTCCGCAACGACGCCTTCGACCGGCTCCGGGCCCAGTTCGCCGACCGGGACGCCGCCAAGGCCTCCGGCGTCGCCGGCGAGGCGCACGGATCCGGCACCACCGGCAGGATCGGCGACTCCGAAGCCGGCAGGACCGGGAACCGCGGCAGCACCGGCGAGACCGGCGGTGCCGCGGCCGGGGCCGGGAACCTTCGCTTCGCCTCGTTCGACGAGATGGTGGCGGCTCGGGTGCAGGTCATCGCCGGGGACGTGGGGACCGACGGGCTGGGGCTCAGCGACGACGACCGGGCCACCCTCGCCACCTGCGACATCGTCATCCACTCGGCAGCCTCGGTGGCGTTCGACTCGCCGCTCGACAGCGCGGTCGAGGTGAACCTCCTGGGCCCGAGCCGCATCGTCACCACCCTCCACGAGCTGGACGTCACCCCCCACCTGGTGTCGGTGAGCACCTGCTACGTCGCCGGCAACCGACGGGGCGCGGCCCCCGAGGAGCCGGTGGACGCCAGCCCGTTCTTCGTCGACGTCGACTGGCGCGGCGAGGTCACCGGCGCCCGCCGTGCCCGCCAGGACGCCGAGGCCCAGAGCCGCACCCCGGAGATGCTCAAGCAGTTCCGCAAGGAGGCCCGCCGCGAGCTGGGCGCCGCCGGCACCCCGGCCCTGGCGGCCAAGACCGAGCAGCGCCGCCAGAACTGGGTGAAGGACCGCATGGTGCTCGCCGGTCGCGCCCGGGCCGCGTCCCTGGGCTGGCCCGACGCCTACGCCTACACCAAGGCCCTCGGCGAGCGGGCGCTCCTCGCCCAGCGCCAGGACGTGCCGGTCACGATCGTGCGGCCGTCGATCATCGAGTCGGCGCTGGCCGAGCCCCGTCCCGGCTGGATCCGGGGCTTCCGCATGGCCGAGCCGGTGATCCTCTCCTACGCCCGCGGCCTGCTCAAGGAGTTCCCGGGCATCCCCGAGGGGACCATCGACGTGATCCCGGTCGACCTGGTGGTGGCCGCCGTCGTCGAGGCCGCCGCGGCGACACCCCCGAACGACCACCCCGAGGTGGTCCAGGTGGCGTCGGGGTCGAGCAACCCCCTCAACTACCGCCAGCTCGTCGACTTCGTGCGCGACTGGTTCACCGAGCACCCCATCTACGACAGCCACGGTCAGCCGATCATGGTGCCCGAGTGGTCGTTCCCGGGCCGGGGCCGGGTGCAGCGCCAGCTGGAGCGGGCCCGGACCGCCATCGACAAGGCCGAGACGGTGCTGTCGTCGCTGCCGCTGCGGGGGAAGCAGGCCGAGTGGTCGGCCACGCTGGAGCAGAAGAAGGAGGAGGCCGACCGGGCCCTCGGCTACGTCGAGCTGTACGGCCTCTACGCCGAGTGCGAGGCGATCTACGCCGTCGACAAGCTGCTGGCCCGCCACGAAGCCCTCTCCGAGAGCGACCGGGCGGCGTTCTGCTCCGACCCGCGGGTGATCGACTGGACCCACTACGTCCGCGAGATCCACCTGCCGTCGATCGTGCAGCACGCCCGGGTGCGCACCACCCCCGGCGGCAAGCAGGGCGAGGACCGGTCCACCCGCCTGCGCCGCCAGGTGCTCGAGCCCCGGCGCCAGCTGGCCGCCTTCGACCTGGAGAACACGCTCATCGCGTCCAACGTGGTGGCGTCGTTCTCGTGGCTGGCCACCCGCCGCCTCCCCGAGGAGGACCGCTGGCGCTTCGTGCTGCGCACCCTGGCCGAGGCCCCGGGCCTGGCCGCCCTCGACCGGCGCGACCGCAGCGACTTCCTGCGCCACTTCTACCGGCGCTTCGACAAGGCGCCGATCGACCAGCTCACCGAGGACGCCACCGAGATGTTCAGCCAGCTCCTGCTGGCGAAGTCGTTCCCGGCCGGCATCCGGCGGGTGCGCGAGCACCGCGCCGCCGGGCACCGCACGCTGCTGATCACGGGGGCGCTCGACGTCGCCATCGGCCCGCTGCGGCCGCTGTTCGACGACGTGGTGTGCGCCTCGCTGGGCCAGCGCCCCAACGGCACGTTCCGGGGCGAGCTGGTCGACGTGCCGCCCACCGGCGAAGCCCGGGCCCAGGTGCTGTTCGACTACGCCGCCGAGAACGGCTACGACCTGGCCGAGGCGGTCGCCTACGCGGATTCCACCTCCGACCTGCCGATGCTGGAGGCGGTCGGGTTCCCGGTGGCCGTGAACCCCGAGACCCGGCTGTCGGCCCTGGCCCGCAAGCGGGGCTGGCTGGTGGAGAACTGGCCCAAGGCGGCCGGCACCCCGTCGGTGAGGTTGCCGATCGCGCCCCGCAAGGGCGGCCGGGGCGAGAGCCTGCTCAGCCGGCTCATGGAGGTGGGCAGCAAGTGAAGGCACTGGTCTTCTCCCGCAAGCCGGCCCGCTACGCGGCGGCCATGGTGGCCGGCGCCCTCCGCCCCGGCAAGGGCGCCCGGTTCGGCCCCCTCACGCTGAGGGACGTCGACCCGCCCGAACCGCCCAACGCCGCCGCCAGCGCCGGCAGCAACAACAACGACGACTGGGTGCGGGTGCGCCCCCGGCTGTCGGGCATCTGCGGCAGCGACCTGGCCACCATCGACGGCAAGTCGAGCCGCTACTTCGAGCCGATCGTGTCGTTCCCGTTCACCCCCGGCCACGAGGTGGTGGGCGAGCTCGACGACAGCTCGCGGGTCGTGGTCGTCCCGGTGCTGAACTGCGCCGTCCGGGGCATCGACCCGCCGTGCGACATGTGCGCCATGGGCCGCATCAACGTGTGCGAGCGCACGGCGTTCGGCTGCCTGGAGCCGGGCCTGCAGGCCGGGTTCTGCGAGTCGACCGGCGGCGGCTGGTCGACGTCGATGATCGCCCACCGCTCCCAGCTGGTGCCGATCCCCGACGACCTGTCCGACGAGGCCGCGGTGCTCGTCGAGCCCACGGCCTGCGCCGTCCACGCCGCCCGCCACTTCGGCGACAGCGAGGTCGCCGTGATCGGCGCCGGGGCGCTGGGCCTGCTGACGATCGCCGCCCTGTCGTACTTCGACGAGATCGCGCCGGGCCGCCTGGTCGCCACCGCCAAGCACCCCGACCAGCGCTTCTGGGCCAAGGAGCTGGGCGCCGACGTGGTGTGCGCCCCCGGCGAGCTCGACCGCGTGGTCCGCACACTGAGCGGCTCGATGGTGCTCGACAACGGCCAGCTGAGCTGCGGCTTCGACGCCGTGATCGACTGCGTCGGCTCCGAGGACTCCCTGGCCCAGGCCCTGCGGATCGTCGCCCCCGGCGGCACCATCCACATGGTCGGGATGCCCGGCGTCACCACCGTCGACCTCACCCCGCTGTGGTACCGCGAGGTGCAGCTGCGGGGCGTCTACGCCTACGACCACCACGACGAGCACGGCGACGACTTCGCCACCGCCATCGAGCTGGTCCGGGACAAGGACCTGGGGCGCCTCGTCAGCGCCCTGTACCCGTTGGCCCGCTACGAGGACGCCATCGAGCACGCCGCCAACGCCGGCGTCCGGGGCGCCGTGAAGATCGCCTTCGACCTGCGTGACGAGCGGGAAAGGAAACGCTGATGCCCAGGCCCGGCTTCGTGCTCGACGTGGACCGGTCGACGCCGCCGATCGTGTTCCACCACGGCGAGGGCTTCCGGCTCGAGAAGCTGCCGGCGGGGCGCAGCCGCGTCCTCTACCCCGGTGAGCCGCTGGCCGCCCTCGACGACGCCGACGCCGCCATCCGCCACGCCCTCGACCACCCCCTCGGCGACAGCGAGCCCCTCCGGGCCCTGCTGCGCCCGGGGATGAAGCTGACGATCTGCTTCGACGACATCTCGCTGCCGCTCCCGCCGATGCGCCGCCCCGACGTGCGCCAGCGGGTGATCGAGGCGGTGCTCGACCAGGCCGCGGCGGCCGGCGTCGACGACGTCCACATCATCGCCGCCCTGGCCCTGCACCGGCGGATGACCGAGGACGAGCTGCGCCACGCCGTCGGCAACCGGGTGTACGACGCCTTCGCCCCCGACGGCCTCCTCTACAACCACGACGCCGAGGACACCGACAACATGGCGTTCCTCGGCACCACCCCCCACGGCGAGGAGGTGGAGATCAACAAGCGGGCCGCCGAGAGCGACCTCATCGTCTACGTGAACATCAACCTGGTGTCGATGGACGGCGGCCACAAGTCGACCGCCACCGGGCTGGCCAGCTACCGGTCGCTCCGCCACCACCACAACGTCCAGACGATGCTCGACTCCCGCAGCTTCATGGACCGCCACGCCTCCGAGCTGCACCGCTCCAACTGGCGCATGGGCAAGGTGCTCAAGGACGCCGGCATCAAGGTCTTCCAGATCGAGACCACGCTCAACAACGACACGTTCGGCACGTCCGGGCCCATGTCGGTGCTGCAGAAGCGCGAGTGGGAGTGGAACGCCCGCGACCGGGCCACCTTCCTCACGATGAAGGCCGGGCTCGACCGGATGCCACTGAAGGCCCGCCGCGCCGTGTTCCAGGCCTGGAAGGCGCCCTACGGGGTCACGTCGGTGCAGGCCGGCGAGATCGAGGCCGTCCACGAGGTGACCACGCAGAACGTGTTCGCCCAGCAGCTCGTCGAGGTGCAGGAGCAGACCGACGTGCTCACGATGGGCCTCCCCTACATCAGCCCGTACAACGTGAACTCGGTGATGAACCCGATCCTGGTCGCCTGCCTGGGGCTGGGCTACTTCTTCAACATGTACCGGGGCGCGCCGCTGGTCCGCCAGGGCGGCGTGGTGATCATGGGCCACCCCACCACCTGGGAGTTCCACCCGGTCCACCACCCCAGCTACATCGACTTCTTCGAGCAGGTGCTGGCCGACACCACCGATCCCAAGGAGATCGAGGCGCGCTACGAGAAGCAGTTCGCCGAGGACGAGTGGTACCGCCACCTGTACCGCACCAGCTACGCCTACCACGGCGTCCACCCCTTCTACATGTGGTACTGGGCGTGCCACGGCATGGCGCACGCCGGGAAGGTGATCGTGGTGGGCGGCGAGACCCGATCGGTGCGCCGCCTCGGGTTCTCGTCGGCCTCGACACTCCAGGACGCCCTGGAGATGGCCGAGGACGTGGTGGGCCGCCAGCCGACCATCACCCACCTCCACAACCCGCCGCTGGTGATGGCCGACGTGAAGGTCGCGACGGCGTGAGGTCGGCCCGGTGAAGCTGCCCGAGATCAAGGCGCCCCGGATCAAGGTCCCCAAGCTGCCGTTCCCCTACTCGGCGCCCACCACCCCGCTGGGCGTGGAGCCGGTGGAGCGCAAGCGGCACTCCGGGCCCGGCTACGACACCGACTGGGCCCGCCGGCTGCCGGCCCGCGTCGGGCGCTCGCTGCTGCGCGAGACCGTGGTGCGGGCGGGGGTCGCGGCGCTGGCCGCGCCCGAGGTCCACGGCCTCGACCGCCTGGCCGCCCTGCAGGCCGGCGGTGACGGCGACGGCGACGACCGGCCGGTCATCTTCGTCGCCAACCACCACAGCCACCTCGACACGCCGATCCTCCAGACCTGCATCCCCGACCCCTGGCGGGAGCGGGTGTTCGTGGCCGCCGCCGCCGACTACTTCTTCCGCAACGCCGTGACCAGCGCCCTGTCGGCCCTGGTCATCGGAGCGATCCCCCTCGAGCGCACCCGGATCAACCGCACGTCGGCCGACCGGGCCGCCGGCCTCATCGCGGATGGCTGGTCGATGCTGATCTTCCCCGAGGGCGGCCGCTCCCCCGACGGCTGGGGCCAGCCCTTCCGGGGCGGGGCCGCGTACCTGGCGGCCCGCTGCGGGGTACCCGTGGTGCCGGTCCACGTGCACGGCACCCGGCACATCCTGAGCAAGGGCAAGCGGCTCCCGAGCCCGGCGGCCACCAAGGTCACCTTCGGGGTGCCGCTGCACCCCGGCCCGGGCGACGACGCCCGCAAGCTGGGCCCGCGCATCGAGCAGGCGGTGGCCGAGCTGGCCGACGAGGCCACCAGCGACTGGTGGTCGGCCCGCCGCCGGGCCCATGCCGGCACCACGCCGGCGCTCACCGGCCCCGACGCGACAGGGTGGCGACGGGCCTGGGCGCTGGGCGACCCGAGCCGCCGCACCCGCCGCGAGCAGCGCCGCTGGCCCCAGCTGTAGACGCCGCAGAGCCGAGCGGATAGGGCGTTCGTGCCAGCCCAAGAGTCCGCTATTTGGCGGCCGGGCTGCAGCTCGACAGCGAGGCTCCCAGGAAGCACAGCATCGCAACCCGAGACAACGTGACCTATCCGCGCAGCCCCTGAGCCGACCGGTCTCCGTGGGCGGGTCCCGGCACCGCGTAGCGCCCGCTAGTCTCGCCGCCGGGTGGAACCGGGCTGGCTACCGGTGTGGGTCCACCCGGAAAGCTACTGTCGGTAGCCTGATGAGGTGGGGGTCTGCATGCACGGACAGGCCCAGGCGCGCATGGCTGGGCTGACGCTCGACCGCACGGCGGCGGGCGAAGGTGGTCGCGCACGCCTGCTCCGCAGGCTCCCCAGCCTCGGCGCGCCACCCGACCGGGACCGTCGCCTGGCCGTGCTGGGCCTCACCATCACGCTGGCCGTGCCGATGATCGTGGCGCTGGCGGCGCTGCACGAGCCCCGCTGGCTGCCGCTGGTCGACATGGCCCAGATCGAGATGCGGGTGCGCGACGTGCCCACCAGCCACCCGCCGCTGCTCGGCCTGGGCGGGCGCATCCGGGGCTTCGACGAGGCCGGCGCCCACCCCGGTCCGATGGCGTTCTACCTGCTGTGGCCGGTCTACGCGCTGCTGGGCAGCAGCGCCTGGGCGCTCCAGGTGTCGAGCGCCGTCCTCAGCCTGGCGGCCGTGGGCCTGGCCATCGGGATCGCCCACCGCCGGGGCGGCCTCCCGCTGGCCGCCGGCACCGCGGCGATGCTGGCCGTGCTGCTCCACGCCTACGGGGCGGTGATGGTGACCGAGCCCTGGAACCCCCGGCTGCCCGTGCTGTGGTGGCCGGTGCTGCTGCTGGCGGTGTGGTCGGTCCTGTGCCGCGACCTGGTGCTGCTGCCGGTGGCGATCGCCGTGGGCACCTACTGCATGCAGACCCACATCCCCTACGTCGCCCTGGTGGGCGGGCTGTGGGTGCTGATGTTCGGGTCGGTGGTGCGCCAGGTGCGGGCCTCGGGCCCGTCCCGGGTGCGGCGCCCCCTGGCCCTGGGCGCCGGCCTCCTGGCGCTGCTGTGGGCGCCGCCCCTGTTCGAGCAGTTCACCCGGGTGCCGGGGAACCTGTCGATCATCATCGAGAACTTCAGCCACCCCTACGACGACGGCCATCCCTTCGGCGACGCCTTCGACCTGTGGATCCGCACCCTCGATGTCCCCCACCTGGTGCGGGGCGACATCGGCCTCCTGGGCTCACCGCTGCGGGGCGGCGTGTTCCTGGCCCTGTGGGCGGCGAGCGCGGCGCTGGCCGTGCGCCGGCGTGACCGCGCCCGCGACCTGGTGGCCCTCCACCTGGTGGTGGGCGTGGCCCTGCTGCTGGGCCTGTTCGCCATCAGCCGCATCTTCGGCCCGTTCTGGCCCTACCTCATGTACTGGGCCTGGGGCACCACGGCCCTCGCCCTGCTGGCGCTGGTGTGGACCCTGGCGGCGGCCACGGCTCCTGCCCCGGGCAACGCCACAGACGAGGCTGAAGGAGAAGCCGACAACGCGGCCGGGACTCGGGAGCGCCCCCGGCTCGACGTGCGGGCCCCCCGGCCCGTCGTGCTGGGCGCCATCGCCGTGCTGGTGGTCGCCACCACGGCGTTCACCCTCGACGCCCCCGACACCGAGATGGAGGGGACGGAGATCTCCGCCGACCTGGCCCTCCAGGTCCCCGAGGTCGTCGACTTCCTGCGCGCCGACCCGGCCGGCTGCGGCGACGACTGCATGT
>Ga0272482_10000660_pt1 | contig 10640 bp, 2 predicted proteins | sample RVTome_8_FD_192427 | JGI IMG/M metagenome (GOLD analysis project Ga0272482, IMG submission 192427) | Soil microbial communities from uranium-contaminated site in the Upper Colorado River Basin, Wyoming, United States - RVT160D0 (version 2) ...
CGGCTGGAGGCCCGCGAGGTCGCGTTCGAGTTCGACGCCGGCCTGCGCTGGGACGCGACCGGGGCACACGGTGACGCCGGCATCGGCGGCGTGCTGCGCCAGGGCAAGCTGGTGCTCGACCTCGGCGAGGGCGACGGCTTCCTGGCCTCGCTGCTGTCCGGCGCCCGGCTGGAAAACGACTTCGAGCTCGGCTTCGGCTTCTCCCTCGACGGTGGCCTGCGGCTGCACGGCAGCAGCGCGCTGGAGGTGCAGCTGCCCGCGCACGTCACGCTCGGGCCGGTCGAGCTGACCGCGCTGACGCTCTCCGCCCGGCTCAGCCCCGACCGGGTGCCGATCCTGCTCACCGCCGACCTCAAGGCCGCCCTCGGCCCGCTGACCGCCGCGGTGCAGGGCGTCGGCGTCGGGGCGACGCTCGCGCTCGCCAGCGGCAACCAGGGCAATCTTGGGCCGATCGACCTGTCCCTGGCCTTCCAGCCGCCCAAGGGTGTCGGCCTCGCGCTCGACACCGGTCTGGTCACCGGCGGCGGGTTCCTCTTCCTCGACCCGGAGGCCGGCGAGTACGCCGGCGCGCTGGAGCTGGAGCTGGCCGGCTTCATCGAGGTCAAGGCGATCGGGCTGATCACCACCCGGATGCCCGACGGCACCTCGGGCTTCTCGCTGCTGATCATCATGACCGCCGAGTTCGGCGGCGGCGGCATCCAGCTGGGATACGGGTTCACGTTGCTCGCGGTCGGCGGCCTGATCGGGCTCAACCGCCGGATGAACCTGCAGGCGCTGGTCGAGGGCGTGCGGGCCGGCCGCACCGAGTCGGTCATGTTCCCGCGCGACGTCGTCGCCAACGCACCGCGGATCATCAGCGACCTGCGCGCGTTCTTCCCGCCGGAGCAGGGCACCTTCCTGATCGGCCCGATGGCGAAGATCGGCTGGGGCACGCCGACCCTGGTCAGCGTCTCGCTCGGCGTCATCATCGAGATCCCGGGCAACATCGCGATCCTCGGCATCCTCAAGTGCGTCCTGCCCACCCAGCAGCTCCCCCTGCTGGTGCTGCAGGTCGACTTCATCGGCGCGCTGGAGTTCGACAAGTCGCGGCTGTGGTTCTTCGCCCAGCTCTTCGAGTCGCGCATCCTGATGATGACCATCGACGGCGGCATGGGGCTGCTGATCGGCTGGGGCGACAATCCCGACCTGGTGCTGACCGTGGGCGGCTTCCACCCCTCGTTCAAGCCGCCGCCCCTGCCGTTCCCGGTCCCCGCCCGGCTGTCGGTCGACATCATCAACCAGCCCAACCTGCTGATCCGGGTCTCCGGCTACTTCGCGATCACCAGCAACACGGTGCAGTTCGGGGCACGCGCGGAGCTGCGGCTGGGCTTCGACGACTTCGGCGTGCAGGGGCACCTGGCCTTCGACGCGCTGTTCCGGTTCTCCCCGTTCGCGTTCGTCATCTCGGTCTCCGCCAGCGTCACGCTGAAGGCGTTCGGCGTCGGCCTCTTCGGCATCGACCTGCGCTTCCAGCTGGAAGGCCCGGCGCCGTGGAGGGCCCACGGCCGGGGCTCGATCTCGCTGCTGTTCTTCGAGATCTCCGCCGACTTCGACTTCAGCTGGGGCGAGGCGCACAATACGACGCTGCCGCCGGTCGCCGTGCTGCCGCTGCTGGCCGCGGAGATCGCCAAGTCGGAGGGGTGGGAGACCCGACTGCCCGGCGGCAGCACGAAGGCGCTGGTCAACCTGCGTACGTTGCCGGACAGCGACGACCTGGTCCTGCACCCGCTCGGCGCGCTGTTCATCCGGCAGCGGGCACTGCCGCTCAACGTGCGCCTCGACCGGATCGGCGCGCAGCGACCCAGCGACGGCAAGCGGTTCACGGTCGAGCCGGTGCCGGGCAGCGGCCTGGCCCGCCGGTCGCTGATGGGCGACAAGTTCCCGATGGCCCAGTTTCAGGACATGGACGACGCGGCCAAGCTGTCCCGCCCGGCGTACGAGGAGCAGGACGCCGGCCTGGAGCTGGCCCCCGAGCAGGGCGCGCTGGCCTCGCCCCGGGTGGTCCGCCGCAGCACCCGCTACGAGATGTCCATCCTGGACAGTGGGCCCCGTCCCCGCCCGACCGCCCTGGCCCGGGCCGCGGCGGGCGAAGCGGTGACCGCCGCCGTCCTGCCGCCCGGGCCCGGCCCGGTGCCGGCGCGCACGAGCCGGTTCCAGAGTGTGAGCACCGCCGTGTACGGGCAACTGCTGGCCGGCAGCAGCACCAGCCGCTCGCCACTGTCGCAGGTGGAGGCGAGGCGCCGGCAGCCGTTCGCCGCGGACGAGACGGTCCAGGTCACCGCCGGCCGGTTCGCGATCGCCCAGCAGCGCAACAACCGCCAGGCGTACCCGCCGCGCGGCGCCAACACCGCGGTGAGCTTCCGCAGCCAGGCCGCGGCCGACGACGCGCTCGCCGCCTGGATCGCCGCCGACCCGTCGCTGGCCGGCACCCTGCACGTCCTCCCCGAGGCCGAGGCATCGGCGCCGCTCACGCCGGCGGGCACCTGGGCGGCCGCCGCACCGGCACCGACCGGCGCGACCGGCGCGGGCGCGGTCCGGCTGGCCAACGGCAAGGTCTTCGTCGCCGGCGGCGCCGACGGCACCGGCGCACCGCTCGCCGCCGCGGCCCTCTTCGACCCGGTCAGCGCCACCTGGACGGCCGCGCCGAGCCTGGCCGCCGCCCGCCGCGACCACTCGCTCACCCTGCTCGACGACGGCCGGGTGCTGGCCGCCGGCGGATCCGATGTGGACGGTGCGCCGCTGGCCTCGGCGGAGCTCTACGACCCGGTCGCCAACGCCTGGTCGACCACCGGCGCCCTGCACACCGCACGCGCCGGCCACAGCGCCACGCTGCTGGTGACCGGGCAGGTGCTGGTCGCCGGCGGCAGCGGCGCCCGCGGCACGGCCGGCAGCGGCACGCTCGCCTCGGCCGAGCTCTTCGACCCCGCCGGCACCTGGGACGGCGGGGTGGCTCCGATGACCGACGCCCGCGCCGGTCACCGCGCGGTGACCCTGCCGGACGGCCGGGTGCTCGTGGTCGGGGGCCGGCTCGCCACCGGCCGTGGCGAGACGCCGCTGGCCTGGTGCGAGGCGTTCGCCCCGGCTGACGGCAGCTGGACACCGGCCGCCAGCCTGGCCATGCCGCGCGCCGGCCACGAGGCCACCGTGCTGCCCGGCGGCACCGTACTCGTCACCGGCGGCGAGCCGGCACCGGCCACAGTGGACGGGCGATACCTCGTGGGCAGCCTGCCGTCCGCCGAGCGGTACGACCACGTCGCCGACCGCTGGACCGCGGCCGCCGTCCTGCCCGGGGCCCGCGCCCACCACCGCGCGATACCGCTGCGCACCGGCCGCGTCCTGCTGACCGGCGGCACCGGCGCGAGCGCCGCGACCGGCCTGCGGGGCGCCACCGGCTACGACCCGGCCGGCGGCGGCAGCCCGACCGGCGCCCTGGCCGTCGGCCGCTGGGACCACACCGCCGTCGAGCTCGCCGACGGGCGGGTGCTGGTCACCGGCGGCACCGTCGCGGCCGGCGCGGCCGCACCCGGCCCGGAGCCCGCCACGGTGACCGCCACCACCGAGATCTTCACGCCCTGATCCGCGGAGGTTGACGCCATGACCAGCCCTACGCTCGCCGCCACCGGGCACTGGACCGCCAGCGGCGACCTGCCCGCGGCGGCCACCTGGTACGGGCAGCACGACGGCGCCGTGCGCCTCCAGAACGGCAAGGTGCTCACCGCCGGCGGGGCGGACGGCGGGTCGGCCGCGCTGACCCGGGCCGCCCTCTTCGATCCGGCCGCCGGCACCTGGGCCGCCACCGCGGCGCTGTCGACGGCCCGCCGCCTGCACACCGCGACCCTGCTCAACGACGGCCGGGTGCTGGTCGCCGGCGGCACCGGCGGATCGTCACCGCTCTCCCCCGGCCTGGCCACCGCGGAGGTCTACGACCCGGCCGGCGGCAGCTGGGAAAGCGTGGCCAGCATGGGCGAGCCCCGCTGGGGGCACAGCGCCGTGCTGCTGGCCGACAACACGGTGCTCGTGAGCGGCGGCACCACCACCCGCTCCAGCGACTCGGTGCGGGCGCTGCGCACCGCCGAGGTGTACGACCCGGTGGCCGACGAGTGGAGCGCCGCCGAGCCGATGACCGACGCCCGCACCGGGCACGCCACCGTGCGCCTGACCGGCGGCCGGGTGCTGGCCTGCGGCGGCAGCGCCCCGATCTCCGGCCGCGACGAGACCGCGCTGGCGTTCTGCGAGCTGTACGACCCGGGCACCGGCCGTTGGACGCCGACCGGCAGCCTGCTCGCGGCGCGCAGCCAGCACCAGGCGCTCCTCGCCTCCGGCACGACCGTGCTGGTGGTCGGCGGCAGCACCCCGGGCACGCCCGGCGACGGCACGTTCGACCCGTTCAGCACGCTGACCGCGGAGCTGTTCGACCTGGCGACCGGGGCCTGGACCGCGCTGCCGGAGCAGCCGGGCGGGCGCGGGCTGCACCGGGCCGTGGCGCTCGGCTCCGGCAAGGTGCTCGTCATCGGTGGCACCGGCGGCGGCCGCGACCGGGCCGGCTACCAGAGTGCGCTGATCTTCGACACCGCCGCCCGCACGTGGAGCGCCGCCGCCGGCCTCACCACCGGCCGGTGGGCGTTCGCCGCCACGGCGCTGGCCGACGGGCGGGTGCTGGTCGCCGGCGGTGCCACCGGCTCGGGCCTGGCCGCGGCCGACCCGGCCGTCGACGACCTGACCAGGCACACCGAGATCTTCAGCACCAGCACCGGGGGCCCGGCGTGACCAACGCGTACTCGTTTCTGCCCTGGCTGCGCAGCGGCCTGGCGACCCGGATCACCACCGACCCGGGCACCGCCGCCCGGGCCAGCGTGCCGGTGAAGCTCCGGCTGACCGGCGACGGCGTGAGCGGCGGCACGATCACCCAGGACGTCGAACGCACCGTGCAGATCTACGGCCCCGGCGACGTCATCGGCGTCGAGTCGCGTGCCGTCTCCCGCGCCGAGCCGCGCCCGTGGATCACCAACGTCGAGCCGAACTACCTGGCCCACGTCGAGTTCTACGACGAAGACCTGCCGTGGCGGTACAGCCCGGCCGTGCCCGACGCCGCCACCGGGCGGTTGGCGCCGTGGCTCGCGCTGGTCGTGCTCGCCGGCTCCAGCCAGCCGGGCGACGACAGCGCCGCCGAGTTCACCGAAGGGGCGCAGCCGGGGCGGCCGCTGCCGTTCATCACCGTGCTCGACCCGGCCGAGACGCTCCCCCCGCCCGGCCAGCTCGGCGCCTGGGCGCACGTACACGTCGACGGCGGCTTCGCGGTGCCGGTCGCCTCCGACGACATGGCCACCGTGCTGCCCGCGCTGGGCCAGCTGCTGCGCACCGCCCCCGACCGGGCCTGCTCGCGGCTGATCTGCCCGCGCCACCTCGAGCCGGACCTGACGTACCACGCGTTTCTGGTGCCGGCCTTCGAGACCGGGCGGCTGGCCGGCCTCGGCCTCGACCCGGCCGGCTCGCCGGGCGCGCTGCACCCGGCCTGGGGGCCGGACTACCCGGGGCGGCCGGCGCCCGGGCAGCTGCCGTACTACTACCGCTGGTTCTTCGGCACCGGCGCGGCCGGCGACTTCGAATACCTCGTGCGGCTGCTGCAGCCACGCGAGCCCGACCCGCGGGTGGCCCGGCGCGACATCGACGTGCACCTCTCAGCCGGCCCCGGCCTGCCGCCCATCGTCGCCCCGGCCGGGCTGGGCGGGGTGCTGCGGCTCGGCGGGGCGCTGCGCGTCCCCAAGCGCCCGCGCGACATCTGGGACGACTGGGACGACCAGCCGACGCTCGAGATGCCCTACCCGCACCCGTTCCAGGAGGCGCTGGCCGACCTGATAAACCTCGCCGAGGCGTACACGCACCAGACGCCGGCCGCCGCGCACACCGCGCTCGCCGCCGGCGCGCCGGCCGCGCACACCCTCGCCGGCGAGGTCGACCCGATCATCACACCGCCGCTCTACGGCCGCTGGCACGCCCGCACCGACCGCCTGCTGTCCAATGCGGACGGTAGCCCGATCCCGGCGCCGGCCAACCGCAACTGGGTGCACCGGCTCAACCTCGACCCGCGGTTCCGGGTCGCGGCCGGCTTCGGCACCCAGATCGTGCAGCGCCGCCAGGAGGAGTTCATGGCCGCCGCGTGGGCGCAGGTCGGCGACGTACTCGCGGCGAACGCCCGGATCCGCGCGGCGCAACTGGCCCGCGAGGTCGGCCACGCGTTGCAGGCCAAGCACCTGGAGCCCGGCGCGAGCGGGGCGGCCGCCCGGGCCGCGGCCGCGCCCACCCCGGCGGCCGCGCGGGCCCTGACGCTCACCGCGCCGGCCAACGCCCGGGTGACCACCGCGGGCGTGGCGGCCTTCGCCTCGGCCGCCAGCGGTCTCGGCGAGCGGGTCGCGGTCGGCTTCCAGGTGGCCACCAGCCGGATCGCCGCCGCGCCCGTGTCCCCCGCGATGCGGCGGATCACCCGGCCGGGATCGCGGCTGATGCGCTCGCTGCCGTTCACCGCCGAGCAGCCACCCGAGGCGCTGCTGCCGCGGATGGACGCCGACGACGGCGCGGTGACCGCGGCCCCGCCGAAGACCACCCCGCCGGCCGTGGTCACGCCGGAGCGGCTCGACGACGTGCTGCACCCGCCCGGCCCGCGCCTGGCCGCCGTAGCCGCCGCCGACCCGGTCGGCCAGCTGCCGACCAGCGCCGACTTCCGGATCACCGTGCCCGAGGACGAGTTCACCGCCACGCCCGGCGGCGCGGACAGCCCGGACGCCGTCCGGTTCAAGGCCGCGCTGCGCGACCTGTACCAGGGCTACGACGTGGCCGCCGCGAGCGGGCGCGTCGAGCCGCGGGCCGCGCTCGGCGTCGACACGGCGGCCGGCGCGATGCTCGACGGGCTGCGCGCCGACCGCACCGTACCCAAGAGCCTGCTCAGCTCCGTCGTGCTGCCGCGGCGGCTGGTGCCCTTCGCCGAGCGATTCCTGGAGGCGATGGCCTATCCGGTGATCGACCTGCCGATGTACCAGGCACTGCGCGACTTCTCGACGGACGCGTTCGTGCCCAACCTCAACCTGATCCCGCCCAACAGCATCACGCTGCTGGAGACCGACCAGGAGTTCATCGAGGCGTTCATGGTCGGGCTCAACCACGAGCTGGCCCGCGAGCTGCTGTGGCGGGAGTACCCGACCGACCAGCGCGGCAGCCCGTTCCGCCAGTTCTGGGACCCGCGCACCGACCTTGCCCTACCCGGCGAGGACCCGAAGGCCCAGCGCGAACGGCTCTACGACATCACCCCGATCGACCAGTGGAGCCCCGCGTCCGGGCTGGGCCAGCACGACAACCGCGAGACCGACGCGTCCCAGGACAACGAGCTGGTGCTGGTCATCCGCGGCGAGCTGCTGAAGAAGTACCCGACCGCGGCGATCTACGCGCACAAGGCGGCGTTCGCCGACGGCGACCCGACCAGGGAGCGGGAGCTGGCCGACGTGCCCGAAGGCGAGCACGCGCCGCGCGGGCTGGTCCGGCTGCCCCGCTACGAGGCCAAGGTCGAGCCCGACATCTACCTGCTCGGCTTCGACCTGACCGCCGACGAGGCACTCGGCGACGTGCCGCGCGATCCGGGCTGGTTCTTCGTCATCAAGGAGCGCCCCGGCGACCCGCGCTTCGGCCTCGACCTCACCAAGGCTCCGCGGGTCGAGGTGTGGAACGACCTGTCCTGGCCCGACGTCGACCCGAGCGGCCACGGCTTCATCACGCTCGAACCGCCCACCCGCGTCGACCTCGCCGGCTTCGACGGCTCCGACGACGACCCGGAAAAGCAGGACCAGCGGCTGGAGGACGCCTTCCTGCCGCTCTGGCACTCCGGGCTGAGCTCCGCCGACCTCGCCTACATCCTCTTCCAGGCGCCGGTGCTGATGGCCGTACACGCACAGGAGATGCTGCCCGATGCCTGACCAGCTCAGCGACGACTTCCCGGTGCTGCTCGGGCCGGTGCGGATCGAGACCCGGTTCACCGCCACCGAGCTGCTCGTGCGGATCTTCCCGGACGAGTGGTCGGTCGACAAGTTCGAGCCGCGTCCCACCCAGGCCGAGATCGGCGCCCTCGACGCGTACTGGACCGCGCTGTGGCGTGCCGGCGGCGACCCGACCGCCGAGCGGATCGCCTGGCAGGAGCTGACCGGGCGGGTACCCGCCGGGCGGGCGACCTGGCTGCTGCGCCCCGAGCAGCCCCACAAGCCGGCCAACCCGACCGACAAGCCGGCGGGTGTGCCCGCCGGCACCAACGTCCTCGTCGTGGTAACCGCGCAGGCGGTGGCCGCCAATGACCGCCAGCCGACCGTCACGTACTGGACCGCCGTGTGGCGGGCGCACGGCGACCGGGTGCGGATCCGCGACGCCGACATCGCGTTGCTGGCGGCCGTCGGGGCCAACCGGGCCGCCGCCATCCGCGCCCGCGTACCGTCCGGTGTGGACGCCGCACCGGTCACCACCGGCGACACCGTCATCGTGGCCTTCCTCGTGCTCCCGGCGCCGGCCGCCGCCGACCTCGCCCCGCGTTCCTGGACCCAGGCCGCGACCGCCCGGCTGCTGCCGGACCGCTTCCGGGTCATCGGGTACAAAGGCGGCCTCGTCGTGCTCGACGCCACCGGCGCGGCGGTGCCGGACACGCTCGCGGTCAGCCCCGAGCCGGGCGCCACCGACCAGCTCTCGGTCAACGAGCAGACCGGCGTGCTGCGGGTGCCGGACAAGCTGCGCTGGTTGACCGACTTCGACCGCGCCGTGCAGGCGGGCGTGGGGCTGCGGATCCCGCTGACCGACCCGATCCGGGCCGGCCTCGACCGGCTCGTCGTGCTCGGCCTGCGCCAGCGCTCCGGCCCCGACCAGGCCGCCACCGAGCTGGCCGCCCTGATCGACCGCCAGGTGCGCAGCCCGGCCGGCTACGCGCTGCTGCCGCAGGGCACGCCGACCAACAACACCGAGGCCCGGCCGGCCGGGCAGGACCCCGGCGAAGAGGCAGACGCCGGGCTGCGCGCGGCCACCCGGGTCGCGGCCGCGGCCGGGCCGGCCGACTGGACCGCCAAGACCGACGGCCAGCACCTGGCCGAGCTGCTCGGCATCGACCCCGCCGTCGTCGCCGGCATGCCCAACACCGACCGCACCGACCACCGCGACGCCCGCGCCGCCAACGTCGCGCTCTGGCCAGCCACCTGGGGCTACTTCCTGCAGACCATGCTGCGCCCCATCCTGGGCCCGCAGGCGCTGGCACAGACCCGCGACTTCTTCGTGCGGTACGTCTCCGGCCGCGGCCCCCTGCCGGTCGTCAAGATCGGCCGCCAGCCGTACGGGATCCTGCCCACCACCGCGTTCTCCAAGCTCGCCTGGCCCGACTCCGCCACGCACCGGCGCGCGCTGCACAAGGTGCTCGGCGCCGCCGCGCAGGACTGGCAGGCCGCCACCGCCCACGTCGCCCATCTGGGCACCGGCACCGACGACCCGCACCAACAGCTGCTCGACATCCTCGCCCTCCACCCCACCTCGGCCGAGTTCCACCAGCGGTACGCGCAGAGCGTCGAAGACATCTTCAACCGGGAGAACCTCGGCGGCCTCGGCCCCACCGTGCTCCCGGCCCTGCGGCAGGTGCTCGACATGCCCGGCCCGATCCGCGCGCTGCTGGGCCGCTTCGGCTACACCGCCGACCGGCCCGACCCCGACCTGCTGCGCCGGCTCTTCGTCGGCACCCAGCACCCGCTGCTGGCCCCACTGGTCGACGACCGCCCGCTCTCCGAGAGCGAGCCCGTCCGCGACTACCTGCCCGGCGGCGGCAACTACCTGCACTGGCTCGCCGCGCACGCGCGCACCGACCTGGAGGCGATCCGGCTGGAGACCGGCTTCGCCGGCAACCGCCCGCCGGCCGCGGTGCTCTACCTGCTGCTGCGGCACGCCGTCCTGCTCGGCTGGGAGGAGACCGGCCGCCGGCTCGCCGCCGCGGTGAGCAGCCCGGTGCCGACCACCGCCGACCCGCTGTTCGTGCACGTGCACACCGCCACCGGCACCGCGCCGCCACCGGTCAGCGAGAGCCGCTTCCGCCAGCTGTACGCGCCCGACCCGGCCATCACCGGCAGCACCGACCCGGACCGGCTGGTCGTGCACGCGATACCGGGCGCGCTGCAACGCCACGAGCCCGCCACCACCGACCTGGCCGAGCAGGCGCGCGCCCTGGAGCTCCTCGCCGACCTGCCCACCGCCCGGCTGGAACGGGTCCTGGTCGAGCACCTCGACTGCGCCACATACCGGCTGGACGCCTGGCGGCTGGGCCTGGCCAACGAGCGCCTCGCCGAGCTGCGCTACGGGGCCGACGGCACCGCGCCGCCGCGCCGGGGCGTGCACCTGGGTGCGTACGGCTGGCTGGAAGACGTGCGGCCCCGGCCGCGGCAGCTCACTCAGGTGCCGCTGACCGGCCCGCTCGCCACCGTCTTCGGCGCCACATCCCTGCCGCACGACCCGGACAACGGCGGGTACGTGCACGCCCCTTCGCCCGCCCACGCCGCCACCGCCGCGGTGCTCCGGGCCGGCTACCTGGCCAACCGGTCGCC
>Ga0272482_10000661_pt1 | contig 10638 bp, 3 predicted proteins | sample RVTome_8_FD_192427 | JGI IMG/M metagenome (GOLD analysis project Ga0272482, IMG submission 192427) | Soil microbial communities from uranium-contaminated site in the Upper Colorado River Basin, Wyoming, United States - RVT160D0 (version 2) ...
CCGGTGGCACCGGCCGCAGCCGGGAGTCGAGCACGTAGGCACGCATGCCGGGGATGGGCCTGCCGATGCTGACGGGTCCCGCCGGCAGCTCCTCCCCCGGCGCGATCACGGCCGCGACACAGCCGACGGTCGCCTCGGTCGGGCCGTACTCGTTGATCACGGTCGCGCCCGGGTTCGCGGCACGCCAGTCCCGCAGTGCCTCCGCCGTCAGGGCTTCGCCACCGAGCACCAGGTCCCCGGTCGGCGCGAGTGCTGCGTCGAGCAGCGGCACCTGGCCGGGGGTGGCCTTCACGAACGCCGGCGCGCCGCCGGCGCGGGCGGTCGGTTCGTCCAGTGCGGCGACGCGGATCGTGCCGCCCGAGGTGAGCGGGCCGAGCAGCGCGGTCACCGTGAGGTCGAACGACACCGGCGAGTGCATGAGCACGGTGCCGGACAGGCTCGGGTAGGCCGCCCGCGCGTAGGCGAGGTAGGCGTTGACCGAGTGGTGTTCGACCACGACACCCTTGGGGCGGCCGGTGGAGCCCGAGGTGTAGATGACGTAGGCCGGGTGCTCGCCGCGCAGTGGCGTGGTCCGGTCGGCGTCGGTCAGGTCGGTGTCCACAGTGGACGAGGTGGGCAGCGGCAGCGACAGGGTCAGTGCTGGCGCCGCGTCGTCGATCATGAACGCGATCCGGTCGGCAGGGTAGTCGGGGTCGACGGGAAGGTAACCCGCGCCGGACTTGAGCACCGCGAGGATCGCGACCACGAGGTCCGCGCTCCTCGGCAGGGTGAGCGCCACCACCGTGCCCGGCCCGGCGCCCCGCGCGACGAGCGTGCGGGCGAGCCCGTTCGCCGCCGCGTTCAGCTCGGCGTAGGTCATGGTGCGGTCGGCGGCGACCAGCGCGGTCCGGTCCGGAGTGGCGGCGGCCTGCCGCTCCACCAGTTCCGGCGCCGTGGCGGCCGGCACGGCCAGCTCCGGCCCGCTGGTCCAGCCGTCGATCAGCCGCCGCTCGTCCTCGGTGACCAGCGGCAGGTCGCCGACCGGGGTGTCCGGCGCGGCGACCGCGGCGGCCAGCAGCCGCTGGTACCGGTCGGCGACGGACTCGGCGGTGGCACGGTCGAACAGGGCCGTCCGGTACAGCAGCCTGCTGCGGCCGTTCGTCACGTCGAACGCGAGGTCGTCCTTGGTGGTGCCGAGCCGGATCTCGTCGAACCCGGAGTCCGGGATGTAGTTGAACGCCACCTGGAACACCGGCTGCACCGCGGGGTCCCGCTGCGGCGCGACCGCGTCCACGATGGCCTGGAACGGCGTGTGCCAGTGCTCCATGACGTCCAGCAGCGCGTCCCGCACCCGGCCGAGCAGCTCGGCGAACGTCGGGTCGCCGCTCACGTCCACCCGCAGTGCCACCGGGTTGACGAACATGCCGACGAGCGGCGCCAGCTCCGGCAGGTCCCGGCCACTCGTCGACAGCCCGAGCACCACGTCGTCCACACCGGACAGTCGGGACAGCAGCACGGCGTACGCGCTCAGCAGCACCATCTGCTGGGTGGCAGAGGACTGCCGGCCCAGCTCACCGACCCGGTCCAGCAGCCCGGCCGGCATCTCGAACCACACCTCGTCGCCGGCGAACGACGGCCGCGACGGCCGGGGCCGGTCGGTGGGCAGACTCAGCACCGATGGGGCGCCGGCGAGTCGGTCGCGCCAGAACGCGAGCTGCTCGTCGAGCGCGTTCCCGGCGAGCTGGTCCCGTTGCCACGCCGAGTAGTCCGCGTACTGGATGGTCAGCTCGGGCAGCACCGGCTCGCGACCGTCGACCGCCGCCTGGCACAGCTCCAGCAGCTCAGAACGCAGCACGAGGAGCGACTGGCTGTCGAAGATCGCGTGGTGCGCGACGAACATCAGCGTGAGGCGGTCACCGCGCTTGCGCACGAGCCGCGCGCGCCACAGCGGCGGCCGGTCCAGCGGGATCGCGGTGCGGGCCAGCTCCTCAGCGACCGCGATCACCTTCGCCCGCTCGGCCACGGTGTCCGCGTCGGACAGGTCGGCCACGTCGAGCGTGACCGGCTCGGCAGCACGCACGACCTGGACGAGGCGCTCGCCGTCGGACCGGAGATAGGTCCGCAGCGCCTCGTGCCGCGCGACGGCCGCGGTCAGCGCCGCCTCGGCGTGCGCGACGGTGGTCCCCGCCGGCAGCGTCTCGGGCATCGACACGTTGTAGACCGGCGAGTCCGGGTCGAGCTGGTTGGCCAGCCACACCCGCTCCTGGGCATAGGAGGCGGGGAAGGTCCATTCCCGCGTCGGAGTCGATGGTTCGCTCGGGAGTTCGCTCACGTCGACACCTCACGCAACGACTTCGGCCGCATGTCGGTCCACACCTGGTCCACATGGGACAGGCAGTCCTCGCGGGTGCCCGCGAAGCCGGCGTCGTGCCAGCCGGCCGGCAGGTCGCGGCCGTGCCGCCAGATCGAGTACTGCTCCTCGTCGTTGCGCACCACGAGGAAACGTTCGTCAGTCATCGGTTCTCCTCCGGCTGGTACGCCTCGGCCATGGCGACGGCGATCTTGCGTGCGCCGGTGAACGGCTCGCGGGCGTGCGCGGCTGTCATGTTGTCGACCACGAGCACGTCGTCGCGCTGGTAGTCGAACCGGGTGCTGGCCGCGCGGTAGGTGGCACGCAGGTGGTCCATCACGTCGGCGGGGATGGGCTCACCGTCGCCGTAGTAGGTGTTGGTGGGCAGCTCGTCCGGGCCGAACATGGCGAGCAGGCCCTCCTGGAGGTCCGCGGGCAGCGTTGACACGTGGAAGAACGTGGCGTGGTTGAACCAGCGCGGCACGTCACTGCCCGGCCGCAGGTGCACGGCCTTGCGGACGGCGGTGGTGCGTAGCCCGTCCTTGCCGCGCCACTCGATCTCGATGCCGTTCTTCGCGCAGTACTCCGCGACCTCGTCGCGGCTCTCCGTGTTGAACACGTGCTGCCAGGTCGTGCCGAAGTCGGGGTGGAAGTTGCGCACCAGCCGCCAGCCGCGCCGTTCGAACTCGCCACGCACAGCCGGGTCCAGCTCGCGGTAGACCCTGCGGATGTCGGCGAGCGGGGTCGCGCCGAGGGTCTCCGGCGGGGTGACGCAGTAGAAGAACAGCGTCAGCGGCCAGGCCGCCTGGTAGGAGTTCTCGTTGTGGAGGAAGATCTCCTCCTCCGGCGGGTAGTCGGTCGACGTGTAGACCTTGCCCTTGATCGAGTGCCGGGGTGAGGACCGCTCGGTGTAGGTCAGCGGCTCGCCGGCGAGCGCGCGGACGACCGCGTCGAACCCGTCGACGCCGCCGATGTCGAACCCACGCAGCAGCAGCCCGCCGTGCTCGACGAGCGCGGCCCGCAGTTCCTCCCTGCGTGCCGCGATCACGTCCAGGACTCCGGCGGCGCCGTCACTCTCCACGACATGGGCCAGCGTGGTGCTGGTCGGGGTGCTCATGTTCAGTCGTCTCCTTCGGACGGTGCTCAAGCCCTGGGCAGCCGGGGGATGGTGGTGCTGGTGGGCGCCGGTTCCGGCGCGGGGGTGGCGGCCTCGGCAGTCGTCTCCGCCGCCCTGATCTCGTCGACGGTGGCGGCGAGCCCGGCGACGGTCGGGGTCTCGAACAGGCTGCGCATCGGCAGCCGGACGCCGACCGCCTTGCGCAGTGCGGCGATCAGCTGGACCGCGACGAGCGAGTTGCCGCCGAGTGAGAAGAAGTCGTCGTCGACGCCGACGGTCTCGATGCCGAGTGCCTCCCGCCACACCGTGGCGACGGCCTTCTCCATGTCGGTCCTCGGCGGGGTACCGGTGCCCGACTCGGCCGCCGGGTCGGTCGCCAGCTCGAGGTCCGTGGCGATCGTGTCGGTCGTGACCTCCCTGGCCCGCACGAGGATGTCCGCGACCGGGTGGGTGGTGATCACGACCTGCCGACCGAGGTCGACGGACAGCGTGCGGTGGAACGCCTCCGCACCGTCGGCCGGGGTGATGTCGCCGCTGGCGCCCGCCGAGCCGACCGTCGCGGCCGGTTCCGCCGCCAGTCCACCGGTCACCGCGTCCTTGTCCACCTTGCGCAGCACGAACTCGCTGATCGAGACCAGCTCCCTGCCGGTCGGGTCGACGAGCCGCAGGTCGGCGACGACCACGTCGTCGGTGTCGCCGCCGCGGTGGGTGAGGTAGGAGTAGAACTCGCTCGGCAGCGGTGCGCGGACCACGATCCGCCCGTAGGACAGGGGGAGGTAGGTGCCCTCGCCCCGGCCACGGCCGAACGCGGTGGCCACGTCCAGCAACGCGGGTTGCAGGCCCCACTCCGGCTCGACGTCGCCGGGCGCCTCGATCCGCGCCAGCTCCTCACGGTCACCCATGTGGTGTTCCCGCAACGCGTTCCACCGCGGGCCGAAGGTGAGCATGCTGGTCCGGCCTCGGCCGAAGGAGTCGTCGCCGTCGACCCGCCGGCAGCGGGCGATGATCCCGTTGACGTCCAGGTCCGCCGCCGGCGCGTCCGCCGTCCAGCCCGCCGACCCGCGCGCATGGGTGCGGGTCGTCCCCGCCGCCACGCTCTGGATCTCCAGCTCGAGCCCGTCCTCCTGGCCCGACGCCACGATCTGGTACTGCGCGAGGCCGCCGTCGGGCACCGCGAACGGTTCCAGGAACACCATGTCGCGCAGTTCCACCGCGGTGCCGACCGGGCCGGGCAGGATCGCGGCGGTCGCAGCCCGCGCGCACTCCAGGTGCCCGGTGCCAGGAACGACCGGCACGCCGCCGATCCGGTGCTCGTCGAGCAGCCAGTGGGTGCCGGCCGACACGAGACCCCGCGCCACCGTGTGGTCCGTGCCCTCGACGACCGTGGTGAGCACGGGGTGGTCGAGCGCGCGGGCGGTGGCGTCGGTGGTGAGCGCGCGGAACCCGGCGGGCGCGGCGGTCTCGACCGCCATGCCGACCTCGGCCCAGCCGCCCCAGTTCTGGCTCAGCACGGGCGCCCGCCAACCAGCGGCGGACGCGGACGCGTGTGCGTCCAGGAAGTTGTTGGCCGCGCAGTAGTCCACCTGACCGAACCCGCCGGCCACCGAGGTGATCGAGCTGCACAGCACCACGAAGTCCAGCTCGTCGTCGCCGAACACGGCCTGCAGCGCGAGGGTGCCGGCGAGCTTGGGCGCGAGCACCCGCTCAGCCTCGGCCCGCTCCTTGATCTCCGCCATGCCGCCGCCGGGCAGGCCGGCCGCGTGCACGATTCCGTCGAGCCCGCCGAACGCATCGTGCGCGGCGGCCCGCGCCCGGCGCAGGTCGTCCGGGTCGGTCACGTCGGCCGCGAGCACCAGCACCCGCGCGCCGGCCGCCTCCATCCGCCGGATGGCCGCGATCCCCCGGCCGATCCGGTCGGTCGGCGCGCTGCCGTGCACGGCGAGGTAGGTGTGCCACTCGTCGCGCTCGGGGAACCCGGATCTGGCGAGCAGCACCAGCCGTGCCCGCGCGCGGACGGCGAAGTCCTCGGCGAGCGTGATACCGACACCGCCGAGACCACCGGTGATGAGGTAGCGACCGCCGTCCCGCAGTGCGCCGTCCCCCGCCGGTGGCAGCGAGACCTGCTCGTACCCGCCGACCCACGCACGCCCGGACCGCAGCGCCACCTCGGCCCGTTCGGCGTCGGCCGGCCTGCCCAGCTCGGTGACCAGCGCACGCACGTCGGTGACCGCCGGATCTGCGTCGACCCGGCGCACCGTCAGCTCCGGCAGCTCGACCGGCAGCACGCGGGCGAGGCCGGCGAGCGTGGCCTGCTCCGGCCTGGTGAGGTCAGCGCCGGTGACGTCGCAGGTGCCGGCGGACACGATGTCGATGTGTAGTCCACTCGCGACACCCGCGCCCGCGAGTGCCTGCACGAGGTGCAGCACGCTGAAGAACCCGCGGTCCTGCTCGGCCCACGCGCCCGCGATGTCGGCGCCGACCGGGTCGCCGTCGAGCGCGAACGCGTGCACGATCCGGCTTGGCACGGCGTCACCGAGTGCGGTGACGAGCGCGTCGTAGTCCTCGCGGGCGCCGGGGCGGACGGTCTCCCCCGCCACGAACTCCGTGCCGGCGCCGATGAGCATCACCTCGGCGCCCTCGGCGGTCAACGCGTCGGCGAGTGCCGTGCCGCGTGGCCCGTCGGCGAACACCAGCGTCCGTCCGAAGGGGACGGTCGCCGTGGTCGGGACGACCTGGCGCCAGGCGGGAACGGCGAACCAGTCGGCGAGTGGCTGCGGCCCGCTGCGCGCCGGCTTGGCCGCGGTGGAGCTGACGGGGTCCGGCGCGATCCAGTGCCGCTTGCGCTCGAACGGGTACACGGGCAGCGGCACCCGGCGCGCGGCGGGCTCGGCCGGGACGCGCACCGGCACCCCCGTCACCCACAGGGCACCGGCAGTAAGGGCGAGGGTGGCGACGTCGCCACCCGGCTCACCGGGGCTCGGCAGGCTCGCGAGCGGGACCAGCGCCCGTTGCTCCGGCGCGGCCTTGGCCACCTGCATGCGGGCGAGCCCGGCGAGCTGCCGGCCGGGGCCGCACTCGACGAGCGCCCAGCGCCCGCCCTCGGCGAGGAGCTTCGCCACGCAGTCGCCGAACCGCACCGGCTGACGGATGTGCGCCGCCCAGTACTCCGGGTCGGTGGCCTGCTCGTCGGTGATCCAGTCACCGGACACGTTGGACAGGAAGCGGTGCGCGGGCGCCGACAGCGTGATCCCACGCAGCACCTCGGTGAACTCGGCGAGGACCGGCTCCATCATCGGCGAGTGGAACGCGTGCGAGGTCCGTAGCTCCTTGACCTTCACACCCTCGGCCTTGAGCTTCTCGGCGTACGCGGCGACCGCGTCGGTCGGCCCGGCCACCACACACGTGCCCGGCCCGTTCACCGTCGCGACGGCAAGGCCGTCCGGAACGTCCACAGCGGACTCGTCGAGCTGCACGGCGAGCATCGCGCCGGCCGGCACCGACTGCATGAGCCGACCGCGGGCCGCCACGACCGTGAGCGCGTCGGCGAGGGTGAGGACGCCGGCGACCGTGGCCGCGACGTACTCGCCGATGGAATGGCCGATCATCGCGGCCGGTCGAACCCCCATGCCCTGCCACACCACGGCGAGCGCGTACTCGACGACGAACAGCGCGGGCTGGGTGTACCGGGTCTCCCGCAGCTTCGCCTCGGCGTCGGGGTCCCGGCCGAGGATGAGGTCACGGATGTCCAGTCCCAGCTCGGGGTCCAGCAGCGCGGCACACTCGTCGACCACGGCAGCGAAGCCGGAGTTCGCCGCGTACAGCTCGGCGCCCATCCCGGCGTACTGCGCGCCCTGCCCGGAGAACAGGAACGCGACCCTCGGCGGCAGGCCGTCGGCGACGCCGTGCTGCCGGCGCTTCTTCGTGCGCAGCGCGGTGACCGCGGCCGGCAGGTCGGCGGCCACCACGGTCGCGCGGTGCTGGTACTCGGGCCGCCCGACCCGCAGCGTGTGCGCGACGTCGGCCAGGTACTCGCCGTGCGCGGCGGTCTCGCCGTCGAGGTGGTCGGCGAGCTGTGCCACCGCTGCGTCGAGTGCCGCCGCGCTGCGTGCGGACAGCTGCAGCAGCCGAGGCCCGGCATGGTCCCTCGGCACGAGCGCGGGCTTCGGCGCCTCCTGCAGCACGACGTGCGCGTTGGTGCCGCCGATGCCGAACGAGCTGACACCCGCGGTGCGCGGGAACCCGTCCTGCTGCCACTTGGTGAGCGTGCTGGCGACGTAGAACGGGGTGTCGGCGAAGTCGATCGCCGGGTTCGGCCGCTCGTAGTTGATCGACGGCGGGATCATGCCGTGCTCGATCGCGAGCACGGCCTTGATCACGCTGATGATGCCGGCGGACTGGGAGAGGTGGCCGATGTTCCCCTTCACCGAGCCGATCCCGCACCACTCGCGCTCGGTGGTGTCCTCGCCGTAGACCATCGACAGCGCGGTGACCTCGATCGGGTCGCCCATCGCGGTGCCGGTGCCGTGCGCCTCGACGTAGGTGATCGTGCGTGGGTCGACACCGGCCATCCCGACGGCCTGCGCGACCGCGTCCGCCTGACCGTCCACACTGGGCGCGGTGAAGCCGATCTTGTTGCCGCCGTCGTTGTTGATCGCGTTGCCGAGCACCACCGCGCGGATCGTGTCGCCGTCGGCGAGCGCGTCGGACAGCCGCTTCACCAGCACCGTGCCGACCCCGCTGCCCCAGACGGTGCCGTTGGCGCCGGCGTCGAACGGCCGCACGTGCGCGTCCGGCGACGTGAAGCCGTCCATGCCGAGGTAGCCGACCCCATGTGGGTGCTCGATGTTCACCCCGCCCGCGATCGCCATGTCGCACTCGCCGTTGCGCAGCGCCTCGCACGCGAGGTGCAGTGCCACCAACGATGTCGAGCACGCGGTCGCGACGGTCACGCTGGGCCCGCGCAGGTTCAGCTTGTAGGACGGGCCGGTCGCCATGTAGTCCGGCTGGTTGCCGGTCGCCAGGGAGACGATGTTGTACGGCGAGCCGCTCGCAGCGGCGTTGTGCTTGACGTTCTCCCAGAAGTACGCGTTGCCGCCGGTGCCGGTGTACACCCCGATCGAGCCGGGGTAGCGGGCCGGGTCGTAGCCGGCGTCCTGCAGCACGGTGTAGCAGCTCTCCAGGAAGAGCCGGTGCTGCGGGCCCGTCAGCGCCGCCTCGCGGTCGGTCATCCCGAACAGGCCGGCGTCGAACTGGTCGAAGCCGTCGACGACCGGCGCGGCGTGCACCCAGCCGGGGTCGTCGACGTCGCTCTCCTTGGCGCCGCGGGCGAGCTGCTCCTCGCGGGTGAACGTGGTGACCGACTCGACGCCGTCCACCAGGTTGCGCCAGAACTGGTGCACGTCGTGCGCACCGGGCACCCGTGCCGCGACACCGACGATCGCGATCGGCTCGCTGCCCTCCCCCGAGTCCTGCGGCATGCCGATCTCGTGCGGCTGGTCCATCTCTGTCGATCCCCTCTGCCTACTGCGCCGAGCCGCTCATGCGGCGCGGTGGGTTGCGTCGTGCCCGGTTCCGCCGCGCCGCGGCACGCGTGGCCGCCGAGGACAGTTCCGGGGTGGTGGTGGCGCCCGGGAGCGCGGGGCCGGTGAGGTGTGCGGCGAGCGCGCGGATGTTGGGGTACCGGAAGAGATCCAGCATCCGGATCTTGCGGCCGGTGGCGGCGGTGAGCCTGCCGTGCACGGCCGCCACCGCCATCGAGTGCCCGCCGATGTCGAAGAAGTTGTCCACGAGGCCGACCGACTCGCGACCGAGCACCTCGCGCCAGATCCCGGCGACGAGCTGCTCCATCTCGGCCGCGTCGCCGCCGGCCACCGGCGGGTCCGCCGCCTCCGGTGCGGCGACGGTCATCGCACCCGGCGCCGCGGCACGGACCTCGGCCCTCGGCAGGTGCGGCGCGACCTCGGCGGGCGCCTCGTCCGGCGCCGAGGCGAGCGCGCCGACCAGTGCCGCGAGGTCGGTGAGCAGCGCGACGACCCGGCTCGCGTCGAACAGGTCCGGGTTGTACACGGTGTCGAAGGCGAACCGGCCGTCCCGTTCGACCACGTAGACGGTGAGGTCGAACGGCGAACCGGGCTTGGGCACGGCGATCGTCGCGGTGTCCAGTCCGGACAGTGCGAGTGCCGGCTCGGCGAAGTTCAGCACGTTGAACAGCACCTGCACCAGTGGCGCGCGGGAGGTGTCCCTGCGCAGGCCGAGCGCGTCGACGATCCGGTCGAGCGGCGCGGCCGGGTGCCCGGTGGCCGCCCGCAGCTCGTCGGCGGTCAGCGTGACCGTGTCGGCGAAGGTCGCGGCGCCGGCCCGCACCCGCACCGGCACGGTGTCGATGAAGAACCCGATCGCGTCCTCGAACTCGGCGAGCCCGCGGTCGGCGACGATCGCGCCGAGCACGTGGTCGGCCGAGCCGGTGAGCCTGCGCAGCAGCTCCGCGAGCCCACCGAGGAGCACGCTCGCCGGGGTGACGCCACAACGCCCGGCCAGCTCACGGACCGCGATGTCCACATCGGACGGCAGTGGCACGGTGGCCTCGGCGCCCGAGTACGTCGCCACCGCGGGGCGGGGCCGGTCCCTCGGCAGGTCGAGCACAGTCGGCGCACCGGCGAGGTGGTCGGTCCACCAGGCCAGATCGCCTGCGCCCCACGCCCGGTCCCGCCGTGCGCGCCACACCGCGTAGTCCGCGTACCCGGCCGGGAGCGGCGGCAGGGCGGGGACGTCGCCGGCGCGGGCCTGGTGGTAGGCGGTGGCGAGGTCGTCGTACAGCGGCTTCTCCGACCAGCCGTCGAACACCGCGTGGTGCACGGTGATCGCGAGCACGTGCTCGTCGGCGGCCAGACGGTAGAGCGTCACCACCCACGCCGGCCCGGTCGCGAGGTCGAACACGTGCCGGGCGCCGGCCGCGAGCAGCTCGGTGAGCCGCGCCTCCGGGTCCACCGCCGCCGTGAGGTCGACGACCGCGAGCGGCACGTCGGCGGGTGGCACGCACTCGGCGTACGGCTCGCCCGCGGTCTGCCGGATCCGCCAGCGCAGCACGTCGTGCCGGTCGGACACGGCCCGCAACGCCTTACGCAGCGCCGGCACGTCCAGCGGTCCGGTGAGCCGGTTGGCGAGCGCGATGTTGTACGGCGCGTCCTCCGGC
>Ga0272482_10000662_pt1 | contig 10629 bp, 10 predicted proteins | sample RVTome_8_FD_192427 | JGI IMG/M metagenome (GOLD analysis project Ga0272482, IMG submission 192427) | Soil microbial communities from uranium-contaminated site in the Upper Colorado River Basin, Wyoming, United States - RVT160D0 (version 2) ...
GGAGAGCGTCGAGGCCGGGGCGGCCGGGAGCACCCGGCGGAGCATCGCCGACCCGGCGCCGACCTCCGCGTACCGGATCGTCGACCTCGACGAGACGACGCAGATGGAAGCGATCCAGGTCGGTGCGTCCTACGGCGGCGGTGCGGCCCCGGAGATGCGGCCGCCGGCCGGCGTCGCGACCCTGCAGATCCGCCAGGGTCCGGGGGCCGGCGCGGTGTTCGTGCTGGACGCGGATGTGGTCAGCTGCGGGCGCGACGGCGGCAACGAGATCGCCCTCGACGGGGCCACCGTCTCCCGCAAGCACGCCGACTTCTACCGCCAAGGGGCCGGATACACCGTCTCCGACCTCGACAGCCTCAACGGCACGTACGTCAACGGGGAGCGGGTCAAGACCGCCGCGCTGGCGACCGGCGACGAGCTGCGTATCGGGCGCTACCGGCTGACCTTCGTGGCCACCTGACCGCTGGTCGACGCGGCAGGCCGCTGGCGTTACCGGGTGGGTGCGGGTCCGGTGCTGGCGCGCAGCGAGATCGGCGGGGTGAGCAGCAGGTGCCGGGGCGGCGCCTCCGGCGTGGCGATGCGCTCGATGAGCAGGTCGACGGCGTGCGCGCCCATCTCCATCGGCACGTCGGCGGCGGTGAGCGCGGGCCGGAAGTCCTCGGCCCAGTGCCGCGCGACGACGCCGGCGATGGAGAGGTCGCGCGGGACGGCGACGTCCGCCCGCTCCAGCGCGCGCTGGATGCCGGGCAGCGCCGCTTCGTTGACGGTGGCGATGGCGGTGACGTCCGGGTGCTCGTCGCGCAGCCGCTCGAGGCAGGACTCCCCGGCGGCGGCGTCGTCTCCGCAGCACAGGTCGACGCCGGAGAGCCCGCGTTGGCTGATCGCCTCGGTGAAGCCGGCCAGCGCGCGCTGGGCCGGCCCGTAGCCGGCGGCGACCAGCTCGGCGGAGCGGTTGACCAGCGCGATCCGGTGGTGGCCGAGGTCGGCGAGGTGGTGCACGCAGCGCGCGACGAGGGTCGCGTAGTCGAGGTCGACCCAGCAGGTGCCGTGCGGGTGGGCGGTGTGCCCGATCGTGACGAACGGCAGCCCGGCCTGCTGAAGCCGGGTGACCCGCTCGTCTTCGAGACGGATCTCCATCAGGATGACCCCGTCGACGCGCCGCCCGCTGATGATGCGTTCGAACGAGCGGTCGTGGTCGCCGCCGGAAGGGGAGAGCAGCACGTCGAGGTCGACCCGGGCGGCGGCCTCCACGACGCTGGCGACGAAGCCCAGCTGCATGTCGGTGAGCCGCAGGCTGGCCGGCGGGATGACCAGGCCGAGGGTGCGGGTGCGGCCCTCCTTCAAGGCGCGGGCCGCGGCGTTGGGCCGGTAGTCCAGCTCGTCGATGACGGCCTGGATGCGCTGCCTGGTGGGCTCCGAGACGTAGCGCTTGCCGCTGAGCGCGTACGAGACGGTGCTGCGGGACACCCCGGCCCGGCGGGCGATCTCGCCGATGTTCATCCCGCGCTCCTCACGAATCGGTTCGGCGTGTGTGGACGCCCATGAACAGCTTAGAGCAGCAGGGGTCCTCGCGGACGAATCGGTTCGCTAGATGGAGCCTAAGAGCGGCGACCGAGCGATGTCAATAGCGCGAGCTGGACCCTTGACCGCCCGCGCACAGTGCGCCTATCTTCCTGTCGAACCGATTCCGCGAACCGATTCGCTCAGGAGCTCACATGAAGACATCCGCCAGAAGATGGCGCGTCGTAGGTGCCGCCTTGGTCGCCGTCGCGGTCGCGGGCGGCGCCACCGCCTGCTCGTCCTCCGGCGACGGCGACTCAGCCGAAGGCTCCGGCGGCGGCACGTACACGATCTGGGATCCGTACCCGCAGTTCGACGACGGCTCGGACTGGGTCAAGCTGCTCGAGAGCTGCGGCACCTCCGCCGGCGTGACGGTCGAGCGGACCGGCTACGACACCACCGACCTGACCAACAAGGCGCTGCTGGCCGCGCAGCAGGACAACTCGCCGGACGTGCTGATCATTGACAACCCGGTGATCTCCACGCTCGCCGAGGCGGGCGCGCTCACCTCGACCGAGGAGACGAAGCTCGACACGTCGGCGATGGAGCCCAACCTGCTCGGCGCCGGCCAGAGCGGCGGCAAGACGTACGGCGTCCCGATCGGCGCCAACACCCTCGCCCTCTACTACAACAAGGACCTGCTGACCCAGGCGGGCGTGGACATCGCGTCGGTCAAGGACTGGCCGTCGCTGACGGCGGCGCTGGCGAAGGTGAAGGGCGCGGGGAAGAAGGGCATCACGTTCTCCGCGATCGGCACCGAAGAGGGCAGCTTCCAGTTCCTGCCGTGGTTCTGGGGCTCCGGCGCGCAGCTGACCGCGCTCGACTCGGCGCAGGCGGTCTCCGCGCTGGCGATGTGGACCGACTGGCTGAAGCAGGGCTACGCGCCGAACTCGGTCATCAACAACACCCAGACCACCAGCTGGCAGGAGTTCGCCAGCGGCGACTACGCCTTCAGTGAGAACGGCACCTGGCAGCTGGCCAACGCGGCGAAGCTCGGCTTCGAGTACGGCATCATCCCGATCCCGGCGAGCACGGGCGGCACGGCACCGGCTCCCACCGGTGGCGAGTTCGTCTCGATCCCGGTGCAGAGCGAGACGGACCGGTACGCCACCTCGCAGAAGCTGGTGGCCTGCCTGACCAGCGCCGACAACCTGCTCACCACCGACACCACCCTGTCGTACATCGCGCCGGTCGCGGCCGTGCAGGACAAGCAGATCGCCACCGACGCCAAGCTCAAGGTCTGGGTCGACGCGGTAAAGGCCGCCAAGGGGCGCACCGGCGACAACCTGGGCACCAAGTATCCGAAGATCTCCGAGCCACTGTGGACGGCGATGCAGGCCGCGCTCAGCGGCGCGAAGACCCCGCAGGAGGCACTGTCCGCCGCGCAGACGACGGCCGCCAGTGCGACGAAGTAAGACCGGCGATTGGGCGGCGTGGGCGTTCCTGGCTCCGGTGGTCGTATACCTCCTGGCCTTCTACGCCTACCCGCTCTACCGCAACGTCGAGCTGAGCCTGCGCAACTACACGGTCCGCTCGTTCGTGCAGGGCGGTGCCCCGTTCGCCGGGCTGGACAACTACCAGAAGATCCTGTCCGACCCGACCTTCGGCCCCGCCCTGGCGCACACCGTGGTCTTCACGCTCGCCTCGCTGGCCTTCCAGTTCGCCATCGGCATGGCGCTCGCGGTCTTCTTCCATCAGCATTTCCCGCTGTCCCGCACGCTGCGGGCGCTGTTTCTCGTGCCGTGGCTGCTGCCGCTGATCGTGTCGGCGTCGACCTGGTCCTGGATGCTCAACAGCGACGCCGGCGTGGTCAACGCCGCGCTCAGCGCCGTCGGTGTGGGCCCGGTCAACTGGCTCACCTCACCGGACTGGTCGCTGGTCTCGGTGATCATCGCGAACGTCTGGATCGGCATCCCGTTCAACCTGGTGGTGCTCTACAGCGGCCTGCAGGCGATCCCCGCCACCCTGTACGAGGCGGCGGCACTGGACGGCGCGACCGGCGCCCAGCGGTTCTGGCGGATCACGTTTCCGCTGCTGCGCCCGGTGTCGGCGATCACGCTCCTGCTCGGGCTGATCTACACGCTCAAGGTCTTCGACATCATCTGGATCATGACCAGGGGCGGGCCGACCGACTCGTCCACGACGTTCGCGACCTGGTCGTACCGGCTCGGGTTCGGCAGCCTCCTGCCCGCCTTCGGGCCGGGCGCGGCGGTCGGCAACCTGCTGATCGTGATGGCTCTCGCCTTCGGGCTCATCTACATCCGGATCCAGCGGAGGCAGCAGGCATGAGGCGTCCAATCAGGACAGCTATCGGCCTGATGCTGACGGCCGTCATGCTCTTCCCGGTCTACTGGATGATCAACGTGTCGTTCACCCGGGACCAGGACATGCGCGCCGACCCACCACACCTCTTCCCGGTGAACGGGACGCTGGAGGGCTATCGGGCGGTGCTCGACCAGCAGCTGCCGTACCTCGGCACCAGCCTGCTGGTGGGGCTCGGCACGGTGGCGCTCACCGTGGTGCTGGCGGCGCCGGCCGGATACGCGCTGGCCAAGCTGCGACCGCCCGGCGGCGGAGCGCTCAGCTTCGCGCTGCTGATCGCGCAGATGATCCCGGGGATCATCATGGCGATGGGCTTCTACGCCATCTACCTCAACCTCGGCGTGCTCAACTCCATCCCCGGCCTGATCCTCGCCGACTCGACGATCGCCGTGCCGTTCGGCGTCCTCATCTTCACCGCGTTCATGTCCGGGATACCGGAGGAGCTGATGCAGGCCGCCGTCGTCGACGGCGCCGGCCGGCTGCGCACCTTCTGGTCGGTGGTGCTCCCGGTCAGCCGCAACTCGATCGTCACCGTGTCGCTGTTCGCGTTTCTGTGGGCGTGGTCGGACTTCGTCTTCGCGTCCACCCTGGATGGCGGCGGCGACCACCGGCCGATCACGCTCGGCATCTACCAGTACATCGGCAACAACAACCAGCAGTGGAACGCCATCATGGCCACCGCTGTCGTCGCCTCCATCCCCGCTACCATCCTGTTGGTTCTCGCCCAGCGATACGTCGCCGCGGGTGTGACGGCCGGCGCTGTCAAGGACTGAGAAAGTGAGCTGCCACCTATGTTCTCCATCCAGGAAATCCCGTTCAGCTACCGCGGATCCTGGCTCGACATCTCTCCGGTGGTGGCCGAGAAGACGTACGCGGACGACCTGCATCTTGTCTCACACCAGACCGGCCTGCGTCCCGTGCTGCGATTCACCCCCTCCGCCGCGTCGACGGTGGTCGCGAGCCCGGCGCTGCTGACCTGGTGGCACGACGCGGGCCGGATCGAGGCCGTCTACGAGAGCCCGGACACGATCCGGCTGCGCGGCACCGGCCTCGGCATGCGGATCGCGGCGGCCGCGACCGACCTGACCCCGTTCAGCGGCACCTACCTCTACCGCGACCCGGTCGACGGCGCGCACGTGTTCACCTCCTACGAGACCGGCCGCCGCTACCGCCTCACCGTGCTCTCCGGCGAGCTTGAACACGTCACGGGCGCGCAGGCCCTGGGCGGCGCCGAGCGGTGCCTGACCCTGCCCGCCGGGCGGCCGTGGGAGGTCGCCATCGAGGAGTACGCGACCGCCCGGCGCCCGTACCGCACCGACGCCTCGTTCGACCAGGTCCATCGCGCCGCGGCGGCCGAGTTCGCCGGGTTCGCCGACGCGGTGGCCCCGTGGCGCGGCCCCGAGACGCCCGCCGCCGAGCTCGCCGCGTACGTGCTGTGGTCGGCGACCGTCGACCCGGCCGGCTTTCTCGCCCGGCCCGCGGTGCTGATGTCCAAGCACTGGATGGACAAGGTCTGGAGCTGGGACCACTGCTTCAACGCCATCGCGCTCGCCGCCGGGCGGCCGGAGCTGGCGTGGCACCAGTTTCAGCTTCCGTTCGACCACCAGGACGAGGCCGGGGCGCTGCCCGACTCGGTCGCCCACTCGGAGATCCTCTACAACTACGTCAAGCCGCCCATCCACGGCTGGGCCCTGCGGCACCTGCGCCAGCGGCTGCCCGAGCCGCTGGGCCGGGGCGAGCTGGCCGAGACCTACGACCGGCTGGCCCGCTGGACGGACTTCTGGCTCACCGCGCGCCGGGTGCCCGGCCAGGACCTGCCGCACTACCAGCACGGCAACGACAGCGGCTGGGACAACGCGACGACGTTCGACGGCGATCGGGTCATCCAGAGCGCGGATCTCGCCGCGTTCCTGGTGATGCAGCTGCATTGCCTCGCCGACCTCGCCACCGAGCTGGGTGAGCCCGCCGCCCGCTGGGAGCAGGCCGCGGCGCGGATCCGCACCGCGATGGTGAGCCAGCTGTGGGATGGCGAACGGTTCGAGGCGCGCAGCACGCGGACCGGAGAGCGGCGGGCCAGCACCAGCCTGCTCGACCTGATGCCCATCGCCCTCGGCGCCGACCTGCCGGAGGGTGTCGCCAGCGCGCTCGCCCGCGGCATCCTGGCCCATCTGACCGCGCACGGCCTCGCCACCGAGCCGGTCGACTCACCCCACTACGACGCGGACGGCTACTGGCGCGGGCCCATCTGGGCACCGTCCACAGTGCTCATCGAGGACGGGCTGCGCCGCGCCGGCCACACCGACCTCGCCGACGAGATCAGCCAACGCTTCCGCGCGCTCTGCGAGAAGTCCGGCTTCGCGGAGAACTTCGACGCCGAAGCCGGCACCGGCCTGCGTGACCGCGCCTACACCTGGACCGCCAGCAGCTACCTCATCCTCGCCGCCGCCCACGAAGCGAGACGAGGCTGAGGTGGGAGCGCGTCCACCTCGCCTACCACCTCGACCTGTCGTCACTAGGGCCCCGGCTGTGGCTCACCCTCCCGGACCCCGCCCGCGCCGAGCTCGCTAGCCCGGGAGGCGCGGACCTCCGCGTGGGGCCTGCTCTATCTCGCACCGGCACTCTGGTGGTGGCCAGCCGTCGCCATCGCGGCGGCAACCTGCGCCGTGGCCTGGTGGCGAGCCCGCTCCTCCACCGACGTGCTCGCCGAACTCGCCGGGTCGGCCGTCGACCTCCACGCCGCCGAGGTGGTCGAACAGCTCCACGCCGCCGAGGTGGCCGAACAGCTCCGCGTCGCCGCGCCCGACGGCATCACCCCCGACGTGGGCGACGAGATCACCGAACGCATCCGCAAGGACGGCTGACGACCCACAGTCCCGCGCCGCCGCCGCGCGAGCCCACCCGCGCATCCATAGATCGAGAACGTTTAGGGTCGATATGGCGCCCTAAACGTCCTAGATCTGGAGCGCTTTCGGGGTGGGGGCATGCCGCCTGCCTTTAGGACCATTTTTGCCCGCGTCCGTGTCAGTGGCGGGCCGTTTGCTCCCGCGGGCCGGCGGGTCCGCGGTTCAAGCCCTTTGGTGCCTCCGGCGGGAGCGCCCCCGTTTTCGTCCGGAATGTCGCTGCACACTCCATGATCACCGGCCGGCGGGCGGGCGCGGCCCGATCGTCAGTGGCTCTGTCCACGGCGCTCCTGCCGAGCTGGTCGCACAAACGAGCACCTAACCCCATCCTGATGGTCCGGAGCGCTCCCGCCGGAGGCAAAGGGGTAACGCCAACCACCGCGAACCCGCCGGCCCGCGGGAGCATACGGCCTCCAACTGACACGGACGCGGGCAAAAATCTGTCCGGAGAAGAGCTACCTCGGATCTTGGCGAGAGTTGGGCCCGCCTAGGGTTAGCGGTCATGGACGCTGACGTCATCGTGGTCGGGGCCGGGCTCGCCGGGCTGGTCGCCGCCGCCGAGCTCGCCGACGCGGGCCGCCGGGTCGTGCTGCTGGATCAGGAGCCGGAGCAGAGCCTGGGCGGTCAGGCGTTCTGGTCGTTCGGCGGGCTGTTTCTGGTGGACTCGCCGGAGCAGCGGCGGATGGGCATCCGCGACTCGGTGGAGCTGGCCTGGCAGGACTGGTTGGGCAGCGCGGCGTTCGACCGGGACGAGGATCACTGGCCGCGCCGGTGGGCAGAGGCGTACATCCACTTCGCGGCGGGGGAGAAGCGGCACTGGCTGCGCGCGCAGGGGCACCGGCTCTTCCCGGTGGTCGGCTGGGCCGAGCGGGGTGGCGGGGCGGCCGACGGGCACGGCAACTCGGTGCCGCGGTTTCACATCACGTGGGGCACCGGGCCAGGGGTGGTGGAGCCGTTCGCTCGCCGGGTCCGTGCGGCGGTCGGTCGTGGGCTGGTCGAGCTGCGGTTTCGGCACCGGGTCGACGGGCTGGTCACGACCGGCGGCGAGGTGACCGGGGTGCGGGGGCGGATCCTCGAGCCCAGCACCGCGCCGCGCGGGACCACCAGCTCGCGGGTGGAGGTCGACGACTTCGAGTACGCGGCGCAGGCGGTGATCGTCACCTCCGGCGGGATCGGCGGTGACCACGAGCTGGTGCGCAAGGCGTGGCCGGCCCGGCTCGGGGCCCCGCCGAAGCGGATGGTGGCCGGCGTGCCCGCGCACGTCGACGGGCGGATGCTCGCGATCACCGAGGCCGCCGGCGGCCAGGTCATCAACCCGGACCGGATGTGGCACTACACCGAAGGGCTGCTCAACTGGGATCCGGTCTGGCCCAACCACGGGATCCGCATCCTGCCCGGCCCCTCGTCGCTGTGGCTCGACGCCACCGGGGCGCGGCTGCCGGCGCCGCTGTTTCCCGGCTTCGACACCCTCGGCACGCTCAGGCACATCATGGCCACCGGGTACGACTACAGCTGGTTCGTGCTGACCCAGAAGATCATCGAGAAGGAGTTCGCGCTCTCCGGCTCCGAGCAGAACCCCGACCTCACCAACCGCAGTGTCCGGCAGGTCCTCCAGCGGGTGCGGCCGGGCGCGCCCGGGCCGGTGGAGGCGTTCAAGCGGCATGGTGCCGACTTCGTCGTGGCGGACACCCTGCCGCGGCTCGTCGCGGGGATGAACGACCTCGCCGAGCAGGCCGGCGGGCCGCTCCTCGACCCGGCCGAGCTGCAGCGGGTGATGGTGGCGCGGGACCGCGAGGTCTCCAACCGGTTCAGCAAGGACGCCCAGGTGACCGCGATCCGCGGGGCGCGTGCCTACCGCGGCGATCGGCTGGTCCGGGTCGCCACGCCGCACCGCCTCCTGGACCCCAAGGCCGGCCCGCTGATCGCGGTGCGGCTCAACATCCTGACCCGCAAGACCCTCGGCGGCCTGCACACCGACCTGTCCGGCCGGGTGCTGCGGCCGGACGGCGAGCCGCTGCCCGGCGTGTACGCGGCCGGCGAGGTGGCCGGCTTCGGCGGTGGCGGCATGCACGGCTACAACTCGCTGGAGGGCACCTTCCTCGGCGGCTGCCTCTTCTCGGGGCGGGTCGCCGGGCGCGCGGCGGCCGTCGCGGTCGGATGATCGTCGCCCTTCCCGGGCGCGACCCGGCACTGCGAGAATGCCGGCATGGACGACACGAACCAGAACGCGGTCGACGCCCCGAGCGCCGGCCCGGCGATGGGCCGGCGCGCCTTCTTCAGCCGGACGCTGCTCGCGGCCGGCTCCCTGGCCGGGCTGGTCGCCCTGACGGGCTGCCCGGGCGGCGGCGGCGGTGACGACGACGATGATGACGACGATGACGACGACGACTAGCCACCCGTAACCAGCTCAGCTCGTGGAGCGGAGCCTGATCACGGCTCCGGGGCGATGACGCGGCCGGTGCTGTCGCGCACGGTTATCGCCATCACGGGGCAGAGCTCGGCCGCGTCGGTGACGCTCTCGTCGGGCTCGACGCTGTCACTGACCGGAGTGGACACACCATCCACGAGCGTGAACCACTCCGGTGCGGTGCCCGCGCAGGTGCCCGATCCGATGCACCGTGCGGCGTCGACCGAGATCCTCCACTCTGGACTCACCAGGCCACCGGCATCCGCTTGGGGCCGCGGACGAGCAGCCCACTCTTCCACTCCACCTCCTCCTCCGGACCGGCGAACCGGAGCTCGGGCAGCCGCGCCAGCAGCGTGGCGACCGCGACCTGGAGCTCCATCCTGGCCAGCTGCGCGCCGACGCAGTGGTGCGCGCCGTGGCCGAAGCCGATGTGCGGGTTGGACGAGCGGTGCAGGTCGAGCGTCTCCGGCTCGGCGAAGACCTCGCCGTCGCGGTTGGCCGACCCCAGCGAGCCGATCACCGGGTCGCCGGCCCGGATGAGCACGCCGCCCAGCTCGACGTCCTCCACGGCGTACCGGGCGAACGACGACGCCACGCCGAGCGGGACGTAGCGCATCAGCTCCTCGACCGCGGCGGGCACCAGCGCGGGGTCGGCCCGCAGCTGCGCGAGCTGCTCGGGGTGGGTGAGCAGCACGTACACGAAGTTGGGGATCTGCGTGACGGTGGTCTCGTGCCCGGCGGCGAGCAGGCCGGCGGCCATCCGCACCATCTCGTCTTCGGTCAGGCGGTCGTTGTCTTCGTCGCGGGCCCGGACCAGCGCGCCGATCAGGTCGTCGGTGGGACGCACGCGGCGCTGCGCGATCAGGCCGGCCATGTAGCCGAAGAGACTGTCCATGTAGGACCTGATCTGCTCGGGCGAGAGCGACGTGGTCGACACGATCGCCTCCGACCAGATGTGAAAGTGCTCCTGGTCATCGACCGGGACGCCGAGGAGCTCGCAGATCACGGTGATCGGCAGGGGAGTCGCGAAGTGCTCCACCAGGTCGGCCGGCGGTCCGGCCTCGACCATCCGGTCGACCAGACCGTCGGCGATCTCCCTGGTCCGGGGGCGCAGCCGCTCGACCCGCCGCGCGGTGAACGCCTTGGCGATCAGCCGACGCAGCCGGGTGTGCTCGGGCGGGTCCATCGCCAGCATGCCGGCCTCGAGCTGGGTGGGCGTGATCCGCGGCTCGTCGCGCCCGATACTGGCGGCGCGGCTGAAGCGCGGGTCGCCGAGCACGGTGCGCACGTCCGCGTAGCGGGTGGCCAGCCACGCCTCCTCGCCGAACGGCATCCGCACCCGCGTCAGCGGCTCACTGCGGCGCAGCTCGGCGTAGAACGGATCGAGGTTGAGTCGGTCGGGCGCGCTGAACGGGTAGTCGCGTACAGGACGCCGGGTAT
>Ga0272482_10000663_pt1 | contig 10626 bp, 9 predicted proteins | sample RVTome_8_FD_192427 | JGI IMG/M metagenome (GOLD analysis project Ga0272482, IMG submission 192427) | Soil microbial communities from uranium-contaminated site in the Upper Colorado River Basin, Wyoming, United States - RVT160D0 (version 2) ...
TTGCAGCTCGCGCTCCACGCCATCGGCGACCGCGCGAACCGCATGGCGCTCGACGGCTTCGAGGCGGCTTTCGATTCGCAGAACAGCGGCGCGCCCGCCGACCAGAAGCAGTTGCTCAGACTGCCGGGAACGTTAGTCCGCCACCGCATCGAACACGCGCAGGTAGTCGCGCCCGCGGACTTCGCGCGCTTCCGCGAGTTGGGCGTCGTCGCCTCGATGCAGCCGTCGCACGCCATCTCGGACAAGCGCTGGGCGCAGGATCGCCTCGGAGAGTACCGCGTGCTCGGCGCCTACTCGTGGCACGCGATGCAGGCGCACGGCGTCCGCGTAGCGTTCGGCACGGACTGGCCGGTCGAGCCGATCAGCCCTTACCTCGGGCTCTACGCGGCCGTCACGCGCCAGAGCACCGAGGGCGACCCGCCGGGCGGCTGGTGGCCGCAGGAGCGCCTCTCGATGGCCGACGCGCTGCGTTGCTACACGGCCGGGTCGGCCTACGCCTCGTTCGAGGAGAAAGAGAAGGGGCAGATCGCCGTCGGCATGCTCGCCGACCTCGCCGTCCACTCGAAAGACCTGCTCACCGTCAAGCCCGAGGAGATTTTGCAGACCGAGGCCGTCCTGACCATCTTCGACGGCCGCGTGGTCTATGAGAAGAAGTAGGCAGAAGGCAGTCGGCGCCGCGTAGCGGCCAGTGACGCTTTCATCCGCCCGCTGATAAAGAAAGCTCTTTTCTGCCTTCCGCCTTCTGCCTTCTGCCTACTTGAATTTATGCCCCACCGGTTGAAAGTGCTGCTCGTGGTCGGCGCCGTGTTCGCGCTGCTATGCGCGGGGGCGGCGGGGCTCGGCGTGTACCTGTGGCGGCAGCACGGGCGCGAGTTCGTCGAGGGCGGGCAGCAGGGTTTCGGCGAGGGGCGCGAGTTCGGCCGCAGCTCGAACAGCCAGGGGTGCCTGACCGAGGCGGTCGCGCGCCACCGCCGCGCCGCGTCCTTCGGCGAGATGTTCGGCGTCAACCTTTTCCTGCGCGGCTGCCTCGACACGGCGGCGCCGACCGACGGCTTCTGCGACGGCGTGCCCCGGCCGCTCGAATTCCTCAGGGCGGCGCAGTGGGGGCAGGAGCAGTGCCACCGCCACGGCCTCTCCGTCGAGCGTCAGTGCGGCCAACTCTTCGCGCAGGTGCAGCAGTACTGCGCGGCGCGCGCGAACGTCGAGCAGTGAGGCCGCGCACGGCGGCCTCTTCGACATGAACTGAGCGCGCCGCTTTACCTGCCGCGCTCAGAGAGTCTGAGGTCTGAACCAACCCACGTCATGCAGACATCAACACGCCAGCACGCACAGCTTCTCGCCGCGGCCTTCGCGCTGCTGTTCCTCCTCGCCTCCGACGCGCGGGCCGCGTGGCGCGCGGCGGGCGACGTGCAGCGGGTCGAGCGGCGGGCGGACGGCGTCGTGCTCACGCTCACGTCGGGCGCGCGCGTGGCCGTCACCTTTCAGGATTTGGAGACCGTCCGCGTCCACTTCGCCCCGCGCGGCACGTTCGGGCGCGACTTCTCCTACGCCGTCGAGCCGAAAGACCGCCCGCCCGTCCGCGTCGTCGTGCGCGACGCCTTCCCCCAGTCCATCGGCATCATCACGATGGGGGGCGCGAACGTCCTCATCAACCGCCGCCCGTTCCTCGTCACGGTGCAGGACGAACAGGGGCGCGTCGTCGTCGAGGACGACCCGGCCCGCCCCCACGCCTTCGACCCCGACACGGGCGAGGTCGAGGCGACGAAGCGGCGCGTCGAGTGGGAGACCTACTACGGCTTCGGCGAGAAGGCGCTGCCCGCCTCGCGCCACACGCAACACATGGTGATGTGGAACACGGACACCTACGGCTACCCGCGCGGCCTCGACCCCATCTACCAGTCCATCGGCTTCTTCATCGCGCTCCGACACGCCGAGGGGCGCGGCACCGCCTACGGCCTCTTCTTCGACAACACGCACCGCACCCACTTCGACATGGGCAAGACCGCGCCCCACCGCTACACCTTCGGCGCGCAGGGCGGCGAGCTGAACTACTACGTCTTCACGGGCGGCCGCGAGCGCCGGCCCCGCCGCGTGCTCGAAGACTACACGGGGCTGACGGGCCGCACGCCCCTGCCGCCCCTGTGGGCGCTCGGCAACCAGCAATCGCGCTGGTCTTACTTCCCCGAGTCGCGCGTGCGCGAGGTCGCGCGCCGCTTCCGCGAGACGCGCACGCCCGCCGACGTGATCTACCTCGACATCGACTATATGGACGGCTTCCGCGTCTTCACCTGGAACCGCGAGCGCTTCCCCGACCCGTCGAAGATGATCGCCGACCTCCGCGCCGAAGGCTTCCGCACCGTCGTCATCATCGACCCCGGCATCAAGGTCGACGAGAACTATCAAGTCTACCGCGAGGGCCGGGCGGGCGGGCACTTCGTGAAGGGCGCGGGCGGCGAAGAGTTTCACGGGACGGTCTGGCCGGGCGTCTGCGCCTTCCCCGACTACACCTCTGCGGCCGCGCGCGAGTGGTTCTCGTCCTACTACCGCCGGCACCTCGACGAGGGCGTCGCCGGCTTCTGGAACGACATGAACGAGCCCGGCATCTTCCTCTCCGAGACGACGCCGAAGCCCGACACTTATCATCACCCGATGAAGACCTTCCCCTACGACGTGCGCCACGCCGGCGACGGCGAGCCCGGCACGCACGCGCGCTACCACAACGTCTACGGCATGCAGATGGCCCGCTCGACCTTCGAGGGACTGAAGCAGCTCCGGCCCGACGAGCGGCCCTTCGTGCTGACGCGCGCGGGCTACGCCGGCGTCCAGCGCTTCTCGGCCGTCTGGACGGGCGACAACGTGGCGAGCTGGGATCACCTCCGGCTCTCGGTGCCGATGCTCACGAACCTCGGCGTCTCGGGCGTGCCCTTCGTCGGCGCCGACGTGGGCGGCTTCTCCGGCAACCCCTCGGCGGAACTCTACGCGCGCTGGCTCCAGGCCGCGGCGCTCACGCCCTTCCTGCGCTCCCACTCCGAGGCCAACTCGAAACCCCACGAGCCCTACTCCTTCGGCCCCGAGTTCACCGACATCAACCGCGCCTCGATTGAGCTGCGCTACCGGCTGCTCCCCTACCTCTACACGCTCTTCCGCGAGCACGCCGAGACGGGCGCGCCCGTCATGCGCCCGCTCTGGTTCGAGTACCCGGACGACGACCGCACCTACCTCAACGAAGACCAGTATCTCGTCGGCCGCGACCTGCTCGTCGCGCCGGTCGTCGTCGAGGGCGTCGCGCGCCGCCGCGTCTACTTCCCGCGCGGCGACGCGTGGGTCGACTGGTGGACGGGCCGGCGCTACGAGGGCGGGACGGACGCCGAAGTCGACGCGCCTTTAAACCGCCTGCCGCTCTTCGCCCGCGCCGGCGCCGCCGTCCCCGTGCAGCCCGTCGTCCAGCACACGGGCGAGATGCTGAAGGCGCCGCTCTCGCTCGTCGTCGCCGGGGGCGGCGCAGGCGCCAGCAGTTTCTACGAAGACGCGGGCGAGGGCTACGAGCACCGGCGCGGCGCCTACCGCACCACCACCGTCACGCTCTCCGGCGGGCGGATTCAGCTCGCGCGCGCGGGCGCCTACAACACCTCGCGCGCCCTCGCCGCGGTCGAACTCCTCGGCTTCCAAAACGTCGGCCGCGTCCACGCCGACGGGCGACCTTTGGACTTCAAACACGACCCGGCCACGGGCCGCCACGTCGCACCGCTCCCGGCCGAAGGCTTCAGGGAAATCACCGTCGGGCCGTAGGGGAATTTTAGATTTTTGGTTTAGCTATCAGTCATCAGTTTTCAGTTTTCAGTTTCTTGTTTTTAACTGACGAGTGATGACTGACGACTGATGACTTTCAATCGCAAATCAAAAATCTAAAATCGAAAATTCTTAGAGGGTTAAAACCGTGTCAGAACGCAACGAGCACTACCCCGGCGCGCTCGACCGCCGCCGCTTCCTCCGCTCCGCCGGCAAGGGTCTGGGGTTGGCGGCGCTCTCGTCGTCGGCCGTCGCGTCGCTCCTCGGGGACGTGCACGCCGCGGCCGCGCGCGTCGCGCACCTTTCGGCCGGGGAGGCGGCGCGCGACGAGAACTTCTGGTTCGAGATTCAGCAAGCCTTCTCCGTCACGCGCGGGCTCATCAACCTCAACAACGGCGGCGTCTCGCCCTCGCCCCGCCTCGTCACCGAGGCGCTCGCGCGCTACATCTGGCAGCAGGAGGACGCCACCGCCTACACGATGTGGCAAATCCTGGAGCCGCAGTCGGAGACGATCCGCACGGGGCTCGCCGAACTCTTCGGCTGCGACCGCGAGGAGGTCGCCATCACGCGCAACGCCTCCGACTCGCTCGAAGCCCTCCTCTTCGGCTTCGACCTCCGTCAGGGCGACGAAATCCTCACCACCACGCAGGACTACCCGCGCATGCTCACCACGCTGCGCCAGCGCGAGCGGCGCGACCGCGTCGTGCTCAAGACCATCAAAATCCCCGTCCCGCCGAAAGACCCCTCCGAGATTACGGCCGCCTTCGAGCGGGCCTTCACGCCGCGCACGCGCCTCGTCCTCGTCTCGCACATGATCAACCTCACGGGCCAGATCACGCCCGTCCGCGAAATCTGCGAGCTGGCCCGGCGGCGCGGCGCCGAGACGATTGTCGACGGCGCGCACTCCTTCGCGCAGTTCCAGTTCAGGCGCGACGACCTCGGCTGCGACTACTTCGGCACGAGCCTGCACAAGTGGCTGCACGCGCCGAAGGGGACGGGGATGCTCTACGTGCGGCGCGACAAAATCCCGAAGGTCTGGCCGCTGATGGCCGCCGAGCAGGCGCAAGCCGACGACATCCGCAAGTTCGAGGAGACGGGCACGCGCTCGGCCGCGCCCCGCCTCGCCGTCGGCGAAGCGCTCCTCTTCCACCAGGGCGTCGGCCCCGCGCGTAAGGAGGCGCGCCTGCGCTTCCTCGCCCGCCGCTGGATGAACCGGCTCAAAGACCTGCCCGGCGTCCGCTTCCACACCTCCTTCGACGACCACCAGTCCTGCGCGCTCGCCAACGTCCACGTCGAGGGCACCGAGCCCGGCGCCGTCTGCGACTACCTCATGGCCCGCCACAAGATTTTCGCCACGCCCATCGTCCACGAAGAGTTCAAAGGCGTCCGCATCACGCCCAGCGTCTACACCACCCTCAAGGAACTCGACCGCTTCTGCGAGGCGATGGAGACGGTCGCGCGCAAAGGTCTGCCCAAAGCGTAAAGCTGGCGTCGGCCGCACCCCGTCAACGTCGCCCGCCGCGGGCCGAAATCTCACACGGAGGCGATATGGAAATAAACCACGTCAAGACCTTCGAGGGCTCGCCGGAGCCGTCCGACATCTTCGAGCCTCACATGCCCGGCGTCGAACTGCTCTCCGACATGGACGCGGTCTTCAACCAGTCCCGCCGGACGGCGGCGACCGGCGAGTACTCTGCCGAGCCCGGCGAATACCCCGCCGAGGTCGTCGCGGAGTTAGAGAAGTATAAGGGCCAGCGCTCCGTCGCCATCGTGACGCCGGGGCGGCTGGTCATGTACGTGCCCGCGCCTGAGCCCGGCAGCGTGGGCGAAGCGTCCGAGGCGGCGGTGCGGAAGCTGATGCCCCCCGACCCGCCGTTGAGCATCACCGTCGTCTCCTACACGTACGTGAAGGCGCTCATAGAGGACAAGACGAGGGCCATCCCCTTCCTCGGCTTCCTGCTGGGTTTCACCTCCATCGGGCACACCGTCGTCGTCTTCGAGGGGCACCCGTCGGCCTTCGAGAGCGGCGTCCGCGGCAGCGACGTGCTGATGGTGGACTCGGCGATGCTGCCCTTCATGCAAGCCGACTGGGTGGAGGCGGCCTTCAGGGTCATGCGCCCCGGCGCGAAGATTTTTATTCACGACCGGGACACCTTTAAGCTCGTCTCGGTGGTCTCGGAGGTCGAAGGCGGCCGCGGCTGGGTTCCCCTCAAGCCGGAGGACTTAGAGTCCCGATACGCCGACAGCCTGCTCACGCTCATCGTGATCGGGGTGCGCCCCTCGGCGCAGGTGACTGCGGGCGAGGCGCTGCCGAACCTCGCCGACTTTACGACGACCCCCCCAACAGTTGGAACAGGTCGCCTCGCTGCCGTTTAAGTACTACGAACTGGATTCCGACAAGGTCATCGATGCCGTCCTGCGCGCGGCCGGTTGGCGGCCGTACAGCTTCTTCAAAACCACCGGGGTCGTGCGCGTCCCACTGACCTTGACCGACGGACAGCCGGCCGGCGTCTCGTTGTGCAGCGTCACGCTCACCAAAGGCCCGGGCGGGAAGAGGCGACTCCTGATTGAGAGGTGAGTCCGGCGGCCTCGCCGCGCGCCCTTCACGCCGGCGCACGAAGGGCACCAACCACTTTGCAAAATAAAGCTTGCCAAGCCGCCGCGCGTCGGTTATCCTCGCACCACTCACCGCAGTGAGGTGGAAATGATGTTTATGATTCTCCGCATCCGGCTCGCCTAAGTTACGCCGTCCGACGATCTCTTCGTCGTCTTCTCTTTCCTTTTCAATTTGGAAAGCGGCTCTCCGACCACCCTGGCAGGTCGGGAAGGTGTGTAGGCCAATGTCGAATCTGGGCATCGAAGTCCGCCGTCTCCACAAATTCTTCCGCAAACGCAAAGGCTACCTGCGCCCCCGCCGCACGGTGACGCACGCCCTGCGCGACATCTCCTTCGAGGTCGGACTCGGCGAGACCTACGGCCTGCTGGGGCCGAACGGGTCGGGCAAGTCCACGCTCATCCGCGTCCTGGCGACGCTGCTCTCGCCCGACGAGGGGTACGTGCGCCTGCTCGGCCACCGCGTCCCCGGCGAGGAGAGCCTGGTGCGCCGCAAGATCGGGCGCGTGAGCGTCGACGCGGCCTTCTACAAGAAGCTCTCGGCGCGCGAGAACCTGCTCTACTCGGCCTTCCTCTACGGCCTCGACCGCGAGCGGGCCGAGCGGCGCGCGATGGAGATTCTCGAAGCGCTCGGGCTCGACGGCGAGAAGTTCACCGACCCGCTCGAAGAGATGAGCCGCGGGATGCAGCAGAAGGTGGCGATCACGCGCGCGCTTCTGGTCAACCCGCCGCTGCTCCTTTTGGACGAGCCGACGACGGGCCTCGACCCGAAGAGCCGCCGCGACGTGCAGACCTTCCTCGAAAACCTGCGCCGCGAGGAGGGCACGACCATCCTGCTCACCTCGCACGACATGGCCGAGACCGAGCGACTCTGCGCGCGCATCGGCTTCATCGCCCACGGCCGGCTCATCGCCGAGGGCACGGCCGACGAACTCAAGCGCCGCGCCGGCGCCCCGTCCCTCGACGACGCCTTCATCGCCCTCGCCGGCGAGAAACTCGACGAGGACGAAAAGCACGACGGGGAGAAGGAAGAAGAAGCAGTAGCCAGTAGCCAGTAGCCAGTAGCGCTTTGCGCCGCTGGCGCCGATACGCTTAACGTGCGAGAGAGAATGTCTTTCTACTGGCTACTGGCTACTGGCTACTGTTTACTGCTTTTTGAGGTTTGAGATGGAACAGATACTCAGGCAGACGTACGCTTTCGTGTTCCGCGACTTCCACCTGACGCGGCGGTACATGTCGTGGGTCGTGGTCTTCACCTTCTACGCCATCGTGAACTCGGCGACGGTCGTGCTGATCGGCGTGGCGGCGGGCGACCGCCGGCTGACGCTGACGCTCCTGATCGGCGTGCTCCTGTGGGGCATGCTCTCGATGCTCTTCAACGACATCGCCAACTCGATCACGTACGAGCGCTGGGAGGGGACGCTCGAATACACCTTCATGGCCCCGGTCTCGCGCCTCGTCCACCTGGCGGGCGTGAGCCTCTACGCGACCGTCAACAGCGTCGTGCGCTCGTTCGTCATCGTCCTCGGCCTGCTGCCCTTCGTCGATGTCGACCTCTCGCGCTCGAACCTGTTCGGCGTCTTCGTCGTGCTCTTGGTGAGCAGCGTGGCCTTCATCGGGCTGGGGCTGATGGCGGCGACGCTGCCCGTCTTCTCGCCGGAGCGCGGGGCCGAGGCGACGAACATCTTCCAGGGGATACTGCTCCTCGTCTCGGGCATCTACTACCCGGTCGAGGTCTTGCCCGGCTGGCTCCAGCCGCTCTCGGTCATCTCGCCGGCGACCTACGCGCTCGCGGCCTGCCGCAAGCTGATCGGCGTCGGCCACGGCGCGGAGATGGTCGCGGGCGCGCCGCTCGCGGCCGTCCTGCCCGAACTCGCCACGCTCGCCCTGATGGGCGTCGTGATGGTGCCGCTCGGCTTCTACGTCTTCGCGCTCGTCGAGCGCTGGGCGAAGCGGACGGGCAAGCTGAAACGGACGGGATGAGAGAGAGGGTTTTGGGTGCTGGGTTCTAGGTGCTGGGATAAAGCGAATTGCTTTCCACCCAGCACCCAGCACCCGGCACCCAAAACCCTCTTTTTTTCTCAGCCGAAGGCTTGGAGCACTTCGTCGGCGTGCTCGTTGACGTTGACCTTGTCGAAGACTTTTTTGATCTTGCCGTCCTCGTCGATGAGGAAGGTCTTGCGGTCGACGCCCATGTACTGCTTGCCCATCCAGTTCTTCTCGCCGTAGACGCCGTAGCGTTCGGCGACCGCGTGGTCGGTGTCGGCGAGGAGCGTGAAGGGCAGGCTGTACTTCTCGGCGAACTTGCGGTGCGACTCCTCGTCGTCGAGCGAGACGCCGAGGACTTTGATCCCCCGCTCCTCGAAGGCCGCGTGCGAGTCGCGCAAAGAGCACGCCTGCTTCGTGCAGCCCGGCGTGTCGTCCTTCGGGTAGAAGTAGAGCACCACCCTCCGCCCGCGCAAATCCTTCAAGCTGACCTCGTTGCCTTCCGCGTCGCGCGCCGTGAAATCGGGCGCGGCGTCGCCTTCTTTAAGCATCGCCGTTTCCCTCACCTTCTTCTCGTGTCGGAAGTAGAGCGGCTTGATTTTAACAGGGGGCGGGCGCGGGCGTCAGTGGTCGGAGGGCGTGGGCGGCGCCTTCGCCCCGGCCCCGGCGGAGTCGGACTTGCGCGCGCGGGCCTCGTCGCGCTGGAAGGTGCGGAAGGGTTCGGGGATGAGGGTGGTCATGTGGAAGGTGGCGGTGTGGCCGTCGGCGAAAGTCTGGTAGAGGTTGAACTCGGGGAGTTGGAGGCAACTGAGCGGGCAGGAGGGGTCGTAGCCGGTATCAATGCCGATGGCGCTGTGCGAGATGTAGATGCCGTGGCGCCCCAGGCGGCCGAGGAGCGGGAGGAGCGGCGTCGGCGTGTGGCCGAAGACGCAGGGCTTGCCGTAGTAGTGCTTGTAGAAGTCGGGGTTGCGGGCGAAGAGGAGGAAGCGGGCGTCGGTCTCGCGCGGGTGCTTCTCGCCGTCGAGGCCGGCGTGGACGTAGAAGGCGTGCTCGTCCTCGTCGAAGAGTGGGAGGCCGCGGATGAACGAGAGGTGTTCGGGCGGGAGCGAGTCGCGGACGCGGCGGCGCGCCTCCTCCCACCACGAGCGCAACTCCTCGCCGAGCGCGCCGCCCGTGTACTGCTCGAAGGTGTGTTGGCTCCCGACCGCGGGGTGGAGCCAGAGCCACGCGCCCTCGTCGAGGAAGTCGAGGAGCATCTGCTCGTGGTTGCCGCGCAGGATGCGGACGCGGCCCTCCGGCGAACGGCGCAGGAGTTCGAGGCAGTCGGCGACGGTGCCGGGCACGTCCTCGCCGCGGTCGATGAGGTCGCCGAGCAGGACGAGGCGGTCGCGCGCCGCGTCGCGCGGGAGCATCGAGAGGAGTTGTCGGAGCTGCGCGCGGCGTCCGTGAACGTCGCCGATGACGAAGGTGCTCACCGCGGCCTCCTCCGCTCTTCGGGTTTCGAGTTAAGGCAATTTTTGATTTTAGATTTTCGATTTGCGATTGGCAGACGACGGCCGCGCTGCTCTTAATCGAAAATCAAAAATCGCAAATCTAAAATTTCCTACGGCTGTCCGGCCTCCCTGGCTCGTTCCTGTGAATGTTCGATGCGGCGCATCAGTTCGGCGAAGCGCGGGTCGTCGCGCAAGGCTTCCCAGTCCGGGTTCGACTCGAACCACGGGCGGTTCTCGTTGCCCAGCGTGACGGCGCGCTCCAGCCACCTGAAAGCCTCTTCGCGCTCGCCGAGCATGGCGTGGACGGTGGCGAGCCAGTAGGCCACGTCGTGGTCGGCGTCGGCCGCCTCGCGCACGGCGTCGGTGAGTTCGGCGCGCGCCGCGTCGGCCTCGCCGTTCTTAATTAAAAACTGCGCGAGCAGCGGGCGGACGCCGTCCATGCGCGGGTGGCGCCCGAGCAGCTCGCGCATGACACGGACGGCCCCGGCGGCGTCGCCGCGCCGGGCGCACGAGACGGCGCGGAACGTCTTAATCAGCGGGTGGTTCGGCTCCATCTGCGCGCCGAGGTCGAGTTCGGCCTGCGCGTCGTCGAGCCGGCCCTGGTACATCAGCACGCGCGCGCGGTTGTAGCTGACGACGACGCGCTCGGCCGGGTTGATCTTGAGCATCCGGCCGAAGGCTTCGAGCGCCTCGTCGTAGCGGCCGTCGAGGCGCGCCAGAGTGGCCGAGACGAACTGCACGCCCA
>Ga0272482_10000664_pt1 | contig 10618 bp, 11 predicted proteins | sample RVTome_8_FD_192427 | JGI IMG/M metagenome (GOLD analysis project Ga0272482, IMG submission 192427) | Soil microbial communities from uranium-contaminated site in the Upper Colorado River Basin, Wyoming, United States - RVT160D0 (version 2) ...
CCCGGCGACACCGCCTACGACCGGCTGCTGTTCGTCCTCGGCCGGATCACCCGCGCCATGCAGCGCGACCCGAACCTGACCGAGGCCATGACCCGCGCGTTCATGTTCGCCGACGCGTCGGTGGCCGCCGAGGTCGACACGGTGAGCAAGCTGATCGAGCGGATGTTCGCGCGGGCACTGCACGAGGGCGAGACCACCGATGAGGACCGCGCGATCGCCAGGGTGATCAGCGACGTGTGGCTGTCCAACCTGGTCAACTGGGTCACCCGCCGCGCCACGGCCAGCGACGTGGCCGAACGCCTCGAGCTGACCGTCCGGCTGCTCACCGAGCGGCGAGAGTTGGACTGAGCTTCCGGCGGGATGCATGCTGGGAGCATGGCGAGCGATAACGACCCCGCGCCCTTCGACCAGATCGGCAAGCGCTACGACGAGTCGTTCGCCGAGCGCGACGCACAGCTCGCCGAGGGTGAATGGCTGCTCTCGCAGCTGGACCGCCCGGCGCGAGTGCTCGACCTCGGGTGCGGATCCGGCGTGCCGACCGCCCGCCAGCTGCTCGACGCGGGTGTCGAGGTGGTCGGCGTCGACGAGTCGCGCACCATGCTCGACCTGGCGGAGGAGCAGGCGCCCGGCGGCGAGTACCGCCACCAGGACCTGCGGGAGGTCGCCGATCTCGGCGAGTTCGACGCGGTGGTCGCCAACTTCTCGCTGCTCATGATCAGCAAGGCCGACCTGCCGCCACTGCTGAGCCAGCTCCGCAGTCAACTGCGCGGCCCCGGGCTGCTCCAGGTGGCCATGGTGCTCGGCGACTTCGACGAACTCCCCATCCTGTTCCTCGGCGCGCCGGCGAAAGTGACCGCGTATCCCCCGGATGAGTTAACCCGCGTGGTCGAGGCCGCCGGCTTCGAGGTGACGAACCTGCGCGAAATCCAAGCGGAGGCAGAGCCGAACCGGATCGAGGTTCAGATCTACCTCCGCGCCAGAGCTGTCTAGACCCACTCGGTAGGAACGAGAGCCGCCCGCAGTTTTGCGAGTGCGCGGTGCTGAGTGACGCGCACTGCCGTCGGGGTGAGGCCGACGGCGGTTGCCGTCTCCTGTGCCGAAAGGCCCACGATCAGCCGCAGCCGTAGGATCTCGCGCTGCCTCGGTGGCAGGGTGTTCAGCAGGCTCGCCAGGCGATCCCGCAGGTCCAGAGCCATGATCTGCTGTTCGGGGCTTGCCCCCAGATCGATGCCGTCCGGCACATCGGCCGACGGGTCGGACCGGTCGCGGCCGGCACGTCGATAGTGGTCAGCGACCTTGTGTGCGGCGATCCCGTACACGAAGGGAAGAAAGGACTCGGGCTCATCGCCGTAGCGGGTGAGCGCACCGAGCACAGCCACGCAGATCTCCTGCGCGACGTCATCGGCCGACGAGTAGGCCGATCCACTGCGACCGATCCGTGACCGACAGTAACGAATAATCGCCGGTCGGATCCACGCGAACAAGGTAGCGACCGCCTCCCGGTCGCCCGCCATGGATGAAGAGACGAGCTCATGGAAAGCCCCGCTCTTCAACCTGGCAAAGATCTCGGTGGTATCCGAGGTCATTAGCTGCGCACTCACGAAGCCTCCACGCCCTGCGACTCCAGCACGTGAGCAATACTCGTAAACGACTGTCGTCGGAAACAGAGTCCAAAGGCCCTGTCCGCGACGAGTTTGGTGGGTCGAGCAGGCGTTACACCACGACTACGCTGCTAGATGACGGCTTCCGTCACGAATTGAGCACGAGAGGCCGAGCTGTCGACAGATTCCAGCATTCGGGTGAGTAACGTTTTCCCAAACAACTCTGTGTACCCCTCCGCGGTTAGCGGATGTGACCTTCGACTGCGCTCTCGCGAAGCTCTCGCGAACCCCGGCCGGCCAGTCCGATAACCCGTACCGGTGACCCCCGATCGGGGGGTATTTGATAGTCGAACTCCGCTATCGCTTGCAGTTCACGCTCAGTAAGGGCAGGTCGTCGGCTGCGCTGCGTGACCATCACGGACCGGTCGCGTTTCGCGACAGATACTCACGACATCTGCGCAAGCCAGGCCGAAACTGATCGACTCGGCCGTAGTCTTACCCGCGTGACGAGCAGGCCGGCCGAAGAGCTGGCGGAAACGTTGGTCCAACTCGCCGACACCCTGGTCGACGAGTTCGATCTTGACGCCTTCCTCCGGCTGCTCGCCACCCGCTGCGTCCGGCTGCTCGACGTGGACGCGGCCGCCCTGCTGCTCGTCGAGGACGACGGCAAGGACCCGGTCATCGGCGCCTCCGGCGAGAGCGCGGAACGTCTGGAACTGCTCGAGGTGGCCAGCGATGAGGGCCCGAGCCTGGACAGCTGCCGCGACGGCACGGTGGTCGTGGAGCCGGACCTCGCCGCGGCCGCCGACCGCTGGCCCACGTTCGCGGCGGCGGCGCTGTCCGCCGGGTTCGCCGCCGTGCACACGATCCCGCTGCGGCTGCGGAGCGAAGTGATCGGGGCGCTGAACCTGTTCCGGGGCCATCCCGGCGAACTCGACCCGGTCGTCGCGCGAATCGGCCGGGCGATGGCCGACGTCGCCACCATCGGCCTGCTGCACACCCGCGCGCTGCGCCGCCAGGAGAACCTGTCGGAGCAACTGCAGCACGCGCTGTCGAGCCGAGTGATCATCGAACAGGCCAAGGGCGTGGTCGGCGAACGGCTCGGGCTCACGATGGACGCCGCGTTCGCCGCACTGCGCGGCTATGCCAGGAGCCACAACGAAAAGCTCGCGGAACTCGCCGGGTCCGTTGTGGACGGATCCTTCGACACTAGGGCGCTTCAACCTCCGGCGTGAGCCGGTCGATCGACTCCCGCATGTGTGCCTCGATCAGGCGCAGCAACAACTCCTCGTCGCCGTCGGCGATCGCGTCGACCAGAACCTGGTGCTCGGCAAGCAGTTCGTCGGGCTCCGGGTAGTGGTCCTGGAGGGCGGCCAGGGACATCCTGGTCTCCACCAACAGGGTCTGTGCCATCCGCTCGAGGCGGGAGTTGCCCGAACAGCTGACCAGCGCCAGGTGGAACGCCTGGTCGGCGTCGCTCATGGCGTTGCGGTCCCTGGACTGCGCGGCCGTGGCCAGGTTGGCGAGCGCCTCGGTGAGCCGCGCCACGGCCTCGCCCCGGTTGCCGTGCATGATGAGCTGGCAGGACATCCGCTCGATGGCCAGGCGCGCCAGGTAGATCTCGCGCATGTCCTCCGGATGCAGGTCGATGACGAACAGGCCGCGGTGGCGCTCGCCGCGCAGCAGCCCCTCCTGCACCAGCCGCTGCATGGCCTCACGCAGCGGGCCGCGGCTCACGGCGAACCGCGCGGCCAGATCGGCCTCCCCCAACTGTGTCCCCGGCGCGAAGACCCCGTACATGATCGCCGACCGCAACTGATCCGCGATCAGCTCCGCCGTGGACTGTCTGGCAACGGGTTCCAGCTCGCCGAGTTCACTCAATGTCGTCGCGCCCCCTCACCTAAGGCGAACAACGCGCCGAGCCCGGCGCGTGGTGCCGTGTCCCCGATGAGCCGCAGCCCTTCCCACACGCTCACCTGGTTCGCCGTCAGCACCGGCTTGCCGATGCGCTCCTCGAGATCGGTCAGCCAGGCCACCGTGTGCAGCGCGGTGTCGGGCACCAGCACGGCCTCGGCGTCGGCGTGGTCGTTGGCCGCCACGAAGTCGAGCACCTCGTCCCGGCCGAGGGTGCCGACCTCGGCGGCGGTGACGATTCCCTTGCAGGACAACGAGACCACCTCGATGTCGGCGGCCGCCAGGAACTCGGCGAACCGATCGGCCACGTCCTGGGGATAGGTGGCGGCGACCGCCACGCGGCGCAGCGCGAGGTGCTTGGCCGCGTTGACGAAGGCGAAGGAGGTGCTCGACGCCGGCGCGGAGGCCGCCGTGCGCACCCCGTCGACCTGGGCGGTGGCACCGTCCCAACCGAACACGAAGCTGCCGCTCGTACACGCCCAGACGGCCGCCTCGACGCCCAGCGAGCGCAGCTGACGGGCGCCGTCGCCGAGCACGTCGTCGCCGCCGATGTCGAGCAGCGCGTCGACCCGGTGGGCGTCCTCGCGCATGAGCGTGTGCACCACGGGCAGCTCGACCGCCCGACCGGACGCGGCCAGCAGCCGTTCCATGGTCGGGTACTCGTCCTCAGCGCTGAAGCCGGGATACAGGAAGCCAATGCTCATGGGATGCTCGATCCTACCGTTAGGCGGCGTGGGACGAGGAGACCTGCGAGAGCCACTGCCCGGCCGCCATCATGGGCGAACCGATCGCGTGCAGTGCCGACCACATGGTCACCTGGTTGGCGGTCAGCACCGGCTTGCCGAGCCAGCGCTCCAGCGGGCCGATGATGTCGTAGGTGGGAACGTTGGTGCAGCTGATGAACAGCCCGTCCGCCTCGGGCACGTCCACCGCGGTGACCGCCTGGACGATCTCCGCGTAGCCGACCTTCCAGATGTGGTCGAGCAGGCCGAGTCCGACGCTCGACACCACCTCGATCCGGTGCTCACCGAGAAAGCCGAGCAGGCGCTCGGTGACGCTGTCGATGTAGGGCGTGACGACCGCGATCCGGTTGAGTCCCAACGCCCGCAGCGCCTGGATGAGTCCGCCGGAGGTCGTGGTGGCCGCCGGCGCGCCGGCGGACATCATGCTGGCCTGCAGCGCGACCTCGCCGGCCGCACCACGAACGAAGCTGCCGGACGCGCAGGCGTAGGTGACCACCAGCGGCTCGGGGGCAAGCACGTCCTTCGTGGCTCGCCGGACCCGGTCGGGATCGCTCAGCTCGGTGGCCATCTCGACGGTGACCGGCACCGGCACGAACGGAAGCCGCGTCAGGTACAGGGAGATGTCGTCGGGCGCCCAGCGCCACAGCTCGCGGTCGAGCGCGAAGTCGAACGGCGCGACCACGCCGACACCTCGCTGGCTCACGAGTTCGGGGCCGATGATCTCCAGCGTTCTGTCGGGGTGCACGACGCCCCCGTCAGCCGTCGTGCCGCTGGTACAGCAAGCGCTCTCCGACACTGCCGGAACGCCAGATGTCGTTGCAGGCGTCGGCCATCGCGTCGAGACCCTCGACGATCGAGGCGTAGACGTTGCCGGGCACCCAGCCCACGTCGCCGTTCAGCAGCAGGTTGTTGCGCCCGTAGAAGATCGCGAGGTCGATGACACCCGGCAGCTTCTCCAGGCCCTTCTCCTCCTTGAAGGCGCGGTCGAGCATGCCGCCGTGGAAGTCGAAGAACACCACGTCACCGGGGATGGGCGTGACCGTGGGGTTCTCCAGGCCGATCGGCTCGTCGACGAACCGTTCCACCATCGTGTAGATCTCGTTGCGCGCGTACTTCGCGTGGTGGACGGGTCCGGCGTGCGGCAGCGACTCCCAGACCGCCGCGCATGTTCGTGGCGCGTCCTTGTCCAGGAGTTGCGCCACGCAGGAAACGCCCCGGCGTTCGAGCGTGATCGTCATGAAACGCGACATGGGCACCCCAATGCAGCACCGATATGGACGGGGGAGGTTGCGGTTGTCTCGCGGGGCTGCGTTGGCCGCGCTGATTGTTGACAATCATACGAGCGGTACTTAGCGTGTCAATCCCATGCCACCAGGTAAGTCCGCGACCGTCGTCCTGCTCCACTCAGACTCTGGCGACACCGCCCGGCCGGCCGACACGTCGGCTCTCGAGCAGACCGCCGAGGTCCGTTTCGCCACCGAGAAAGACCTGGTCAGCGTCCTGCCCGGGGCCGACGTCCTCTTCATGTGGGACTTCCGCACGACCGCGCTGGCGGGGGCCTGGCCGAAGGCCGACCAGTTGCGCTGGGTGCACGCCGCGAGCGCCGGCGTGAACCATCTACTCTCACCCGAACTGGTGACGAGCGAGGTGGCCCTGACCAATTCGCGAGGCGTCTTCGACGAACCGATGGCCGAGTACGTGCTGGGTCTGGCCCTCGCCATGGCCAAGGACCTGCCGACCACGCTGCGTCTCCAGGGCGAGGGCCGCTGGCGGCACCGGGAGACCGAACGGATCGGCGGCCGGCGTGCACTCGTGGCCGGAACCGGCCCCATCGGCCGGGCGATCGGCCGCAAACTGCGTGCCGTGGGCATGTCGGTGACCGGCGTCGGCCGCACGGCCCGCGAGTCCGATCCGGACCTGGGAACGGTCCTGCCGATGTCGGCGCTGCCGTCCGCGCTGCCCGAGACCGACTACCTGGTGCTGGCCGCGCCGCTCACCGACGAGACCCGGGGCATGGTCGACGCGGCCGCGCTGCGCCTGCTGCCCCCGTCCGCCCGGGTGATCAACGTCGGCCGGGGACCGCTGATCGTGGAGGAAGACCTGGTGGCCGCGCTGACCGATGGCCGGCTGGCGGGTGCGGCGTTGGACGTGTTCGCCGACGAGCCGCTGGCGGCTTCGTCACCGCTGTGGCGGTTGCCGCAGGTGATCGTGTCGCCGCACATGTCGGGCGATGTGGTCGGGTGGAAGTCGGAGCTGATGGCGCTGTTCACCGACAACCTGGCCCGGTATCTCGACGGCGCCCCGTTGCGTAACGTTGTGGACAAGCACCGTGGGTACGTCCGAGATGGGGGCAGTACATGACGTCGGCCGACCTGACCGCGACCGAGTTGTTGGCCGAGTACGCCGCGGGGAACCTGTCCCCCGTCGAGGCGACACGCGACGCGCTGGCCCGCATCGAGGAGGCCAATCCGGCGGTCAACGCCTACTGCCTGGTCGACGCCGACTCGGCCCTCGCGGCGGCCAAGGCCTCGGCCGACCGGTGGCAGCGCGGCGAGCCCCAGGGCCTGCTCGACGGCGTACCCGTGTCGATCAAGGACATCCTGCTCAGCCGCGGCTGGCCCACGCTGCGCGGCTCGCGCACCGTCTCCCCCGACCAGGTCTGGGACGTCGACTCCCCGGCGGTCGCCCGCCTCCACGAGCACAACGCCGTGATCCTCGGCAAGACCACCACTCCCGAGCTGGGATGGAAGGGCGTCACCGACAGCCCGCTCACCGGCGTGACGCGAAACCCCTGGGACACCACGAAAACGGCCGGCGGGTCGAGCGGCGGCGCGTCCGCGGCGGTCGCCGCGGGCATGGGCCCCATCTCGCTCGGCACCGACGGGGGCGGCTCCATCCGCATCCCCGCCTCGTTCAGCGGGGTGTTCGGGCACAAGCCGACGTACGGTCTGGTGCCGATCTTCCCGGCCAGTCCGTACGGAACCCTCGCCCACGTCGGCCCGCTCACCTGGAGCGTGGCCGACGCCGCGCTCACGCTCGACGTGCTGTCCGGTTCGGACAGTCGCGACTGGACGGCCGGACCTGCGCCGGAGCGCCCGTTCGGCTCGGCCATCTCCACCGGCGTGGCCGGCATGCGGATCGCGTTCAGCGCCACGCTCGGCTTCGCGAAGGTCGACCGCGAGGTCGCGCAGATCGTGGCGGAGGCCGTGAAGACGTTCACCGAGCTGGGTGCCGTCGTGCACACCACCGACCCGGGGTTCGCCGATCCCGTCGAGGCCTTCCACACGTTGTGGTTCGCCGGCGCGGCCGCGTCCACCGCGGCGCTGTCGGCCGAGCAGCTCGACCAGCTGGACCCGGGCCTGCGGGAGATCCGTGACCAGGGGGCCCGCACGTCGGCGCTCGAGTACCTGGCGGCCACCGCGCAGCGGGCGGCGCTCGGCGCGACCATGGGTGAGTTCCACGAACACTTCGACCTGCTGGTCACGCCCACCATGCCGATCGCCGCGTTCGAGGCGGGGGTGGAGGTGCCGGCCGGGTCGTCATCGCCGCGGTGGACCAGTTGGACGCCGTTCACCTACCCGTTCAACCTGACCCAGCAGCCGGCGGCGAGCGTGCCGTGCGGGTTCACCTCGGCCGGGCTGCCGGTCGGGCTGCAGGTGGTCGGACCGAGGTTCGCCGACGCCCGCGTGCTCACCGCGTGCCGCGCGTTCGAGGAAGCCCGCCCATGGCAGGGACGCCGCCCCTCCTCGTGACCTGGTGATCGGGACCACATCGGGAGGGCTCGCTGCGCTACCCTACTTTAGAGTAGGTAGCGTTATTTAACTCCCGAGTAGGTAGGGGTGGTTCCGGTGTCGACGGGTCAACCGCACCGGCGTAACGCCATCGGCACCGCCATGAGCGTGCTGAACAGGGTCGCCGGTGCGCGGATGGTGTCCCGGCTGGGCCTGTCCGGGCCGGTGAACCGGCTGGTGTTCGGCGCCACGAAGGCCGGCTTCCAGGCCGCGGGCGCGGCGACGCGGACGTTCACGGCCGCGTCGAAACTCGGTCGCCCACAGCGGCTGGCGCCTGCCGGGGACAGCGGGGTGTTCGACCTGCGTCCCACCGACGAGCAGCAGCTGATCGTCGACACGGTCCGCGAGTTCGCGACCGAACAGCTCCGGCCGGCCGCCGCGGGTGCCGACGACAAGTGTGCCGCGCCGCCGGATCTGTTGACCACGGCCGCGTCGCTCGGCGTCACGCTCATCGGCGTGCCCGAGGAGCTGGGCGGGGTGGCGACCGAGCGCGCCACGATGACGAACGTGCTGGTGGCCGAGGCCATGGCACACGGCGACCTCGGCCTCGCGCTCGCCTGTCTGGCGCCCGCCGCCGTGTCGAACGCGTTGGTGCTGTGGGGGGACGAGACGCAGCAGGCGACGTACCTGCCGGCGTTCACCGGCGAGGACGTGCCGGCCGCCGCGCTGGCCATCCAGGAGGAACGGCCGCTGTTCGACCCGTTCTCCTTGCGGACCAAGGCCTATCGCACGGCCGGCGGGTTCGTGTTGGACGGCGTGAAGTCGCTCGTGCCGCGTGCGTCGGCCGCCGAACTGTTCGTGGTGGCCGCGGAGTTGGAGGGGCGCGGGCCGGCACTGTTCATCGTGGAGTCGTCGAGCGTGCGGGTGGAGGCCGAGCCGGCCATGGGCCTGCGAGCGGCCGCGACCGGGCGGTTGGTGCTGGACAAGGTGGCTCTGCCCGCTTCGGCTCTGCTCACCTCGTCCTTTGCGGACTACGCCGATTGCGTACGGCTGGCACGGCTCGGGTGGTGTGCACTGGCCGTCGGCACGGGCGCCGCCGTGCTCGAGTACGTGACCGGATACGTGAACGACCGGGTGGCGTTCGGCGAGCCGGTGAGTCACCGCCAGGGCGTGGCGTTCAAGGTGGCGGACATCGGCACGGAGCTGGACGGGATGCGGTTGGTGACCTACCGCGCGGCGGCGCGGGCCGAGCGCGGACTCCCGTATGCGCGCGAGGTGGCGCTGGCCAGGCGGCTCTGCACGAGCAAGGGCATGGCCATCGGCAGTGACGGCGTGCAGTTGTTGGGCGGGCACGGATTCGTGAAGGAGCACCCGGTCGAGCGGTGGTACCGCGACCTGCGTGCGGTGGGCCTGATGGAAGGCGCGGTGCTGGTGTGATCAACCTCGAGGTTCCCCGCAAGCTGACCACGCTGGTCGACCAGGCGCGACAGGCAGCCGCCGCATTCCTGCGGCCCAACTCGCGCAAGTACGACCAGGCGGAACACACGTACCCGAAGGAACTCGACACACTGGCGGCACTGCTCGACGGCCTGTCGGCTTCGGGCGGCGGCGCCGGCGCCGGTGGCGTGCGCCGGTCGGGTTCCGGTGCGTCGACCGCGAACCTGTCGCTGGTGCTCGGCACGATCGAGATGTGCTGGGGCGACGCGGGTCTGCTGCTGTCCATGCCCCGCCAGGGCCTGGGCAACGCGGCGATCGCTTCGGTGGCGGACGAAGACCAACTGGCCAGGTACAAGGGCAAGTGGGCGGCCATGGCGATCACCGAGCCGGACACGGGTTCGGACTCGGGCGCCATCCGCACGACCGCCGTCCGCGACGGCGACCACTACGTGCTGAACGGCGAGAAGATCTTCGTGACGTCGGGCGAGCGGGCCGACTGCGTGGTCGTGTGGGCCACTTTGGACCGTGCGCTGGGCAAGGCGGCCATCAAGTCCTTTGTGGTCGATCGGGACACGCCCGGCTTCGAACTCGTGCGCCTGGAACACAAACTGGGCATCCGGGCGTCGGACACCGCCCACTTCCGGCTGGACAACGTCCGCGTGCCGGCCTCGAACCTGTTGGGCAGCCCGGAGATCAAGCCGGACCAGGGCTTCGCGGGCGTGATGCAGACTTTCGACAACACGCGTCCGTTGGTGGCCGCGATGGCGGTGGGCATCGCCCGCGCCGCTTTGGAGGAAACCCGACGCCTGCTGGAATCCGCCGGGGTCACGATCGACTACGACCGCCCGGCGTCGGTCCAGTCCGCGGCGGCGGCCGCCTTCCTGGACATGGAGGCCGACTACGAGTCGATGTACCTGCTGACACTGCAGGCGGCGTGGATGGCGGACAACCGCAAGCCGAACTCCCTGCAGGCGTCGTACGCCAAGGCCAAGGCCGGGCGCGGCGCCACGGACATCACGCTGCGCTGCGTGGAACTCTGCGGCAGCATCGGCTACGGGGAAAACGCTCTGCTCGAGAAGTGGGCCCGAGACGCGAAGATCATGGACATTTTTGAGGGCACACAACAGATCCAGCAGCTCATCATCGCCCGCCGCCTACTGGGAAAGACGAGCGCGCAACTGAAGTGACCTGC
>Ga0272482_10000665_pt1 | contig 10610 bp, 12 predicted proteins | sample RVTome_8_FD_192427 | JGI IMG/M metagenome (GOLD analysis project Ga0272482, IMG submission 192427) | Soil microbial communities from uranium-contaminated site in the Upper Colorado River Basin, Wyoming, United States - RVT160D0 (version 2) ...
ACCCGATGGAACACACAAAGGATGTGATCGAGTCGCCCGGACGGTGGGTGCTCGAGGGTTACGCCCAGCCCGCGTTGGTTCGCACAGCAGCCGCCAAACCGGTCCGCGAGCACGCGGACCGGCCATGCCCCCGCCGGCACCGGACGCGTCTGGTCGTCGGATCGGCGATCATGGTGGACGCCACCGGGGCGTGCCTCATCACACGCGCAGGCGGCCCGGTGGCAACCGCCACCGGCGATCGGCCGAACGTGGCCGGTCACGCGGCGGCCGTGCCGGAGCGCCACCCGTGAGCGAGCGCGCGACCTACCTCGGCACCGGCATCGCCAACCTCGCCGCGGCCAAGAAGTACATGCGCGACAAGTTCCGGCAAAGCCCGCTACCGCCCATCGCATCGCGTCCGGGCGCCCGGTTCTACGTCACCGCGCGGCAGGGCAAGCAGACCGCGTACCTGCTCGGTCCCTACGTCTCACACATGACCGCGCTGGCTGCGGTGCCCCGGGCCGAACGACGTCTACGCCAGATGGACCCGAACGGGTTCGTCGCCGTCGGCACAGCCAGCCGGCCGGACACACCGTGCCCACCATGTGGGGCCGGTAACGACAAGCCGACGCGAACCGAGCGTTCGCCCAAGAGGGCGAAAGAGCGAGCAAAGCCGCAGGCATCCACCCCGGCCACCAGGTCCTGCCCGCCTCGCTTCGCCGCGGGCAGGACCGACCCCGTTGTTCAAGGAGTACCGACCGATGCGATACCACGCCGACACCGGCCATCCCTTCGACACCAACAACCACGCGAACCATCAGGTGCTCACTGCCAGCGGCGAGCACCCGCGGACCGTCGCCTGGACCCGCAACGCCGGCCGGACCGTCATCCTGACCCGCTACGATCTCGCCACCCGCGACGCGCTCACCCCCGCCCTACTCGACTCGATCGAGGCCAGCCACACGCACGCCCTACTCGTCCTGCACCGCCACGGCACCCTGAGCCTCCACAGCCCGTTCGACGGCGAGACCGCCGCCGCAGCGCACGCACCGGCCCTGACCACGACCGACCAGACCACCACCGCCGCCACGTTGCCGCTGCCGCTGCACCACCGGGCAAGTGGCGACCAGCCACCCAACGACGCCTGGCGACCGCTGCACCACCAAGAGCGGCACCAGCACGTGGCGCCCGCTGAACCGGCACCAGCGCTGCTGCTGCTGGACCGGCCGCGGCAGCGCCTCCCCGTCGTCGGGCCGTTCCCCGACCACACCGCGTTGTTGCGCTGGGAACCCACGACCTTTCCCGACGCCGACATCGACTGCGTCACGGTGGCGATGCACCTCGACGCCACCATCGCGACCGCCAGCGGTGACGACGGCGGCGGCGATGACTGAACCGGCCGCACACCGCACCGCCGCCGACTCCGGAACACCGATCGTCGCGGTCGACGTCGACGGCGTGCTCAACCCCGACGACCCCCGCCGGGCGGCGCAACACGGCTACCAGCCGCACCGCTACGCCGGACCCGACCCGTCCGGGCAGCCCGTCGACGGCACCGTCTGGCTGCACCCGGACCACGGCACGTGGCTGCGGGAACTCGCCGCGCACGCGCAGCCGGTGTGGTGCACCAGCTGGAACCAGCTCGCCGCCTCCTGGCTCGCTCCGCGCCTCGGCCTGCCCGACACATGGCCGCACATACCCGTCGCCGGCGGCGGTGTCCGCTTCGGCCACCAGAGCAAACTCGCCGCCCTGTACACGTGGGCCGGCCAGCGACCCGTGGCGGTACTCGACGACGAGTTCGGCGGCAAGGACCCGGTCACCGCCGCCCACCGCACCGCCAGCGGCGCACCCACCCTGCTGCGACCAGTCGACCCGTACCGAGGGCTGCGCCGCGCCGACATCGACGCGGTCCTGGCATGGCTGCACCAACGCTGACCGATCCCGGTCCTGGCGCCAACCGGCACCACGACGACGACCGCATGCCCGTGCCCAAGGACCAGCCCTCGCCGGTCCCCGCACGGTGCGGAAAGAAGCGACGATGAACCACATGCACCCACGCGCAGGCCAGCCCGATGACGAGCGTCCCGGCCGGCTCAGCGTCGGCGACCCCGTACTGGGCAAGACCCGCTTGCTGACCCGCGAGTGCGCCACCTGCATCTTCAAACCTGGCGACCCGATGCACCTGAGCCCCGGCCGGCTGCGGCAGATGGTCACCGAAGCCCGCGGCAACGCCGGCTACATCATCTGCCACAGCACCCTGCCGTACGCCGGCAGCCCGATCCCGCCAGCGATCTGCCGCGGCTTCGTCGACCGCTACACCACCTGGCAGCTGCAGGTCATCGAACGACTCTGGGGCTTCGTCGAAGTACCACCACCCGAGGTCGCCTATCCCACCGACTGACCCGCCGGTACGCCGTGCCCGCCACGGCGACGCGGCACCGATGGAAAGGAAACAGAGTTCCGTGCCGGACATCGACGACTTCCTACGACGCCAACAACACCTCACCGACACGATCGGCTGGGCGGTCATACACGTGCTGCCCACCGACGACGACCCCGACACCAGCACCCCGTTCGCCTACACCGTCGGGCTGACCGGTCACGACTACCCGGAACTGCTCATCGCCGGGCTGCCCCCCGAGGCCGCCCACGGCCTGCTCAACGACCTCGCCGGCCGGGTGTACGACAAGGCCGAACGGTTCACCCACGGCCAACGCATCAGCGATCTCATCGCCGGCTACGACGCGGTCATCGTCGAAGGCGTACCCATCGACGAGATGCCGCCGGGCGTAGCGATCGCCCGCTACGGCCGCGACCAGATCCGACTGCAGCAGGTGGTGTGGCCAGACCCGCAGGGCCGGTTCCCCTGGGACGCCGGCTACGACTTCAACCCGCACGCCCAACCACTGATCGCGCGGCCATAGCCCGAACACCGCACGCCCGGACGGTGGAGCCGGACGCCGGCAACTCCTCGCCGCCACACGCGAGGAGGCATTCCCGGGCGAGCAGCCGGGCCGACGGGCGAGCGTCCGCAGCGGGCCGCGCCGGCGCATATCCAGGACCGTCGTCGGCGAGTTTGACCGCGTCGCCGATCGCGGTTCACCGACGCCACCACGCTGACCGTGGCCGGCCCAGCCGAGGCGATTGATCCGATCGCCGCCGCAGCGGCCACCAACGGCCCAAAACGCACCCAGGCGCAACGGCAAACAGCGGGGCGCCCGCACCCGCTCCCGCTGGCGGTCCGGGCCTGGCCAACGGCAACTGACGGCCGGGGCGGTTGCGGTTGAACCGTGCCGCCTGATCCATCACAGCACCTGCCCGATGCGTCGTCGACGGCCACACCGCGTTGGCCCGCAGACGGCGGGCGGCGCGTGGCCGTCGACAGCCCCGAACGTGCATCCCAACCCCTGTCGTGTGAAAGGACGCACCGTGCCACTCAACCTGTTCTTCGACCTCGCGCCGGTCGCGACGCTGCTGATCGGCCGCTTCGGGTCCGTCCGGCCGGGTGAGCTGTGAAGGCCCGCAGCCTCATCGCCGCACTCGTCCAGCTGGGCGAGCAAGACCCGGACGCACTCGACGCCGAGGTGGAGTTCTCCTGCCCCGAGATCGAGGACGCTTGGGGAATCGACACGGTTCGGCACTGGCGAGGAACGATCACCTTCGGCCCCGCCGAGGACGACGAGGACGCCGCTAACCCGCCCCACGACCCGACTGACTGATTAGCTGCCGCCGTCGCGTCGGGCCTGGGCCGGCGCGCCCAAGGTCCAGGTGACCGAGCGGTAGAGGCGGTGCTGCCCCTTGCAACCGGCAAGCGCGAGCGTATAGGCGGCCGACGGCGACCGGTAGGACGACAGGCCCGCCATCATGCCTTCCTGAACACCGTGTGACGTGCCCGGGGGATTAGCCCTCAGCTCAGCATGAGCAACGTTCCGTGCTGGTAGGCGGTCATCGCCATCCACGCGGGCCGTAGGCCGGAGTCAACGGCGATCACAACATGCGCGAAATCCTGGACACGTTGACCTCGTTGGTACGCGCGGAGCGCCGAGCGGCCCGGCCCAGGCGTCGAGATCGTGACGGCGTTCGACGATCAGACCCGTGACTGGGCTCTGGCGCTGTGCGCGGCGGCAACGCCGTTGGCTCCGTTCGGCACGGCTGTGTCCGCACTGGACTTGAACCTGTCGATGTAGCGGCGCACGCTGCGCTCGGATGTGCCGACCAACCCGGCGATGGTGTTGGGGTGTTGGGTCGGGTCGGTCAGGTATGCATCGATGACGGCCTGCTCGGTGCTGCCTCGGCGTGGGCGGAGCGCTGACCCGCTGTCTCCGCCGGGGTTCTGCTCGGCGTGCGGTTCGCTCTCCTCTGGTCGCGCTTCGTCGTTGGGTGGAACACCGCTCTGGACAGGTGCGGGGGTGGGGCCGGCGATGGGCGGCGGTTGGTCCGCCTCATCGGCGGCGCTGTCGCTGGGATGCGCCGGTGCCGGGCTGGTCGGTGGGTCGGCGGGCGGGGCAGCCGCTACGGTCGGGACGGGCGGCTGCGCTTGGGTTGGTGGTGGGGTGTCCACTGCCGCCGATGGTGGGCCGGTGTGGGCGGGTCGGGTGCTTAGTCGCCCGGACAGTTCGACGAGGCTGATGCTGGCAACGACGACGAGGCCGTCCACGGAAAGGGGCAGCAGGTAGGCGGAGGCGCCGACCTCGCCGTAGCGGGCGGCGACGCCGGCCATGTGCCAGTAGGACACCCACGCGGCGATACCGGCGATGGCCGTGGTCGCGATCAGTCGCGCCGCGGCCAGGACCATGCGGTGGACCGGGATCCGGGAGATGAGTTCGACGGTCAGCAGCAGGGCCACCGGTGGCCAGGCGGCGATGGCCTGGCTGATGAGGTTCGGGTTGGCGTGCAGGATGTTCGCGGCCACCGACGCGGCGACGCCGAGCAGCAGGGTCGCGCGGACCGTCCACCGCACGCGTTTGAGGTTGGTGGTCGGCTCGGCCACCCGGTCGCCGGATGGTCGCGGCCGTGCGGGTGTATCGGGCACTGGCATGGCGGTCATGCGGCGGTGTCCCGGTTGCGTCGCGGGCCCCGACGGGCGCGGTGGGCTATATCATCGCGCAGCTGTCCGGCCAGGGCGGAGGTTTCGTCGCTGGGTTCGGTGTCGATTTCCTCCAGGCGACGCGTCAGCTCGGTGAGCCGGCCGGCGATCGCCTCGGCGTCGCCGAGGTCGGCGTGTCGGCGCATCGCTGCCTGGTAGAGCGGTTCGGCGTAGGGGTCGTGGCTGATCGCCGCGTCGAGGACGGCGATCGCCTCCCCGGGTTCGGTGAGGGCTTCGGCGAGGGCGAGGTGGGCGTTGAGGGCTTGGCGGCGGATGGCCTCCCGGTAGGGTTCGGCCCATTCGTAGCGGGCGCCTTCTGCGAGGGGCCCGGTGTAGGCGGCGACGGCGCAGCGTAGCGCGGTTATGCGGTCCTCGCCGGTGGCGGTTTCGGCGTCGGTGAGCGCGTCGCGCATTCGCCACAGGTCGATGTCGAAGGTGTCGGGGTTGATCAGGTAGCGGTGTGGCGGGTGGGTGATGTAGGTGGCTCGTCCGCCGGTGCGGCGCAATGCCTTGCGTAGGGCGTAGACGTAGGTGTGGATGCGGTGCGGTGCCTTGGAGACGGTGGCGTCGGGTACGAGGTCCTCCTTCATCGCGTCGGTGGTCGCGCCGCCGCCGCGGGCGATGAGGTAGACCAGCAACTCCAGTGCTTTGGCGCGCAGTGAGTCGTTCGGGTCTGCGCCGAGGATGGTGGGCGGCCCGAGCACCTGCACCGTGACCACACCTGGCCCGTCTGCCGCGTCGTCGTCGCTGGCCTCGTCGTCCAGATCGGGCTCGTCACCGGCCGCCGGATCGGTGGCGGGCAGCGCCTCGGTTTCCTCGTCCGCTTCGGACGGCGCCTGTGTCGCGGCGTGGTCACCGTCCGGTGTTGCGGCGTCGGTGGCGTTCGCGGTCTCGGGACGGGCGGGCTCACCAGCTGTCGAGGCGCCGACGCCCACACCGTCGACCTGCGAATGTCCTTGCATCGCGGTGGTACCGGATGCGGGTCTTTCCGCGTCGGCTGAAGCGAGGGGTGCAGGTTCGGTGGGCGCGGGCGGTTGGGGCAGGCCGGTGTGGGACTCGGCGAGTGTGGTCAGCAGGGCTGCTGTCTCGGCGGCGGTGAGCACCGTCAGGCGGCCGACGTCGGCGGGGTGGCTGCCGTGGCGGGAGCCTTCGCCGTCGGCGGGCGTGGTGGTGCCGTCGGTGGCGACGACGACGGTGTCGCCGTCCGGCCACGGGCCGAGTAGCACGCCGTGGATGTCGAGGCGCTGGCCCTGGGCCAGCAGCGCGGCGATCCGGGCCCGCTGGTGGGGGACGGTGGCATCGGCCAGCAGCAGGATCGGCGGCACCGGCTCCTCGTCCGGGTCGGTGTCGCGCAGCTGTTCGACGGTGTCGACCTCGTGCCCGTAGACTAGGCGGGTTCGGTGCAGGGTCAGCTCTTCCAGGGTTTCCAGGGCGTCGTTGAGGTCACCGGTGATCGTCAGCCGGGGTGTGTCCGGCACGTTGACAGCGGCGGCGCCGAGCAGGGTGGCCAGGGTGGCGGCGGGCATGATCACACTGCTTCGGGCGTGGGGGTCGTCGACGCCGCTGGCTGCCAACGCACTGGTGAGGAAGCCACGCGCGGCGGCCTCGGCGCCTGGGCCGGTCAGGCCCAACCCGGCTGGTGGCCACGCCGCCAGCATTGGATTGCCGAGCGCGGGCAGGTTCAACGGCGGCACAGCGTCGGCGGGCAAATCGGTGTCGGCATCGTCGGTCAGGTCGCCGTCGGGGTCCGCGTCGGCGTCGAGGTCGCCGGTGACGTCGTCTGCTGCATCGAGAAGGTCGTTGAGGCTGGAGTCGTCGTGCCGCGGGGCGCGCAGTCCGCGGCGTACGCGGGTGACGACCTGCGGCATGGGTGCCAGGTCAGGGTCGGCCAGCGGCAGCTCCGCGCGGGGTGGGCGTGGCGTGTACCGGCGTCGACGCAGCCGCCAGACCAGGGCGGCGGCGCCGGCGATAGCCAGGGCGAGGCCGAGGTCGACCCAACTGTCGCCGGTCAGGCTGACCCCCGGGCGGGCCGGCCGGTCGGGACGCGCGGGGTTGGTGTCGGCGGGCGAACTCGACGCCGGCGGGCTGGTCGTCGGCGCCGGGCTGCTGGGCGTGGCTGTCGCGGGGGTCGGCACAACGCCGGCCACCCCGTCGTCCATCGGCGCCTGTGTGGCAGACGTGGAGGGAGTCGCCGTCGGACCGGCGGAGGCTGGTGGCGGCATCGGCCCGGCACTCGCCGGTGGACTCGTTGGTGGTGCTGGTGCCGGCGGTGGGGTTGGCGTGCTCGGGGCACGATCTGGTGGTGGCGCAGGGTTGGCTGGGCGGGCGTCGGCGGGTGGGGTGGCGTCGTCGGGAAGGTTTAGGCGCTGGCCGGGGTAGATGCGGTCGCCGCCGTGCATGCGACCGTGCTGGTCGTAGCGGTCCTTGTTGAGCTGGTAGATCTCACCCCACCGGGTTGGGTCGCCGAGCCATGCGTCGGCGAGGTCCCAGAGAGTGTCTCCACGTTGGACGGTGACCGTGTACTGCTTTCCGGCGGCGGCGACCGTCAGCGGTCCGCTGTGCGCGGCCAGAGCGAAGCGCGGCAGGTCCGCCATGGTGGCGGGCACCGCCGACACGGATGGTGGCGCCGACGCGGCGGTGGCGGGGGTGGCGCTGCGCCGGGACGGTGTGGCGGGCACGGTGGTGGGCCAGGCGGTGACGGGGTACACCGCCTGGCCGGTTGAGGGGTCGGCCTGGCCGGCCGTGGACGGGGCGACCGTTGGCACGGCTGGCACGGTGGCTGCGGCGGCGGCGCTCGGGCCGGCGGCCATGCCGGCGACGAGTAGCGCGGCGAGGGCTTGCATCGGGGAGATCACCCGGATCCGCCGGGCCGGATGCCCGCGGCGGGCCGCCCGCACCTCGACGGCCAGGGCGTGGCAGAACGCCGCCCACACCAGCCAGAGCGCGACCGTGAGGAGGTTGACCACTGCGGTGTCATTGAACTCGCTGGTGAGGAATGCGGTCAGGTCGTCCACTGTGGTGGGCAGGCTGTGGGGTAGCGGCCAGCCGACGAAGTGGGCCAGGCCGGCCGGGACGCCGGTGACCACGGTGAGCAGCGCGATGGTGCTGGCGGCCCGGACAATGGCCCGGCCGAGCTGGTGCATCAGCATCATCGGCGTGCTCCCTCCTGGTTTGTCGCGGCCTGGTTTCAGGTGGTGGGTGTGAGCGTGGCGGTGGCCGACGCGGTGGACGTGACGGTCACGGTGGGGTAGCCGAAGGGTCGCAGCGCGGGTGTGGCCTGCCTACTGGTGGCGGTCACGGTGATGGTGGCGGCGGTGACCTTGTCGACGGTGCCGGTGGCGCCGGCGGCGGCGAGGAACTGTGTGGCGGCCTGGGCGGCCTGGGCGGGGGCCAGGCGGACCTGCCCGGTGGCGCGGTAGGCGGTGAGGTCGATCTGCTGCGCGCCGGCGCGGGCGGCGGACTGGGCCAGAGCGTAGCCGTTGGAGCGGGCCGCGAACACGCTGCTGCCGCCGTAAATGGCTGCGGCGAACAGCAGGCCGATCAGCGCGATGCCGAGGATCTGGATGGTGGCGGCGCCGCGGTCGTCGCGCGTCAGCTTCCGCCACCGGCGGGGGCGGGCGGCTGTGGCTGCGGGGCAGGGTGGCTCAGGCATGCCGTGCGCCTGCGTGCGGGTGCGGTGCCTGCGCGGAAGGGAACCCGACAGAAATTGCGTCAGAATTTGTGAACTGGCTGGCTATGCCGCGGAAGACGTCGACCGGGCTGGTACTGGTGGCGCTGAAGGTGATGGTTCCGGGCAGCCCGAGGCCGGTGAGTCGTTGTGTGGACACGGTGCACGCCACGGTCACCGTGACCGACCCGCCGCGCCGGAAGGCGGTGGTGTCGACGTGGACGGTGAGGGTGACGCAGCGGCCGGCGAGGTTCGCGTGCGCCGTATCGGCGGCTGCGGAACGCGCCGTGGCGGCGTCGCGGGACAGCGACGCGGCGCGGGCGGCCGACGAGGCGGCGGTGTTGACGTCGATGTTGGCGCGGGCCATCGCGAAGGATCCGGCGGCCAGCAGAACGACGAGAACGAGCATGGGTATGCCGAGGGCGTACTCGACGGCGACCGCGCCACGGTCGCCGCGAACGTGGCGGCGGGCGGCGGCCGGCTGCGAGCCCGGCGCGGGCCGTGGCAGTTGTCTGTCGGGCTTGTGCCGGGTCATGGAATGGCCTCGGTGACGCGTTCGGTGGGGGCGTGCACAGTGATCGTGATCGGTAGGGGCAGGCCGTGGGCGGTGCCGGTGATGGTGACGGTCGTGGTCTGGATGCCGCGTTCGACGTGGATGGTGGGGTTGTCGACGAATCTGCCGCCGAGTTCGGCGAGCAGTGCGGTGGCGTCCGCCTGGCCGGCGGCCTCGCTGCCGCCGATGACGCGGGCGGTTTGGGCGGCGTGGTCGGCGGCGGACTGGGCGGCGAGCCAGCCCATGCCCCAGAAGAACAACTGCACCACCAGCAGGAGAAAGAAGACGCCGATGGGGGCGCCGATGGCGAGCTCGACGGCGGTGGAGCCGCGGTCGCCGCGACGTAACGGCCGGCGCCGGGACCTGGCGGGCGCGGCGTGCGCGTGTGCGTGCCTGCTGGCAGCCATGTGCGTCCCTTTCTCCTTCTGCACTCCGCTTGGCGGGCTTGTTGTGGTCGGGCTACTTGAGCACCCAGCCTTGGACGACGCCGGCGACACCGGATTTGTAGGAGGCGTATAGGCCGATGATCACGCCAGCGCCTGCGGCGATGCCGATCGCGTACTCGACGGCGTGGCTGCCCCGCTCGGGGTCGCGGGGCGACGCTGCGGCCCGCTGACGGACGGCGCTGCTCAGTCGGATCAGGACGGCCAGGATCATGGTGGTCATCGCTGGTTCCTCCTTGTGGAGTAGTTGGTGAAACGTGGGTGAGTCGGTCAGGGCTGCAGCGCCGCCATCGCGGGGTAGACAAGGAACAGCAGGAAGACGCTGGTTAACGCCATCAGCGGGATGGACATGCGCTCGGTGGCGGCTTCGGCTTGGGCTTCCATCTCGGCGGCGAGCCGCTGGGACAGGGCCTCGCCGCGTGCGGTGAGGGCCTCGCGGATGCGGGTGCCTTCACCGGCGGCCAGTTGCAGGGTGCCGGCGAGCTGTTCGAGCTCGATGACGCCGGTGTCCTGGCCGAGGTCGCGTAGGGCCTGCGAGATTGGCTGGCGGGTGAGGCGGGCGCTGGCGATGGCGTGGCGGATACGCCGGGCCGCCCAGCCGGACGCGATGCGGGAGGCGCCGGTCAGGGCCTGCTCGATGCCGGCGCCTGCGGCCAGGGCGGGTGGCACGATGTCCAGCAGCGCGGCCAGGGTGTGGCGGATCAGCCGGCGCCGCTGTTCGGCGTCCTCGTGGACTGACATCTGCGCAAGCAGGTAGCCGCCGACGGCCAGGATCAGGCCGAGCCACAATGGTGTGCTCCAGCCGATCCCGGCGCCCATGACGTTGAGCGCGGCGACCGTTGCGGCGGGCGCGAGCAGGCCGAGACCGGCAAGGCCGAGCTG
>Ga0272482_10000666_pt1 | contig 10608 bp, 12 predicted proteins | sample RVTome_8_FD_192427 | JGI IMG/M metagenome (GOLD analysis project Ga0272482, IMG submission 192427) | Soil microbial communities from uranium-contaminated site in the Upper Colorado River Basin, Wyoming, United States - RVT160D0 (version 2) ...
TTCATCGTGTTCGCGGTCGCCGGCGCGGCCGGGCTGTGGCTCGCCATCCGCCGGCAGACCCGCGTCGCCGAGGTACCCGCGTAAGGCGTACTCCAGTCGTCGACGACCGGCTTCCGAGGTGAGCTGGTCAGCGCCAGCCGAGGGCCGGGGCCACGTGCGTCAGGATGCTCTCGATGACGTGGGCGTTGTAGTCCACGCCGAGCTGGTTCGGGACGGTCAGCAGCAGCGTGTCGGCCTCCGCGATGGCCTCGTCCTCCGCGAGCTGTTTCACCAGGACGTCGGGTTCGGCGGCGTACGTGCGGCCGAAGATCGCCCTGGTCTCGGCGTCGATGTGGCCGATCTTGTCCTTGCTCTCGCCGTCGCCGCCGAAGTAGGCGTCGTCCAGGTCGGTGGTGATGGCGAAGATGCTGCGGGACACCGACACCCGGGGCTTGCGCTCCCAACCGGCCTCGGCCCATGCCTTGCGGAACGCGCGGATCTGCTCGGCCTGCTGCACGTGGAACGGCGCGCCGCCCTCGTCGTTCTTCAGTGTCGAGCTCATCAGGTGCATGCCCTGCTGCGCGGCCCACGCCGCGGTGCCGTTCGAGCCGGCGCCCCACCAGATGCGGTCACGGAGCCCTTCCGAGTGCGGCTCGACCCGTAGCAGTCCTGGCGGGTTGGGGAACATCGGGTGTGGGTTGGGCTCGGCGAAACCCTTGCCCTCCAACACCTTCAGGAACACCTCGGCGTGCGTGCGGGCCATCTCGGCGTCGGTGTCGCCCTCGCTCGGCTGGTAGCCGAAGTACCGCCACCCGTCGATCACCTGCTCGGGTGAGCCCCGGGAGATGCCGAGCTGGAGCCTGCCGCCCGCGATGAGGTCGGCGGCGCCCGCGTCCTCGGCCATGTACATGGGGTTCTCGTACCGCATGTCGATCACGCCGGTGCCGATCTCGATCCGGCTCGTCTTCGCGCCGATCGCGGCGAGCAGCGGGAACGGCGAGGCCAGCTGCCGCGCGAAGTGGTGCACCCGGAAGTGGGCGCCGTCCGCGCCGAGCTCCTCGGCGGCCACCGCGAGGTCGACGGACTGCAGCAACGCGTCCGCCGCCGTCCGCGTCTGCGAGTGCGGGCTGTCGGACCAGTGCCCGAACGAGAGAAAGCCGATGTTCTTCACGCCAGGTCGAACGCACCACCCCGCTGATTGATTCCGCAACTACTCGGCGAGGCTGAGCCCGAGGCGCGGCGCCACCGTCGCACGGAACCAGGCGTCGAAGCCGGCGTACGGCGTCAGCCGGCCGCGAGCCGTGGCCCGCCAGTCCTGGCGGTCGAGGACGGCCACGTATCGGCTCACCACCGCATCCCGGCTCTCGACGAGGCCGTAAGCGATGAGCGCGGCCGCCACGTACCGGTGGACCGCCGGCTCCTGCCGACCGAGGTGCCCGACGTGCGCGGCGAGGGCCTCGGTCGCGTGCGGGTAGGTGGCGAGCGTCATGCCCATGCCCTCGCAGCCGGCCATGACCTTCAGCACCTGACCGGCGTGGTCGACCACCGCGTCGTCGACGCCGGCGCCGGCGATCGCCTCGTGCAGGTCGGTCGCCATGGCGACCGTGCCAGCGTAGTAGCCGTTGAGGACGTCCCCGTCACAGCCGTGCCGCAGCAGCCAGTGCCGGGACGCCGAACCACCGACCGCACACAACGCCGCGACGACGTAGACGCGACCCCAGCCCGCCACCCGCCGCACGAGCCACAGCAGCGCCTGCTCACCGCCGGGCCGGCGCCGCAGCGCCGACGCGGCGAGCGGACCGAACACCTCGGACAGCAGGCCGATGGTCTGGATCAGCGGGATGTCCCCGGCCGCCGGGCCGGTGTCGAGGAGCGTCAGCCCCACCAGCACGGCGCCGCGGTCGGTGCCGTGCCGGACGAGCCACCGGCCGGTGTCCCGCGCCCGCCGAGGGTCCGCGCGTAGTGCCGCGGCGGTGAGGTGGTCGTCGCGGTGGATGGGCACGTAGACGTCGCGGACCGCGGCAGCGAGTGCGGTGGGTGGCGCGTTCGTGGCGAAGTGCCGGTCGATGACCTCGGCGGCGGCCACTCCCCGCAGCCGCCGGTCCCGCGTCGGCCGTGGCCGGCGCCGATGGTCGTCCTCGTCGGGCAGCGGGTTGCCGTCGTCTGGCAACGGCGCGTCGGGGGTCAGCCGGTGGAGTCGCAGTGCGTGCGCGAAGAGCGCCGGGGCGCCGGTCACCGCTGGGTGTGGGACTCGATTCTCACGATCATGGCGCCACCCTAGCGAGATTCACTTGTTCGGGTTACCGGAACGAGTCCAGCGCGCGGCCCCGCCGTCTCCCGTTGATCATGGATCGGGTGTCCACCGCCCGCGATCAGGAAGGACAGCTCATGAGTGTCGTTGTCCCGGTTCAGGTTCGGCAAGATCGACGGTCCGATTTGGACACTGTGGCGGGCGCTCTGGCCGACATCCGTGCCGGCCGCCCGGTGATCGTCGTCGACGACGACGAGGACCGCGAGAACGAGGGCGACCTCATCATGGCCGCCGAGCACGCCACCACACAGGCGCTCGAGTCCGGGATCTCGGCCGCCGACCGCGCACACACCCTCCGGCTCCTCGCCGACCCCGACGCCACCCCCGGCCAGTTCTGCCGGCCTGGTCACGTGTTCCCGCTGCGGGCGCGGACCGGCGGCCTCGCGGAGCGGCGCGGCCACACCGAGGCTGCGGTCGAGCAGATCGCCGCGTTCGTGCCGCAGTCCGCGGCGGTTCGCTGATGCTCGTCGCCACCGTCGTCGACCTCGACGAGACCCTGGCCGACAGCGCCGCGACGTGGACCCGGGTCATCGGTGCGGTCGCCGGTCGCCACGGCCACACCTGGACGACCGGCGACTGGCAGGCGATCCAGGGCAACAGCACAAGCTACTGGGGCGCGTACCTCGCGCACCGCTGTCCCGGTCTCACCACTGAGGCGGCCGTGGCGGAGTGCGTCACCGGCATGGTCGCCGCCGTCGGACGCGGCGACTTCGGGTTGCTGCCCGGCGCGGCGGACCTCGTCGCGACCGCGGCCGGGCTGGGTCCGGTCGGGCTGGTGTCGGCCTCCCCCGCGCCCTACGTCCGCGCGGCCGTCGCCGCCTTCGGCCTCACCAGGTACCTGCGGGCCATCGTCACCGGTGACGACGTCCGGTGCGGCAAACCCGCGCCGGACCCGTACCTCCGCGCGGCCGACCTGCTCGACGTGCCCCCGGGACACTGCCTCGCGATCGAGGACTCGGGGTCGGGCATCCGCTCCGCGCACGCCGCCGGCATGACGGTGCTCGCCGTCCCGAACGCGACCACCGCGCTCGACCACGTGGTACTGAACCTCGCCGACCACCTCGCCGCCGACGCGCAGATCGCGACGAAGGCGCTGCCGACGCTGGTCGGGGGTTACCCTTCCCGGCGATGAGTGACGACGAGCTGCACCAGGTCGCGGCCGGGCCCCGGGTCGCGGCCGCCCGTCCCCTCGTCGACCGGTTGCTCGGGTTGGCGGCGCCGGGTGCCACGGTCTCGGTGGAGATCACCGTCATGACCACCTCCGACGCGATTCCCCGCTACCGGGACCTGGCGCCGACCAACCACGAACTGCACATCCCCGCCGAGCACCTGGCCGCCTACCTCGCGGCGCTCGACCCGCTGATCCAGGATCCCGTGCGCCGGTGGCCGGAACTGGGCGTCGACGACGGCGCGGGCGGGCGCTGGCTGTCCGTCCACGGCACCGAGCCCGACGCGGTGGCCGCCGTCGCCACCCTGCCGCCGGTACCGGTCAACATCACCGCCGAGGACCTCTCCCGGTTCGACTGGTCCCTGCTGCCGACCGAACGCGACCACCCCACCGGGGCGGCGGTCGAGTGGCGCCTCGGCTGGCCCGCGGTCGCGGATCTCGGGCCGCACTACAAGCACGCGGCGGTCTGCCTGTTCGTCAACAGCGTCGGTTCGTGGGACCTGGAACCCGGCGAACCCGGGTACCTGCTGTACATCTCCACCGAGACGGGCGGCGCCCGCCGCGCCGAACACCTCGCCACGGCAGCCGGACTGACCTGAGTCGGGCTATGCCCCGACCGGGATCTCCAACACGGTCGCGGTGGCGCCGTCAGCGTCGGTGAGATGCTCCTCGAGCGTCGGCCCGGTGACGGCGAGGTCCTGACGCGCGAGCCACCCGAACAACTCGTGCCCGGCGTCCACCACGCGGCCCGGCACCACCACACGCACGACCTCCCGCGCGGGCAGGGTGAGAACATCGCCGTCCGCCGCGGCGACGGCCGCCTGGAACCCACCCGTGGGAAGGCCGGTCAGCCATGTCAGCAACGCCGGCGCACAGGGCAGCTCGGCGGGGTGCGCGACCGCGAGGTACCGCACCCGCAACCGCCGAGCCCCGACCGAGGCCCGCTGCGGCAGGATCGACATCGCCGTGTCGAGCCGGTCCTCGGCCGCGGCGACGGCGGCTGACATGACCTCGATGTCCCGCCGCAGAACGGCCAGGGTGTCGGCCAACGCCTGCCGGACCTGCGCATCGGGCGCGTCGACCAGGTCGCCGATCTGCCGCAACGACAACCCGAGCCGCTGCAGCCCACGAATCCGTTCCAACCGAGTCACCTCGGCGGCGCCGTACCACCGGTAGCCGGTCGACCCGTCCACGGCCGCCGGCCGCAGCAGGCCGATGCGGTCGTAGTGCCGCAGGGTGCGGTCGGAGACGCCGGCCATCCGCGCCACCTGCCCGATGCGCCACATGGCTTGACCCTCTCCCTGCGTCAGGTTCCTACCGTCCCCGGCCATGACATCGACCCGAACCACGGCAGTCCTGCTGCTGACGGCCGTCGTACTGATGATCGCCGCCGCGGCACTGGCAGTGCCATCAGGACTTACCCTGAATCCGGCCGACCCGACGGCGACCCTGGCGGCCGTCCGGTCGAACGTGGGTCTCCACCTGACCGAGCTGGCGCTGGACGTCCTCGGCTGGCTGGCGCTCACGGCCGCGGCCCTCACCCTGCGCCCTCGGCTGCCAGCCGGCCTCCTGGCGTGCGCAGGTCTGGCCGGCCTCCTCCACGACGCCGGCAACCTGGCGGTCACTCAGCTGACCAACCCCGAGATCGCGGCGGCCATCCTCCTGACCGCGAAGTGGATGGTGAACCTGGCGGGCCTGCTGTGGGTCGCGGCCACCGCCGCCGCGACCCGACAGCTGCCTCTGCCACCGGCACTGCGCCGCGCCGGCATGGCAGTGGTCGTCCCCGGCCTGGCCGCGGTGGTCCTCCCGTGGACGACCGGCACCGTGGGTCCGTCACCGGCGCTCGAACAACTCGGCTACGCGCTGCACCTCCCGGTGCTGGCCTGGTACTGCGCGTTGGCAGGACACCTGTACCGGGCCCGGCTCACCGCGTGATCAGCTCGCGGAGCTTGTTGGCAATGGGGTCGGCCGTCCTGAAGCCGCCGTTGCCCAGGACTACCGCGGCCCAGTCGGTCGCCGGGAACCACTCCAGGTTGCACGAGGCACCCGCCGTGTTGGCGCCGTTGTGGCCCAGCGTCCACTGACCGTTGCTCAGGAACGAGCCCAACCCGTACGCCCCCCACCACGAGTTGTTGGGTGCGTGCGGCACCTTCGGGCTCGTGAACAGCTGGGTGAACGGCGCGGTCAGCAGGCGGTTCTCCTGGACCGCCTTCGCGAAGGCGGCCAGGTCTCGGGCGGTGGCGAACGAGCCGCCCGCCGGGGTTCCCGTGAACGGGGAGCCCGCGATGTTGTCGACCCACTCGCCCGCCTCGTTCTTCGTGTACGGGTGGGCCATCCGGCGGTCGGCCATCCACTCGGGACGGGTCACGAAGTCGGCGTCCGTCATGCCGGCGCGGGCGAAGACGTTGTGCCGCACGTAGTCGTAGTAGTGCGGGCCCGGCCGGCCGGCCGACACCTGACCGACGATCGCGCCCAGCACCACGTAGCCGGCATTGCTGTACGCGTAACCGGCTCCCGGCGCGAACGTCAGTGGGCACTCCCGGACGAAACCCAGTGTGCCGGCCCAGAACTCCTCCACCGTGTGCCAGTGCCGGGCCGCGTCGAAGTAGGCAGGACTGTGGAAGTCGGCGAGGCCGGAGGTGTGAGTGATCAGTTGGTGGACGGTCACCTCGGCCACCTCGGGGCGGAGGAAGTCCACGTACTCGCCGGCCTTCCGCGAGTAGCCGATCTTGCCCTGTTCGGCGAGCTGGGCGATGGCGAGTGCGGTGAACACCTTCGTGATCGAGCCGAGCGTGAAGATCGTGTCCTGGCTGTTGCGGATGCCGCGTGCGCGGTCGGCCAGGTGGTGTGACCGCCGCAGCACCGGCTTGCCCCGGTGGGTGAGCAGGACCGTGCCGGCGAACTTCTCCTCCTCGGCCAGCTGCGTCAGGTGCCGGTCGAACTCGCCGCCGGGGCGCAGTTCGTCGGGGACCCGGCTCGCGGCCCGCGCGGTGCCGGTGGTGGCGAGGACACCACCCGCGGTCAGCGCGGCGAGCACGGTCCGGCGGGACGGGGCATGGCTGTCAGTCATGAGCGACTCCTGGGTGACGGGTTTGGCCAGAGACTGTCGGCCGGTCGTCAGGATTTGGTCAGGATCAGCGTCCGCTCACCGTCCTCATGGCCCATTCACAGGAACGGGCGCGAGACTTCCGCACCATGCCGGCTCGCATCCTGGTCGTCGAGGACGATCGCAAGCAGGCGGACCTCATCCGCCGCTACCTCGAACGTGACGGTCACGAGGCCGCCGTCGTGCACGACGGGCGGGCCGCGCTCGACCACGCGCGGCTGCGCAGGCCGGATCTGCTCGTGCTCGACCTGGTGTTGCCGGCGGTGGATGGCCTCACGGTGTGCCGGACCCTGCGGTCCGAACAGGACGTGCCGATCATCATGCTGACCGCGTGCGCGGGTGAGGTTGACCTGGTGCGCGGCCTCACCCTCGGCGCCGACGACTACGTCACCAAGCCGTACCGGCCGAAGGAGTTGCTCGCCCGCGTCCAGACCGTCTTGCGCCGCAGCGCTGGGCCGGCGCGGTACCGGGTCGGTGACCTCGTCGTCGACACCGCACGGCACGAGGTCCACGCGGCGGGCGCACCCGTCCGTACGACACCAGCCGAGTTCGCGTTGCTGGCCTGTCTCGCCGCCGCACCGGGTCGGGCCTTCACCCGGGCGCTGCTACTGGAGCATCTTGGCGGGTTCGGCCGCGACGTCACCGCGCGGACCGTCGACATGCACGTGCTGAACCTGCGCCGCAAGATCGAGCCTGCGCCCACCCGCCCGAGGTACCTGCTGACCGTGCACGGCGTCGGCTACAAGCTGGCCGATGCGCCGTAGCATCCTGCGGCTGGTCGCGTTGTCGCTGACGGTCGCCGCACTCGCGATGGTGGCCACGACGCTGTTCGGTGCCCGCCACGACCGGACGAACGCCCTGCTCACGACCGACACCGACATCCGCGACGCGCTGTACACCTACGCCAACGAGCACGACAGCTGGGCGGGCGTGGCCGGGCTGGTGCGGAACCTCGCCACGCGGACCGGCCGGCGGATCGCACTGACCACCCCGACCCGGAAGCCGATCGTCGACTCGGCCGAGTTCAACGACTCGACGGTCCTCGGCGACGGGCTGCCGTCGACCCCGGCCGCTCGGATCGACGCCGCCGCACCGAAACCGGACGACGTCCGGGCCGTGCCCACGGTCGTTGCCCGGAGCAGGAACGTCCGACTCGAGTTCTACCAGTGGCAGCTCACGGATCGGGAACGGCGGGAGCGTCAGGCACTCGCCGAGGCGGCGCTGGACTGCCCGGGCCGAGGCGGCACTCGAACCCTGATCACGCACTACCGTTCTGCCGGCCCGCCGCCGGTGAAGATCCCATGCGTGCCCGATTCATTACTCGAACCATCGGCCGCGACCCGTGCACTAGCCGAGGACTGTGCCGATAGTCCTGAGTGGACGCCCTGTATGGACCGGGCAAAGCGACCGTACGTGGCCGGGCCGGCCGACCTGTACCTCGGCGAGCGGGTCAACCCGATGACCTGGCTGACGGCGGCCGCTGTCCTGCTCGCTGCCGCCGTGATCACCGTGCCAGCGGCCCGGCGGATCCTGAGCCCGTTCGTCGTCGCGGCCCGCCGCCGCACCACCCTCCTCGGCGACGTCACCCACGAACTACGCACGCCCCTCACGAACATCCGCGGCCACCTGGACGCCGTGCAGGATGGTGTGCTGCCGCTGGACCGAACCTTGGTGCACTCCTTGGCCGAAGAGTCGACGCTGCTGGAACGACTCGTCGCCGACCTGGCCGACCTGACCCTGGCCGACACGGGGCCACTCCGCATCCACCCGGAGGCAGAGGATGCCGCCACCATCGCCGAGCACGCGGTGACCGCACACCGCCCCCACGCGGAAGCGTCCGAAGTAGACCTGAGACTCATCGCCCCGGGACCCGTGCCCGTCCACGCGGACCCGACCCGGCTACGCCAGGCTCTCGGCAACCTCATCACCAACGCGATCCGCCACACTCCCGGCGGCACGGTGACAGTCACAGTGACCCGCACTCCCACCGACGTGGTCCTCGCCGTGTCCGACACCGGCGCCGGCATCGCACCGGACCACCTCCCGCACATCCTCGACCGCCACTACAGCCAGGCGGCCAGCACCGGCCTTGGCCTCACGATCACTCGCCATCTCGTCGACGCGCACGGCGGTCGCCTGGAGATCGCCAGCACCCCAGGCACCGGAACAACCGCCACGATCCGGCTCCCCCACCGCGATCAGCTCTAGCCGCAGTCAGAGCGGGGCGCGCCGGGATGGATGGGGTCGGCCCAGGTCGCCGATGGACAGGCCGGGGCGTCGATCTCGCTGGCCGGGTCCTCAGCCGGGACCAGGTCCGGCTCGACGTGGAGCGGCCGCAGTGGGTCGCCAGCACATCCCCAATCGCGTCGGCATCGCGCGAGAGCACTGGGGGTGGCCCCAGCCGCCGCTGTTGATCAAGGGTTGGTCTCAACCTTCGATCGAGTGTCACTCGACGCACCATCGAGTGAGGGCTGCCGCGGTCATGATCGCGCAGGTTGGCGCGGGGTGGGCCAGGATGGGCGCGTGATGTACGCACAGACGCGTGGTCAGACCCAGGTTCCGCGCCGGGTGCACAAGGTGCGCGCGATCGACTGGCTGATGGTGTTCCTCGCGGTCGTGTCGGTCGGCATGCTCGCCTGGGTGTGGTTGGCCGACCCGCCGGTCGCGACCCAGGAGCTGCTGTTCAGGATCGACGTGGGTATCTGTGCGATCTTCCTCGTCGAGTTCCTCTGGCGGTGGCGCCTCGGCGGGTGGGGGTGGAAGTTCCTCGGCCGCAACTGGTTCGAGATCCTCGGCATGATCCCGGTGTCGCACCCGGCGCTGCGGGCCTTCCGGCTGATCCGGATCGTCGTGCTGCTGGCCCGGCTCGGCCGCGCGGTGGACCGCACCATCGGCGACGCCGTCACCCAGCGCCTCGTGAACCGCTTCCTCAGCACGGTGATCGACGTGCTGAAGAAGCCGGTCACCGTCGCGGTGCTCGACGAGGTGGTCGCCGTGCTGCGGACGGGTCGGTACGCGCAGAACATCTCGCGCGCGCTGGCCGACAACCGGACCGAGTTGCGGCAGATGGTGCTCGACAAGATCAAGGCCGACCCGACAGCGGGCCGACTCAAGCGCATCCCCTTCCACGACGAGATCGTCGGCACGGTCACCGACACCACGATCCGCGTCGTGCTGGAGATGCTCGCCGACCCCCGCACCGACGAGATGATCGCCGACACCCTCCGCGAGAACATCGACCAGATCCGCACCGCCGTCCGCGCGGACGAGCCCCAGCGCGCCTGACCTACCCGTCGCACGCAAGCCAACCATGCACGAGGTCGTTGGGTTCGCCTCAGAACCGTGAGGTCGCCGGCGGACCGAAGAAGATCAACGCGACCACCACGAGCACCAACAGGATGACCAGCACCACGGCCATGATGGTGAAGGAACCCGTGAGCACCCGGCTTTCCCCGTAGGGTGTGAAATCTCGTTCCGACAGCAGTCCGGGATGCGTCTGGTCGAACTCCGTCGGCGTGACGAAGCCCGGGTAGTCCGTCTGCAGCCCCCGCACCACCGGGACGTGGCCGGCCTGCGGCCTGGTGACGACGTCCGGGAAGTCCGTCACCGGCACACCCAACGCGTCGACGAACGCGTTCATCTTCTCCGGCGAGTACCTGTCACCACGGAGTCGCAGCAGCAGCCCGCCACGCCGGTCGAGCACGAACACGTGTTGGTGCATACCCGGCGCGAAGAATGCCGAGACCACGCTGCCGACCGCGGATCTCGGGTGCAGCCGGCCACCCTGCCCCGCGGTGCCGAACTCGGTGTCCGTGAGCACCACGGGACGGCCGGTGTGTCGCCAGTTCGGGCGGACCACCACCAGCGGGTTCGACCGCTCGGTCATGACTGTCGAGTTTAGTGCGATCCCTTACATGGGCGACCGGACCGAGGAGTACTGACCTCAGCGCACGGGTTCGTCCCACGGGATGCGGTGGCGCTGTTCGGCGCCGAGCAGCTTCTCCGGGCGCATGGCCGTCTTCATCAGGATCCGCATCATCACCG
>Ga0272482_10000667_pt1 | contig 10606 bp, 9 predicted proteins | sample RVTome_8_FD_192427 | JGI IMG/M metagenome (GOLD analysis project Ga0272482, IMG submission 192427) | Soil microbial communities from uranium-contaminated site in the Upper Colorado River Basin, Wyoming, United States - RVT160D0 (version 2) ...
CGTGGAGGTTGTAGACGTCGACGGTCACCTCGGGCGACAGCCGCATCCGCTCCACCGAGAACCCCTTGCCGGCCAGGCAGTCGGCGGCCCCGCCGTCGCTGGTGTCGGCGCCGCCGAAGCAGCTGCGCCAGGCCACCCGGGTGGCCCCCGAGAGCTCCATCCGCGACAGCGTGCCCAGCCCGTCGCCGACGAAGGGCGCTGGGCGCACCGCCGGGTCGATCCCCGCCGCCGCCGGCCCGGGCCACCGCCCCGACCGGTGCGGGTGCGTCGCCTGGGCCCGCAGCTGCTCGTGGTAGCGGGCGAAGGTGAGGCCGTCGAGGAGCGGGTCCCACCAGTCGAAGTCCTCCTGGGTGAGGACCACGTCGTAGGCGTCGAGCAGCGGGCTGATCAGCGGGATGTGGGCGTCGGGGTTCTCGCCCGAGAACTCCTGCGGCAGCCCGGCCACGTTGTAGGTCAGCACCGTGAAGTCGCCCGACGTCGCTGCGCACCCCCCGAGTGGCACCGCCCCCACGGCCATCACCGCCCCCACCGCGACCGCCCTCGGACCCCAACGTCGACTGCTCCGTGCCCCCAGCATCCCGCCACGGTACGCCCGGCCCGGCGGCTCTGCCCGGGCGTCTGCCCTGGCCTCTACGTTGGCGGGGCATGCGCCTGGGCATCCTGATCCTTCCCGAACACCGCTGGCCGGCGGCGGGCGAGATGTGGGCCCGGGCCGAGCGCCTCGGCTTCGCCCACGCCTGGACCTACGACCACCTGGCCTGGCGCAACCTGCACGACTCGCCGTGGTACTCGGCCGTCCCCACCCTGGCGGCCGCGGCCTCGGCGACGTCGACCATCCGGCTCGGCACCCTGGTCGCCTCCGCGAACTTCCGCCACCCGGTGTCGTTCGCCCGCGAGCTGCTGACCCTCGACGACATCACCGGCGGCCGCCTCACCCTCGGCGTCGGCGCGGGCGGCGAGGGCCGGGACAGCACCGTGCTCGGCCAGGAGCCCTGGTCCCGGGCCGAGCGCCAGGCCCGCTTCGAGGAGTTCGTCGACATGCTCGACCGGCTCCTCACCCACCCCGAGGTGTCCCACGCCGGGCGCTTCTGGACCGCGGACGAGGCCCGTGGGTACCCGGGGTGCGTGCAGCAGCCGCGGCTGCCGTTCGCCGTGGCCGGCACCGGGCCGAGGTCCATGCGGGTGGTCGCCCGGCACGCCGCCGTGTGGGTGACCAACGGCGACCGGTCCCGCACGGGCGCACCGCTGCCCGCCGACGAAGGGGCCGCGGTGGTGGCCGACCAGCTCCGCCGGTTCGAGCAGGTGTGCGAGGACGAGGGCCGCGACCCGGCCACCTGCGACAAGCTCGTCCTCACCGGCCCGCTGCTCGACGACGGGCTCGGCAGCCCCGAGGCCTTCGCGGCCGTGGTCGACGCCTACGAGGCGGCGGGCATGACCGACCTCGTCGTCCACTGGCCCCGGCCCAGCCCGCCCTTCGCCGGCGACGAGGCCATCCTCGAGGCGATCGCCCCCGCGAGGTGGGGGAACGGGCCGGACACGGCGTAGCGTCACCGGCGTGATCGCAGGTGACGGGGGTCGTCGACATGGCTGAGAGCAAGCGAGCGGTGGTCCTCGGGGGCGGGGGGCCGGTCGGGGTCGGCTGGGAGGTCGGCCTGGCCGCCGGGCTGGCGGCCGAGGGCGTCGACCTCCGGCGGGCCGACGCCGTGATCGGCACGTCGGCCGGGTCGATCACCGGCGCCTACCTGGCCGGGGGCACCGACGCCACCGAGCTGGCCGCCCAGGTGCCCGACCTGTTCGCCGCCAACACCGCCGGCTCCGGCGTCGACCAGGTCGACGTCACCGCCATGGCCGCCCTCATGGACCTGCTCATCGGCGTGCTGGCCGACACCGACAAGGGCACCCGCCAGGAGCGCCTCGCCCAGGTCGGGCAGGCCGCGCTCCAGGCCGACACGATCAGCGAGGACGCCTACGTCGGCGCCCTGGCCGGCGCCCTCGGCGAGCAGCCGTGGCCCGACGGCTTCCGCTGCACCGCGGTCGACACCGCCACCGGCGCCTTCAAGGTCTGGGACCAGGACGCCGGTGTCCCCCTGGAGCGGGCCGTGGCATCGAGCTGCTCGGTGCCCGGCATCTACCCGCCGGTCACGATCGACGGCGCCCGCTACACCGACGGCGGCAGCCGCTCGCCCCTCAACGCCGACCTCGCCGCCGGCCACGACATCGTGGTCGTGGTGTCGGTGATGCCGTTCTCCCTGCCGCCCGGCCTCGTCGACGAGCGCTTCCAGCGGTTCTTCGACGCCCAGGCCGCCGAGATCGAGGGCCTCCGGGCCGGTGGGGCGCAGGTCGAGCTGATCGTCCCCGACGACGAGTTCCTGGCGCTGTCCGGCTACGGGATGACGCTCATGGACTTCGGGCTGATCGGCCCCGCCGTCGCCTCCGGCACCAAGCTCGGCAAGGCCGAGGCCACCCGGATCGCCGCGATCTGGCAGTAGCTGTCGATCGGCGCGTGCGGCGTTCGTGTAGGGGGTGAGCCTCGGCAGCGTGCCGGGGCCGCAACGACACGAGGAGACCAACGATGGCTGCGACCGTGCTGTACATGTCGATGTCGCTCGACGGGTTCATCACCGGCCCCAACGTGGGCCCGGGCAACGGGCTGGGCGACGGCGGCGAGCGCCTGCACGACTGGGTGCTGACCGGGGGCGCCGAGGGCGACCGCGAACGCGGGCTCGCCGACCTCATCGAGCGGGCCGGCACCGTGAACGGCCAGGTGGTCGGCGAGTTCATGACCACCGGCGCCGTGATCGCCGGGCGGGCGACCTTCGAGCCCGCCGGGGGCTGGGGCGGCGACCACCACGACGGCGTCCCCATCTACATCCTCAGCCGCCATGCGGCCCCCGGGTGGGTGGCCGGCTGGCCCGGCGTGCACTACGTGGACGACCTCGGCGTCGCCGTGCGGGAGGCCAAGGCGGCGGCGGGGGACAGGGACGTGCTGGTCCACGGGTCGAGCATCGCCCAGCGGATGCTGCGCGACGGGCTCCTCGACGAGCTGGAGATCCACCTGGTCCCGGTGCTGCTGGGCGACGGCACCCGCCTGTTCGAGCACCTCGGCGTCACGACGCGGGAGCTGAAGCGCACCCGGGTCCTGGAGGGCGAGGGCGGCGTCACCCACCTGCACTACCGGGTGGTCCGCTAGGCGCCGGCGGTCCGCTAAGGGGTCCAGGCCTCGGCGCGGAGGAAGCGGCGGGCGGCGTAGACCCACACCACCGCCAGGATCCCCACGAGGAGCAGCCCGAGCAGCCACGGTGCTGGTCGGGCTGCGCCGGCGACGAGGGCGGCGACGGCCCCGGCGGCCAGCTTGAGCCGCAGGGGCCGGTAGACCGAGTCGTAGCGCTGGGCATCGACCAGGGTCTGCTCGGTGAGGATCAGCGACAGGAGACCCAGGGCCACGCCGCCCGCCAGCAGCCACGCCGTGGCGGCGGGCGTGCGGTCGTCGCCGGCGTGGCCGATGAGGCTGACCATGGCCGCGCCGGCGGCGGCGATGGCCAGGGTGATGGGCAGGTGACTGAGCATCCAGGCGACGAGCGGCTGCCCGTCGCGGGGCGCCCGGCGGCCGACGAGGTCGAAGTAGACCCACCAGATGCCGAAGCCCACCACGAGGGCGATCATCCCGGTGGCGACGAGGAGGCCGTCGCGGTCGGGGGCGGACAGGCCGTCGACCACCCCGAAGACCACCTCGCCGAGGACGATGATCGTGAACAGCCCGAACCGCTCCACCAGCGACTCGGTGGCCGGGAACCCCTCGAAGGTCACCGCCAGCTTGCCGACCAGGGCGATGCCCACGACCCAGGCGAGGCAGAAGCCGGTCCAGGCGACGACGCGGGCGGTGTCGGGGAGCGCTGCGCTGGCGGCGACCGCCAGCGTGGCCACCGCCATGCCGGTGACGTAGCGCCGGGTGGGGCCCACGAACTCGGGGCGCCCGTGGCGGTCCTCGCGCCAGACGCTGTGCCAGAGCCAGGTCATGACCGCCAGGAACGCGGCGTAGACCAGGGCGAAGCCGGTGCCGCTGCGGGTGGCGGCCTCGGCGGTGAACACGGCCAGCAGCACCAGGAGGCCCATCTGGAGGAACACCGCGGTGCGGGTCCGGCCGTCCTCCCGGCCGTGGAGCTCCAGGTAGAGCGACCCGTTGACCCACGCCGCCCAGATCATCCCGAACACCACCGCGAACTCGGTGACGCCCCGGGCTGTCACGTGCTCGGCGAGGTGGTGGGCGGCCTGCCCGATCACGGCCACGTAGACGAGGTCGTAGAACAGCTCGAGGAAGCTGACGGTCCGGTCGGCGATGATCTGGCCGTGCGCCCGGGGCGGCTGCCACAGCCACGCCCGGAGGCCGCTACGCCCTGGTCGGCCCTCGTCCGCGCCCCCGCTCACGTCGTCGCTCACGCCGACAACGTACCGATCCCTGCTACGACCTCGCCCCGGACCTGTTCGACGCCGACGACGAGGGCCACGCCGTCGTGCTCCCGCCCGGCGGCGCCGTCGACGCCGACCACGAGGATCCCGCGGCGCGGGCCGTCCGCAGTCGCCCCGAGCGGGCGCTCACCCTCGAGGGCTGAGGCCCCGGGCCCGGTGGTGCGAGGCCCAGGACCCACTAGCTGCTGATCTGGGGGAGCTCGCCGGTGAAGTTGAGGACCGGGAGCTGGCCGGTGTCGACCTCGAGGGTGCCGGGCACGTCGACGATCGCCGTGGTGCCCGGGCCGGCCGACGCCTGGAGGTGGACCCCGATGCCGTGCTTGGCGGCCAGGTGCCTCCTGGCCGCGGGCATCAACGTGGTCACCCACCACGTCGACCACACTCATCAACCCGTCGGCCTACGAGCCCGCCCACCGGTCGCGGCTGGCGGCGGCGGCCGTCGCCGGGGGCGCCTCGATCTACGCCTCGGGCATCGAGCCGGGGTTCCTGTGCGACCACCTGCCCCTGGTGCTGTCGACCGCGTCGCGCTCGATCACCAAGGTCCACTGCTACGAGATGGCCCTTACGACGACTACGGCGTCGAGGAGATCATGGTCAGCGCGCTCGGCTTCGGCCGACCGATCGACTTCGAGCCGTGGATCATGCTGCCCGGCGCCATCGCCGGCGAGTTCCAGGGGCAGATCCGCTACATCGCCGACGGGGTCGGCGTCGAGGTGGACGAGGTGCGGGAGACCTACGACCGGCGCCCGACGGACCAGCCGATCGAGACGGCGTTCGGGACCGTCGAGCCCGGGACCTGCGGGGCGATCCGGTTCCAGGCCATCGGCGTGGTCGAGGGGCGGGAGGCGATCGTGGTCGACCACGTGACCCGCCCCGCCCGGCCTCCTCCGCTCCCTCGAGCTCCCCCTCACCCTGCCCCACCACGCCCTCCACCCGGGCTGACCCGAGGCCCTTCTGGTCGCCGAGCTGAACCCGAGGCTCTTCTGGTCGGAGACCGACCAGAAGAGCCTCGACCTCGTCGGACCGACCAGAAAGCCTCGGCATTGTGGGGCTTTACCGGTACAGTGGTTCTTGCTGTATCGGTAAAGAAGAGGAGGGGTGTCATGCAGGTGCCGTTCGTTCTGGCGGAGATGTGGACGCAAGGGGAGCTGCGCCGGCGGGCCGAGCGGGCCGGCAGGCGACCGCGGCGGTCGACGAGGTGGGTCCGGGCGTGGCGACCCGGGGCCTAGCCTTTCGGCGGTGCCGAGGGTGACGCTGCAGACGATCGCCGACCGCGTCGGCGTCAGCCGGATGACGGTGTCGAACGCCTTCTCCCGCCCCGACCAGCTGTCCCAGGAGCTGCGGGAACGCATCCTGACCACGGCCCAGGAGCTCGGCTACGTCGGTCCCGACCCGGCGGGCCGGGCCCTGGCCCGCGGGAGCACGGGGGCGGTGGGCATCCTGCTCACCGACTCGCTGGGCGAGGCGTTCGCCGACGAGGTCGCCACCCGCTTCCTGCGGGCGGTGGTCGACGGGCTGGCGCCGACCGGGCTGGCGCTCACCCTGATCACCGCCACCGACCGCGACGACGTGGTCCCCGCCCGGGACGTCGCCATCGACGGCGCCCTCGTCTACTCGTGCCGGACGGGGTCGCCGGCCCGCGAGCTGCTCCTGCAACGGCGGCTGCCGGTGGTGTTCGTCGACCAGGAGCCGCAGCCGGGCATCCCCAGCGTCAACGTCGACGACCGGGCCGGCGCCTACGCCTCGGCCCGGCACCTTGCCGACCTGGGCCATCGCCGGGTCGGGCTGTTCACGCTGGTGCTCGACCGGTCCGCCGGGGTCACCGACGACCCCCGCGCCCTCGCCATGGGCCACCCACAGCAGCAGCGGCTCGACGGGTGGCTGGCCGGGCTCGAGGAGGCCGGCGCCCAGCCCACCGTGGTGCACGTCCCCCACGACGACGCCGACCACGCCGACGAGGGCGCCGCCCTCATGCTGGGCATCGAGCCCGGGGTCACGGCCGTGCTGTGCTTCTCCGACGTGCTGGCGTTCGGGGTCCTGCGCTCGGCCCGCGCCCGGGGGCTGGCCGTGCCCGACGACCTGTCGGTGGTCGGCTTCGACGACCACCCGCTGGCGTCGCGCAGCGAGCCGCCCCTCACCACCGTCCGCCAGGACCTCACCGCCAAGGGCCGCCTGGCCGCCACCACCCTCACCGCCGCCATCGCCCGTACCCGCGCCGCCGGTTCCGCCACCACCCGGGCCCGCCACCACCTGCTGCCCACCGAGCTGGTCATCCGCTCCAGCACTGCGCCCCCACCCCTCTCGAAACGTTGACGCTGCTGGTCGCCCTACGACCACCAGGGTCAAAATTTCGGGCTATCGGCGGAGGGGGAATCGGGCGGAGGGCCGATGGGGGTGGGGTGGGGGGTTCGTAGCGTCGGGGCATGGTCGAGATCGAGGGGTTGCAGATGGGGGTGGTGGTGCCGGCGATGGGGGCGCCGACCGGTGACGGGGGGCGGCTGTCGCTGGTCGACACCGCCCGGCTGGTCGAGGAGGTCGGGCTCGACAGCGCCTGGGTGGGGGACCACCTGGCCACCGGGGCGCCGTCGCTCGACAGCGCCGTGGCGCTGGCCACGGTGGTCGCCGTCACGTCCCGGGTGCGGGCCGGCGTCGGCGTGTTCGTGCCGGGCCTGCGCCCGCTGGCCTGGGCGGCGAAGCAGATCGCCAGCCTCCGCCACCTGGCCGGCGACCGGCTGGTGCTGGGGGTGGGCTCCGGCGGCAGTCCCGAGCAGTGGGCCGCGGCCGGGGTGCCCTACGACCGGCGGGGTGCCCGCCTCGACACTGCGCTGCGCCTGCTGCCCGACCTGCTCGCCGGCCGCCCCACCACGCTTCCCGACGAGCCCGGCCGGCCCACGGTCGAGCTGGCCCCGGCCGTCCCGATGCCCCCGGTGTGGGTGGGCAACGCCTCGCCGGTGGCGATCCGGCGGGCGGCCACGCTGGGCGACGGCTGGTTCCCGTCGCTGGTCCACCCCGACGACGTCGCCGCCGGCGCCGAGCGACTCGCCGCCCTGGCCGCCGACGCCGGTCGCCCGACCCCCACGATCGCGGTCGGCGCCGTCGCCGCCCTCGGCACCGGCCCCGACATCCCCAGCCGGGCGTCGCTGGCCGGATCGGTGGCCGTCGCCTACGAGCGCCCGTTGGACGACGTTCTCCCGATCCCGCTCACCGGCCCGCCCGGCGAGGTCGCCGCCGCCCTCGCCGCCTACCGGGAGGCCGGCGCCGACCACGTGGTCGTCGGCCTCGCCGCGCCCGACTGGCCCGCCCAGCTCCTCCTGCTCCGCGAGGCGGCCGCCCTCGCAGTCGCCATGTGAGCTGCGGCTAGCCGGCGGCCGCCGACCGGTCGTGGTCGGCCAGGGCGGTGCGGAGCTGGCGGCGGGAGGTGATGCCGAGCTTCGTGAACACCTTGCTCAGGTGGTACTCGGCGGTGCGGGGGCTGATGAACAGCTGGGCGCCGATCTCCGGGTTGGTGTGGCCGTCGGCCGCCAGCCGGGCGACCTGTGCCTCCTGCGGGGTGAGCACGGCCTCGGCCGGGGCCGCCCGCTTGCGCACCGACTCCCCGGTGGCCAGCAGCTCGCGGCGGGCCCGCTCGGCGAACCCGTCGGCCCCGAAGCGGCCGAGCATGTCGTGGGCGGTGCGCAGGTGGGGGCGGGCGTCGGTCCGGCGGCCTTCCCGGCGCAGCCACTCGCCGTAGACCAGGTGGGCGCGGGCGAGGTGGACGGCCACCCGGGTGGGCCCGAGCCGGTCGATGGCCTCGCGGTAGAGGTCATCGGCCTCGCGGCCGTCGCTGAGCAGGGCCCGGGAGCGGGCCTCGATGCCGAGCGCCCAGTCGGTACGGCAGACCTGCGTCCGCTCGCACAGCCGCTCCAGGGGCCCGGCCGCGGCCTCCGGCCGGCCGCTGCGGGCGGCGGCCTCGATCAGCTCGACCAGCGGCCAGGCGACCAGGCCGAGGTCGTCGTGCTCGCAGGCGGCCTGCGCCGCGGTCAGGGCCTTGTCGTAGTCCCCGGTCCCGTTGCCGAACAGGGCCCGGGCGTACTCGCCCCACCCGAGGCTCCGGCCCTCGCCCCGCTCGGTCAGGTTGCCGACGGCGAAGTCGAGGAACGACGCCGCCCGCGCCTCGTCGGCCCGCCAGGCGGCGAGCAGTCCCACCGTGTACATCAGCGGCGGCTCGCCGGTCGACGCGGTGAGCGCCTCGACCTCCTCGGTCAGCGCGGCGGCGGTGGCGAGCTCGCCGGCGTGGACGTGGGCGCCGGCCCGGTAGGCCAGGGCGATGGGGAGGGTGGCCAGCGCCCCGGTCGAGCGGGCGAGCCGGACGTGGCGGTCGGCCAGCTCGTCCCAGATGCCGTCCTCCCACAGCTCCGAGGCGATGCGGCACGCCAGCCACAGCCAGCGCACCTCGTCGAGGTCGTCCCGCACGGCCTGCAGCGCCCGGCGGAGCGGGGCGACGCCGGCCGCGTAGCCCTCGGCGTAGCGGCAGGCCAGGCCGTCGAGGAGCAGGTCGACGGTCCGGGGCGGCGAGGGGGCGGGCGGCGCGGCCAGGGCCGCCTCGGCGATCGCCGTGACCGGCGGCGAGCTGAGCCGGCCGGCGAAGAACGCCGCCCCCAGCGCGTCGAGGTAGGTCTCGCGGGCCAGCGCGGCGTCGAGCGGGGCGAGGCGCTGCGCGGCCTCGAGCAGCAGCGGCGGCGCGTCGCTCCCGCGGCTGCGGGCGAACGCCACCTGGGCCCGCATCCGCACCAGCCGGGCCTGGTCGAGCTCGTCGAGCGGGCACAGGTTGGCCGTGGCGATCAGCGCCGACGCCGCGTCGGGGGCGGCGGCGCTCAGCTTCGCCTCGGCGGCCACCAGCGCCCGGGTGCCCCGCCGGGCCGGGTTGGCGGTCAGCTCGGCGGCCCGTTCGAGGAACGCGGCGGCCGCCGCCACCCCGCCCCGGGCCTGGGCGCGCGCCGCCGACCGTTCCAGCTCGCCGGCCACGTCCTCGTCGGGGCCGACCGCGGCGTGGGCCCGGTGCCAGGCGCGGCGTTCGGGCTCGGTATCGGGATCGGTCACGTCGGCCAGCGCCTGGTGGGCCCGCCGGCGTTCGGTCACGTCGGCCGCCCGGTAGGCCGCCGCCCGCACCAGCGGGTGCCGGAAGCGCACCCGGGTGCCGATCTCGATCAGCCCGGCGCTCTCGGCCGGGGCCGCCGTGGCCGGCTCGACCCCGAGCCGCTCGGCCGCGCGCCACAGCAGGAGCACGTCACCCACGGGTTCGGCGGCCGCCAGCACCAGGAGGGTACGGGTGGCGGCGGGCAGCGACTCGATCCGGCGCAGGTAGGTCTGCTCGATGCGGCTGGACAGCGGCCGGGCGTCGGGGCGGCCGAACCCGCCGGCCAGCTCGGCGCCGCTCATCCCCCGGGGCAGCTCCTGCAGCGCCAGCGGGTTGCCGCGGGTCTCGGCGATGATCCGGTCCCGCACCCGTGCGTCGATCCGTCCGGGGGTCACCGAGTCGAGCAGCGCCCCGGCGTCGTGGTCGCTCAGCCCGCCGACGACCAGCTCCGGGAGGCCGGCCAGCTCGTGCACGTCGCTGGGTTCCCGCAGAGCGAACACCAGCGCCACGGGCTCGGCCAGCAGGCGCCGGGCCACGAACGCCAGCGCCTGCAACGAGGCCCGGTCGAGCCACTGCCCGTCGTCGACCACGCACACCACCGGCCGGTCGTCGGCCACCGCGGTCAGCAGCCCCAGCAGGGCCAGGCCGACGATGAACCGGTCCGGTGGCTCCCCGTCCTCCAGGCCGAACGCGGTGCCGAGCGCGGTGCGCTGGGGGTCCGGGAGCCGGGTCACGACCTCGAGGTGGGGCGCGCACAGCTGGTGCAGGCCCGCGTAGGCCAACTCGCCCTCGGCCTCGACGCCCGCCGCCCGGACGATCCGGCATCCGGACGACTGGGTGAGCAGGTGGTCGAGGAGCGCGGTCTTGCCGGACCCCGCCTCGCCCCGCAGGACGAGCACCTGGCCGCGCGCGGCCCGCACGCCGGCCAACAGGTCGTCCAGCTCCCTGCACTCCCGGGCCCGCCCGCGCAGCCCGGAACGAGCATCGCGCATGCCACAGCCTGCCAGATCGCTTCCCGTCTGC
>Ga0272482_10000668_pt1 | contig 10592 bp, 4 predicted proteins | sample RVTome_8_FD_192427 | JGI IMG/M metagenome (GOLD analysis project Ga0272482, IMG submission 192427) | Soil microbial communities from uranium-contaminated site in the Upper Colorado River Basin, Wyoming, United States - RVT160D0 (version 2) ...
GCAGCGGTCGCCGTACTCGCCGTCGAGCCGCCGGTTCGCCAACCCCGTCTACCTGCGGATCACCGACACGGACGCCTTCCGCGCCGCCGACGAGGGCACCAGGGCCGCGGTCGAGCGGCTCGCCCCGCCTTCCGGAGCCGAGCTGATCGACTACGACGCGGTGTGGACCGCCAAGCTCGCGGCACTCGAGCTGCTGTGGCCGGGCGCCCACGAGCCGCTGCCGGCCGATCTCCGTGACTTCGCCACGTTCTGCGCACTCGCCGAGCAGCACGGCTCGGACTGGCGCAAATGGCCAGCTGACCTGCGCAGGCCCGACCACGCGGCCGTGGCGGCCGCGCGCGGCGAGCTCGCCGACCGGGTCGCGTTCCACGCGTGGCTGCAGCGGCTGTGCGAGCGGCAGCTGTCCGACGCCCGGGCCGCGAGCCCGGCCATGCTCGTGCACGACCTGCCGGTCGGGGTGGACCCGGCGGGCGCGGACGCGTGGGCACTGCAGGACGTGCTGGCCTCCGACGTCACGGTCGGCGCCCCGCCGGACGCGTTCAGCCAGCTCGGCCAGGACTGGAACCTGCCGCCGTGGCGGCCGGACCGGCTCGCCGCGCAGGGCTACCGGCCGTTCCGCGACGTCATCCGCAGCGTGCTCGCCCACGCCGACGGTATCCGCGTCGACCACATCGCGGGTCTGTTCCGGCTGTGGTGGATCCCGCCGGGCCGGCCGGCCAGCGAGGGCACGTACGTGTACTACGACGCCGAGGCCATGCTGGGCATCCTCGCGCTGGAGGCGCACCTCGCCGGCGCGATCGTGGTCGGCGAGGACCTCGGCACGGTGCCCGAGGCGGTGACCGAGAGCCTCCACGACCGGGGGATGCTCAGCTCGTCGGTGCTGTACTTCGAGCGCGACGCCGAGGCCGACGGCGAGCCGCTGCTGCCGCCGGCACGCTGGGACACCGACGCCATGGCGAGCATCTCCACCCACGACCTGCCGACTACGGTCGGGTTCCTGCGGGCCGAGAACGTGCGGGTGCGGGAGTCGCTCGGGCTGATCCCGGACCCGGAAGGCGAGTACCGCAGGGCGGCGGAGGCCCGTGCCGAGATGCTCGCCGCACTCGACGCGCACGGCCTGCTGCCCGCCGACCCGAGCGAGGACGACCTGGTCGTGGCACTGCACCGGCTGCTCGCCATGGCCAGGAGCACGCTGCTGCTGACCTCGCCGCAGGACGCGCTCGGCGAGCCGCGTCAACCCAACCTGCCCGGTACGGTCGACGAGTACCCGAACTGGCGAATCCCGCTGCCGGTCAACGTGGCTGACCTGCTCGAACATCCCCTGGTGCAGCAGGCCGTGGCTGCGTTGCGTGACGCCCGCCCGAACGGGGTACGTCCCATCTGAAGTCCGTTGGCGGTTAGCGCGCGCCCGAGCGCGCAATACGGTGGTACCCGCAGATCGACCAGTTACGACGAGGAGCACGCGTGCAGCCCTGGCCAGGTTCCCCCTACCCGCTCGGCGCCACCTACGACGGCGCCGGCACCAACTTCGCGCTCTTCTCGGAGGTCGCGGAGAAGGTCGAGCTGTGCCTTTTCGACGAGTCGGGCGCCGAGACCAGGGTGCGGCTGCCCGAGGTCGACGGCTTCGTCCACCACGGGTACCTGATCAACGTGAACCCCGGGCAGCGGTACGGCTTCCGCGTGCACGGACCGCACGACCCCGCGCAGGGCCTGCGGTGCAACCCGAACAAGCTCCTGCTGGACCCGTACGCGAAGGCCGTCACCGGCGCCGTCGACTGGGGCCAGGAGGTGTTCGGCTACCAGTTCGGCAGCCCCGAGGAGCGCAACGACGACGACTCGGCCAACCACACGATGCTGTCCGTGGTGGTCAACCCGTTCTTCGACTGGGCGAACGACCGGCCGCCGAACATCCCCTACAACGAGTCGGTCATCTACGAGGCGCACGTGCGCGGCCTGACCATGCTGCACCCGGACATCCCCGAGGAGCTGCGCGGCACCTACGCCGGGCTCGCGCACCCGGTGATGATCGACTACCTGAACACGCTCGGCGTGACGGCGATCGAGCTGATGCCGGTGCACCAGTTCCTGCACGACCACGGGCTGACCGAGCGTGGCCTGCGCAACTACTGGGGCTACAACACGGTCGCCTTCTTCGCGCCGCACGACGGGTACGCGACGGTCTCCGGGCCGGGCAGCCAGGTGCAGGAGTTCAAGGCGATGGTGCGCGCGCTGCACGAGGCGGGCATCGAGGTCATCCTCGACGTGGTCTACAACCACACCGCGGAGGGCAACCAACTCGGCCCGACGTTGTCCATGCGCGGCATCGACAACGAGGCGTACTACCGGCTCGTCGAGGACGACAAGCAGTTCTACATGGACTACACCGGCACCGGGAACTCGCTGAACGTGCGCAGCCCGCACACACTGCAGCTGATCATGGACTCGCTGCGGTACTGGGTGCTGGAGATGCACGTCGACGGGTTCCGGTTCGACCTCGCCGCGACGCTGGCCAGGGAGTTCTACGACGTCGACCGGCTGTCCACGTTCTTCGACCTCGTGCAGCAGGACCCGGTGATCAGCCAGGTCAAGCTGATCGCGGAGCCGTGGGACGTCGGGCCAGGCGGGTACCAGGTCGGCAACTTCCCGCCACTGTGGACGGAGTGGAACGGCCAGTACCGGGACACCGTGCGGGACTTCTGGCGTGGCGAGCACGCCACGCTCGGCGAGTTCGCGTCCAGGATCACCGGCTCGTCGGACCTGTACCAGGACGACGGCCGGCGGCCGTACGCGTCGATCAACTTCGTGACCGCGCACGACGGCTTCACGCTCAACGACCTGGTGTCCTACAACGACAAGCACAACGAGGCCAACGGCGAGGACAACCGGGACGGCGCGAACGACAACCGGTCGTGGAACTGCGGCGCGGAGGGCCCGACCGGCGACGAGAAGATCAACGACCTGCGGGCGCGGCAGCGGCGGAACATGATCGCGACGCTGCTGCTGTCCCAGGGCGTGCCGATGCTGCTGCACGGTGACGAGCTGGGCCGCACCCAGAACGGCAACAACAACGCCTACTGCCAGGACAACGAGCTGTCCTGGGTGGACTGGACGCTGCTGGAGGAGAACGGCGACCTCGTCGACTTCACCTCGGCCGTCGTCGAGATGCGGCACAGCCACCCGGTGTTCCGGCGGCGCCGGTTCTTCGCCGGCCGGCCGATCCGCAAGGGCGAGGAGCTGCGGGACATCGCGTGGTTCACGCCGGCCGGCGATGAGATGTCCGAACAGGACTGGGAGTCCGGCTTCGGCCGGTCGATCATGGTGTTCCTGAACGGCGACGGCATCCCCGACCTCGACCGGCGCGGCGAGCGCGTCACCGACGACTCGTTCCTCATGTGCTTCAACGCCCACGACGACGAGATCGACATGACCACGCCGGCGAACGGCTACGGCGGCGAGTGGGTGGTCGTGCTGGACACCGCGACCGGCGAGGTCACCAACGGCGACGGTGGCCGGGGCGGTCGGGTGCTCAGTGCTGGTGAGTCGGTCCCGGTCGCGGCCCGCGCGCTGATCGTGCTGCGACGGGCGTCGTGATCACGTCCACCTACCGTCTGCAGATCAGCCCGGCCTTCACGATGGACGACGCCGCCGGTGTCGTCGACTACCTGCGTGAGCTCGGGGTCGGCGCGGTGTACACGTCGCCGCTGCTGACGGCCGCGCCCGGCTCGACGCACGGCTACGACGTGACCGACCCGACGCAGGCGTCGCCCGCGCTCGGCGGCGAGCCGGCAAGGCAGCGGCTGATGTCCGCGGCGCGGGCAGCGGGTCTCGGCGTGGTGGTCGACATCGTGCCGAACCACATGTCGGTCGAGGTGCCGGCGGCGAACGCGTGGTGGTGGGACGTGCTCACGCACGGCCCCGCATCGGCGTACGCGTCGTACTTCGACGTCGACTGGTCGCGGGGACCGATCCTGCTGCCGGTGCTCGGCGCCCCCGACGACCCGGTCGAGGTCGACGGCGACCGGCTGCGCTACTACGACCACGAGTTCCCGCTGGCGCCGGGGACCGAGGGCGGCACCGCGGCCGAGGTCCACGAGCGGCAGCACTACCGGCTGGTGTGGTGGCGGCGCGGCAACGCGGAGCTGACCTACCGGCGGTTCTTCGACATCACGACCCTGGCCGGGGTGCGGGTCGAGGACCCGGCCGTGGCACACGCGACGCACGACGAGGTGCTGCGCTGGGTGGCGGACGGCGACGTGACGGGTCTGCGGGTGGACCACCCGGACGGGCTCGCCGACCCCGGTGGGTACATGCGGTGGCTGCGTGCCGCGGCTCCGTCGGCGTGGCTGGTGGTGGAGAAGATCCTCGCGGTCGGCGAGTCGCTGCCGGCGTCCTGGCCGGTGGACGGCACCACCGGGTACGACGCGCTGCGCGAGGTCTGCGGCGTGTTCGTGGACCCGGCTGGCGAGCCGCTCGGCGACGACCTCCACGAGGTGGAGGAGGAGTGCCGGCGCCTCATCACGGACACGTCGCTGGCGGCGGAGATGCGCAGGATCGCGGCGGTCGCCGACGTGCCGCCCGAGGCCATCGCGGAGATCTGCGTCGCCTTCCCCGTGTACCGGTCCTACCTGCCGGAGGGGCTGGAGAACTGGACCACGGCCGTCACGGCCGCCAAGGCGGCGCGCCCGGACCTCGCGGCTCACCTCACCAAGGTGGACACCGTGGTGCGGGCCGACCCGCGTGGCGAATTGGCGACCCGTATCCAGCAGACGTCGGGCATGGTGGTCGCGAAGGGCGTCGAGGACACCGCGTTCTACCGCTGGACCCGGTTCGTGGCGCTCAACGAGGTCGGCGGGGCGCCGGACCGGTTCGGGGTCTCCCCCGCCGAGTTCCACGCCGCGGCGCAGGCCCGTGAGGCGGGCTGGCCAGCCACGATGACCGCACTGTCCACCCACGACACCAAACGGTCGGAGGACGTCCGCGCCCGGCTGGCCGCGCTGTCCGAGGTGGACGACTGGCCGATCGCGCGGTGGACCGCGTCGCACGGCATCGACGAGCCGTCGCTCAACCTCCTCGCCTGGCAGTCGCTGGTCGGCGCGTGGCCGATCAGCGCGGACCGGATGCGTGCGTACCTGGACAAGGCGGCCAAGGAGGCCAAGGTGCGGACGTCGTGGGTGGACCACGACGAGGAGTTCGAGCAGGCGGTGGCGGCGTGGCCGGACGCGGTGCTCGCGGATCTCGGCGCCGAGGTCGAGGAGTTCGTCGCCGAGATCAAGGGCGCGGGCTGGAGCAACGCACTCGGTCAGAAGCTGGTCCAGCTGACCAGTCCCGGGATTCCCGACGTGTACCAGGGCACCGACCTGTTCGATCTGTCCCTTGTGGACCCCGACAACCGCCGTCCGGTCGACTTCGCGTCGCGGGCGGAGCTGCTCGCAAGGCTGGCGGACGGCTGGCTCCCGGAGGTCGACGACACCGGCGCGGCCAAGCTGCACGTGGTCCGCCAGGCGCTGACGCTGCGCCGCGACCGGCCGGAGCTGTTCTCGGGGTACCGCCCACTGGCGGCTGAGGGCCCCGCCGCCGAGCACGCGCTCGCGTACCACCGCAACCCGAGTCTGGTGGTGGTGGCGACGCGACTGCCGTTGGGGCTGGAGCGAACCGGTTGGCTGGACACGGTTCTGCCGCTCCCGGCGGGTCCTGGCGAGTGGACCGACCTGCTCACCGGCGCACCCGTCGACACCGGTCCGGAACCACGCAGGGCCGTGCTGGGTGATCTCCTGACCCGCTACCCGGTCGCACTGCTGTTGCGAGGCCCACGATGAACGGCGAGCGGTTCGCGGTGTGGGCGCCGGAACGCGACCGGGTGCGGCTGGCCATCGGTCCGACGACCCACGACATGACGCGGGACGACCGAGGGTGGTGGCACGCCGAGGTGCCGGGCACCGGCGCGGGCACCGACTACGCGTTCCTGCTGGACGACGACGAGACGCCACTGCCGGACCCGAGGTCGCGGTGGCAGCCCGCCGGTGTGCACGGCCCGTCGCGGCGGTACGACCACGGCACGTTCGACTGGACGGACGCGGGCTGGACGGGTCGGCCGCTGGCCGGGAGCGTCATCTACGAGCTGCACATCGGCACGTTCAGTGAGCAGGGCACCTTCAACGGCGCGCTCGACCACCTCGACCACCTGGTCGAGCTGGGTGTCGATCTCGTGGAAGTGTTGCCGGTCAACGCTTTCGACGGCACCGCGGGCTGGGGCTACGACGGCGTGTCGTGGGGCGCGGTGCACGAGCCGTACGGCGGGCCGGACGCGTTCAAGCGGTTCGTGGACGCGTGCCACTCGCGGGGCATGGGTGTGCTGCTCGACGTGGTCTACAACCACCTCGGCCCGTCGGGCGCGTACCTCGACCGGTTCGGCCCGTACTTCGCGGGCCGGACGATCTGGGGTCCGGCGCTGAACCTGGACGGGCCGCTGTCGGACGAGGTGCGCCGGTACGTCATCGCGAACGCCGTGAGCTGGCTGCGTGACTACCACCTGGACGGTCTCCGGCTGGACGCCGTGCACGCGTTGGTGGACAAGGGCGCCACGCACCTGCTCGAGGAGCTGGCGTCCGAAGTGGACGCACTGGCCGCGGGCGTTCGCCGACCGCTGTCCCTGATCGCGGAGTCGGACCTGAACGACGCCAAGCTGGTGACGTCCCGGGACGCGAACGGCTACGGCCTCGCCGGCCAGTGGTGTGACGACGCGCATCACGCCCTGCACGTGGCGCTGACGGGTGAGACGGACGGCTACTACCACGATTTCGAGGCTCCTGCGGCACTTCCCACGACGTTGCGGCAGGCGTTCTTCCACACAGGCACGTGGTCCTCGTTCCGGCAACGCACGCACGGCCGCCCGGTGGACACCCGACGCGTGTCGGGCCACCGCTTCGTGACCTACCTGCAGAACCACGACCAGATCGGCAACCGCGCGCAGGGCGACCGCATGACGGCGACCGTGTCGACGGCCCGCATGCTGTGCGGCGCGGCACTCGTGCTGTGCTCCCCCTTCACCCCGATGATGTTCATGGGTGAGGAATGGGCGGCGAGCTCGCCGTGGCAGTTCTTCGCGTCGTTCGAGGATCCGGACCTGGCCGAGGCCGTGCGCACGGGCCGCCGCAAGGAGTTCGCCGAACACGGTTGGGGCGAGTCCGAGGTTCCCGACCCGATGGACGTCGCCACGGTGGTGCGGTCCACCCTGCCGTGGGCGGAACTGGCGGACCCGGCGCACCGTTCGGTGTACGACGCGTACCGCGCGCTGATCCACCTCCGCCGCGAGTACCCGGAGCTGGCGGACCCCCGCCTGGACCGGTTCGTCGTCGACAGCGAGGACGACTGGCTGGTTCTGCACCGCGGCACGCTGCGGGTGGCGGTCAACCTGGGCAGCGCCACGGCGGCGATCACCCTCGACCGCCCGGCCAACGGGATCCTGATGGGCGCCGCGGAGATCGACGGCGCCACGATCACGCTGGCGCCGGACACGTTCGCGGTCCTGACGACCTGACAGCGGCGCCCGCACCGGAACCGGTGCGGGCGCCCCGTCATCTCAGACCGTGGCCTTGGGCTTCACGGGTTCCAGCTGCGGGTGGGTGTCGATGCCCGGGATGCCGTCGCCGCGGATCGAGCACGCCCGCGTCTCCGGCACGAACCACAGCGCGATCGCGCCGACCACGCACGCCGCCATCATGTAGTACGCCGGCATCAGCTTGTCACCGCTGGCGTTGATCAGCGCCTGGTTCACCGCGGGCGCGGTGCCACCGAACAGCGACGTCGAGATGTTGTAGGCGATGGCGAAGCCCGCGTACCGCACCTTGGTCGGGAACATCGCGGGGAACATGGCCGAGATCGTCGACAGCTGCGGCACGTACAGCAGCCCGAGGATCGCGAACGCGATGATCGCCGACGCGAAGCCGGTGCCCATCAGCTTGAACAACGGAATGGCCAGCACGAACAGGCCAACGATGCTGATCCACCACATCGTCTTGCGCCCGAGGCGATCCGACAACGCCCCGGAGAACGGGATCACCAGCATCATGCACGTCTGGCCGATGATGATCAGGATCAGCGACGCCCTTGACGTGAGGCCGATCTCCGACTCGAGGTAGGTCGGCATGTACGCCAGCAGCGTGTAGTTGGCGATGTTGAGCGTCACCACGAGACCCATCAACAGCACCAGCGGCTTCCAGTACTTGAGCAGGTCCTTCAGGTGCGACTTCGCCTCGTGGTCGATCTTGCCCTCGGCCTCGGCCTCGCGGAAGACCGGCGTGTCCTCCAGCTTGGACCGCAGGTAGAGACCGATCAGGCCGAGCGGCGCGGCGACGAGGAACGGCAGGCGCCAGCCCCAGTCCGCCATGTTGTCCGCGCCGACCGCCAGCTCCGTGACCAGCACCAGCGTGGCGCCCAGGGTGAACCCGGCCAGCGTGCCGAACTCCAGGAAGCTGCCGAACTTGCCGCGTTTGCGGTCGGGTGCGTACTCGGCCATGAACGTGGCCGCCCCGCCGTACTCACCGCCGGTCGAGAAGCCCTGGATCATGCGCAGCAGGATCAGCCCGATGGGCGCGAAGATGCCGATCGACACGTACCCGGGCAGGATGCCGACGCAGAAGGTCGCGGCGGCCATCAACAGGATGGTCGTCGCGAGCACCTTCTGCCGGCCGAGCCGGTCACCCAGCGGACCCCAGACCATCCCACCCAGCGGCCGGATGAGGAACGAGACCGCGAACACCAGGAGGCTACCCAGCGTCGATGCGGTCTCGTTCTCACTCGGGAAGAACGCGTCGCCGATGTAGACGGCCGTGTAGGCGTAGACACCGTAGTCGAACCACTCCGTCATGTTGCCGATCGCGGAAGCGGCGATCGCTCTACGCAGAGTCTTCGGGTCCGGCTCCGCTACTTTCGGTTGACCCGCCACCATGTTGTCCCCTCCGACCTGGGCAAACGTCCCGCCGTATCACCGCGAAGACGTAGCTAACCGGAGAGGGATACCCGGTACTCACGAGTCAAAACTTCCACAATGGAGCTACTACCCAGAGTAGACCTCCAGCTCGTATATTCGCGCAGCTGTGTCGGTGTTCTGCGTGGGCGCCAGCACGTTCACGCGCACGTACCGCGCCGACACTGGTGACACCGTATGCGTCGACACGTTGGCGGTGTTGCCCCTTGCCGCGAACACGGTCGTCCACGTGACACCATCCACACTGGTCTGGAGGTCGAAGTCACGGGTGTTGAACGCGGCCGCCTCACCACCCGCGCCGGCGTGCTTCAGCACGAACCTGCCGACCTGGCGCGCGGCCCCGAGGTCCACCCGCAACCACTTGGACCCGCCCAGCGAGCACCATTTGTCCGAGTTGCCACCGGAAACGCTGCCGTTGACCGCCTTCTCCGCGCCTTCCGACGCCGCGCACTGGCTGTCCGCGGTCGCCGGCCGGTCGAGTGCGAGGTTCGTCACCGGTGGCGTCCCGCCGCGCCGCTCCTCGAACTCCGCCGCCCAGTAGGCGGTCCGGTCGAGGTACGCGGTCTCGGCGGCTGCGCCCGTCTTCCCGTAGGCGCCGTCGAACGTCTGGTAGCCGAACCCGGCTGGTGGCGTGCTGTCCGCGGGCTCGAGGACCGATCCCTCGTGCCATTCGTTGAACGAGGTCACCGACACCCACGTCGGCACCCCGCCCTTGGTCGGGTCGAGTGCGTTGGTCCACTCCAGGTCGTACGTCGCGCCGTTGTCGCGGCCCAACGTCGGGGTCGTGTTGCCGGGCACCGCCCGGTCGTCGATGTACCCGGGAGCGACCGACGGCGCCCAGACCAACCCGTTGGCCTTCGCGTACTCCCCCGCCTGCTCCCAGCCCGGCGCGGTCGCGCCCGCGATCCCGTCGTAGGTGTACAGGCCGGAGAAGTGGTCGATCCGCGAGGTGTCCGTGGTCTGCGCGAGCACGATGCTGTTGCCGGTCACGGCGTCCAGCGCCGCCCACTGGTCGTCCGGGATGGACAGTGACTCGAACACGTAGAAGGCGTTCTTGTCGCCGTGTTCCGCCGACCGGTAGAACGCCGGGTGCGACCCGTACTGCGAGTTGATGTAGTTGATGTCCGCCACCGTCGAGGCAGCCGTGCGCCCGGCGTACGGCTCCAGATGCCAGGCGATCTTGACACCGTGCCTTGCCGCCGCGTCCATCACGCCACGGACCAGTCCGTCCTCATAGGACCCCTGACCCCACCAGCTGTACACCAGCACACCCGCGCCGGACTGGACCGTCCACCGCATGTGCTGGTCGACGACGCCGAGGTAGTCGCCGGAGTCGTACGCGCCCGCGACCGGGTAGAGGTCGGCGCCGACGTCGTTCGGTGGCGTGCGCCCGCCCTGCTGCCAGTGCCGGTACGCGCCGTTGACCGCCGGGCTGCCGTACCACGGGTAATAGAACAGGTGCACGTTCGACGACAGCGCGGCCGGCTGCGTCGGCCCGGCGACCCCCTGTCCGACGAAGTCCATCCAGTTCACGTTCAGCAACCCACCGCCGCCGGACCCGCGTGCCACGAAGAACAACGGGCCTGCGCTGTCGAAGGTCATCGTG
>Ga0272482_10000669_pt1 | contig 10577 bp, 12 predicted proteins | sample RVTome_8_FD_192427 | JGI IMG/M metagenome (GOLD analysis project Ga0272482, IMG submission 192427) | Soil microbial communities from uranium-contaminated site in the Upper Colorado River Basin, Wyoming, United States - RVT160D0 (version 2) ...
CGGCCCTGGCGCCCCGGCTCGGGGCGCCCGGACCGACGGCCGGTGCCGATCAGAACGCCGAGGTCGTCACCGTGAGCGGCTGGAGCGCCTGCTGGGCCCACCGCTCGACCACGGCCGGGTCGCCCGGGGGACCGGCGATCGTCGTGAACCTGCTCTGCATCGTGCCCGGGCAGCCCTGGCCGGGGTCGGTGCAGCCGATCGCGGTGTTGAAGAACGAGCCGGCCTCGCCCCACGCCTGCCCGTCGCCGGAGCACTGGCCGACGGGCGTGGTGTCGTCCTGGTAGTGGGCCGACGGCACCAGCGGCAGGTTGCCCCGGTGGGAGGCGGCGACGGCCATGTTCCCCTGGCTGCCGGTGATCGACCACCACGAGGGGACGCCGGCGGCCACGGTGTCGGGGACGCCGTCGACCGTCACACCGCCGGACGCCTGGGGGCTGCGGAACCGCATGCCGGCGGCCTGGGGGCTCAGGTCGAGGGTGGCGCCGACGCCCGGGATGGCGTGGACCCGCAGGTCGATCACGGTCTCCATCGCCACGTCGTAGAAGGCGTGGGTGGCCTGGGTGTTGGGGCCGCTGTTGGCGCCCACGTAGCCCCGCAGCGCCCGCACCGGGCCCACCTTGTTCACCACGAAGGCGCCCTCGCCGGCGTCGAAGGTGTCCTCGGTGCGGCCGCAGGTGCCGGGGAAGCGGTACATCACCCGGTCGACCAGGTCGGTCGCCGGGCGGTCGCCCAGAGTGAGCGTCACCCGGTCGAGCAGCCAGCGGTCGCTGAAGTGGGCCGTGTAGGTGGCGCCGGTGATCGTGCTGTCCTCGGGGTTGGGACCCTCGAGGCGCCGGTAGGTGGTCTTGTAGTCGCCGCTGGCCAGGGCGAAGTCGTAGTCGACGTAGCTCTGCCCGGCGCTGGGGTCGAGCGACCCGTCGCTGCGGAACAGGTAGACGAACCCGGCGGCGTCGGGGTCGCCGGGGTCGGCCAGCGCCACCTCGACGCCGGCGCCGGTGGTGCCGGCGGGGGCGCCCAGGTCGGCCTCCGCGGCGTCACCGCCCGCGTCGCGGGCCATGAAGGCGATCTCGTCGTCGGCGTCGAGGGCCGGGTTCGGGTCGGCGCCGGTGAACGTGTTCGGGTCGGCGTACACCTTCACCGCCACATTGGTCGACGTGTGGCCCCACTGGTTGGCCGGCAGGCCGTAGACGCCGGCGATCGTGGTGTCGCGGCGCTCGTCGACCTGCACCGGCAGCGCCGTCCACCCCTCCGACGACGCCCGGAACGCCACGACCAGGCCGGGCGCGGTGCCCATGAGGCCCGGGACCTGGGCCCCCGTGAGGACCACGGGGTCGACGGGCCGGTTCAGCGTGGACCGCACCGGGTCCGCTTCACAGCCCACCAGCGGGGCCACCATCGCCACCACGGCGGCCGCCGTCCCCAGTCGAGCGAGTCGCTGCATCCCGTCCCCCTATCGTCCCCACGCCGAGTGGTCGCCACCCTAGGGGACGCGTCCCGCTCGACCTGGATCCGGTGGCCTATCGTTTGACCAGATGGTTTCCGCCGGCATCACCCACTGCCCGCTCCACTGATGGACGTCCGACCCCGCAACCTCCGGGCCATGCTCTCGGAGGTCAAAGACCTCTCCGAGCTGATGGTCGACCTGGCCTACGCCGCGCTCTACTTCGGCGATCCCGACATGGCCGAGGAGGTGGGGGAGCTGGAGGAGTGGATGGACGAGCTGGTGCACGACATGCGCGCCGTCTGCGTCCTCGCCGTCCGCGACCCCCGCGAGGCCGACGCCATGGCCTCGGTCCTGCAGGTGATCTCATCGATCGAGCGGATCGGCAACGCCGCGGTCGACATCGCCCGCATCGTCACCCACCGCCTCGGCATCCCCCGCGAGCTGGTCGCCGACCTCTCCAACGCCGAGGAGGTGTCGCACCGGGTGCGGGTGCGCGACGGCTCCCACCTGGCCCGGCGCCTCCTGGAGGACCTGGAGCTGCCGGTGCAGACCGGCATGCGCATCGTCGCCATCCGCCGCGACCGCGACTGGATCACCGACGTCGAGGGCGAGGAGATCATGGTCCCCGGCGACGTGCTGTTCCTCCGGGGCTCGCCCGCCGGCATCCCCCGGCTGCGCGAGCTGGCCGCCGCCCCCCAGTGGACCCCGCCGGCGCCGCCCGAGGACGGCCAGCTCAGCGACCTCGACCGGGCCATCGACGTGCTGGTCGAGATGAAGAACGTGTCGGAGACCGCCGTCGGGCTCGCCTACTCGGCCATCGTGCTGACCGACAAGGGCCTGGCCGCCGAGGTGCGCCAGCTCGAGGACCGCCTCGACGAGATGAAGGACCGGCTGGAGCTGTGGGTGCTGCGGGCCTCGGCGTCGTCGTCGGAGATGGACCCGGCGCCGCTGCGGGGGCTCCTCCACCTGTCGCAGGCCGCCGAGGACCTGGGCGACGCCGCCCAGCAGATGGTGTGGCTCATCGAGAAGGACGAGGACCTCCACCCCATCCTGCAGATCGGGTTCGGGGAGAGCGACGAGGTGGTCGTGCGGGTGCCGGTGGCCGCCGGGTCGCAGGCCGACGGGGCGTCGCTCGGCGACCTCCAGCTCGACGTCGACCCCGGCTTCCACGTGCTGGCCGTGCGGCGGGGCGGTCGGTACCTGTACCGGCCCCGCGGCAACGCCGTGCTGCGGGCCGACGACGAGCTGATCGCCTCGGGGCCCGACGAGGGCCACCCCATCCTCGCCCGCCGCTTCGGCTGGCGGCTCGAGGAGGACGAGGACACCGGCGAGCACACGCTGCTGCCGATCGGCGCCGAAGCCGAGCTGCGCCGCTGAACCTGCCCCCTGGCGGGGGCAGGTCCATCCGGCTCGACCGTCAGGTCGTCAGCTCGTCAGGTCAGGGCTTGGGGGCTTCGACGGCGTGGCCGTTGGAGCCGTTGCCGTTGGACAGCAGCTCGGTGACCGCGGTCAGGGACCCGGCCAGACCGGCCAGCTCGGTCGGCACCACGATCTTCGTGGCCTGACCGTCGGCCATGGTCTGCAGGGTCTCCAGGTACTTGAGCGTGAGCAGCTCGGCGTTGGGCCGGCCGGCGTGGATGGCGTTGAACACCGAGGTGATGGCCGCTGCCTCGCCCTCGGCCACCGTGAGCTGGCGGAAGCGCTCGGCCTCGGCCACCCGCTCCATGGCCTGCGCCTGGCCCTCGGCGTGGAGGACCTGCTGCTCCTTGTCGCCCTCGGCCTTCAACACCGCGGCCTGCTTGTCGCCCTCGGCCCGGGTGATGGCGGCCGTGCGGGCGCCATCGGCCTCGGTGACAACGGCGCGCCGGGTGCGCTCGGCCTTCATCTGCTCGTGCATGGCGTGCATCACGTCGGGCGGCGGGTCGATGCGCTGGATCTCGACCCGGACCACCCGCACGCCCCACTTGTCGGTGGCGTCGTCGAGGATCTGTCGCAGCGCCATGTTGAGCTTGTCGCGGGAGGTCAGGGCCTCGTCGAGCTGCATGTCGCCGATGACGTTCCGCAGGTTGGTCTGCGCCAGCTTGGTGACCGCCAGCAGGAAGTTGGCCACGTTGTAGATGAGGCGCTGCGGGTCGGTCGGCTCGTAGTAGATCACCGCGTCGACCGAGACGATCACGTTGTCGGAGGTGATGACCTCCTGGGGCGGCACGTCGACCACCTGCTCACGCATGTCGACCGTTCGCACCGACTCGATGAACGGGATGATCAGCCGCAGGCCGGGATCGACCGTGATCTTGTACTTGCCGAGGCGCTCCACCACGCCGCGCTGGTAGGGCCGGATGATCCGGACCCCGGAGATGATGTAGATGGCCAGGGGGATGGCCAGGATGATCGCGACGATCAGCAGCGTGTTCGTGTTCATCAACCCTCGGTTTCTTGGGGTGGGGAGGGCGGGGCGATCTCGTCCATCGGAAGCACGATCACCCGCGTTCCCTCGATCTCGGCGACGCGCACCACCGCGCCGGAAGGTATGGGGGAACCGTCGAAGGACTCGGCCCGCCACTCCTCGCGGTGCACTCGCACGAGGCCGAGCTCACCACCACCGGGGATGGCGTCGAGCACCGTGGCGTTCTGACCGATCAGGCGGCGCGACCCGATGCCGTGCCCGTCGCCCTCCAGGTCGAGCTTCCGGGCCAGCGGGCGCAGGCCCGCCAGCGCCGCCGCCGACACCGCGACGAAGGCGATCCACTCGCCTGCGACACCGACGTCGGCGAAGGCCAGCGCGGCTGCGACGAGCGCACCCACGGCGAACGGGAACAGGAAGAAGGAGCCCGGCGTGGCCATCTCACCTGCGGTGAAGAACACCGCGGCGATCAACCAGACCCAGCGCCAACCTTCAGGCGAGTTCATCGCATCGCCGCCTGTCGTCTCTTCATGCCGTCCGCTCTGTTCTGCTGCGTTTCGCTGCTGGTCGCAGTTCTTCCCGCCAGGGAGAATGTACTCCCGAACGTGCGTTAGTGACGGCGCGCCCGGCGAATGCCGGCACTGTCGCGTCCGGTCCCGGTGCGGCCGGTAGCGTGGCCGGGATGGTCGATCAGCGTCTCTGCCTGTTGACCGTGCACGCCCACCCCGACGACGAGTCGTCCAAAGGCGCCGGCACGGTGGCCCGCTACCACGACGAGGGTGTACGGACCGTGCTGGTGACCTGTACCGGCGGTGAGGCCGGCGACATCCTCAACCCGGCCATGGACCGGCCCGAGGTGAAGGCCGACCTGCCCGCCATCCGGCGCCGCGAGCTCGACCGGGCCGCCGCCATCATCGGCTACGACGAGGTCGTCTGGCTGGGCTACCGCGACTCCGGCATGCCGGGCACCCCGCCCAACGAGCACCCCGACGCCTTCGCCAACGCCCCCATGGAGGAGGCGGTCGGGCGGCTCGTCGAGGTGATCCGTCTCGAACGGCCCCAGGTGATCGTCACCTACGCCGACGACCAGCAGGGCTACCCGCACCCCGACCACCTCCGGGTGCACGACATCACCGGCCCCGCCTTCGACGCCGCCGCCGACCCCGCGGCCTACCCGGAGCTGGGCGAGCCGTGGCAGGCATCGAAGATCTACTACTCGGTCTGGTCGAAGCGGCGCACCGAGGCCGCCCACCGGCGCTACGGCGAGCTGGGCCTCGAGTCGCCCTACACCGACGAGTGGTTCCAGCGGCCGTGGATGGACCACCGGGTCACCACCACCATCGACATCACCGGCTACAGCGGGGTGCGGGGCGAGGCGCTGCTGGCGCACGAGACCCAGATCGACCCGACGTCGCCGTTCTGGTTCGGGCTGCCGCCCGAGGAGCTGGCCAAGCTCAACACGTTCGAGGACTACATCCGGGCCCGGTCCCTCGTCGACGCCCCGGAGCCCGAGGACGACCTCTTCGCCGGCGTGCGCGAAGGCGCTTCGTGGTCGCGTTCCTGAGCCAGGACTGGCTGGCGTCGCTGGTCGACGCCACGTCGGACCTGGAGCCGGCGGAGGGCGCCACGGCGCTGGTCCAACACGTCGTCACCGGCAAGGCCGACTACTACCTGCACTACGAGGACGGCCGGGTGGTCGAGGCCGCCATCGGCAAGCCCCCGGGTGACCCCGACCTGGTCTTCACGCTGACCCCCACCGACGCCGTCCGGTTGGGCACCGGCGAGCTGGACCTCAGCGCCGCCTACATGCAGGGCACATTGAAGGCCGAAGGCAACATGAAGTCCCTCTTCGCCCTCCTCCCCGCCACCCATCGCCCGGAGTACAAGGCCGCCGTCACCGCGGTGGCCGAGGCAACCGACTTCTAGTCCCGGGACGGATCAGCCGGTCCGTGCCGGCCGGTCCCGCCAGATCTCGACCGCGCCCCGCAGAGCGTCGACTGCCGCCACCGCAGCTCCGAAACCGGCGTTGAGGAACACCGGCACCCGCCAGGCGTCGCCCCAGTCATCGATGGCCCCGAGCACGTAGCCGTCGACGATGACGAACCCCATCGTTGCGAACACTGCGGCGAGGCCGACAGACAGACCGCTGAAGACCAGCGTGGCTGCCGCCGTTGCCAGGTCGGCGCGGTCGACCGCCAGCCTCGAGCCGCGGCGCCGCGCCGCGGCCAGGGTCCGGACGGCGCGGAGTGGGAGGCCTTCGCAGGTGGCGACCTCGATGACCTGGGCGACGAAGAAGGGGCGCTCCCACCAGGGGAGGGCGTAGAGCTCGGCCAGTAGCTCGGTCCGGCGGGGGTGGTCCTTGGGGTAGAGGCGGACCAGCAGCCGTAGCACCAACCCCGGCAGCAGCCCCATCACCAGCACCGCCGCGAAGTAGGTGGAGGGCCTCGCCATCGCCTCGAGCGCCTCCATCACGCCAACCCCGGGTTGACGATGCCGGACCAGCGGGGGTTGGTGGTGGCTTCGGTGGCTAGGGCACCGAGGTCTTGGCGGCCTTTGTTGGTCAGTTCGTAGTAGCGGCGGGGTGGTCGGGGGCGGCGGCCGGTGGTGGGGACTTCCTCCCAGCCGTCGGTGAGGAGGCCGTCTTCGAGGAGCCGGGTCAGGGCCGGGTAGACGATGCCCGAGCGCAGGCCGGCCCGTTTCGCCAGCTCGTAACCCCAGTGGCGACCGTGCGGGTCCTCCATGAGCGCGACCGCCAGCCGGACCTTGGCCTCCGTCGTGCGCCGCTGCATGGGCTTATCCTACCTAGGTAGGTCAACCCTTTTGTTGGAGGGTGCGGAGCTCGCGGTAGCCGATGAGGGTGACGTTGGCCCGGTCGAGCATGGCTCGGAGGGCGCGGTCGCGGGTGGCGAAGTCGTGGTCGTCGACCCGGTGGGCCCAGTCGGGCGTGGCGGCCCGCAGCTCGGGGGTGTCGACGGCCGGGTGGACCACCACCTCGGTGACGCCGGGGCGCAGGTCCATGACCGCCCGCTCGATGGCTCGGCGGGTGCCCACCCCAGCACCCGGCGCCAGGACCAGGTGGTCGGGGAAGACGACGCCCTCCTCGGCGGCCAGCTGGCGGAACGGGAAGCCGATGTTCTGCTCGGTCGACGCCCCCGACAGGCGCAGCGGCAGCCCGAAGTCGAGGGCCAGGTCGAGGTAGACGTCGAAGAACTCGGGCCGCAGCTGCAGCGTGCCCATGTGGCTGTCGAGGTGGCTCACGTCGAAGCCCCACAGGATCGCCCGCTCGACCTGGGCCCGCAGCTCGCGGCGCACCTCGTCGAGGTCGGCGTGGTCCCAGATGTCGACCAGCGTGCGGGGGAAGCCGCCGTCGCCGTCGAGGAGGGAGGGGGCGTGGGTGATGGGGCCCCAGCGGTAGTGGTCGAGCTCGGCGTTCAGCGTGAGGTGCACGCCGACGTCCTCGCCCCGGTAGCGGGCGGCCGCATCGCGGGACCAGGGGCAGGGCACCATCAGCGAGGCGCTGGTGCCGACCCCGTCGCGCAGCGACTCGTAGCAGCCGATGTTGGCGGCGTAGGTGGAGCCGAGGTCGTCGCAGTTGACGATCAGCAACCGATCGTCCGCCCGGAACCCGAGTCGTTCGGCAAGCGTCACCACGCCCCAACGCTACCGGCCCCACCTGACCGCCCTCGTTACCGGACCGCCGCTCGGCCTCCGTCCCAGGCCCGGGGCACCAGGAAGGTGTCGAGGGACACCCGGTCGGCGAAGTTGTCGACCGTGCCGACGAGGCCGGCGAACGTGCACTCAGCCACCACGTCGAGCACCGCCTCGGTCGACAGGCCCGCGGCGACGGCCCGATCGACCACAGCGTCGTCGACCTTCCCACGGGTCACGACCACGTCGCGGGCCAGGGCGTAGACGGCGGCGGCTGCCGGGTCCGACGGGGGCTCGCCGCCGCGCATGGCGTCGAGGTCGGTCTCGGCGGTGCCCATCCCCGCCAGGACGGTGGAGTGGAAGGCCACGCCGTAGGCGTTGTCGACGGCGACGCCCACGGCCAGGCCCGCCACCTCGCGGAGGACGGGGTCGAGGGCGGCGGCCCCGACGGCCCGGCGGAGGGCGTCGAAGGCGGCCAGCAGGGTGGGGGATTCGGCGATGGTGGCCGCCATGTTCGGGACCAGGCCCAGGTCGTCGGCGATCCCCGCCAGCAGGGGGCGGGAGGCCGGGGGTGCGGTGTCGTCGGTGTGGACGGTGAGCTTCATGTCGGCCACTGTGCGATCCCGGTGGCACGGCGACGATTCCCCACGAGGGAAGGGACGCCCCCCGTCACCCGCCCGTACCGTCGGAGGCATGGCCCCGACGACGAGCCCCGCTCCCGATCCAACCTCGGCCCCGACGGTCGGACGGCCTGCCGGATCGGCAACCTCAGGAAGCCCGATGGCGGGGCGGCCCGGCGGGGCGGCGCCGGGGCCCAGGCCGACGGTGGGCTGGGGCGGTGTGTGGTGACGGCGCCGGGGCCGACGTCGGGGCCGTCGTCCGGGGCCGGGACGCCCGTCTCGGCGGGGGCACCGGCGGGGGTCGGGGCATCGGACTTCGGGGCGCTCCTGCGGTACTGGCGGGGCGTCCGGCACGTCAGCCAGCTGGGTCTGGCGTCCGATGCCGCCACCACACCCCGCTACGTCAGCTTCGTGGAGACCGGCCGGTCGCAGCCCAGCCGCCACATGGTCCTGCGCCTGGCCCGGGCGCTCGACGTGCCCCTGCGGGAGCGCAACGACCTGCTGCTGGCGGCCGGGTACGCACCGGTCTACGGCCTGTCGGCGCTGGGGAGCGCCGAGCTGGCCCGGGTCGACGAGGCGCTGGGGTCGATGCTGGCCCAGCACGAGCCGTTCCCGGCCGTGGTCCTCGACCGGGGATGGGACGTGCTGCGGGCCAACGACGGGGCGGCCCGGCTGTTCGGGACCCTGCTGGCCCCCGACCCGATCCCGCCCGACGCCAACGTCCTGCGGATGGTCGTGGGCCCCGGACCGGTGCGGGACAGCATCGTCAACTGGCCCGACGTCGTCCCGGCCCTGCTCGACCGGGCCCGCCGTGAGGCCGTGGGCGGTGTCGCCGACCCGGCCACCGCCGCCCTGGTCGACGAGCTGCGCCGCCGTCCCGAGGTGCGCGAGGTCCTGGCCGCCGCCCCCTCCGCCGGCGTCGCCCCCGCCCCGGTGGTCGACGTCCAGTTCGCCTTCGAGGGAACGGTCGTCAGCTTCTTCTCGGTCGTCGCCACCATCGGCACCCCCATCGACGTGACCGCCCAGGAGCTCCGCCTCGAGTGCTTCTTTCCCTCCACCCCCGAGTCCCGCGAGATGTGGACGTCGGTCATGGCCGGGGGTCGGTGACTGGGGGCAGGGGGACGTCGGGGGAGCCGCAGGTTTTCCAGAGGCCCTGGTTTTGGGTGCGGGCTTGGGATTCGGCGGAGGCGAAGAGGGGCTCGTGGAGGGTGTTGGGTGGGTAGGACTTGGCTTCGGCGAAGCCGGACTGGACCAGCTCGTGGTTGACGAAGAGGTGGTCGGGGGTGCGGTGGACGTAGCCGAGGAGGCGGTCGTAGCGGTCGCGGGGTTCGACGTCGCGCTCGACCTGGACCGTCGTGCCGGGTGGGAGCAGCTGGGCCAGGTGGGCGGACGCCTCCTCGCCGAAGCACTCGTCGGGACGGTCGGTCGCGACGCTCTCGGGCGTATCGATGCCGATGAGACGTAGGCGTTCCTCGTCGGCGCCGAACCGGACGACCAGGGTGTCGCCGTCGACCACCTCGACGACGACGGCCTCGCCGACGGCGGTCGGGGCGGCGCCGTCAGGGGCGCCGCACCCGGCGGCCAGGATGGCGACCACGAGCGCGGGGACGCGTCGTGACATGCATGGGCTCGTTCCTCCCGCCTCGGAGGGTGGAGGGGACTAGACGCGTTCGAAGATGGTGCCCGTGCCGAGGCCACCGCCGCAGCACATGGTGACCAGGGCCGTGGCGCGGTCGCTGCGCTCCAGCTCGTGCAGGGCCTTGGTCATGAGCACCGCACCGGTGCCGCCCAGCGGGTGGCCGAGGGCGATGGCGCCGCCGTTGGGGTTGGTCTTCTCGATGTCGGCGTCGAACTCGCGCTGCCACGCCAGCACCACCGACGCGAACGCCTCGTTGATCTCGACCAGGTCGATGTCGCCGAGCGTCATGCCCGTGCGGGCCAGCATGTGGCGGGTGGCGTCGATGGGGCCGGTGAGCATCAGCACCGGGTCGACGCCCACCAGGCAGGTGTCGAGCACCCGGGCCTTGGGGGTGAGGCCCAGCTCTGCGGCCTTGGCGGGGGTGGCGATCAGCACGGCGGCGGCACCGTCGCTGATCTGCGACGACGAGCCGGCGGTGTGGACGCCGTCCGGCCGGGCCACCGGCTTCAGCTGGGACAGGCCCTCGATGGTGGTGTCGCGCAGGCCCTCGTCGCGCTCGACCGTGCGCTGGGCGCCGGTGGGGTTGCGCTCGTCGTCGAGCTCGGGGGCGTCGACCGGCACCACCTGGGTGCCGAACCGGCCCTCGGCCCACGCCTGCGCGGCCCGCTGCTGGGACAGCAGGGCGAACTCGTCGGTGTCGGACCGGGAGATGCCCCACTTGGTGGCGATCCGCTCGGCCCCCTCGAACTGGGACGTGAACTCGTGCTGGGCGAAGTAGGTCTTGGGGATGGGGACGCCGAGCCCCAGCTTCTTCGACGAGTT
>Ga0272482_10000670_pt1 | contig 10568 bp, 9 predicted proteins | sample RVTome_8_FD_192427 | JGI IMG/M metagenome (GOLD analysis project Ga0272482, IMG submission 192427) | Soil microbial communities from uranium-contaminated site in the Upper Colorado River Basin, Wyoming, United States - RVT160D0 (version 2) ...
TTGGCGGCCACCGTCGGCCACCGTCGGCGCGCTGGTGTGGGCCAACTCGCCGTGGCGGGCCGGCTACGACGAGCTGTGGGCGACCGAGGCGGTGCTCCGCATCGGGTCCTTCGAGCTGGCCGAGTCGCTGCAGCACTGGGTGAACGACGGCCTGATGGCGGTGTTCTTCTTCGTGGTGGGCCTGGAGATCAAGCGCGAGCTGGTCACCGGTGACCTGAGCGAACCCCGGGACGCGCTGCTCCCGGCGGTGGCCGCGCTGGGCGGGATGCTGGCCCCGGCGGCGATCTACCTGGTGTTCAACGCCGCCGGCGACGGCGCCGCCGGGTGGGGCGTCCCGATGGCGACCGACATCGCCTTCGCCGTCGGCGTCCTGGCACTGCTGGGCGACCGGGTGCCGGCGTCGGCCCGCCTGATGTTGCTGGCCATCGCGATCGTCGACGACATCGGCGCCATCGTCGTGATCGCGGTCGCCTACACCGACGACCTGGCCCTGGGCTGGCTGGCCGCGGCCGTCGCCGGCCTGGTCGTGGTGGCCCAGATGCGCCGGCTGCGAGTCTGGTACCCGCCCGCCTACCTGGTGGCGGCGGTGGTCGTCTGGTGGCTGACGTTCCGGTCGGGGGTGCACGCCACCATCGCCGGCGTGGCGCTGGGCCTGGTGACGCCGGCCCGCCCGCTGCTCCCACCGCCCCGCGCCGACGAGATCGCCGACCGGCTGTCCACCGACACCGACGTCACGGCCGACGAGGTCCGCGACGGGGCGTTCGCCCTGCGCGAGTCGGTGTCGCTGGCCGAGCGGCTCGGCAGCGAGCTCCACCCCTGGAGCAGCTATCTGATCGTGCCCGTGTTCGCCCTTGCCAACGCCGGCATCGAGCTGTCGAGGGACGCCCTCCGCGACGCCGCCGGCTCGCCGATCACCCTCGGCGTGGTGGTGGGCCTCGTGGTGGGCAAGCCGCTGGGCATCCTGGTCGCGGTGCCCTTGGCGGTGCGGCTGGGCGTGGCCCGCCTGCCGGACGAGGCCGGCTGGTCGCACGTCATCGGACTGGGGGCGCTGGCCGGGATCGGCTTCACGGTGTCGCTGTTCGTCGGCGGTCTGGCCTTCGACTCCGCCGAGCACCACGACCAGGCGGCGATGGGCGTCCTCGCCGCCTCGGTGGCTGCGGCGGCGATCGGCACGGCCCTGCTCCGCCGCGCCCGGCGCCCGCGCGCGGCTGGCTGATCCGGCCCGGCTCTCGCGCCACCGGCCGGGCCCCGGAGGGAGCCGGCCGGCAGGCGGAGAGAGGGAACCGGTGGTCAGCCCGCGGGGGCGGCGGTGGTGACGGTCGGGGCGACCGTCACGGCCGGGGCATCGGCGGCGGGGACCGTGGTGGCCGCGGCCGGGTCGGCCGGGACGGTGGTGGTCGAGCCGAAGCCGCACGTGGTGTCGAAGTACGTGCCGGTGCGCTGGAGCGAATCGGCGAGGCCGGCGGCCCGTTCGGTGAGCTCGGCGGTTCCGGCGGCGTCGTTCACGTCGATCTCGCCGTTGACGACGGGGGCCACCAGGGTGTCGAGGATGGCGTTCCAGTCGGTGGCGATCTCCGCGGGCGCCTCCAGGGCCCGGGCCTCCTGGAACACGACCTTCACCTGGTCGCTGGTCGGGGCGGCGGGGGACACCGTCGACAGCTGGTCGTAGAGCGCCTTGGCGCCCTGGCAGAAGTCGGCCGGACCGGCCGCCCCGCCGCCCTGGGCGGCAGCGTCGGCGGCCGGCGTGGCCTCTTCGGTCGACTCGGCGTCGTTCGCGTCGTTGGCGTCGGCCTGGTCATCGTTGCCGCCGCACCCACCGGCGACGAGCATGAGCGCGCCCGCCAGAGCGAACGCGGTCGTGGTCTTAAGCAATTGCTGACTCGCTTCCTTGGTGATTTCGAGGCCGTCGGTGACGGCCAGGGCATCCGCCCGCCCACCTCGGTGATCCCACCGATCACCGAGGCCGATCTCACTTCAGAGCAGGAGCGCAGTTCGCGCTGGCAGTGGTGCCGCGCCGATCACGCTCCCGTGGTGGGAGGTGTGGGCACCGTCCCATCCGTGGGGCCCGCGCCCAGGTCGATCCCACAGTCCTCCTGGAGGTACGTGATGATCAGGGCCTGGTCGTCGGCGATCTCCTCGTAGGCGGCCTGGGCCTGGGCCGACGCCTCGGGGTCGGTGTAGTCGAGGTCGGCCATCTCACGAGAGGTGGAGAGCACGTTGGTCCACGCGTCGGCGATCTCGTCGGGGGCCTCGAGGGCCTCGGCGGCTTCGAGGCTGGCGTCGCCCTCCTCGCCACCGTTCGGGTTGACCGAGGCGGTGATGGCGGACATGGCGCCCTGGCAGAAGTCGGAGTCGGCGGCCGGGGCGTCGGGGTCGACGCTGGGCGTCGGGCTCGACGTGTCCTCGGCCTCCTGGTCGGTCGACTCGCCACCCGCCTCCTCGGTGGAGTCGTCGTTGGCGTCGTCGTCGTCACCCCCGCATGCGCCCAGGAGGAGCACGCCAGTGGCGAGCAGCGCGGCGAGGCCGGCGCGCCGGTGGCTGTGTGTGATCGTCACGGTCCTGTCCTTCGGTCGTTGCCGTGTCGGCGGCTTCGGTGCGCCCGGACGGGCGCACCCGTCGATTCGTTCCCCCCGGCCGGGGGTGTCTGCTGCGATCAGTGGTGCTGCGGTCCCCCCGGCCACAAGCCCCGGCAACTTAGCCAACGCACTGGGGTGAGTCACAGGTGCCGGGGGTCCAATTCGCGGCGTCCCTGCTCGCGGCTGGTGGGCGTCGGCTCGGCAGCTACCATCGGTACGTCATGGCGGTCCGGGCCGACGTACGCCTTCCTTCGCGCATCGCGCGCCTCGTGGCCGAGGCGTTGCCGGCCGAGTCCTCGGCGACTCAGGTCGGCATCGTCGGGCCCGGCGGCAGCGGCAGCGGCGAGGTGCTCGCAGCCCTGGCCGATCGCCTGCAGACGGTGGGCCGCCGGGTGCTGCGGGTCACGGGTCGACGCCTGGAGCGCGACGAACCGCTGGCCGCGGTGGTCGAGATGTTGGGCCCCGGAGCCGCCGGTCGCCAGGGGGAACCGCCGACCGAGCGCGGCTGCCGCGAGCTGCTGCTGGCCCGTCTCACCGAGCCGCCCCCGGGGGCCGACCCGTCCGCCAACGGCGCCCCGCCGGGTGACGGCGCCGACGGGACCGCCGGCGCGGCCGACGCGGCGGCTGCGGGTGCGGCCCTGCTGGTCGACGAGGCGCAGTGGCTCGATCCGGCGTCGCTGCGGGTGGTCGTCGGGATCGCCGAGCGGGCCGACGACGCCGGCCTCACGGTCGTGGTCGCCCACCGCCCCGCGCCGGGTGACGCCCCGCTGGCCGCGCTCGACGCCGCCCTGTCCCGCTACCGCCCCCTCCTGCCGCTGGGCCTCCTCGACGAGGCCGACGTCGGCGAGCGGGCCGCGCTGGTGCGGGGCACCGCGGTCGAGCCAGCGATGGTCGAGGCACTCCACGAGCAGTCCGGCGGCGTGCAGGCGTTCGTCGACCACCTGGCCCGGGCCTGGACGTCCGGGGGAGCGCCCGAGCTGACGGCGTCGGTGGTCGAGGCCGTGCGGTCCGAGGTCGACCAGCTGCCCCCGACCGCCCGCACCGTCCTCGCCGCCCTCAGCGCCGGCGCCGACCTCGACGACGACCTGCTGGGCAGCGTCACCGCCCTGCCCGGCGACGAGCTGGGCGACGCCGTCGACGCCCTCCGGGCCGCCGGCCTGGTCGTGTCGGCCCGCGACGAGGTCGTGCCGGTGGTGGCCGCGGCCGTCACCGAGCTGACCCCGGTCGCCGAGCGCCGCCGCTTCCACGCCCTGCTGGCCTCGGCGCTCACCGAGCGGGGCGCCCCGCCGTCGCAGGCTGCCGAGCACCTGGCCGCCGCCAACGCCCAGGGGCAGGCGGCCGCCGAGGCCTACGTCGCCGCCGGCGACGCCGCCGTGATCGACGCCCCCGAGCTGGCCCGGGCCTGGTTCGAGCGGGCCGTGGCCGTCGGGGCGCCCACCCACCTGGTGGCCGCCCGCCGGGCCGAGGCCGCCGCCCTCGACGGCGACCCCGTCGTCGCCCTCCGGCTGGCCGACGCCGCCGTCGGCGACGCCACCACCCCCGACCGCGACCGCGCCCTGTCGGTGGTCGCCGCCCTGCTGCCCGCCCGCGGCTTCTGGCGCCGGGCCACCGCCGCCTACGCCGAGCTGGCCCAGGGCGACGGGGCACGGGCCGAGGCCGCCGGGGTGCTGGGTTCGGTGGGGGCCATCGTCGCCGGGCGCCCGCCCGCGGGCGACGCCGCCGACTCCGCCTTGCCGTCGGGCTCGTCGCTGGAGCTGGAGGCGATGGCGCTGTGCGCCCGGGGCCTGGCGGCGTCGCTGGGCGTCGACGCCGGGGCCGCCCTCAGCCCGTTCCTCGAGGCCGCCGAGCTGCTGGAGTCGAGCCACACCCGTCTGGTCCTGCCCGACACGCCGCATGCCATCGGCGCCACCGTGGCCGTGGCGCTCAGCGAGCTGAACGCCGCCGAGCACCTGCTGGCCCGGGCCATCGAGCGCGACGTGGGCGGCGCGGCGCTGCGCACCCGTCACCGGCTGCTGGCCGGCTGGGTGGGCATGCGGGCCGGTCGCTGGGCCGCGGCGCAGGCGGCGCTCGACGAAGCCCGCCAGCAGCCCCAGGCCCTGGCGCCCCGCGAGTCGCTGTTGGCGTCGGCCATCGACGCCGGCCTGGCCCGGCGCTCCGGCGACCTGGCCCGCCTGGGCGATGCCTGGCGCGACGCCGAGGGCGTCCTGCTGCGCCATCCCGCCGACCTGCTGTCGCTCGACGTGATCGGTGAGCTGACCATCGCCGCCAGCCGCCTGGGCCTGTGGGACCGGGTGGGCGCCAAGGCCCGGGAGCTGGGCGGGGTCATGCGGTCGCTGGGCGAGCCGCCGCTGTGGCTGCTGCCGCTGCGGTGGATCGGGCTCCAGGTGGCGCTGGCCTCCGACGACAAGGACGCCGCCGTCCGCCGCGCCGCCGAGGTCGAGGCGGTGGCCCCGGTCAACGCCCGCCTGCGGGCTCTGGCCGAGGCGGCCCGGGCGTGGGTGGCGATCCTGGGCGGCACCGTCGACCCGGCCCGGGTGGCGACGGTGTCGAAGGGCCTGCAGGGGTTGGGGCTGACCTGGGAGGCGTCGCGGCTGACCGGCCAGGCCGCCATCCGCTCGTCGGACCCGTCGATCACCCGGTCGCTGCTGGAGCAGGCCCGCGACCTCAAGGCGGCGCTGCCGTCGGCCGAGGCCGACGAGTCGCCCACCACGGCCAGCGTCCTGTCGGAGCGGGAGCAGATGGTGTCGCAGTACATCGTCGACGGCCTGACCTACAAGGAGATCGGCGCCCAGCTGTACATCTCCCCGAAGACGGTCGAGCACCACGTGGCCAAGATCCGCCAGAAGCTGGGCGCCACCACCCGCGCCGAGATGCTGGCCGCCCTCCGCACCCAGCTCACCCCCACGTAGTCGTCGCCGGGTGCGCCGTGGCCGCGCTAAGCAGGGCGGCATGCCCATCGAGCTGCTGAACCCCGACGGCCTCCCCAAGCCCGACGTCTACCGCCAGGTGGCCATCGCCACGGGCACCCGCACCGTGTACATCGCCGGGCAGGTGGCCCGGACCGCCGACGGCGAACCGGTCGGGCCGGGCGACCTCGCCGCCCAGGTCGAGCAGGCGCTCCGCAACGTGGCGACGGCGGTGGAGGCGGCCGGCGGCACGTTCGACGACATCGCCAAGCTGACCATCTACGTCGTCGACTGGACCCCCGACAAGATGGGCCCCTTCGGCGAGGGCGCCATGCGAGCCGCTGTCGCCCTCGGCGTCGACCCCGTCCGCCCCATCACCCTCCTCGGCGTCTCCGCCCTCGCCGAACCCGACCTCCTCGTCGAGGTAGAAGCCATCGCTGTCCTCCCATAGACGCTCTACACGAGGGCGATCGAGCAGCGGGGGCCACGGGCCTTGGCCAGTCGGGCATCGGCGGTCAACAGCGGCACGTTCATGGCTTCGGCCAGGGCCACGTAGAGCCCGTCGTAGAAGCTGACGTTGTCGCGCAGGGCCCAGGCCCGGCGCCCAAGTGGTGGGTGTGGGAACCGATCGACGACCAACATCTCGGCCGCCAACAAGGATCGTTCCGCTGCGGCCGGATCGAGCAGGCCACGGAGGACCATCCCCCGGAGCGCCTGCCCGACCTCGGCATCGACGAGATGGGGTGCGACCCCACCGTTGTGTAATTGCGAAAGCGCGGCCGCGCCGCGGTCGCCGGTGTCCACCACCGCTATGGCGAGGGCGGAACCGTCGATGACCACTGTCATGTCCTCACACTCTGCTGTCAGGCCGTCATGGGCGTCCGGCGTCGCGATCGGCGAGCAGTGCCTCGGTGTCGACGCTCAAGGATGGACGGCTGGCCAGGTCGGATTGGAGCTCGGCGATCACCTCGTCGGGTGTGGGTCGTCGACCGAGCTCGATCGTGCGAGCAAGCATGTAGGCCTGGATCGACTGCCCGGCCCGCCGAGCGCGCGTACGGATGGTCTCGTACACGTCTTCCGGCACGTCGCGGATCTGGATCAATGCCATGCATGCAAAGTAGCAGCATGCATGCACCGCTGGCAACGTCAGTCGGGGATCTCGCGGCGGCCTTCGAGGGCTCGGCCGAGGGTGAGCTCGTCGGCGTACTCCAGGTCGCCGCCGACGGGGAGGCCGCTGGCGATGCGGGTCACCGTGAGGCCCAGGGGCTTGAGCAGCCGGCCCAGGTAGAGGGCGGTGGCCTCGCCCTCCAGGTTGGGGTTCGTGCAGAGGATGACCTCGTCGATGCCCTCGGCGCCGATGCGCTCCAGCAGCTCACGGATCCGCAGCTGCTCGGGCCCGATGCCCTCGATCGGGCTGATCGCCCCCTGCAGCACGTGGTAGCGGCCTTTGTACTCGCCGGTCTTCTCCACGGCCACCAGGTCGCGGGGCTCCTCGACCACGCACACGACCTTGGTGTCGCGGCGGCTGTCGGAGCAGATGGTGCAGTGCTCGTGCTCGGACACGTTGAAGCACTGGGCGCAGAACCGCACCTTGTCCTTCACCTCGGCGATGGCGCGGGCCAGCCGGAGGGCGTCGTCCTTGGGCACCTTCAGCAGGAAGAAGGCGATGCGCTGGGCCGACTTCGGGCCCACCCCGGGGAGGCGGCCCAGCTCGTCGATCAGGTCCTGGACCGGGCCGGCGTAGACGGCCACGGCTAGGTCGTCGCCGGGCCGGAGCCCGCTTCGCCCCCGCCACCGAAGAGATCGCCGAGGGCCGAGCCGAGGTCGAGGCCGCCGAACGTCCCGAGGGCCGCCCGCTGCAGCTCCACCACCTGGGCGTTGGCGTCGCGGAGGGCGGCCAGGACCAGATCCTGGAGCATCTCGACGTCGTCCGGGTCGACCACCGCCGGGGCGATCGTGATGCCGGTGACCTCGCCGCCCCCGGTCATCGTCACCCGGACCACCCCGCCGCCGGCCGAGCCCTCGACCGTGCGCGACGCCGCCTCGACCTGGGCGGCCATGGCCTCCTGGGCCGAGGCCAGCAGGTCCATGGGGTTGGCGCCCGGGAGATCGGGCAGGTCGTGGCTATCGGGGCTGCTCATCGGGCCTCTCTCGGGCTCTCACTGGTCCTCTTCCATCAGCTTGCCGCCGCCGAACTCTCGCATGAGGAGCTCGACGCCGCCCAGCGTGTCCGTCTCCTTGGCGTCGCGGAGGTCGGACAGGTCGATGTCCTCGTCATCCGAGGGTGGGGGTGGGGGTGCCGTGCCGACGCCGGGCCCGCTCGGGACGTTGGCGCTGGGCGTGGCTGCCGGGGCGTCGCCACCCTCGACGATCACCTCCACCGTGACCCCGGGGCCGAGGCGGGCGACGAGCGCCTGCTCGACGTCACGGCGGCCGTCGTCGCAGGCCTTCTGGTGCCAGGCGTTGGGGACGGCGAACCGGGCCGGGTTGGTGAGCGGCATGACCCAGCTGCCACCCCGCCACTTGCTGCGCACCGGCAGCGGCAGCTCGGCCAGGACCTCGGTCCAGATCTTGGGGATGCCGGCCACGTCGACCCCACCGCTGCTGCTGCCGGCCTCGTCAGTCGTCGGCGCCGCGGTGGGAGCGGGCGCGGGCGCCGGAGTCGGCGCGGGTGCTGGGGTCGGCGCGGGTGCTGGGGTCGGCGCGGGCGCCGGTTCGGGAGTGGGCGCGGCCGCGACCGCCGGAGCTGGGCCGCCGTTGCTCGCAGGGCCGGGGGTCGGGGCGGTCGGCGCTGCCGTGGCGGGGGAGGGCATGGGTGCCGGGGCCGGCGTCGTGGGACTGCTCTTCGCCGCCAGCCGCTCGGCCAGCACGGCGCGGGCGGCATCGGCGCCCCGGGCTCCGCCGCCGCCACCGCCGGTCGGAGGCGCGGCAGGTGGGGGCGCCTCGGCAGCGCCGGCTGCGGGCGGGGGACCAGCAGGCTCGGCCGACCCAGCCGTCGGCGCCACCGCCGGAGCCACCGCGCCTCCACCGCTGCTCGGCACCGCGGCGGCGGGCGCGGGCGCCACACCCGACTGCATCGCCCGCTCCAGGCGGTCCAGCCGTTCGAGGACGGCGTCGAGGCTGCGGTCGGCGTCGGGACGGGCCAGGCGGACCAGCGCCACCTCCACTACCACCCGGGGATCGGGCTTGCGGGACAGCTCCATCAGCGCCTCGCCCAGCACCTCGAGCGCCCGGGTGAGACCGGCGGCGCCGATGCGCTGGCCCAGGTCACGGGCCCGTTCCTTGTCGGCCTCGGGCAGGTGCTCGTCGCCGGCGCCCATGACGGCCAGGAAGGCGTCACGCAGCCGCGTGATGATCGTCTCGCCCAGCGTGCGGGCCTCGCGGCCGGTGGCCGTGGCCTGCGACACCGCCACCAGGACGGCGCCGGGGTCGTGGGCGGCGAGGGCGTCGAGGATGGCGTCGACGGGCGCCGAGTCGGACACCACCTCGCCCAGCGCCGCCACCTGGTCGAGCGCGGAGAGCGTGTCGCGGGCGGAGCCGCCGCCGGCCCGCAGCACGTGCGACACGGCGTCGTCCTCGAGGCCCAGGGAGGCGTCGGAGATGACGTGGCGGATGTGGCCCTCGAGCACCTCGGGCGGCAGCAGGTGGAAGCCGAAGTGCTGGGTGCGGCTGCGGATGGTGGGCCGCACCTTCTGCGGGTCGGTGGTGGCCAGCACGAAGATGACGTGGTCGGGGGGTTCCTCGAGGGTCTTCAGCAGGGCGTTCTCGGCGCCCTGGCTGAGCATGTGGACCTCGTCGAGGATGATCACCTTCCGGTTGCCCGACGTGCCCAGCGGCACCCGGTCGAGCAGGTCGCGCATGTCGTCGACCTTGCTCTTCGACGCCGCGTCCTGCTCCAGGAACCAGTCGGTGATCTGGCCGCCCGACACGGACAGGCAGTTGTCGCAGACCCCGCAGGGCTCGCCGTCCTCGGGGTTCTCGCAGTTGAGGACCTTGGCGAGGATCCGGGCGGTCGACGTCTTACCCGTGCCCCGGGGGCCGCTGAACAGGTAGGCGTGTCCGACGCGCCCCTCGCGCACGGCGTTGCGGAGGGCCTTCGTCACATGGTCCTGGCCGAGGACCTCGTCGAAGCGCTGGGGCCGGTAGCGGCGGTACAGCGACTGGTAGTTCGGAGCGGACACAGGCCGATGCTACAGAGGCCGGGGAAGGCGAAAGCCCGTGATCGGAGGTGACGGCCAGACGATCTGCGGCACACCGCAGGTTCCGCTGAGAGCTGCTGCCTCCCGGCCCTGACTCGGTTCACGGGCTGCAGTTGCACAGGGCCCGGCCGTCACCTGCGACCACGGGCTGGCCCGTACGATAGCCTGCCCCGTCCCGGGCGCCGGCAAGGCGCCCCCGGGAGGAGTGCGAGAGCGGCCGAATCGGCACGCTTGGAAAGCGTGTGTGGGGCAACCCACCGTGGGTTCGAATCCCACCTCCTCCGCCCTGCGGTCCAGGTGAGGCCGGCGCCGTCCCAAGACGGCGCCGCCACCAGGCCCGACACTTGCGGCGCCGACAAGTTGGTCGACGTGAACGCTGTGACCGCTCTGATCCGTCGAGTCATCGAGCCGCTTCCCCCACCGGAGGTCTCGGAGGAGGACTGGAATCCCGACCCGTCAGGTCGCTACGACATGCGGTTCTGGAACGGTCGAGCCTGGACCTTCCACGTGGCGCGGGTGGAGGACAAGAGTCGACATCGCGATCCTCCGACTCGACTCGCCCCGACACCGAACATCCAGCAGTAGGGCGTGACCCCCTTGGTCGTCGGGGCGTCGCTGTAGGTTCGGATCGTGGATCTGAGAGCGGCGATGGATGTGGCGCTGGATGAGGCGGCGGCGGCGACGGTGCACGATGACGTGCCGGTGGGGGCCGTGGTCTTGCGGGACGGGGAGATCGTCGCTCGGCGTCACAACGAGCGGGAGAAGGCCAACGACCCGACTGCCCACGCCGAGATCCTGGCCCTGCGCGACGCCGCCGAGGCCCACGGGTCGTGGCGCCTCGACGGCGTGACGTTGGTCGTCACCCTGGAGCCGTGCGTGATGTGCGC
>Ga0272482_10000672_pt1 | contig 10549 bp, 10 predicted proteins | sample RVTome_8_FD_192427 | JGI IMG/M metagenome (GOLD analysis project Ga0272482, IMG submission 192427) | Soil microbial communities from uranium-contaminated site in the Upper Colorado River Basin, Wyoming, United States - RVT160D0 (version 2) ...
GGGCGAGCCGGCGTCGACGGCGTGGAGCATGGTGGTGTCGGCGCCGTCCAGCTTCACCAGGGCCCAGGCGAAGGGCCGGTCGAGCGGCTGGTTCGGGCGGGGCTCCGGCTCCCACGACCAGGTGGTCACCGTGCCGCCGGTGCCCAGCTCGACCAGGTCGTCGAGCTCGTCGCCGGTGACCGGGTCGTACTCGACCGGCGGGCACAGCACCCGGCCATCGGTGGCCCGGATGCCCAGCACCCTGCCGTCCCGCAGGCCGGTCAGGAACGCCCCCTGCACCGTGCCGGTGGTCCGGCGGAACGGGTACTCGAGGACCAGCGGTGCGGAGAGCACCTCGCTGCTTGCCATCTCCGGTGGCTCCCCCTGTGTTCGCGTACGTGACGTGAAAACTGGAACACGTTCTATCAGAGGGACCCCCGGACGCGAAACTTCCTCAAGAGTTCGGCCGGCCCTCTCGTCGCGGCACGTGGAGTGCCAGACCCGTGGTGCCACGGGAGGCTCGAAGCTCTTGGGGGAGAGGGCGGGGCCTAGCGGCCCCGCCCGGTTCCCGGGTCACCCGACGCCCCTTGCGGGCGCCGACGGTCAGTTGAAGGTGATGACCTGGCGGATGGCCTCGCCCGCCTTGAGGGTCTTCACGGCGTCGTTCACGTCGTCGATGCCGATCTTGCGGGTGATCATGCCCTCGAGGTCGAGGCGGCCGCTCTTCCACAGGCCCAGCACCCGGTCGAAGTCGGTCCGGACGTCGGCCGAGCCGTAGTACGAGCCCACGAACGTCTTCTCGGCGAAGAACAGCTCGAAGGCGTTGAAGGTGACGTTCGCGTCGCTCTTGCCGACGCCGACGATGCACGTGGTGCCGCCCCGGCGGATCACGTCGAACGCGGTGCGCATGGTGGCGGGGTGGCCGATCGCCTCGAAGGCGAAGTCGAAGCCGTCGCCCCCGGTGATCTGGTTCTTGACGCTGTCGAGCTCCTCGGGCTTCACCGAGTGGGTGGCCCCGAAGCGCTTGGCGTCCTCGAGCTTCTGGTCGACCAGGTCGACGGCCACGATCTCCGAGGCCCCGGCCACCCGGGCGCCCTGGATGGCGGCGATGCCCACGCCACCGCAGCCGAACACCACCACCGAAGACCCGGGGGTCACCTTGGCGGTGTTGAGCGCGGCGCCGACGCCGGTCATCACGCCGCAGCCCACCAGCGAGGCGATCTCGAAGGGGACGTCGTCGGCCACCTTGATGGCGGCCTGGTGGGGCAGGAGGATCTCCTCGGCGAACGTGCCGGTGCCGGCGAAGCCGAACACGGGCGCCCCGTCGATGCGGAAGTTGGGGATGGCGCCCGCCGAGAACTGGATGTTGATGCAGAGGTGGGGCGAGTGGTGCTTCACGCAGAAGCTGCACTGCCCGCAGGGCGGGCTCCACGCCACGATGATGTGGTCGCCGGCCTTCACGTTGGTGACGCCCTCGCCCACCTCGACCACCGTGCCGGCGCCCTCGTGGCCGAGCACCACCGGCACCGGCTGGGGGATGACACCCGTCATGCCCGACACGTCGGAGTGGCAGACCCCGGTGGCCTCGATCTTCACCTTGACCTGGCCGGGGCCGACGTCGACGAGCTCCACGTCGTCCCGGATCTCGAGCTCTTCGTCACCGACGTTCCGAAGCACAGCGGCACGCATGGGTGTCCCCCTTGGACTGGATCGATCTCGCGGCCGGTAACGATCGTCATCCGGCACCGCGACTCTTGACCCTCTGGTCAGTGGGTGTCAACCCGACCCGCGGAACACTTCCGGGCCCCCGTCGATCAACTCCCTCACGACGGCGACATCGCCGTCCCCGATCACGAGGAGAGCACCTTGGACAGCACACCCCGGGCCCGCACCCGCCGCACCCTGACCCTGGCGGCCGCCGCGACCACCCTGGCCGCGGCCGGTGTCGGCCTGTTCGCCGCCGGCAGCGCCGCCGACGACAACCCCCCGCCCCCGCCGGCGTCCACCACGACCCAGCCGGCGCCTCCCACCACCGAGCCCGGCACGGCCCCGACGGTGCCGCCGGCCCCCGCCACCACCCAGCCGGCCCCCACGTCGACCGTTCCGGCCCCGCCCACCACCGAGCCGGGCCGGGTCCCCCGGCAGCTGCCGGCCCCCGCCGCCCCGGTCGTGGACTCGCCCGACTTCACCGGCTGACGCCGACCGGGTCCACCGGATCGGCCGGCTGACCCCGGAAAGCGCGGAACGCGCGGAACGGATCGCGGGTCCCGTCGATCCCTAGAGGTGTGACGACCGGTATCAGAGTGACGCGGACTGGCTCGGCCGAGGACGACTTCACCACTTTGTACCGCAGCCAGCGGGACCGGCTGCGGAGGGTGGCGTACCTCATGACGGGCCAGTCCGCCGTCGCCGAGGAGATCGTCCACGACGCGTTCCTCCGCATCCACGGGCGGTGGGACACGATCGACGTCCCCGGGGCCTACCTCCGGCGCACCGTGGTGAACCTGTGCCTGGCCTGGCGCGGGCGGACCGCGCTGGCCCGGGAGCGCACGCCCCGACCACCCGACCGGGTCGACCCGCCCGAGCTCGACGAGACCTGGGCGCTGCTCGAGCGGCTCACGCGCGAGCAGCGCGTGGCGCTCGTGCTCCGCTACTACGAGGACCTGCCGGACGGGGAGATCGCCCGCATCATGGGCTGCCGCCCGGCCACGGTCCGGACCCGCATCCACCGCGCCCTCAAGGCGCTGCGCGAGGAGATGACGCCGTGAGCGACCCCCGCGGCCCCGGCGACCCCGGCCCGCCCGTCCGGCCCGAGGAGGTGGAGCGACGGCTCCGGTCGACGTTCGCCCTCCGGGCCGAGGACCTGGCGCCGGGCGACCGCACCGGCGACCCCGGTCCCGGCCTCGACCCCGGCTCCACCGCGTCCGCCGGGACGGTCGTGGCCCTGCCCACCGGCCCCCGGCACCTGCCGTCGCCCCGGCGGCGGCTGGCCCTGGTCGCCGCGGTCGCTGCGGTCGTGCTGCCGCTGGCCGTCGCCGCCGTGGCGCTCGCCGGGGGCGACGACGGCGACCCGGCCCCGCTCCCACCCGCGGTCCCCCGGCCCACCGCCTGCACCAGCGACGCTCCCCGCTGCGAGGGGACGTCCACCCCCGGACCGGCCCCCGAGACGACCGACCCCGGCCGCCAGCGCGGCCGTCCGACCACGACCGTGACGACCCCGCTCCCCGAGGTGGCCACCACCGCGCCGTCCCCACCCGAGCCGACACCGGGAGAGACGACGACGTTGCCGGCCCCACCGGCCACGACGACGGTGCCGACGCCGTCGACGGAGCCGCCGGCCCCGCCGACCACGACGACGGCCGTGCCGCCGCAGCGGCTCAGTCGAAGCGGGGGGTGAGCAGGTCGGTCGCCGCCTTCAGCTCGGCCGACACCCACGCCATGTCGCCCATGCCGTTGGCCCAGCCGATCAGGCCCGACCACCACACGTGCCCCAGCACCTTCACCACCGCCGCCTCGAGATCGGCGTCGACGTGGGCGGGGAACGCCGGGCGCATGATGCGGGCCAGGGCGCTGGTCATACCGTCGAGGGCCTCGACGCCCGCCGGGTCACCCGAGGTCAGCGCCGTCACCACCGCCGCCGCCAGCTGGGGCTGGCGCTCCATGGCCCGCAGCGCCCGGTTCAGCACGTCCATCACCCGGTCGCCGGTGCGGTCGCCGGCCGGCGGGCGGGCCCGGACCGTCTTCTCCAGCTCGGTCACCCACTCGACCATCGCCGAGGCCAGCAGCGAGTCCTTCGACGAGAAGTAGCGGTAGATCGTGCCCAGCGCCACGTTGGCCCGGGCGGCCACGTCGCGCATCTGCACCGAGTCGTAGCCGCCCTCGGAGGCCAGCTCCAGGGCGGCCAGGATCACGCGCTGGCGCCGGGCGGCCTGGCTCTTGGTGAGCGTGTCGAGGGCGGGTGCATCCTGGCCAGGCATGACGTCCCAAGTTACTGGCCGTCGGCGGGCCGCCGACGGAACGAGGCGGCTGCAGCGTCCTGGGCGTCCTTCGGCAGCCCCAGCGCCCGCTCGCCGAGGATGTTGGCCTGCACCTGGTCGCTGCCGCCGGCGATGCTCAGCGACGGGGCGTGCAGGAACCGGCGCAGCCACATGCCGTCGCCGCCCAGCTGGCCCGCGGCGCCCTGGATGCCGATGGCCGCCCGGGTCAGCGCCCGCATGTAGCGGGAGTGGGCCAGCTTCATGACACTGGCCTCGGGGCCGGGTGCCCGGCCCTGGCTGAGCGCCGTCTGGGTGCGGTAGCGGAGGAAGCGCAGCAGTTCGGCCTGGATGTGCACGGCCACGACCTCCTGGCGCACCAGCGGGTCGTCGCCCCGGCCCTGGGCCCGGGCCAGCGCCGCCAGCGCCCCCGGCGCGACCGCGGCGCCGCCGGCGATCGACGACCGCTCGCTGTTCAGCGTCGTCCGGGCGACGTGCCAGCCCTCCCCCGGCTCCCCCACCATCTGGGCGGCGGGGATGCGCACGCCGTCGAGGAACACCTCGGAGAAGTGCGACTCGCCGGTCATCTGGCGCAGCGGCCGGATCGTGATGCCCGGCGTGGCCATGTCGACCACGAAGTAGCTGATGCCCTTGTGCTTGGCGACGTCCGGGTCGGTGCGGGCCAGCAGGATGCCCCACTGCGCCCGCTGGGCCGACGACGTCCACAGCTTCTGGCCGGTGACGACCCACTCGTCGCCGTCGCGGATGGCCCGGGTGGTGAGGCCGGCGAGGTCGGACCCGGCATCGGGCTCGCTGAAGAGCTGGCACCACAGCTCCTCGCCCTTGAGGATCGGCGGCAGGTAGCGCTCCTGCTGCGCCGGGCTGCCGTGGGCCACGAGCGTCGGGCCCACCATGCCGACCGCGATCATCAGCGCCCCGGTCGACACCCCGAAGCGGGACTGCTCCTGGTTGAAGATGAGCTGCTCGATCGGGTGGCCACCCCGGCCCCCGAACGCCTTGGGCCAGGTGATGCCGGCCCAGCCGCCGTCGTAGAGGGTCCGCTGCCAGGCCCGGCAACGCTCCAGGTGGACGGCCTCGTCGTAGTCGTCGGTCCAGAGGCCGGCGGAGAAGTCGTCGGGGTGGCCGCGCGGGATGGCGTGGGCGTCGAGCCAGGCCCGTGCCTCGGCGCGGAACGCGGCCTCCTCGGGCGTGTCGTCGATGTCCACGCCATCAGATTAGAACACGTTCTAGCTCGGGGCCCGGTTCGGCTCGTCCCACAGGCCGCTGACCTTCCAGATCGGCTTGCTCAGCCGCGTCACCAGGCCCAGCTCCACGCACAGCCGGCGCACCTTCCCCACCGAGTCCTTCACGAACTGGTGGGCCTGCTCACGGTCGAGCTCGCGGCGCAGCGTGCCCCGGGGCATCCCGTGCTGGGCCAGCAGCCGCTTGGACGGCATGAGCATGGCGTGCGACATCACCCACAGCAGGCGGGGCGCCGCGATCGACAGCACCAGCCGGCGCACCGGGCCCAGCCGCGGCACGGCCCGCTTGAGGTAGTGGCGGGCGAACGACAGGTGCCGCGCCTCCTCGGTCACGTGGATGCGCATGATCCGCTCCAGCAGCGGGTGGCCCTCCTGGCCCGACCGCAGGGCCCGGCGCTGCGTGTAGTCGATCGGGTCCTCGCCGCCCAGCACGAACAGGAAGAACAGCGGCGGGAACCGGCGGGCCGTCGCCACGACGAACCGCGACCCGATCCGCATGTACCAGGGCAGGCCCTTGGGGTCGAACCCCGACCGGTTCACGAACTCCTGGAACATCAGCGAGTGCTGCGCCTCCTCGATGACCTCGTGGTAGATGTAGCGGAACTCGGGCGAGCCGTTGGGCAGCGTGGTGGCGTAGTCGAGCAGGCCCCGCTTCAGGACGCTCTCGAACTGGGCGCCGGTCTTCATCGCCGCCGCCACCCGGTGCAGGCCGATGCGGGCCCGCTCCTCCTGGGGCAGGCCCCGGTACCAGGCGGTGGCACCCAGCGGATCGTCGTTGAAGACCTCCCAGCGGGGGTCGGTGGGGTCGATCGCCATCCCGGGGTCGTCCCAGGGGACGTCCGCGTAGGCGTCGAAGTGCTTGTCGACCGACTGGCGGCTGAGGCGCTCGATCAGGCTCCGGTAGGCCTCGTCGGCGGCCGCGTCGGCCTCCTGCTCCTCGTCGAGGGTGAGGGTGGCGCTCGTGGGTCCGTTCACGGGACGGGCTCCTCTCGGGCTGGCTCGCTGGTGGCGCTGCTGGTGGTCGTCGCGTCGGCGGTCACCTCGACCGCGGCCAGCAGCGGGAGGGCGGCGGCGTGGCGGGCGGCCAGGCGGAGGACGTTGACCACGTCCTCGGACATGCCGTCGAGGCCCAGGTCGTCGGTGATGGCGGCCCCCTGCAGGGCGGCGAAGGCGAAGCGGACGATGGCCCGGCTCTGGGGCGCCGACGCCGTAGCCGGGAAGAGCATGGCGAAGTCGGCGCTCACGTTGCGCTCGAAGCGGGCCAGCACGTCCTGCAGGACGATCCGCAGCTCGAGGTCGGTGCGGGCGGCCACCAGCAGCTCCAGCGCGGCGTCGAACGACGGGCCACGGAAGAGGTCCCACAGCTGGTCGACCGCCCGCTCCAGCGTGCGCTCCTCCACGGGTAGCGCCGCGAACGACTCCCGGAACTCCACCTCGCACCGGGTGACCACGTGGTCGACCGCCGCGCCCAGCAGCTCGGCCTTGCTGGCGAAGTGGTGCAGCAGGGCGCCGCGGGACACGCCGGCGATGCGGATGATGTCGTTGGTGCTCGTGCGCGAGTAGCCCCGCTCCACCAGGCAGCGGGTGGTGGCGTCGAGCAGCGCGGCGTGGGTGTGGGCCCGCCGCTCCGCCTGCGTACGCCGCTCTCGCGTCCTCGTCATACCGTCAACCCTGACGGTAAAACCCAAAACCGTCAACCCTGACGGTAAGTGCCATCCGTCACGGGTCGGGGGTGAAGGCGATGAGGTGGCTCAGGGCGGTGGTGGGTGAGCGGGTGACGGCGAAGAGGCGGCCGCCGGCGACCGAGAGGTGGGCGACGGGTCCGTCGGTGGGGAGTTGCGCGAGCGGGCCGCAGGTGGGTCCTCCGCAGCCGGCGGCCGGGAAGGCGGTCACGCCGGCCGACGATCCGGTGTAGACGACGCCGCCGGCGACCGTCGGGCTCGACGTGGCCGCGGCGGGGAGCAGGGCCGTCCAGGACGAGCCGCAGACGGACGCGCCGCAGCCCGTCGCCGGGAACGCCCGGAGGACCGAACCCGCCGCCACGAACACCGTGCCGTCGGCGATCGCCGGCGACGCGGCCGGGGAACCCAGCGGAGACCGCCAGGCCACGGTGCCGGTGGCGCGGTCGAAGGCCAGGAGCTCGGTCCCCGCCACGACGAAGGCGTGGTCGCCGCCGGGAGCGACGGCCACGTCGCCCACCGGCTGGCCGGTGTCCACCGCCCAGGTCGCGTCGCAGGTCGGCGCTCCGCAGCCGGCCAGCGGGAACGCCGCCACCCGGGTGGCGTCGGCCACCAGGACCTGCCCGTCGGCCACGGCCGGGGTGCCGGGTGACAGGTCGAACGTCTGGGGCAGCGACCCGCGCCACCGCTCCACCCGCGTCGCCCGGTCGCGGACCACCAGCGACCGGGCCGCGCCGACGTCCAGCCACGTCTGCACCACCACGTCGGCCACCGGCGCCGCCGCGGACACGGCGACCACCGACTCCCGGCCGAGGACCGTGCCGTCGGCCGGGTCGAGGCGGACCGGGGCCGCGAACCCGCCCGACGGGCGGGGGCCCACCAGCAGCACGTAGCCGGTCCACAGCTCGTCGCCGACGAAGGTGGCGGGGGTGAAGAGGCCATCGGGCGTCGTCGAGCCGCCACAGCAGTAGTTGAACGTGAACAGGTTCCGGGACCAGGCCGGGGCCCCGGTGGCGGTCCCGAACGCCCGGGCGTCGACGGTGTAGACGGTCCCCACCTGCGGGTCCGGGGCGGCGCCGCCGGTGGCGAGGTACACCCGGTCGCCCCGCACCATCGGCTCGGAGGCCTCCTGGCGCAGCTCGGCCGACCAGGCCTCGGCCAGCGTGGCGACGTTGGCCGCCGTCAGCTCCGTCTCCTGGTCGTTGTGCCGGGAGTGGCCGGGATCGAAGCCGACCTGGAGCCAACACCCCGACAGCAGCAGGGTGGCCAGTGCCACCGCCGCGCCCCGAACGACCAGCCGCCTCGTCATGGTGCTCCCCCAGACCGGCCTCCCCCGGAGGCCTCGAGCCACGGTAGGCGTCGGGGCGGCGCTATGCGGTGGGGCTGAGGGCCGGTGCGGTCGCTTCGGGCTCGCGAGCCGGGTCGTCGTCGTCCCGATCGGCGTCGGGAACCGCCACCGGCTCGACGTCCTCGGGGTGGGCGGTGGCCTTCGTGGCCGCCACCAGGGCCAACGCCGCGTACAAGGCCAGGAGGGGGTAGAGCGGGGCCTTGAAGCGGGGGTCGCCGAAGGTGAGCAGCGGCGGGACCACGGCCAGGGCCATCGTCAGGACCAGGAACCCCTGGCGCCGATCACGATCGTCGTCCCGGCGGCGGGCCACCGCGACCACGCCCAGCACGGCGAAGCCCAGGGTGGCGAAGTAGACGCCGTCGGCCACCGAGCCCAGCATCCGCTCGGTGCGGGGCGCCATCCACGGGACGCCGCCGTAGTCCTGCACCGCGGCCAGGCCGTCGTGGTCGTCACCGAACGTGTAGTAGGCCCGCCAGAACAGCAGGTCCGGCAGCTGGGTGGGGTGGCCGAGCGCCCAGTCGACGGCGTGGCCCACGTTGTCGCTCTGGCGCACCACCTCGAACCGGGGCCGCAGCACGTCGCGGTGCTCGTCGCACCCGGCCGGCAGCTGGACGAAGCCGCCGGTGGCGTCGTCGTTGTAGCCGATGCACAGGTTGTCGCCCAGGTTGGCGGAGATCAGGATCGGCGACTTCATCGTCACCACGTTCCGGACCGTCCACGGCAGGATCACCAGCACCGCGGCCCCGGCCACCACGGCCGTCCGCCGCAGCGCCGCCTTCGCCCCGACGGGCCACCACAGGAACAGGAACGCCGGCAGCAGCACCAGCGACACCGGCCGCACCAGCGCCGTGAGGGCGAACAGCACGCCGATCGTGACCAGCCGCAAGGTGCCCGGCGCCCGTCCCAGCGCCCGGGTGGCCACGGCCAGCAGGAGCATCACCACCAGCAGGAGCAGGAACAGTGTCTCGGTGAGCGCCACGCCGGTGTGGAAGATCGCGTTGGGCAGCACCGCCATGATCCCGGCCGCCACCAGCCCGGCGGTCACGCCGTTGAGCCGCCGGCCCAGGGCGAACACCAGCGGGATCGTGAGCACCGACAGCACCACGTTGGCGCCCACCAGGGCGGACAGGTGGTCGACGTCGAAGGGCAGCAGGTCGACCAGCCAGAACAGCGCCCCCAGGAACAGGGGGTAGCCCGGCGGGTAGTAGGCCGTCGGGTAGAGGCCGCCGGGCACGTCGCCGCCGTCGGGGATGGCGTAGTGGTAGCCGTCGCCCCGGGCCAGGGCGTCGCCCAGCATCTGGTAGGCGGCGGGGTCGCGGAAGCTGATCGGGGGCGTGGCCGCCCACACGGCCCAGGCGATGCGCAGGACGGCGCCTCCGGCGACGATCACCAGCAACCACGTCCGTTGGCGGGGGGTCAGGGGCGGCAGAGCCGGCACGGCCCGCGCCCTCCAGCCCCGCAGCCGGCCCCCCAGGCGCTCACGTACGGCAGACACGGCGCCCGACAGTAGCGACTCGCCCCTGCCGCACGACGGAAGCCAGATCCTCGCCGGCGGTTCCCGCCCATCGCGACGGCCCGGGTGTCTCGAACCTGCCCCCGAAACGGGAGCGGGGTTTGCTCCCGTTTCGGGGGCAGGTTCGGCGGTGGGTGGCACTGATGGCAAGCTTCCGAGCATGGTCGGTCCGGTGCGCGAAGCTCCCGGCATGACGAGCGACGACGGTGCCCGACGGCCCGACGCCACCGAGCTGCCCCGGGAGGTGGCGCCGGAGCTGCGGCGGTTCGGGGCGCGGGAGGTGCTGCGGGGCGCGGAGATCGGGCTGGTGCTGTGGTCGCACGTCGCCTGGGCCGTGGTCGCGGCCCTGCCCCGGGTGGTCCGGCGGCGGGGCGAGGCCCGGCGGGTGCTGGCCGAGGCGGCCAGCACCGGGGTGGTCGAGGCGCTGATGGCGCTGGGCCCCACGTTCGTGAAGTTCGGGCAGATGATCGCCTCGTCGCCCGGCATGTTCCCGGCCGTGCTGGCCGACGCCTGCCTGCGCACCCTCGACGACGTCGACCCCTTCCCCGCCGACCAGGCCCTGGCCATGATCGAGCAGGACCTGGGCGCCGGGGCCGCCGACCTGTTCGCCGACTTCGACCCGGTGCCGCTGGCCTCGGCGTCGATCGCCCAGGTGCACGCCTGCGTGCTGCCCGACGGCCGCCACGGCGTGCTCAAGGTCCAGCGGCCGAACATCACCGAGATCATGAACCGCGACCTGCGGATCCTCTACCGGATCGCCCGCCTGGTCGACCGCACCGAGCGCGGCCACCTGG
>Ga0272482_10000673_pt1 | contig 10542 bp, 10 predicted proteins | sample RVTome_8_FD_192427 | JGI IMG/M metagenome (GOLD analysis project Ga0272482, IMG submission 192427) | Soil microbial communities from uranium-contaminated site in the Upper Colorado River Basin, Wyoming, United States - RVT160D0 (version 2) ...
TCGGGGCGCTGGCGGTCTTCCAGGTCGAGCGCGACCTGTCGGTCGGCACCGTCCGGGTGTCGGCGACGCCGGCTGCCGAGGGGGCGCTCGACCTCTACGTGCCGCTGGTCGACTGGGGCGTCCGCTTTCCCGACGCCGTCCGTCTGCCGGCACGGCTCTCGGTCGATCTGCGGACGGTCGATCGGGCGGCGGCCCAGCGCCTGGCGGCGGGAGATCCGCCGGAGCTCGAGCAGGTGCGCGCCGAGGCCGCCGACGCGATCGGCGCCTACGTCAGGCTGCTGCTCGTCGTGGCGGCGCTGTCCGCGCTCGCGCTCGGCGGCTTGGTCGCGCTCGCCCTGCGCGGGGCCGCCGCGCGGTTGCCGCCTCTGCTGGCCGTCGCCGCCGTCACCACGGCCGCCTGCTGCGCGGCGATAGCGCTGCTGCTGCCGCCGCGCGGCGAGATCGCCGATCCTGAGTACTACGCCCACGGTCCCGACATCCCGGCGGCGTTGCGAACCGTCGAGCTTGCCACGCGATCCTCGGACGTCCTGTCGGAGGAGCTCGACTCCCAGCTCGTTGGACTTGCCCGGCTGATCGCCGCGCCGGCGACGCGGGGTGGGCAGGGCGCCACCAGGCGGCTCACACTGGCCTCCGACCTCCACAGCAACCTGCTCGCGCTCCCGACGCTCGAGCGGGCGGTCGACGGCGGACCGCTCTTCTTCGCGGGCGACGTCACGTCGAGCGGCTCGCCCTTCGAGGCCACCCTGACCCGGCGCGTCGCCCGCCTCGGCAGGCCGCTCGTCTTCGTGACGGGCAACCACGACTCCGATGTCCTGGCGCGCCGCCTCGCGGGCGCCGGGGCGGTCGTCCTGACCGAGCGCGGCCGGCTGCGTGCCGACGGGACACATGGGCCGGTCGTGGTCCGCGTCGCGGGGCTGCGCGTCGCCGGCTACTCCGATCCGTTCGAGCGTCGCCGCGCCGACGGCTATCGCGACCGCTACGACGAGGCGGCGCCCGCCGCGGAGCGCCGCCGTCGCTTCGCCGGCTGGCTGCGGCCGCTGGTCGGTGACGTCGACGTCGTCATGGTGCATTCACCGGGGGTCGCCAAGCTCGCCCTGCGCCAGCTTCGCGCCGCCCCACCGGCGCGGCCGCTCGCGCTGCTGACCGGCCACACTCATCGCGCGACGGTGCGGACCGCGCCGAACCTCCTCGAGCTCAACGGCGGCACAGCGGGCGGCGGAGGCGTCGGCAATCTCGACGAGAACCAGCCGTTCGGCATGGCGGTCCTGACCTACTCGGTCGCCGGCGGCTTCGCCCCGCTGTTGGCGGACATCGTCGAGATCGACGCCCACAGTGGAGCCGCCAGCGCCCAGCGAACGCCGCTCGACGGCGACTGACGCGCGCCGACCGCAACTAGTAGCCGGTGGCCGGTTCTTGAAGTAGCGACCCAGATCGGAGGCGCCATGTTCAAGCCCACCGCAGTTGTCGGAGCGCTCGTCGTCGCCAGTCTCGCACTCCCGGGGCCGGCTGGAGCGCAGACCGGCGCGGATCAGACGAAGCTCACTGTGAAGGCGAAGATCACGCCGAACAAGGCGGGGACGAAGCGCAATCCTCGCGGCGTCAAGCTGCGCGTCGACGCTCGGTGGGACCACCCGGCCGGCGTCGAGCGACCGATCGTCTCCGAGGCCTTCGTGTGGTTCCCGCGCGGCACCCTCTACAACGGCGGGAAGCACCGGCGCTGCTCGAAGCGGACGCTCGACCGACAGGGGCCGAGCGACTGCCCGGTGAAGTCGTTGATGGGCAGGGCGACCGGCGTTGCCTGGGCCGACACGGTCCGGACCAAGCCGCGGATCGTCATCGTCAACGGCGGCAAGTCGAAGGTCTGGCTCTACACCACGCTCTACCGGCCGGCGCTCGTTCGCGAGCCAGTGCCGATGTACGTCAAGCGCACCCGCGGCAAGTGGGCCTACAGGGCGCGCATCGTCGTCCCGAAGGTGCTGCAGGTGGTCGCCGGCGTCCCGGTGGCGCTTTCGAGCTTCAGCTCGATCGCGGGTCGTGGCGAGTGGCTGGCGACGACCGGCTGTCCGAAGAGCCGGCGCTGGAAGTTCAAGGTCCGCACCGACTACGCGGCCGGAGGCTCCTCGACCTTCACCGATTCGATCCGCTGCCGCCGCTGACCGCAGCGCAACTCGTAGCCGAGTCGCGGCTCGCTAGAACTAGCGGCATCTCCGCCAGGCGCCTCACACGACGTCAACTGATCGCCAACAACGAGCGCACCGGCGCCCAGCTCTACGAGCGGATGGTCGCGGAGATCGGCGGAGAGCCGCCGTACTACTCGGCCGCCGAGCTTGCGCGAACGCCACGCCGCGTGCCGAGGAGCTGGTAGCCGGCGATGCCGCGCAGGGCGAACCGGCGCGTGCGCAAGCATGTCGATGCCGCAACCGACTTCCTCCAGGACGAGGCGATCGGTGGCGGCGCGCTGCTGGTGGCGACGGTCGCGGCGTTGATCTGGGCGAACGCCGGCGGCGGCTACGTCTCCTTCTGGGACAGCGAGCTCAGCCTCGGGATCGGGTCCGCGGCGATCGACCAGGATCTCCAGCACTGGGTCAACGACGGCCTGATGGTGCTCTTCTTCTTCGTCGTCGCGCTGGAGGTGAAGCGAGAGTTCACCGCGGGCGACCTGCGCGACCGCAGGACGGCCGCCGTCCCGGTGCTCGCGGCGGTCGGCGGGGCGATCCTGCCGATCCTGATCTTCGTGCTGCTGACGCTCGACGGCGACGGCGCGCGGGGCTGGGCGATTCCTGCCGCGACGGACATCGCGTTCGCGATCGGGATCCTCGCGCTGCTCGGCAACCGCATTCCCTCCGGCGTCAAGCTGCTGCTGCTGACGATCGCGATCGTCGACGACGTCATCGCGATCGCCGTGATCGCGCTCTTCTACAGCTCCGGAATCTCGATCGGGTGGCTGGCGGTCGTCGCCGCCGGGCTCGTGGCGATCGTCGCCATGCGCGGGCTGGGCGTCCAGCGCGTCGTCGCCTACGTGCCGATCGGGGTGGTGGTCTGGATCGCGATGCTCGAGTCCGGCGTCCACGCGACGATCGCCGGAGTCGCGGTGGGCCTGCTGACGCCCGCCACGCCGGTCGGCGGGCGGCGGGTGCTCGAGGAGCTCGAGCACCGCCTGCATCCGCTCACCAGCCTGCTCGTGATCCCGCTCTTTGCACTCGCCAACGCCGGCATCGCCCTCGACGGCCCGACCGTCGCCGACGCCGCCGGCAACCGGGTCGTGTGGGCGATCGCGATCGGCCTCGTCGTCGGCAAGCTGTTCGGTATCGCCGGGACGACGCTGCTCATCGTGCGCCTCGGGCTCGGCAGGCTCCCCGATGGCGTCCGCTCCCAGCACGTCTGGGGGATCGCCGCCCTCGGCGGCATCGGCTTCACCGTCTCGCTGTTCATCGCCCAGCTCGCCTACACCGATCCGGCGACGGTCGACGCTGCCAAGATCGGCATCTTCGCCGGCTCGCTGACGAGCGCCGCGATCGGCGTGGCGATCCTGAGCCGAGGTGCGCGTAGCCGGGCGCGTCACCATAGAGCCGTGACGACGATCGAGACCGAGCGTTAGGAGGGGCCCGATGGCGTGGGAGCTGATCGTCGCCGTGCTGCTCGTGCTCGCGAACGGCTTCTTCGTGGCAGTCGAGTTCTCCGTCGCGCGGCTGAGGCCGACCCAGGCGGTCGAGCTCGTTCGCGAGGGCAGGCCGGGAGCGAAGTCGGCGCTGCATGCCGTCGAGCACATCGACGCCTACCTGTCCGCGTGCCAGCTCGGGATCACCGTGTCTTCGCTCGGTCTGGGCGCGATCGGCGAGCCGGCCTTCCATCATCTGCTCGAGCCCGCGCTCGGCGACGCCGCCACGGTCGCCGGCATCGGGCTCGCCTCGGCGGTGGCGTTCCTGATCATCACGACGCTGCACGTCGTGATCGGCGAGCTGTCGCCGAAAAGCCTCGCGATCTCGCGCACGGCGCCCGTCGTGCTCGCGCTCGCGCCGATCATGCGCGGCTTCTACATCGTCGCGCGCCCGGTCGTCGACGGCTTCAACGCGATGGGCAACCTCGTGCTGAAGCCGTTCGGCGTCCCGCCGGCGTCCGAGGCCGGCCACCAGCCGCACAGCGAGGACGAGTTGCGCGCGCTGTTGCGCCAGTCCTCGCGCGAGGGGCTGATCGAGCGGGCGGAGCAGGAGCTCTCGGAGGCCGCGCTGATCTTCGGCGACACGCGAGCGCGCGACGTGATGAAGCCGCGCGGCGAGGTCGACTTCGTGCTCACCACCGACATGCCGGCCACGATCGCCCAGCGCGCGATCGACACCGGGCGGACGCGGCTCCCGGTATGCGAGCCGGAGGAGGGGCTCGACGGAGCCGTCGGCACCATCAACGCCAAGGACCTGCTGCCGCTGCTGTTCCAGGACGCGACCGACTTCGCCCTGCGCGAGGCCGTGCGCCCGTTGGCCCACATCTCCGAGTCCGTGCGCGTCGACGAGGTGCTTCGCGAGATGCGCGAGCAGCGCCAGCACGTCACGCTCGTCCACGACGAGCACGGGACCGTCGTCGGCTTGCTCACGATGGAGGACATCCTCGAGGAGCTCGTCGGCGAGATCGAGGACGAGTTCGACGAGCGCGACGAGGAGCACTTCCGCCAGCGGGACGGCCGGTTGCTGGCCGACGGGCAGGCGCCGGTGCGCGCGCTCGCCGACCGTCTCGGCTTCGACCTCCACGAGCACCACGAGACGACGATCGGCGGCTACATCTCAGATCGCCTCGCCCGCGTCCCGGACGCCGGCGAGACCGTCGAGCTTCACGGCCACCAGATCGAGATCCTCGCCGTCGAGGACACCAGGATCACCGAGGTCGCCGTGACCGAGGAGTCCCTGCCGAGCTAGCGCGTCAACAGCTGTTCACTCGCAGCCGCCTTTGCGACGCGCCCCACGACTCCTCAGGTGACGCTCTGCAGCAGCGCGCCGGCGAAGTAGGCGACGGTTGCAGCCAGCCCGCCGATCGTGAGCGTCTCGACGCCGGAGCGCCACCAGCGCTGCTCGACGAAGCGCGCCTTGAGGCTGCCGACCGCGAAGAAGGCGACGCCGGTCATCACGGCGCTCCAGGCGAACGCGCTGTCGACGTCGCCGGGCGCGATCGCGTCGTAGACGTAGACGGCGAGCGGCAGGAAGCCGACCGTGACGAAGGCGAGCAGGGTGCTGAGCGCGGCGCGGATCTCGCTCGACTGGGTCGAGCCGTAACCGAGCTCCTCGCTCATCATCGTGTCGGCCCAGATCTCCGGGTCGGAGGAGATCACCTCGACGACGCGCTCGAGCTCGGCGCCCTCGAAGCCCTTGGCGGCGAAGATCTGGCGCAGCTCCTCGCGCTCGCCCTCGGGCACCAGCTCGATGTGGCGCCGCTCCTCCTCGCGCGCCAGCTCGCGCTGCTGGCGCGCCGCGCGGGTGCCGAGGTAGTTGCTCGCCGCCATGCTGAGTCCGTCGGCGAGCAGGTTCGCGCCGCCGAGGATGATCACGACCGTCGCGTCCAGGCCCGCGCCCGCGACGCCCGCGACGATCGCGAAGGTCGTGATCGCCCCGTCGATCGCTCCAAGGACGAAGTCGTCGAGGTAGCTGCGCGAGGGCCGCGCACCCAGCCGGCGCCGCACCGCCCACGGCGTGTGCTCGTCGATCAGCGACCGGCCCCGCGATGCGCGCGGAGTCATCGGTCGCTGCCTACATTGAAGACCTCAGCCGTCGTCTAGGCCCCGGACGGGATAACGACGACCGGGCGCGTGCTGTGATGGACGACGCCGTTGGCGACGCTGCCCAATAGGGCGGACTTGACCCCGGACAGCCCGCGCGAGCCGACGACGATGGCGCGAGCATCCTCCTGGTCGGCGGCGTCGACGATCGCCGCCCAGACCTGGCCGTGGCTGCACAGCGCGCTCGCGGTCGCGTCGAGGCCTGCGTCCTTGGCGGCGTCGGCGCCCTCGCGCGCCCGCTCCGTCGCCTGGCGCTCCGACTCCTTGTCGAGCTCCCGGTAGGCGCTGGTCGCCACACCGGCCGGGATCGCGATCAGCGACGCCGCGGAAGCCGCAGCGGTGGAGTGCCACGCCGACACGACCACCGCCGAATCGTTCGGGAACAGTCGTCCGGCGGCCTCGATAGCCGCCTTGGCGCCCTCCGAGCCGTCGTAGGCGATCAGGATCGGCTTGCTCGCATTCATGGCGGGGACTCTACGCTGACCCGATCGCGCGGGCACCGTCTAGGCTGCCGGCATGGATCGATTCTCGGTCGTGATCGCTGGTGGGGGAGTGGCGGCGATCGAGGGACTGCTCCGCCTGCGGCGCCTGGTCGGCGACGAGGTGAAGATCACGCTGCTCGCCCCGAATGAGGAGTTCGCGTTCAGGGCGCTGAGCGTCAAGGAGCCCTTCGCGCTCGGCGGGGCGGAGCGCCATCCGGTCCGACACATCGCGCGTGACACGAAGGCGGAATTGGTGCAGGACACGCTCGCCTGGGTCGATCCGGACGGCCAGGTCGTCCACACCACCGACGGGGTCGAGCTCGCCTACGACGCTCTGCTGGTCGCGATCGGCGCGCGCACCGTGCCGGCTTTCGAGCACGCCACCACATTCCGCGACGCCGAGGCAGACGCGCTGTTCGCCGGCGTCGTCGAGGACATCGAGGGCGGCTACACGAAGAGCGTCGCGTTCATTGCGCCGCCCGGCCCGGTCTGGCAGCTGCCAATCTACGAGCTGGCGCTGATGACGGCCGAGCGCGCCAACGGCATGGGAATGTCCGACGTCGAGCTGACGGTCGTGACGCCCGACGAGGCGCCGCTCGCGGTCTTCGGCCCGAACGTCAGCGACGCGGTCGGGCGGCTGCTCGACCAGGCTGGCATCACGGTCCACGCGTCGACCGTCGCGAGCGTGCCCGCCGCGAAGACCTTGCGCCTGACTCCGGGGGACGCGGAGCTTCGGCCCGACCGGATCGTCGCGCTGCCGACGATCTCCGGTCCCGGGATCCGCGGTCTACCCGGCAGCGCTGACGACGGCTTCATCCCGATCGACGCCGCCTGCACGGTGCCCGGCACCGGCGGCCGGATCTTCGCGGCGGGCGACGCGACGACCTTCCCCGTCAAGCACGGCGGCCTCGGAGCCGAGCAGGCCGACACAGCCGCGGCGGCGATCGCCTACCTCGCCGGCGCCGAGATCGACGCACCGTCATTTCAGCCGGTGATTCGCGGGATGCTCCTCACCGGAGCGGCCCCGCTCTACATGACCGCCCGGCTGATCGGCAAGGCGAGCTTCGAGTCCGAGGTCTCCGACCAACCGCTCTGGCCCTCCGGCGCGAAGGTCTCCGCCGAGGAGCTCAACGACTACCTCGGCAACCTCTGACCACCATCCGCCTGAGGCGGGTCTGAGTGTGGTGAAGTAGGGAGCTTGGAGGGCGAGGCGACTTCGACCGCGGCTGCCGATCGAGCAGCGGGCTTCTATGCGACCGCGGAGGTACCGACAGCCGCCTTCGGCGACACCGTCGAGGAAATCCGTCATGCGCTGCACGGCCGCCAGTTCGAGGCGGCGCACGACGTCGTCGTCATGGCAGACGGCAGGGCCGTCGGGCTCGCGCCGATGGAGGTCCTGCTGGAGGCTGACGCGACGCGACCCGTCGGCGAGCTGATGAACGCCGAGCCGGCGGCTGTGACCGGCGACACCGACCAAGAGATCGCCGCGCACGCGATGGTCCGTCACGGCAGCCGCAGCCTCGTCGTCACCGATGCCGACGGGCGCTTCGTCGGTCTGATCCCTGCCGACCGCATGCTCGGTGTCCTTCTGGCCGAGCACGACAGCGACATGGCGCGCCTCGGCGGCTACGTCGCGGGTGCGACACGGGCTCGCGGCGCCGCCCGGGAGGCCGTGGGTCGTCGGCTGTGGCATCGCCTGCCGTGGCTGCTCCTCGGCGTCCTCGGAGCGATGGGCTCGGCGATCATCGTCGGCGCTTTCGAGGGGCAGCTCGAGGCGAACGTGATCGTCGCGTTCTTCGTGCCGGCGATCGTCTACATGGCCGACGCCGTCGGCACGCAGACCGAGACCGTCCTGATCCGCGCCCTCGCCGCGGGAGTCACGGTGCGCGCCATCGTCGGGCGCGAGCTGGTGACCGGCGTGGTCATGGGCGCGGTGATCGGCGCGGTGTTCTTCGCGTTCGTGGCCGTTGGCTGGGGGGACGTCGATGTCGCCACCGCGGTCGCGATCGCCCTATTGGCGAGCTGCTCGATCGCGACGCTGGTCGCCATGGTGCTGCCGTCGGTCTTCCAGCGGCTCGGCCGCGATCCCGCCTTCGGCTCAGGTCCGCTCGCGACGGTGATCCAGGACGTGCTCTCGATCCTCGTCTACTTCGCGGTCGTAGCTGCCATCGTCTAGCAATGGGGCTTGAACGACAGACTCGACGAGCGACCTGCTCGACCTCGGCGGTGACGATGACGACGATCCGACTCGCCACGGCGCGGTGATCGCGTCCGCCGGCTACGCCACCGAGATCGCCAGCGCGCCGAGCAGGGTGACGACAACGCCGACCTGCTGGAGCGGCCGCAGTCGCTCGTGCAGGTAGACGCGGGCGAGGGCGATCGTGACGACCGGGTAGAGCGAGCTGAGCACGGCGACGACGCTGAGCAGGCCCTCGGTCGACGCGATCGCGTACGTCGCATCGGCGGCGAGGACGAGCACGCCGATCAGGGCGACGACCGGCAGCTGGCTGCGCTCGATGGCGAGCGGCCGTCGCCGGGCGAGGAAGACGGAGGCGAAGATCGAGACCGTAGTCACTCGGGCGATCAGCAGCGCCCAGTGAACGCCCCCCTCGCTTGCCGCGTCCATCGCGGTCAGGAAGATGCCGAAGCCGAGCGCGGCGGCGAGGCCGAAGACGACGCTTACGCCGGCCGGCCGCGCCGGAGCGCTCCCGGGCGACTCGAACGAGACCAAGGCGATCCCCGCCAGCGCCAGCGCGATGCCCGCGCTCTGCACCGGTCCCGGCAGCTCGCCGAGCAGCGCGGCGGCTGCGACCGGGAACGCCGGCGCGCACGCCGCGACCGGCGCGACGATGCTCATCGTGCCGACGGCGAGCCCGCGGTAGAGGGCGGCGACGGCCAGCGCCTCGGCCGCGCCGGCGATCACGCCGTAGGCGAGCTGCTCGCCGCTCGGCGGTCCGTCGGCGAACGCCGGCACGCTCAGCGCCACCACGATCAGCGCGGTCGCCTGCGAGACCAGCAGGACCGACAGCAGCGGCAGCGAGCGGCTCTTCAGCCCGCCGAGGAAGTCCGAGACCCCGTAGACGAGGCTCGAGCCGAGCGAGAGGGCGACGGCCAGCACCGCCCGAACGCTAAGCGTTCGGGCTAGACGGCACTCCCGTTGCCGTTTGCCGGGTCGTCGGCCCGCGGCTCGAGGACGAAGCTCTCGACCGCGACGTCGGGGTCGATGTGGTTGTCGCTCAGGAAGGCGCGCACCTTGCGGCCGGTCAGCTGCTCGACGAGCGAGATCAGGTCTCCGCTCATCGTCCGCTGGTAGGCGTGGCGGGACTTGAGCACCAGCTCGGTCTCGCCGTCCGCCACGAGGCTCGTCTCGCCCTTGGTGAGCGTGTCCTCGAGGACGACGCTGACCAGATCCTCGGTGAGGTGGGTGCGGGCGCGCGTCGGCCCCCTGCCCGTGTAGTCGCGCAGCAGGCGCACGACGCCGTTGGAGATGGCGGAAGCCAGCTGGCCTCCAACGGGGTGCTCGATCTGAGTGCTTGACATGGCGCTGCCTTCCTCCGCCTTCGAAATGCGGGACCGCGGTGCGACGAAGAAACGGAAGCCACAGGCGATCCGTGATCTGGCGGCAGTGCCGTCTGGCGACGGTCCAGCGTCAATCCACGTCGTCAAAGTGTAGACGCCTCGAGCTCGACTAAAAAAAACAGTGTTGGTGCCGTGGCCTAGCCCTGGATAAGCCGACGTTCGAGGTTTAGTGTGAACTCGGATGGAGGATCGCACCGACCAGGAGCTGGAGTCGGGAGGCCAGGTCCTAGCGCGGCTCTCGAACGAGATGGTGCGGGCGCAGAAGAAGTACTTCGGCAAGGGGCCGACGAGCGCGAAGTCGTACATGCTCGACGACCTGCTGATCATCGTGATGCGCGGCGGCATGACGACCGCCGAGCACACGATGGTCGAGTTCGACCAGGAGGAGAGAGTCCGTTCCTTCCGCCAGACGTTCGAGAACGAGATGACCGACCGTCTGACCTCGAAGGTCGAGGAGATCACGGGGCGGAAGGTCCTCAGCCACCAGTCGCAGATCATGTTCAACCCGGATCTCGTCGTCGAGATCTTCGTCTTCGAGGATGCGAGTGACGTGGTCGGGTCACCTGGCCGCGCCGACGGCGACGATTAGTGCGAGCGTGGCCGTCAGCTCCGTCGCGGCGCCCATGACGTCGCCGGTGACGCCGCCGATCCGGCGCTGGGCGAGCCCGCTGACCAAGGCGGTGACGAGCCCGAGGCAGGCGAGCGCTGCGGCGGCCTCTG
>Ga0272482_10000674_pt1 | contig 10540 bp, 8 predicted proteins | sample RVTome_8_FD_192427 | JGI IMG/M metagenome (GOLD analysis project Ga0272482, IMG submission 192427) | Soil microbial communities from uranium-contaminated site in the Upper Colorado River Basin, Wyoming, United States - RVT160D0 (version 2) ...
GTGGCGGCGTGAAGGCGCCGCGCGGTTCGGCCGGGCGACAAGCCTGGATCAAACCCGCAAGGGCGACAGCAGCGACTGGGCAAGCCTGTCGCTGCGGCCGGTTTCCTCCGCCGCCCATTCGCCCTAGGCTCGGCCGATGGCGACGGCACTGACAATTGCCTTCCGGGCCGCGACGCTGGCTCTTGCGCTCGGTGCCGCCGTCCCAGCCGCCGCCCAGCAGAGTCCCGAGCGGCAGACGCTCCAGCAGCAAGTCGAATCGCGGCTGCGCGAGGCGGAGCCCGGCACCCGCTTCGGGCTCGTCGTCGCCACCCAAGACGGCCGCGAGCTCGTCGCGATCGCGCCGGACGCGCGGTTCATCCCCGCGTCCAACACCAAGATGTTCATCACCGCCGCCGCCTTCGCCACGCTCCCCGGCCTCGACCGGCCCGATACGAGCAGCGGCGCTGCGGTCCGGCTGGAAATGGACGGCGGCGCGCTGCCGGACGTGGTGCTGGAAGGTCATGGCGACGCGCGCCTCTCCAGCGCTTCCGACTGCGCCGTCAATTGCCTGGCGGCGCTTGCCGACGCCGTCGCGGCGAGGACGCGCCTGGTCGGCGACGTCGTCGGCGACGACAGCGTCTACCCCGACCAGCGCTGGAGCCCGGGAATGAGCTGGAACAACATGGCCACGCGCTCCGGCACCGCGGTCTCCGCACTCAGCCTCGACGACAACGAGCTGCATCTGCGCGTCGCGCCGACCTCGCCCGGCCGGCCGCCAAGGCTCGATCTCCTGCCATATTATGTCGTCGACAATCGCGCGGTGACGATCGCGGCGGGAGCCACCAACCTCGATTTCGAGCGCCTCCCGGGCAGCAATGTCGTGCGCCTCACCGGCACGATCGCAAGGGGCGCCGAGCCGGAGCTGCTCCGGCTGGCGATCGACGATCCGGCCCATTATGCGGCGTGGCGCTTCAAGGCCCTGCTCGAGGCCCGCGGCGTTCGCGTCACCGGCGCCGTCGCGGCACGGCACCGGCCGCCGGAGCCCGCCGCCGATCCCGGGCCGCGGCCGGCGCCGCTCGCGCGCCTCGCCCCGCCGCCACTCGCCGAAGACCTCGTGCTGATCAACAAGGCGAGCCAGAACCTTCACGCCGAGCTGATGCTCCGGCGCCTCGGGCGGCAGAGCGGCACCGGCTCCATCGCCGACGGGCTCGCACTGGTCGGGGCGATGCTGGAGCGGGCCGGGGTGCGGCGCTCGGATTACGATTTCTCCGACGGCTCGGGCATGTCGACCTACAACCGCCTCGCGCCGCGGGGCGTCGTCCGCTTCCTGCGCTGGGCCGAGGCCCAGCCGTGGGGCGCCGCCTGGCGCGCGACCTTTCCCGTCGGCGGCGTCGACGGCACGCTCGCCCGTCGGTTCCGCGGCACCGCGCTCGAGTCCCGGCTGTTCGCCAAGACCGGATCGCTGAATGCCACCGCCGCGCTTTCCGGCTACATGATCGCCAGGAGCGGCCGCACCCTCCACTTCTCCGCTTATGCCAACGACACTCCCGACGGCGCCGGCGATCGCGCCACCGCCGCCATCGACGCCGCTTTGCTGCTGATCGCGGAGCGGAACTGAGGCTGTTGCGTGGGCTCGATCGGACGGGGGTGACAGGCCTGTCAATTGATGCCAATTTGCCGGTCTGGTTTTTCGGGGGGAAATCCAATGCATCGTCGGACGTCGTTCAAATCGGTCCTGATTCCGGGAACCGCTGCTGTCGCTTTTGCCTGCACGCTGGCGGCTCCGGCGTCGGCCCAGCCGACCGATCCGGAAGCAACGCAGCCGGCGGCGACGGCGACCGGCGCGGCGACGCCGCTCCAGGGCGCGGAGGTCGCGCCGGACGAGGGCGAGGATGACGGCATCCTGGTCACCGGGTCGCGGATCCGGCAGGATCCGAACAACAGCTCCCTGCCGCTGCAGATCATCACCAACCAGGAAATCCAGCGCAACTCGATCAGCAGCCCGGAGCAATTGCTGATGTTCCTCCCCTCGAATGCCAGCGGAGCCGACAATCTTGCCTCCAATTCCGACGTCGTCTCCGGCGCCCAGCGCGGCACCAACGGCCTCTCTTCGGCCAATTTGCGCGGCCAGGGCAATGCGTCGACGCTCGTGCTGCTCAACAATCGCCGGGTCGCCGCCCACGGCCTCAGCGGCTCTGCGGTCGACGTCAACCAGATCCCGTTCGCCGCGATCGAGCGGATCGAAGTGCTGAAGGACGGCGCCTCGGCGATCTACGGTACCGACGCGATCGGCGGCGTGATCAACTTCATCACCCGCACCGACTATGAGGGGGTCGGGATCCAGGCCTTCACCGACATCACCGAGCAAGGCGATTCCCCCATCTACCGGCTCTCGGCCATCGCCGGTTATGGCGACCTGAACGAGGACGGCTTCAACATCATGGGCGCGGTCTCCTACAGCTGGAACGGCATCCTGCGCGGCTCGGACCGGGATTTCGTCAACGGCAACCAGCCCAATCGCGGCCTCTCGATCGACACGCGCGGCGCCCCGATCGCGACAGCGTTCAACATCGGCGCGAACGTCAACCAGACGCCGAACGGCACGCTGCTCACCGGTCTGACGCTGACGCTGCCCAACGGGACGAACGGCGCCGCCGGCGGCATCAACATCCTCGATCTGCCCGGCGGTGCCGGCTGCGAGTCGATGGACGGCGGCATGGCCTATGACGAAGTCCTTTGGGCGGTGCCGACGGCGCAATATGCCTGCGCATGGGATACCGGCCGGGCGGCGGTGATCCAGCAGCCGATCCAGACGCTCACTTATTACGGCCGCGGCGTCGTCCGGATCAGCGGCGATCATATGGCCTCGCTCGAAGTCACGGGGTCGGATGCGGAGTCGGCCAAGAGCTTCTCCGCCAATCAGTACAGCGCCAGCGCCACAACCTTGCCCTGGGCCTATCCCCTCAACGCGATGACCGCGGCCACCTATAATCAGGTGTTCAACGCGATTCGCGCCGCCTTCGACGTTCCGGGCAACCCGAACCGGGCCGCGCAGGTTGCGGCGCTCGACGCGCGTTACGGGCGCCCGATCGCCGGCCGCTGGCGCTGCATCGCGTGCGGCCCGCGCGAATATGTGACCAACACCGAAACCTTCCGGGCCGCGCTCGGCCTGGAAGGGCCGCTCTGGGGGGATTGGGAATATCGCGGCGGCGCGTCCTACGCGAGGAGCGAGTCCTCCTCGGTGCTTGGCTCCGGCTATCATTTTCGCGGCGTCCAGCTCACCAACAATCCCGCCACTCCCGGAAACGACGTCGGCGCCTACGACCCCCGCGCGCCCACCGCGCCGGGCGCCGCCGGCCCGGGCATCATCGGCCTGATCAACGCGGGCATCATCAACCCGTTCAGTCTCACCCAGACCCCGGAGGCGATAGCGGGGCTCGAGGCGGTATCGGCCGAAGGCACCACGCTCTACGGCGGCCGCTATCAGGTGCGCCAGTTCGATGCGTCGGTGTCCGGCTCTTTGTTCAACATCTGGGGCGGCGACGTCCAGCTCGCCGTCGGCGTCGACTATCGCCGCGAGAGCTACGAGTTCAACGGCTCGCCTGCCGCGGCTGCGGGCACGCCGGACATCTTCAACGTCGCGTTCGACAATATCAACGCGCTGACGCCCAAGCACCGCACGGTGAAGGCGGCCTATGCCGAGGCCCTGTTCCCGATCCTGCCCAGCCTCGACATAATCGTCGCTGGCCGGATCGACGATTATACCGGCTTTGGCAGCACGACCAATCCGAAGGTCTCGTTCCGTTTCCGGCCGTGGGAGCCAATCATGTTCCGCGGCTCCTACGGGACCGGTTTCCGTGTCCCGACGTTCAATCAGATATTCAACGGCACGACGATATCGCCCAATCCGGGCAACACGCTGGTCGATCCGACCTTGTGCCCGACGGGCAACACCACCGGTCCGCAACCTCAGTGCGCTCCCATCACCCCCGAATCGTTGAGCGGAGGCAATTTGACCCTGGAGCCTGAAACCTCCGAGCAATATACCCTCGGCGTGGTTATCCAGCCTTCGAGCCGGTTCAGCCTTTCGGTCGACTATTGGCGTATCGCGGTGGACAATACGATCGGAACGATCACCATCCCGCAGCTGCTTGCGAATATCGTCGCTTTCCCCGACCGGATTCAGCGCACCAACGGCATTATCACGCTGGTCGATCTGCGGACCGGCAATTTCGGTTCGCGGCGGACCGAGGGGATCGACGTCACGCTGCGCGGCGCGGTGGATGGCTTCGGCGGCATCATCAGCGCCGGGCTGGACGGAACCTATCTGCTCGACAAGCGCGAGAAGCTGTTGCCCAATCTGCCCTATTCGGATCTGGTCGGCATATTCACGTTCACCGGCGACCTCGGCCTGCGCTGGAAGCACAACGCTTTCATCAGCTACCGGAACGACGATTGGAACGTCACGTTCACGCAGATTTTCCGGAACGGCTACACGAACTTCGCCTTGCCGGCCTCGGCGACGCGTCCCGATTATAACCAGCGGGTGGACGATTATATCATCTACAATCTGTCCCTCAGCTATACCGGCTTCGCACCCGGGCTCAGGCTTACCGCCGGCGTCAGGAACCTGTTCGACAGAGATCCGCCCTTCGCGATCACCTACGACAGCAATACGGGCGCCGGCAGCTCCTGGGAACCGCGCGTCGCCGATCCGCGCGGCCGCTCGTTCACCATGTCGGCCGAGGTCAGCTTCTGAAATCGGGACACGTGCTTTTCGGCGAAGATGTACGTGTCCGCGCCCTTCAGAGGTGGGTCACCATCACCACATAGCCGTCGGGGTCGACCAGGCGGAATTCGCCGTCCGGATTGTAGAAGGGCGTCTTGATCGGCCCCGCCTCGCCGAGCAGCTTGTGCATGGCGCCGACATCGTCGCAATAGAGATAGAAGAGCACCGCCTGCTGCTCGGCGACGACCGGTTCGTCGGCGCGGGCGAGCATCAGCTCGGCGCCCTCCGATCGCAGCGACACCCAGGAGGGCGAGTCCTCGCCCGGCGGCGTGAAGCTGCCGCCGACCGCGAAGCCCAGCCTCTCGTAAAAGGCGATCGAAGCGCCGATCTCGGCGACATGCGCCATCGGCACGAGCGATCGGACGCGCGGACGGTTCATGGGTTGCCTCCGGCCTGGACGTTGCCGGGCCAGGTTCGCCGATGCGCGCGCGGGTTGCAATGGCGGCGTGGCGCATGGGGACGGTCCTCGACGGTCTTCGACCGTCATCGACGCAGGGCCGGGCGTCCTCGGTCGGTGGCACGTATTTTCTTGAAAGCGGACCCCTCCCCGCCCGGAGCCCGGGCTCCCGATCGTCCCCCAAATAGCGCTTGTGGATGTTGGCGAAGTTGCCATACTGCGGATACGTATCGGGTGCAGTTGAGTCGACGATCTGCCTAGTAGAGGGGACTTCCCGATGCTTGAGACACTCGACGTTCTGATCGGATTCACCTTGGTCATGCTGGTGATGAGCATGGCCGTGACCATGCTCACGCAGCTGATCGGGTCGGCCATTCTCAATCTCCGCGGGCGCGCGTTGCGGGTCGGCATGGCGCGGCTGCTCGCCTTGCTCGACCGGGGGCTCGATCCCGCCTCCGCGAAGCGGATTTCCGACCATCTCCTGCGCAATCCGCTGGTCGGCCAGCCGCGGACCTTCGGGGGCGGCTTCATCGCCTGGCTGCGCTCGAATTTCCTCGCGGCGGGAAGCTCCTTGGGGACCCACCGCCTGGCGACGACCGTCCACCGCGAGGAGCTGGTGAAGCTCATCCTCGATTTCGCGGTGCCGGGCGATGCGGAAAAGGCCAGCGACCACAGGCCGCCGGACGAGGAGGCGCTGCGGCAAAGGGTTCGCACGTCGCTGAAAGAGAACAAGATCGACGATCCGAAGGCGATACTCGAGCAGATCCGCAATGCCGTCCTCGAGCTGGAGCGGACCCATCCCGAGATGAGCAACGCCCAGCGGCTCAACACCGCCATTCTGACGTTCGCATCGAGCGACTTCCTGAGCAAGCTCAACAGCTGGTTCGATCAGACCATCGACCGGGTGTCCGACGTCTTCACGGCCCGGACCCGCCTTGTCACCGCACTCGTCTCGCTGGTGCTGGCGCTGATCCTGCATCTCGACGCCATCGGCCTGATCAACCGCCTGTCGGTGGACGACGCGTTGCGCCAGCAGCTCGTCGAGGCGGCGATCGAACGGGTGGAGAGGACCGAGCAGGCTTCGGCCGAGGCGCCCTCGGGCGCCGGCGGAACGACCGCTCCCGCCCCGGCGCCCGCGCCCGCGCCCGCGCCCGGCGCTGCCCCCGCCCCCGCGCCCGGCGCTGCCCTGCCTGACCTTCAGGCCGTGATCCGCGAAGCCGGCGGCGCCGATCTCGAGAGATTCGGGCTGATCTCCTTCCCCCGGTCGTTCGAATCCTGGGTCCAGCGCTGGGAGATAAGGGAAGACACGAACGGAGCGGAGGCGGGCGGCGAGGTGGACCGTTTCAACCTGATCGGTCTGCTCGGAATCCTGATTTCCGCCGCGCTGCTCAGCCTCGGCGCGCCCTTCTGGTACTCGACGATGCGCGATCTGGTGAAGCTGCGTTCGCTCGCCGCCCGCAGGGACGACGAGCAGCGCGCCGAACGGCAGACGACGCAAGCGCCGCCGGCGAACGCGCCGCCGCTGCCGCCGCGATTTCGGGGCGGCGAGGCCGGCGACCTCGAGCCGGCCGGCTGAGTCGGCGCGATGGCGATCTGGAAAGGTGCGCATCGGGCCAATTTCCGCGCCGGGCGCGATGGGCACCGCCCGGAAGCGATCGTCATCCACATCATGGACGGATCGCTGATCGGCACCGACGCGTGGTTCAACGACTCGGCTTCGGAAGTGTCCGCCCATTATTCGGTCGGCAAGCGCGGCGAGGTTCATCAATATGTGAAGGAAACCGACACGGCCTTCCATGCGGGCACCGTGGTGGACGCGACGTGGAACGGGATCAAGCGCGCGAACGGCCGGGTCATCAATCCGAATCGCTACACGATCGGCATCGAGCATGAGGGCTTCGGGCGCCCCCCGACGCCCTGGCCGCAGGCGATGCGCGCGGCGAGCCTCGCTCTCGTCGCCGCGATCGCCCGTCGCTGGAACATTCCGATCGATGCCGACCATATCATCCCGCACGCCGCGATCCGGGCGACCAAGCCCGATTGCCCGGGCGCCGGCCTCGACCTCGCCCAATACAGGACCGACCTCGCCGCCATTCCGGCGGCGGACGACGCGCCGGCGGCCGAAAGGCACCTCGCCCTCGCCGTCCGAATCGTTCGCACCGCGAACGTTCAGTCCCCGCCCTGGGACGCAAGGGGCGTCCCCGCGCCAGATGCTCGCCGGAGATGCCTTCGCCGCGATCGCGGTCGCCACGGGCGAGCCCGTGCGGGGCAATGCCAATTGGTACCGCAATGCCGAGGGAGAATATCTCTGGGCGGGCAATACCGATCATCCCTTCCCGACCTGACGCGCCTGCCGGGCGCGGCGTCGTCGCTGTCGGCGGGCGGGAAAATAGTGACAGTCACCATTTTCACTTCAGCCGGTAATGGTCGGCGAGCCGGTCGAGGGCGAAGCCGAGGACGAGCTTGCCGGCGCGGGCCGGCCAGCCAAGCGCGCGCTCGGCGTCGCGCATGCCCTCGCCGGCGCAGACCACCCGCCACAATATGTCGGCGAGGCCCGGCCCGACCTGGCGCACCGCCGCGTCGAACCGGCGCCCGGCGGCGACCTGGGCCAGGGTCGGCGTCGCGGCCGGCGCCGCAGCCCGCTTCGCCTTGCCGGGCGGCGCCACGTCCCAGCGCATGGTCACGCTCGGGCCGAGCCCGGCCCGTTCCCAGTCGCCGCGCAGAGTCTCGCCGGCATCATATTGCCGCTGGCTGACCAGCCCGCGCGACTTCAGCCAGCCCAGAGGCGATTCCCACAGGTTCACCGTCACCGTGCGCGCGGGCGCCCTGGTCCGGCCGGAGCGGCGCGGGCCGCGTTCGGCCCCGTCGCGCGGCAGCGGCCGCTCGGCGAGCAGGCGATTCGTGTTCTTCGTTTGTTCACGCATCGGAACGCCTTGCCATCGGAAGCAAAGTGTAGGAAGAAGTAACCGGTCCGGTTCGGAGGCAATTGATGATCACGCGCATTCGCGAAGTCCGCCGGGCCCGCCGGATGACCCTCCAGGACGTCGCCGACCGCTGCGACCCGCCGACCACGCCGCAGACGATCGGGCGCCTGGAAACCGGCACCCGCACCGTCTCGGTCGGCTGGCTGAACCGGATCGCGGCGGCGCTCGAGGTCGAAGCCGCCGATCTCGTCACCCTGCCCGACCGCGACGACATTCCGGTCGCCGCCATTTTGGACCATGACGGCGCGCACGCGCCGCGCCGCGAGGGGGTGGCGGTGCCGCCGCAGAGCGCGCCGGGCCTGGTCGCAGTCACCGTCGTCGCCTCGATCGGCGATTATCGCAGCGGCGACGAGATCTGGCTCAACCGCATCGCCCCCGAATCCTACGCCGCGGCCCTCAACCGCGACCTCCTCGTCCCCCGCCCCGCCGGCCGTTTCCTGTTCGGCCGGCTGATCGGCCGCGAGGACGGGAAGCTGCACCTCCTCCCCCACGGCGCCGGTCAGCGCCAGACCGTCGTCGCCGACCCGCCCTGGGCCGCCGTCGCGGTCAAGCTGATCCGGTCGCTGTAGGACGGCGGGGCGGTCGGCCTAAAGCCGGCCGAGCCCGTCCGACGTCACGGCACAATGGTGCCGTAACGGCCGCTTGCTCAGAGGTGTCGCGTTTCCCCGGGCCGCTGTGCCTCCGGCGGAGACCGCCCCCGAATCAGTCCCCCGGACTGTTTCGGGACCGGCTTGGTGGGCGCTGACGGGCTCGAACCGCCGACCCTCTCGGTGTAAGCGAGATGCTCTACCAGCTGAGCTAAGCGCCCGGTCGATGCTCCCTGCCATTGCGGCGGGGAGCGGGCAAGCCTCGCGCTCAGACCGCGGTCGGGGAAACGCGCTGCGCCGCCCGCAAATAGGCGGTCAGAGCGCGCGCGGCATCGTCGCTGAGCTCGATATAGACCCGCCGCCCGTCCTGCGGATCGGCCTGGCGGACGAGCAGGCCGCGGTCGGTGAGCGCCTTGATCCACCGCAGCGCCGTGGTCGCCGGAACCGCCGCGGCGATGCACAGGCTCGACACCGCCACCCGGTTCTGCTCGAGCCGCGCCGCCATCAGGTCGAGCAGCATGTCCCACGCCGGATCGGCGAACAGGTCGGCGCGGAAGAACTGGTCGCGCAGCCGCCGGGCGCGGATGATCGAGCGGACCAGGCCGGCGTCGACTCGGGGCTCGTCGCCCTTGCCCTCCGCGGCGGTCCTGCCGCCAGCGAACGCCGCCGTCTCGTTCGAAAGCGAGGCGAGGATGGCGGCGATCCGCCCGACATCCTGGGAGAGCTGCTTGAGGACGATCGAGCCGTCTTCGCGGCCGATGTCGTGCAGCCGCGGCTGGGCGCGCCGGCTGGCGCGCGCCACCGCGGCGAGCCGGCTGCCGTCGTTGTCGGTGCACAAATGGGCGACGTCGGCATGGGGCGTGCGCGCGGCGACGAGATCGATGAAGGCCGCCGGCGCGGACACCACGCTGGCGCGGATGCCGGCCTCCGCCTGGCTCTGCACCCAGTCGAGCAGCGGCAGCAGCTGCGCGTCCTCGGCTTCGCCGTCGAGCTCGATCAGCGCGGCGGCGCTGGCGGCGCAGGCCCGGAATGCGCCCGGATCGGACTGGATCATCGTCTCCGCGAGGATCCGGCAATCCGCCGTCTGCGCGGTGCGCCGGATACGTTCGAGCGCCGGCGCACTGTCGCCGAACAGATAGACCGCCGGACTTTCCCTATAGTCGACCATGTCAAGGGCATCATGCGCCATTTCGTCGGCCATCGCCAGCGTTCCCGTCTTTCCCGGAAACCGGAGGATTGACGCCGATCGGAGGTCGCGGAACTTCTACCGCCTCCAATTCGGACTGGATTGGGAGACGCTAAGCGCCTTCAGTCAAAGGCGATTTGGCTCGCACTTCCAGCGCACTTCAAGAAAAGGTCCAATCTGGCTGCGGAACGGACATACCGGGATCGCGGCCGGCTGAAAGAATATAGTCGGGCGCCGATCACGCCGCTTTCGCACAAAATGCTCCGTTCCGGATCAAAATGATGGGTCGCAAGGCCGGGCCCGGCGACCGATTCGCGGCGATTTGCGGTTGTCGAAGCGCCAGCCCGCTAGCCCACGGACTTGACGATATCCTCGACCATCTTCTTGGCGTCGGCGAGCAGCATCATCGTGTTGTCGCGGTAGAACAATTCGTTGTCGACTCCGGCATAGCCGACGCCGCCCATCGACCGTTTCACGAACAAGACCGTCTTGGCCTTCTCCACGTCGAGCACCGGCATGCCGTAGATCGGCGAGCTCTTGTCGGTCTTGGCCGCCGGGTTGGTGACGTCGTTGGCGCCGATCACGAGGGCGACGTCGGCGCGCGAGAATTCGGCGTTG
>Ga0272482_10000675_pt1 | contig 10500 bp, 12 predicted proteins | sample RVTome_8_FD_192427 | JGI IMG/M metagenome (GOLD analysis project Ga0272482, IMG submission 192427) | Soil microbial communities from uranium-contaminated site in the Upper Colorado River Basin, Wyoming, United States - RVT160D0 (version 2) ...
GACGCCTCGCTGGCGGGGCAGGGCGCCGGCGCTGGCAACTGCCCGCTCGAGGCGTTCGTGGCGGTCGCGTCCCTCCAGGGCTGGACCCACGGCTGCGATCTGTACGCGCTCATGGACGCCGCCGACAACCTGGTGCGCCCGCTGCAGGACCGGCCGGTGCGGGTCGACCGGGAGACGCTCACGCTCGGCTACGCCGGCGTGTACTCCAGTTTCCTGCGCCACGCGGAGATCGCCGCGCGGCAGTACGGCGTCGACGCACGCCGGATCCTCGTGGAGGTTGGCCGACGGCGCCTGGTGGGCGGCCAGGAAGACATGATCATTGACGTCGCTCTCGACCTTGCCGCAAACCTGTCGCCCACTACGTAGGACGAAGGTCGTAGCTGTCACGGCCCGCCGGGCGGGCGGGTACGGCAAAGGCGATCAAGCTCAGTCGGTCGGTTTCTGGCCGTGGTGTCCATGATGGATGGTCGCCTACGTGCCGCCGTTCGACGGGTTCAGGCGTCGGTCGGTCGTGCCGACGTCGGCGCGGTGGGTGAGTCGCGGCAACGGCGGCCGGTCGCTTGGTGGCGTGCCTGCGTGAGCTGGCGCTGATCGCCGTCGGGCGAAATCGAATCGATAGAGGACTGAAGATGTCGTGTCCAATGCTTGGGTGAGTACCATACGAGATCAGCTACGGGGGGCGCCGGTATGGCACATCTGCGCGACAGCCATTGGGTGTAGGTCACGACGATCGGCCGGCTTCCTCACAGCGCTGCCAGGCACGCCCGAGGTCACCGCGCATCCGGTCCGGCAGCGCGAGGTTGCGCAACACGAGCGCGCGGCCGTGGGGCTCGACGACGTGTTCGTACAACTGGAGTGCGGTACCGAAGGGAGTCGATGTTGTCGCGGCCGACCACCTCCAGGAGCTGGGCGTCGACCAGATGCTCCATGAGGTTTTCAGCCGCGGCTAGTCTAGCCGCGATCCGAGCGCCAGCCGGTTCGCTTGGTTCCTACGTAGTGCCTGCCTTGGCCCAGGTCGATCACTGTGGTCACAACCGTGCGATCGCGGCTCGGAGGAATTCGTCGCGCCGTCGCGTGGCATGGTGGGCGTCGGTGGGCGTGTTGAGCGCGGCCACGGCGTCCCAGTAGTGGATGTGGTCGGCTCGTGTGCCGGCGGCTCGTTGCCAGCCGTCCAACACGTGGCCGTGGGCGTCGTTGTCGTCGTAGAGGATTGCGACGTTTTTGCGTACCTCGCCGAGGTCGACACCGGGGTTGCCGACGCCGGCGTACTTCCAGTCGATCAAGGCGCGAAACCCGCCGCGGTCAAGTACCGTGTTGCCGGGCCATACATCGCCGTGGACGAAGACGGTCGGCACGGCTGGGGCAGCGAATGCCCGAACTCGATCGTCGGCCAGTTGGAGCAGCGCGGTGGTCGGCATCCGGCCGACTCGGCGGTCGTGGGCGAAGTCGTCGACCGCGATAGGGCGGGGCCGCAACGGCAGCTGCGGTTGTGGTCCGAGCAGCACGTTGTGGACGTGGGCAAGGGCGGCGCCGGCGGCCAGGAGCAGCTCAACAGACGGTGCTGGGGGCCAGCTGCTGGTCCCGGACACGACGGTCTCCAGGCTTGCTGGTGTCCCTGCCGCTCGACCAGCGAGATCGGTGGCGAGCAGCCGAGGAGCCGGCAAGCCATGTTTCTCGGCGACGGCAAGCGCCGCCGCATTGGTCGCGATCATGTCGGGACCGATTCTGCTGCTCGGGGTCCGAAGGACCACGGCGAAGGGCGACTCGGTGGGCGTCGTCACATCGATCCACCACGGGCTTTCCCCGCCGTGCAGAGAACGAACGCCCGTGACCGTCATCCGACGGCCGAGCTGTTTCTCAAGCCATTCGAGCAGCGATTTAGCAGGACCAGTTCCGCGTTGGTTACCTTGCCCGCACTGGACGATGTTGATCCAGGCACGGGCACCTGTCAAGACCCGACGACAGGCTGGCTGCTCGGAGTGCTGTCCACGAGGTTCCGGCAGCCGTGTCGACGCGGACATCATTCGGGCCTTGCGTCGGGGTGCTGGCCTGGACTTTGTTCGCGAGTGTCCCGTCCCGTTGATCATGAGGCAGGAGCAGTTCGCTGAGCTGCGGTGCCTCGGACAGGTGGGACGGGCGGTCGCTGTCTTGTGTCGCTGATATTGAGGCAACCCGTGTGGAATGACATCCTCTGCGCCATGAACAACGACGCGGCGGCGATGTGGGACCAGCAGGCGGCGGCTTTCGACGACGAACCGGACCACGGCCTGCGCGACCCGGCGGTCAGGAGTGCTTGGATCGGGCTGCTCACGCCGGTTCTTCCGGACCCGCCGGCATCGGTCGTCGATCTCGGCTGCGGAACTGGCAGTCTGTCGGTCCTTCTGGCTCAAGCAGGACATCATGTCCATGGCCTCGACACCTCGCGCGGCATGCTCGAGCAGGCCCGCGGCAAGGCGAGCCAGCTCGGCGTCGCCGTGACACTGCATCACGGCGACGCTTCGCAGCCGCCGTTCCCGCCCGCCTCGTTCGACGTCGTTTTGGCCCGGCATGTGCTCTGGGCATTGCCGGATCCAGCGGGCGCCCTGGCGCAGTGGGTCACCCTCCTGCGGCCTCAAGGCCGGTTGGTGCTGATCGAAGGGCGCTGGATGACCGGCGCCGGGCTGTCCGCAGCCGACTGCATCGCCCTGTTGCGGCAGCACCGCAAAGAAGTAGGTCTGCAAGTTCTGGATGACCAAGCTCTGTGGGGCAGAGCCATCACGGACGAGCGATACCTGCTGCTCAGCCGCCGCTGATCACGAGCAGACCTACCCGACAAGGCACTGAGTCATGCTGTCGGCGTAGAGGTCCGCGTCTTGTGGTGTCGGCGGGTCGACCAGGGCGATCATGGGCCGGGACACGGGTCGGGCGGCGGCGAGGACGAGGCTCCAGTCGGGGCCGTGCAGGCGTACCACGGCGAGGGTTCCCCGTGGGGTGCGGGCGGTCCGGATCGCCCAGGGGTCGGCGCTGGCGGCTATCTGCGGCGCTTCGTGCAGGATCTGCTGGTACCAGGTTCGAACGCCACGTCGCTGACACGGTCGTAGTGGCCGGGTGGGTACGCCTGCCGGCCGTAGAGGGCGGCGGTGGCGAGCCGGCCGGCGATCCGGTCGGCGGCGCGGTGCCGGGCCTGCTGTAGCGGCGTCGCGACTGGGCCTGGCGCCGGGGTGGTGTGGGTGACCGGGAACGGTCGGCGTCGAGTCGGTCGGCGGTGCGGGCGCGTCGCGGGTCGGGTGTCGGTCGTGATGCCGGTGGCGGTCATCTGATCCTCCGATGGTCGGGGTGGTGGGTGGCCCGGCCGGGACGGGACGAGGTGCTGGCGTTTGTGGGCGGTCGGGCGCATGGCGGGCCGGGCATGCGGGCGCGGGCAGCGAGCAGCCGGATCGGCGGCGCGCGCCCGCATGAGTTCTGCCGGGGGCTGGGGAGTTGTCAGCCGCTGTTCGCGCTGTTTGGCGCGGCATCGGGCAGGTAGGGGCGTAGCCGGGTGATGGCTTCGTCGTGGAAGGCGGCGGAGATGTCCACGCCGATGTAGGAGCGGCCGAGTTGCAGGGCGGCCAGGCCGGTGGTGGCGGCGCCGGAGAATGGGTCCAGCACGGTGCCGCCTGGCGGGCAGCCGGCGGCGATGGCCCGCAGTGGCAGGTCGATGGGATAGGGGGCGACGTGCGCTCCGTGGTAGGGGCGGGTGGCGATCCGCAGGTCGTCGCCGGGTTTGCGCCCGGCCGGGTGCGCGGCGGTGTGAGCGTGACCGACCGGGCGCAGGTTGCCCTGCCCGTCCCGGGGCTCGACGCCAATCTCGTCGGCGGTGTACTTGCCGGGTGCGCCGTACCGACTGGCGCCGCGCCGCCGGGCGGTCGCATCTATCCCGCCGATGGCGCCCTCGGCCGGTTATCGCTGGCGCGCAGCGTCAGGTCCGTCGGATTGAGAGCGATCTTCCTGTGCGTCACGGCGAGCAGTCCAGGTTTGCCGCGACCCCCTGGTCACCCTGCCGCCCAGCTACTGCGGCAGGGCGGTGACCTACCGCCCAACCTCCATTACCCCAACGGCGTAGCAGAGATCCAGGACCGGCAGGGGCAGACGACCGGGTCGGCCGGCCCCGGCCCGGGTTCGTCCCTGATTCGCGGCCCGTGTAAGCACGAGCAGATCGTGTACCGGTAGGGCCCCAATTCGAAGCTTGGAGCAGGTGGGAACATCAGATCGCCGGCTGTGAGATGGCAAGACCGCTGGTGTGGCCCCGCACCCACGAGGCCTCAGGCGGAGGTGTCCCAGCACCTGCTGCCCCGGGGCGGCGCCCAGCGCGCCGGTAGCGACGACTCCGTACGCTCGGCCGGGCAGGGGCGGGTACACGCGCTACACGGCCGTGGGTGGGGTGTCGGCGCGAGCAGCGCACCGGATCGTGGGGTTCGTGCTGGCCGGTCTGCTGATCGCCGGGCTCGGCGCCGCGGTGCTCGCCGTCGGCACTGGCGGGTACGGCATTGGCGCGTTCGGGCTACGCACCGAGACGTTCACCCGGATCGACTGCCACCCGTCACCGGGCTGGCCCCAGATCCCGGCTGGGAGGGTGACCCCGCACATGTTCCGGCGGACCATGGCGATGCTCACCCGGGACTATCCCGGCTCCGAGATCGCGGTCGGGATGCAGCTCAAACACACTGCGGCCCGCGCGTTGGCCAACCGGACGACCCGGGGCTACATGGACCACGACCCCTCCTGGGCGCGGCACCTCGACGATGCCATCGCCGAACGCCGTTTCGAGCGACTCAAAGACCTGTTCGACGCCGACGGCCGCGGCGAATCCGTCGGCTATGGTCCAGGGGCCGACCGCATGCGCGAAGCATTCACCGCGGTTCGGCACAAGGCCGAACAGCTGCGCGCCACCAACCAGGCCAAGCGCGGCGACGTCCGCGTCGAGTACGACCTGCTGCGCCGCACCCGCTTCTCGATCCGGTTCGGCATGCTCAACCACTGCACCATGAACGACAACGACCCCGCCGGCGCCAAATGTCTCGAGGACGCCACGGTTCCCGCAGGCCATCGCGGGCCGCTGCTGGACTGCTGCCAACCGGCTCGATGCCCGAACAGCGTCATCGGCACCGAACACCTCTCCCTCTGGACGACCGAGAAGGCCTCACTGGCCAGGCTGCTATCCGACCCTTCGCTGCCGCCGAACCGTCGACGCCACCTCGACGCCCAACTCCAGGAAGTCGATCTGACGATCAAGAAGGCGGGCGAATGACCGTCTCACCCCGTGCCGAACAGGCGCTCCGGGCGGCGATGGAGTGCCTGTTCACTGGCAACCCTGAGCACACCGACGGCCGGCTGACCAAGAACAACATATGGCGCGAAGCCCGGGTCAGCCGAGCCACCATGAACCGCGCCAGCGAGATCCTCGCCGAATGAGGCGCCCGGACCGTGGACGGCTCGGTTAGCATCCGGCGACAGCAGCCCGATCCCGACGTCGCCACGCTTCGCGACGAGCTACGTCGCCACCGTTCCGCCTGCCGCCAGTTCCAGGAGCAGGTGGACGCCGCAGCCACGGTGATCGCGACGTTGCTCGCCGAGAACGCTGCCCTTCGCGAACAGGCCACCAGACGCTCAGCCGTCATCGTGCCGCTCGACCGAACGCAGGCCGTGCACGAATAGCCGTGCGTAGATCCAGCCGTCGTGGACGGTGAGACCTATGGCAGGCTCAGCGCGTGCCGTCGACCAGGATCAACGCTTTGCCCGGATGGTGCGACCTTTCTCCAGTTCGGGATCAGGCCCACTGCGGCGTCGAGAGTGACGGTCTCGCCGATCGCCATTCGCAGCTTTCCCGCGACGGCGGCATCCGCGCGGCGTTCGGGTGTCGTGAGCGGGCCGGCGATGGGTCATACCTTTCGGGTTCCTGAGGGTGCCGGGTTGCCCGCTGGTGAGGCTGTGTGTGCGGGTCGACGCCCGTAGTCGATGGCGGTTGGTCACCGTGGCGACAGTTGGTCCGGGGCCTGGACGGCTAGCTTTCGTGGGCGGGTGGCTTGTCGCCGAAGGCTTGAGCAAATGGCATCTGGTCGAAGGTGATCTCGATGCGGGCGATCTTGATGTCTCGCAGGGTGAGTCGTTCACCGGCGGTCAGGGTGGGCACATTTGTAGGTGGGTGTAGTACCAGACCAGGGCGGTCTGGTCGTCGCCGAAGATGGTGAACTCGGTGACGCTGGTGACCATCTTGACGAAGCCGTCCATGGACCCGTGGTAGCCGGCACGTCCGGCGAACTCGCTGGTGCCGCCCCGGTGCCGCGCCGTACGCCACGGACGCGCTCGCCAGCAGCAGGACGGTCGCGCCGAATCCGGCGGTGAGCGCGCGAGCCAGGGAGATTTTGGGCATGGCTGGGACCGTGCTGGCTCGTGCGCCTCGACGGAGCGCGGCTACGCGTGACGGGTGGGCCGGCGGGGAGTGCCTCGGGCGGGTGTGGCTGACCGGTGCCCGGCGTCCGCGGTTCTCCGGCGGCCACTCCGAGGCGCTCTGGATCGCGGGCGCTAGGACCACGGACGGGATCCGGCTCACCCTCGTGCTCCGGGCGACGGCCGGTCCTGCGGACCCCGTACTGCACAGCGTCCGCCTACGGTCACCGCGCGGCTGACCTGGCAAGGCATGCTCGGCTGGTTGTCCAGGTTGGAGGATGGGCGGGCAACTTCTACCATCAGGGGCGTGGCGGACGAAGTGGTCGAGGTCAACATCGGCCCGGATGGCACGGTCGCGATGGCGGTGCGTGGGGTCGCCGGGATGGAGTGCCTGACCCAGACGGAGGCTCTGGTCCAGTTGCTCGGCGGCGACATCGAGTCGCGGGAGCTGACCGACGAGGCCTACCTGGACGTGGAGCAGGACGCCGAGGGTCGACTGTGGCACTGACGGCGCTGACGACGCCGTGGCGGGTGCACGGCGTGCTGCCGCGCAGCGCCGCGAACGGTCCGGGGGAGCGGTTCGTCATCTGGAGTCAGGGTTGCGCGCTGGCGTGCCCCGGGTGTTTCAACCCGGAGACCCACACCCCTGCCGGCGGTGCCGTTCGGACCGTCGGGGAGTTGGTGGACGCGGTCCTGGCCGAGGTGCCGGGTATCGAGGGTGTGACGCTGACCGGGGGTGAGCCGCTGGCCCAGCCGGCGGCGGTCGCGGCGTTCGGCGCTGCGCTCAGGGCGCGCACCGACCTGGGTGTCATCGTGCTGACCGGGTTTACCAGGGCGGAGATCGAGGCCGACCCGGCGCAGGCGGGTGCGGTGGCCGGAGCGGACCTGGTGGTCGCCGGCCGGTACAACCGGCACCAGAGGGTGGCGGCTGGCTTGCGGGGTTCGGCGAACAAGGTGTACTGGGACCGCAGCGGACGTTACCGGCCGGGCGAGTTGGGGCAGGTCCCGGAGGCGGAGGTCACGCTTGGAGTGGACGGCACGGTCACGATGACCGGCATGGTGGCGCCGGGGAGGGACTTCTGGTGAGTGTCCAGGACGAGATCCGGCTTTACCTGCGCGCGCGGGTGGCGTTGATCGTGCTGGTCACGGTCGAGGAGCAGCGCGCGCTGGACGTGCTCGACGAGGTCCGCAAGGGCCGCGACGCCGAGGCCGACCTGGTGTTGTGGGACGTCGCAGACCGGTTCAGCTCCAAGGCCGGCAGGCAACTGCCCGACGCGGCCGACCCGATCGCCGCGCTCGACAAGGTCAAGGAGCTGGCGCTGAAGGCACCGGCCCGGCGGGATCTGTACGTGCTCAAGGACTTCCACGAGTTTTGGGGCAAGGATCCACGGGTCCGCCGCAAGCTGCGCAGCCTGGCCCAGCAGTTGGTGTACACGGGCGCTTCGCTCGTCGTCACCACACCGTCCCGCACGGTCCCGATGGAGCTGCGTGACGACGCCGTGGTGGTGGAGATGCCGCTGCCGGCGTCCGACGCGTTGCGCACGGCGCTGGACACGCTGATCGACGACACCAAGGGCGTGCGGTCGAGGCTGACGCCGCACGGCCGGGCCCGCCTGGCCCAGGCCGCACTCGGGCTGACCGCCGCACAGGCCAAACGGGCGTTCGCCAAGGCGATCGTGCGCGACGAGGTGCTTGACGACCGGGGCATCGACGCGGTGGTGGCCGAGAAGAAGGCGATCATCCGGGAGAGCCAGGCGCTGGAGTTCTACCCGGCCGAGGAGACACCGGACGACGTCGGCGGGCTCGACTCGCTGAAGCGGTGGCTGGCGCTGCGCGAGCGGGCGTTCACCGAGGAGGCCGCCGCCTACGGCCTGCCCGCGCCGAAAGGCCTTGCCCTGATCGGGATTCCTGGCACCGGCAAAAGCTTGACCGCGAAGATGATCGGTGGCCTGTGGCGGCTGCCGTTGCTGCGGCTCGATATCGGCGCACTATTCGGCTCGTTGGTCGGCGAGTCTGAGGAGCGGGTCCGGCGGGCGCTGCAGCTCGCCGAGACGGTCGCCCCGTGCATTCTGTGGATCGACGAGTTGGAGAAGGGACTGTCTGGTGGGGACGCCGACGGCGGGACCTCGCAGCGGGTGTTCGGCACGATCCTGACCTGGATGCAGGAGAAGACCGCCCCGGTTTTCGTCGTCGCGACCGCCAACGACGTGACCGCGCTGCCGCCGGAGACGTTGCGGCGCGGCCGGTTCGACGACATCTTCTTCCTCGACCTGCCCACCGAGGAGGAGCGCCGGGAGATCATCTCCGTGCACCTGCGCAAGCGCCGCCGCGACCCGGGCGCGTTCGACGTCTACCACCTGGCCCAGGTCTCCGACGGCTTCACCGGAGCGGAGCTCGAACAGGCCATTGTGGACGCCCTGTACCACGCCTTCTCCGAGGACCGGGACGTCCGCACCGCCGACGTCACGGCAGCGGTCACTCGGGCGGTGCCGCTGAGTCGCTCGCAGCGCGAGGTCATCGAGCGGCTGCGGTCCTGGCTACGGGAGGGGCGTGCCCAGTCGGCCTCTTTCGCCGAGGCCGCTCAGGCCGAGCAGGCTCAGGTCCGGCTCGAGCTGAGCTGAGCGCGGCGTGCGGGCGGGGCGAGCGAACCGGTTGGCCCGGCGGGCGCGCCGGCGGCGTTCGGACGGCACCCTGACGTGGTGGGCACGGCGGGCCTGGGTGCGGCTCGCGGCCGCTGTCGCGGCCCGCGACGGGATCGCGACAATGGCCGTGCGGCGGGCGTGGCTGGCCGAGCCGCGAGACGACACGTGGCAGTACGTGAGCCGCGTGTGCACTCCCGCCGACCTGTTCGCCGCCGCAGTGGCCCCGGACCGGGACGCCGGGTCGCGGGCCGCGATTGGCGCCTACTGCATCCGGCACGACGTGGTCCCGGAGAACCCCGTGGAGGGGGCCCTGTTCTTCGTCCTGACCGGGCAGCACCAGCGATACCAGGCGCTCGACCCGGATGGGACGCTACTTACCAGCGCCTACCGGGGCGCCGCCGAGGCGACCCGCGAAGCCTTGCGGCACACGATGACCGGCCTCGGCGAGCTGAGCCTGGTCCGGGTCATCGCCGACCGCTCCGGCCAGGCGCTTGCCGGGGTGGAGGCCGACTATCTGGCCGGGCAGCTCGCCGACGTACACGACTGGGAGCGGCTGTGGCGGCTGATCCCGACCATGCCGCTAGCCAGCGCCGTCCGGGCGGCCCGGCTGTTTCCGGACTGGCGACCGGCCGACGATCTGGGGCGCGCCTTCTTCGCGCGGCTGGCCGGCACCGATCCAGACGCGATAACCGCATTGGGGCAGGCCGCGGTGACCCGGCTCGACCGCGTGAAGGGGAAGGACTGGTTCTACGCCCCGTCGTTCGCCCCGGACAACTCCGAGATCTCTTTGGGGGGCATGATCTTCGCCCTGCCCAGCGGGCGCGTGGTCGAAGACTACGACGTCAAAGGCCAGGAGTTGGCGCTCGGTGACGCGACGATAGTGCATAGGGTCAACGAGGCCCCGTACGGCTTGACGGCCGTTCGCAACGCCCCCGGCCGGCCCCCGGAGACGCTGCTGCGCCACGACACAGCGATCGACAGGACTCCGGACGGGTTCGTCGCCGCCGCGGACGGCAAGCTGTGGTTCGGCAACGCCACCGGCTCGTGGTCGCGGGTGGCGCCGGTCGAGCTGCCGATCGGCGACGATACCTCCAACGAGGACCTACATGCAGCTGACCCGGTGAGCGGAAACCTCGTGTTCGTCGTCAAAAAACGTGACACCGACGATGACGACCACACGAAACATCTCGTGCTGGTCGACGCCAACCAGCAGGTGCTCGCCGTTTCCCGTTCCTACGACCGCTTCAGATACGCCCTCACGTTCGTCGGCCCCGAGCAGATCCTCGTCGAGAACCTGCGCGGGGATGTACTCGAGCTGTGGCGGCGGCACGGCACCGACCTCGTGCTGGCCGCCACGGCCGACCTCGGCTTCGGTCCGGCGCCGCTGCTGGCGCGCAACCTGGTGGTCGTTCGCCGGGACGACCGGCTCGTGTGGCTCGACGCCGGCACGCTC
>Ga0272482_10000678_pt1 | contig 10487 bp, 10 predicted proteins | sample RVTome_8_FD_192427 | JGI IMG/M metagenome (GOLD analysis project Ga0272482, IMG submission 192427) | Soil microbial communities from uranium-contaminated site in the Upper Colorado River Basin, Wyoming, United States - RVT160D0 (version 2) ...
GGCCAGGTCGGCCGGGCCCAGCGACAGGCCCTGCATCCGGGGGCTGGCGGCGCAGATCTCCTCGACGTTGGCCACGCCCCGGGCCGTCTCGAGGATGGCGTGGAGCAGCAGCGGCCGCTCCAGCCCCGCCTTGGCCTCCAGCTGGGCGACGAGGCGGTCGACGTAGTGGATGTCCTCGGCCCCCTCCACCTTGGGGACCATGATCACCTGGAGCTTGTCGCCGATGGCGGGGACGAGCCGGAGGAGGTCGTCGAGGCCCCAGGGCGAGTCGAGGGCGTTGACCCGGGTCCACAGCTGGCAGTCGCCGAAGTCGGTCTCCTGGGCGATGCGGACCAGGCCCTCACGCGCCGCTTCCTTGCGGTCGGCCTGGATGGCGTCCTCCAGGTTGCCCAGCAGGATGTCGACCTTCCCGGCCAGCTGGGGCACCTTGGCCGCCATCTTCTCGTTGCCCGGGTCGAAGAAGTGGATCATCCTCGACGGCCCGAACGGGATCTCTCTCACGGGGTTGGGCGCCCCGACGGCCAACGGGCGGAAGAAGTCCTTGGGCGAGCGCATGGGCGACACGGTAGGTGTCACCACCGCCGCGAACCGAAATCGGTCCCGGCTCGGCTACCGGGCGTGGACGGCGACGTCGACGGCCTTGAGGGAGGCCCACACCGGGGTGCCGGGGACGAGGGCCAGCTCGGCCAGGGCGGCCGGCGTGACCTCGGCGACCAGGGGCAGCTCACCGGCCAGGTGGACCCGGACGCGGTCGCCGTTGGGCACCACCTCGGCCACGGTGGTGGCCCAGGTGTTGCGGGGGCTGCCGGCGGGCTGTTCGAGGTGCAGGGCGACGGCCTGGGGCCGGACGACCACCGCCACCTCGCCGGCCGGCACCGGGTCGGCCACGGTGAGCCGGGCCCCGGTCCCGGCGATGGTGACGACACGGTCCGCGCTGTCGGCAGCGGTCCCGTGCCCGTGGAGGAGGTTGACGCCCACCAGGTCGGCCACGTAGGGCGAGCGGGGGTGGGCGGCGACCTCGGCGGGGCTGCCGGTCTGGGTGACCCGCCCGTTCTCGACCACCACCAGCCGGTCGGCCAGGACCACGGCGTCGAGCAGGTCGTGGGTCACCAGCAGCCGCGCTCCGGGGAACATCGCCAGGTGGCGGCGCAGCTCGGCCCGCACCTGGATGCGGGCCCGGGCGTCGAGGGCGGCCAGCGGCTCGTCGAGCAGCAGCAGCCGGGGTTCGGTGGCCAGCGCCCGGGCCAGCGCCACCCGCTGGGCCTGCCCGCCGGACAGGGCCGCGGGCCGGGCGCCGGCGTGGTCGGCCAGGTCGAGGCGCTGGAGCCAGGCGGCCGCGGCGGTGCGGGCGTCGGCCCTGGAACGGCCCCGGGCCCGCAGCCCGAAGGCCACGTTGTCGAGCGCCGACATCCGGGGGAACAGCAGGTAGTCCTGGAACACCAGGCCGATGGGCCGCCGGTCGGGCGGGACGAACACCGGGGCCGAGGCGTCCGTGCCCTCCGGGGCGTCGAGGATCTGGCCGTCGACCTCGATGCGGCCGTGGTCGAGGGGCTGGAGCCCGGCCAGGGCCCGCAGCACCGTGGTCTTCCCGGCGCCGTTGGGGCCGAGGAGGGCGACGACCTCGCCGTCGTCGGCCGTCAGCTCGACGTCGAGGTCGAGGCGTCCCAGCTGCACGCCCACGCGGGCCCGGAGCACGGTGGTCATGCGCCCAGCCAGCGGTCGCGCAGGGGGACGAGCACGGCCAGCGACACGGCGATCAGCACCAGCGACAGGGCGATGGCGGCGCCCCGGTCGGCCTCGCGGGCGATGAACACGGCCAGCGGCATCGTCTGGGTGCGGCCCTGGAGGTTGCCGGCGAAGGTGACGGTGGCGCCGAACTCGCCCAGCGCCCGGGCCCACGACAGCAGCGCCCCGGCCGCGATCGACGGCGCCAGCATCGGCAGCGTGACCCGCCACAGCACGGTCCAGCGCCCGGCGCCCAGGGTGGCGGCGGCGTCCTCGTAGCGCCGGTCGAGCGACCGCAGCCCGGCCTCCACGGTGATCACCAGGAACGGCAGGGCCACGAACGTGTTGGCGACGATCACGCCCCAGGTGGAGAACGGCAGCAGGAACGACGTGGCGTCGTAGACCGGGCCGCCCACCAGGCCCCGCCGGCCGAAGGCGAACAGCAGGGCGGCGCCGCCCACCACCGGCGGCAGGACCATCGGCAGGGTGACCACCGCGCGCAGCAGCGACCGGCCGGGGAACCGGCCCCGGGCCAGCACCCACGCCAGCGGCACGCCCAGCAGGACCGACAGGGCCGTGGCGCTGAACGCCGAGACCAGCGACAGGCGCAGGGCGTCGGTGACCAGCGGCCGGCGGACCTCGTCGGCCAGGTCGGACCACGGCGCCCGCTGCAGCAGGGCGCCGAACGGGACGACCAGGAAGGCGATGGCCAGCGCCGCGAACGGCACCAGCAGCCACGGGGGTCGATCCCGGCGCACGTCCCGCCGCCGGGGGGCGGGACGGCGTTGGGGGACGGTCAAGAACTGGGCGGGCCGAACCCGAACCCGGCGAGGATCGCCTGGCCCTCGTCGGAGAGGACGAAGGCGACGAACTCGTCGGCGACCTCGGCGTTGCCCGACTCGGTCAGCGTGGCGATGGGGTATTCGGCGGTCACGTTCTGGTCCTCGGGGATCTCGACGCCCTCCACGCCGTCGCCGGCGGCGAGCACGTCGCTGACGTACACGATGCCCGCGTCGAGCTCGCCCGACGCCACCTTGTCGAGCAGGCTGCGAACGTCGGGCTCGTCGGTGTCGGGCGCCGGGGTGACACCCGCGTTGGTCAGGGCCTCCCGCCCGAAGGAGCCGCAGGGCACCTCCTCGGCGCACAGTCCGATGAGCAGGGCGTCGTCGCCGAAGTCGTCGAGGCCGTCGACGCCGGCCTCGTTGCCGGCGGGCAACGCGATCGCCAGCTCGTTGGTGACGAAGACCTGCGGGTCCCCGGCGGTCCCGTCGGCCTCGGCCACGGCGTCCATGGTGGCGGTGTTGGCGGCCGCGAACACGTCCGCGGGCGCGCCGGCCAGGATCTGGTCGCGCAACGACGACGAGCCGTCGTAGTTGAACGTGACGGTGACGTCGGGGTTGGCCTCCTCGAAGGCGGCGCCCAGCTCGTCGAAGGCGTCGGTGAGCGACGCCGCCGCCATCACCGTGATCTCGCCCTCGTCGTCGCTGCACGCCGTCATCGGCACGACGGCGGCGGCAAGGGTCACGGTGGCCGCCCTCATCCCACGGGATCGCATCGCTGTCGCCCTCCGGATCGAGTAGTGGCGGTGAGACTAGCCGCGGACCGTGGCAGGCTCGATCGGTGCAACGCCGCCCGACGCTGTCGCTCAACGAGTGGGCCGTGCTCGGCCTCCTGGCCGAGCAACCCCGGCACGGCTACGACATCGCCGCCGAGCTGGAGCCCGGCAGCGAGGTGGGGGAGGTGTGGCGCCTGCCCCGGGCGCTGGTCTACCGGGCGATCGGGCGACTGGAGTCGCTGGGCCTGGTGGAGCCGGAGGGTACCGAGCCCGGACGGGGCGGCCCGCCCCGCACGGTCCACGGCGCCACGCCCGAGGGCGCCGAGCGGTTCCGGGCGTGGCTGGACGTACCGGTCGAGCACCTGCGCGACCTGCGGTCGAGCTTCCTGCTGAAGCTGGTGCTGGCCCGGCGGGCCGGGGTCGACACCACCGAGCTGGTGCGGGCCCAGCGGGCCCGGCTGGCTGGCCAGCTCGCGGCGTTGGCCGAGCCGCCGCCCCCGGGCGACGCCGTGGCCCTGTGGCGTCACCACTCGGCGCGAGCGGCGGAGGAGTTCCTGGCTGCCCTCTGACGCGCCTCGATCCACCGGCCGGTGTCGGCGAGGAGACCGGGGTGGATCGAGGCTGGCGGCGTCACGCCCGTGGCCGTCGTGGGCCGGGCGTGATCGCCGTCGTGGTGACGTGACGCCGTCGTTGGAGCTGCTACCGCCCCTGGTCGCCGCCGAGGCGGTCGGCGGCGTTGCGGGCCGCATCCTGGGCCGAGTCGACCTTGTCGTCGAACTTGCCGCCGGTGACCTTGTCGGCGGCGTCACCCGCCTTGTCGACGGCGTCGTCGGTCTTGTCGTCGTCGCCGTCGACCATGTCCATGGCCTTGTCCTTGAGATCGCTGGCCATGTCCTTGGCCTTGTCGAAGAAGCTCTGGTTCTCGCTCATGTGGGGGTTCCCTTCGGCTGGTCGCCCGCCGAGCGCTGCACTGGGCAGGGGTACACCTCGCGTACCCGGTGGGGTCGACACGGCAAACACCTGGGCGCCGAGGGTGATGGCCGGTCACCAGAGGAGGCCGTCGGCCAGCTCGGCGGGGGAGGGTGCCGGGCGCCGCAGGGCCAGCAGCCACGCCGCCACCCCGGCCACCAGCGGCACGGCGACCAGGCCCCACCACAGGGCGCCGGGCACGACCAGCGGGATGGGCGGCAGCACCTCGCCGCCGAAGTGGCGGCCGCCGCGGTTGTAGTCGCCGATGCCCAGCCGGGTGAGGGCGATGCCCACCCCGAGGCCCAGCGACGTGGTGAGCACGGCGAGCACCGTCGCCTGGACGACAGCCAGGCGGCGCAGGGTGGCGGGGTGGGCGCCGAGGGCCTCGACCACGTCCTCGTCGGACCGCCGGGTGACGGCGGCCAGCCGCAGCGTCACGAACAACCCGAGCAGCGCCACCAGCCCCACCAGCAGGACCGCCACCCGGACCTCGCCCGGCCGGCGCAACCCGACCGACTCGGCGGCGTCGAGGCGCCCGTTCTCGTACGGGTACCGCTCGGCGGTGCCACCCGCCCACGCGGCGACCTCGCCGTGCACGGCGGCGCCCGGCGCCGCTCCGGCCGCCCCCACCAGGCCGGCGATCCGCGCCGCGTCGTCGCGGCCGGCGGGGCGGTCCAGGCGCACCACCAGGGCGTTGGGGCCCTGGACGATGCCGTCGCGGCCGTCGAGCACCGGCTCGTCGCCGTCGGGCAGGTCGGTGTCCGGCGGCACCAGCAGGGCGGGGAGCCGCAGCGGCACGGTGTCGAGGTCGGCGAGCACGGCCGGCACGAAGATCCCGTCGGTCCCGGCGGGACTGGCGGCGTCCGTGTCGCCGTGGAGCCGCAGGCGGGCGACGTCGTCGTCGACGACCGTGGGGTCGAGGGCCACCGCCCAGCCGGTGGCGACGTCGGGGGCGTAGCGGTCGAGGTCGAGCGCGGCGAGCAGCTCCGGGGTGGCGACGGCCACCGAGCGGCCGTCGGGGTCGGGCAGGCGGAGGTCGCCGACCGCGGCCACCCGGGGCAGGAAGTCGACGCCGGTCACCTCGGCGCCCGGGTACTCGGCCTGCACCCGCGCCGTCGCCTCGGCGACCAGCCGGGGGAGCACCACCACCTCGGTGGCGGGGTCGACGAGGTGCTGCTCCAGCAGGGTGAGGGTCGGGTTCGCCACGATCACCTGGTCGGCGTCGAGCCCGGCGGTGAACCGGAAGCCGTCGAGGTAGCGCTGGCGCCGGGCCTCGCGCTCGGCCAGCCCGGCACCGAGGACGCCGTGGACGGCCACGGCGAGGGCCGCCACCGTGCCGAGCAGCAGCGCCGGGGTGAGGAGCCGGCGGCGGGCGCGCAGCAGTGCCCCGACGATGTTGGCGGCGAGCCAGGGGAGGCGGTCGAGCCCGTCCGCCACCTGGGCGATCACCGCCGGGAGCAGCAACCCCAGGCCCAGGCCGACCAGCAGCAGGCCGGGCCACAGCATGAGGTCCAGCTCGAACCAGTCCTCGGCCGCCGAGGCGACCGTCAGGCCGACCCACACGGCCAGGCCACCCAGCACGGTCCGGAACACGTCGGCGCGGGCGGCGGGCCGGCGGCGGCCGCCGGATGCCACGCCCCGGGCGTCGACGGCCGTGACCCGGGTGCGGGCCCGGCCGGCGAACAGCGCGACGACCACGGGCACGGCCAGGCCCACGACGACGACTCCGGCCATCGGGGCCCGCCGGCCTCCCGTGCCCGCCACCGCCACCTCGCCGGCGGCGATGCCGAAGGGCAGCGCCGCCGCGGCCAGCACCAGGGCCTCGAGCACCACCACCAGGCGGCGCTGGGCCCGGGTGGCGCCGGCCAGGTCGAGGACCGCGGCCGCCCGCAGCTGGCGGGGGTCGGCGGCCCCGGCGACGGCGGCGGAGATGACGGCCAGCAGGAGCGCCCCGGTGACCACCCCGCTGCCGTCCAGCGCCTCGGCCCGCCAGGCGACCGAGGTGACCGCCACGGCCAGGGCCAGCCCGGCGACGGCGGTCGCGGTCCGCCGGCGGTTGGTGCGCAGCCCGGCCGCCGCCGCGTCGAGTGCCACGTCGATGCCCGCCAGGGGGTTCACGGCACCGGCACCTCGGCGTCGGCCCCGGTGGCGGCGAGCGTGGGGGTCACGTGGTCGACGGCGCGGCCGTCGCGCAACACGACGACCTCGTCGGCCCAGGAGGCCAGGCGGCTGTCGTGGGTGACCATGAGCACGGCCCGGCCCGCTCCCGCGAGCCGCGCCAGGAGCTCGGTGAGCTGCTCGGCGGCCACGGTGTCGAGGGCGGCGGTGGGCTCGTCGGCCAGGATCAGCGCCCGGTCGCCGACGACGGCCCGGGCCAGTGCCACCCGCTGCTGCTGGCCGATGGACAGGCGGTCGACCGTGGCCTGGGCGAGGTCGTCGGCATCGACCTCGGCCAGGGCCTGGCGGGCGGCCCACGCCGCGGCCGCCCGCGAGGTGCCGGTCAGGCGCAGCGGCAGCGCCACGTTGTCGAGGACCGGCAGCGCCGGCATCAGGTTGAGGCGCTGGTGGACCACGCCGACGGCGTCGCGGCGCTGCCGGGCCCACCAGCGGCGGGCGTCACGGCGCAGGACGCTGCCGGCCAGGCGGGGCTCGCCCCGGCCCGCCCGGGGTGGCGGCTGCCCGTCGATGGTCACGGATCCGCCGCTGGGCTCGACCAGCCCGCAGGCCACGTGGAGCAGTGTCGACTTGCCGCTGCCGCTGGGGCCCATCACGGCCACCATGCGGCCGCGGTCGACGTCGAGCGTGACGTCGTCGAGGGCGGTGACGATCTGGTCGCCGTCGGCGAAGGCGCAGGTGATGCCGGTGAGGGACAGGAGGGGAGAGGTGGGCGAGGTCGGCGATGTCATGGCGTTCCCCCGGTGGGGTCGTGGTGGGCACGGAGGCGGTCGGTGCAGAGGTCGAGCCAGCGCAGGTCGGCCTCGAGGCGCACGGCGAGGACGTCGTCGCACAGGCGGGCGGCCAGGTCGGCGGGGCTGCCGGCCGACCGCCGGTCCCGGCGCACGGCCTGGAGGCGGGCCAGCAGGTGGTGGCGGTGGGCGTCGACCACGGCGAGGGCCTCGGCATGGGGGCCGTGGGCGGCGAGCAGCACCTTCATCACCAGCTCGTCGCGGGGTGGGGCGTCGACGGCGCCGGTGGTGTCGAGCCACGCCCGTGCCGCCTTCTCGCCCTCGCCGGTGAGCCGGTAGGCGCGGCGCCGGGCGTCGTTCCCCGGGTCGACGTCGTCGGCCGGCTCGACCAGCCCGTCGCGCTGGAGCCGGTCGAGGGTCGTGTACACCTGCCCGGTGTTGAGCGACCACAGCGACCCGGTGCGCCGCTCGAGCTCGACCTTGAGCTCGTAGCCGTGGCGCGGCCGCTCGGCCAGCAACACCAGCATCCCCTCGCGGACAGCCATTGAGTACTGAGTATCGAGTCTCAGTACTCGGTAGTCAATGGCCCTTCGGGCAGACCTGCGCCTTCAGAGCAGCTTCCGTTGGGCCGCCCAGCGGGTGAGCTGGTGGCGGCTGGAGAGCTGGAGCTTGCGGAGCACGGCCGAGGCGTGCGACTCGACGGTCTTCAGCGAGATCGCCAGCTCCTGGGCGATCTCCTTGTAGGCGTAGCCCCGGGCCAGGTGCTGCATGACCTCCTGCTCCCGGGGCGTCAGCCGGTCGAGCTCCGACGGCGCCGGATCGGCGGCACCGGTGCCGGTGAAGGCGTCGAGCACGAAGCCGGCCAGGTGGGGCGAGAACACGGCGTCGCCCGCCGCCACCCGCTCGATGGCCTCGGCCAGGCCGGCGCCGTCGATGTGCTTGGTCACGTAGCCCCGCGCCCCGGCTCGCACCAGGTCGATCACGTCCTCGGGGGCGTCGGACACCGACAGCCCCAGGAACCGGGCCGGGCAGCCGGGCAGCGCCTCGATCACCTGGCGCCCCCGCCCGCCGCCCACCAGGTGGACGTCGAGCAGCACCACGTCGGGCCGTGTCGCCTCGATCACCGCCACCGCCGAGGCCACGTCGTGGGCCTCGCCCACCACCTCGACGGCGTCGCCCAGCTCGGCGACCACCCCGGCCCGGAACAGCCGGTGGTCGTCGACCACCACGACGCGGGCCCGGCTCACGAGCCCCGCTCCACCCGCAGCCGCACCTCGGTGCCCGCCCCCGGCGCGGTGCGGACCCGCGCCGTGCCGCCCGCCCGGTCGACCCGGGCGACGATCGAGTCGCTGATGCCCTTGCGGTCGGGCGCCACGTCCTCCAGGCGGAACCCGCAGCCCCGGTCGCGCACGTACACCTCCACGTGCTGGGGCCGAAGCTCGGCGTAGAGCGACAGGGTCCGCTCGCCGCTGAACTTGGCCGCGTTGACCAGCGCCTCGCGGGCGGCGGCGATGACCGTGCGCAGGGTCGGTTCGATCGGGCCGTCGCCCACGGTCACGTTGTCCACGTGCACCAGGTGCTGGTCCTCGACCTCGGCCACCATCGCCTCGACCGCCTCCCGGAAGCCGCGGTCGGCGTCGGGCTCGGGGGCGCCGTACAGCCAGCGGCGCAGCTCCCGCTCCTGGTGCCGGGCCAGCGCCGCCATGAGCTGGGGGTCATCCGCGCGCTTCTGCAGCAGGGTGAGCGTCTGGAGCACCGAGTCGTGCAGGTGGATGGCGACCTCGGCCCGCTCGTCGGCCCGGATGCGCTCCCGGCGCTCGTCGGCCAGCGACCGGGTGAGCTGCACCACCCAGGGGGCGAACACCAGCAGCACCCCACCGGCCACCACCGCCATCGCCACCAGCCCGTCGCGCAGCACCCCCACCGGTAGGTCGGCGGCGCCCAGATAGGCGATGCCGCCCAGCACCAGCAGCAGGCCGCCGCCCGAGCGGACGGCGTGGCGCTGGGCCTCGTCGGGGCTCAGCGCCCCGCCGACCGGGGTGTCGATCCCGTCGAGCCCCAGGCCCCGCCAGCCCACCACCAGCAGCGCCGCCACGGCGGCCGCCGGCCACACCAGCAGGTCGTGGAACCCCGGCGCCTGCGACCGCAGCACCAGCAGCGCCCCGACCGCTCCCGCCAGCACGCCGAGGCGGCGGGCGGGGACGGCGGCCAGCGAGGGATGGGGACGTTCGAGCCGGGGCCGGCGCCACACCAGGACGGGCCAGGTGGCCGCGTAGAGGACCGCACCCCAGCCGCCGGCCACGGTGAGCACCACGAACGCCGCCCGCACCGGCAGCACGTCGACGTCGTAGCGGCGGGCCAGCGCCGAGGCGACGCCCAGCGCCAGGGGATCGTCGCCGTCGATGCGGGGGCGGTGCAGGGAGGGCGGGGCCGCCATCGGCAGGATTGTCGCAGGAGGGCGTGCGCCGGGCATCAGGGTCAACCCTGAGACCGGCCCACCCCCTCCGAACCTGCCCCCGAAACGGGAGCGGGCTTTGCTCCCGTTTCGGGAGCAGGTTCGTCTTGCGGCCGGGAGGCGTAAGGGGCAACCCTGAGACCCGAGTGAGGGAAGGGCCCTGATGGCGGCGCCGGCCGGTCCGGCGGATGATGCCGGCATGCCCGAAGAACCCCCCGGCGCCGACGAGCCGCAGGCCGACGAGGCCGCGTCGCAGGCCGACGAGGCCGCGTCGCAGGCCGACGAGGCCGCGTCGCAGGCCGACGAGGCCCCTGGCGCCGGTGCCGACGACGACCCCTGGTCGTCCCCGAGCGACGAGCCGTCCCTGCCGCCGCCCCCGGCGGCCGCGGACCCGCTGCGGACGCCGCCGCCCCGGGCCCCAGCCGGGGCGGCGGGTCCGGCGGGGCCGCCCGTACCGCCCCGACGGTCCCGGCGGTGGCCGGAGCGGAGCACCGATCGGTACGTCGGCGGCGTGGCCGGCGGCATCGCCCGGTCCCTCGACGTCGACCCGTTCGTCACCCGGGTGGCGGTCGCCGTCGCCGTGGCCTACCTGCCGTGGCTGGTGGCGGTGTACGCCCTGGCCTGGCTGGTGCTGCGCGACTCGGCGACGGGCCGGTCGCTGCTCGACGACGCCGCCGTGCCGGGGCGCCGGCTGCCGGCCCTCGGGGTGGTGGCGCTCGGTGTCGGCGCCCTGGTCCTGGCCCCCGAACTGGGGCCGGGCGGCGACACCGGGCTCACCACCGGCGCCGTGCTCCTGGCCGCCGGCTACCTCCTGGTCACCGGCCAGGTGGGCAGCGGGGGCGACGACGGGGGCGGCCCCCCCACGGCGCCCCCCCCC